>OESA01000105.1_pt1 | contig 31850 bp, 27 predicted proteins | sample 1540101 | NCBI WGS metagenome assembly OESA01 (sample SAMEA3891891, study PRJEB23780) | metagenome | biome: terrestrial biome; feature: animal house; material: Caecal content | place: Italy | collected 2015-05-05 | reverse complement strand
CCGCCGAGCATCGACTGATGATCCACGGATTACTTCAATGGAGAAACAAGCTGCTGTCACAATGCAGATATACGGATGCTGTGGATGAATTGATTATCAAACTTCAGAAACGAAAGCACTGATAACAGCACAGGGGTAGGGATCATCGTCCCTACCCCTGATACATATTGCCATGATTGGAATACGAAGTTATTGTAGCCGCATATCCCTCAAGAACTGAATACGGAATACAATGCGGGCCATGGCTTTCACATACAGTTTCCAGGCCCTCCATCCGTCCACAGCAAGAGGCGCCAACAAAATGACACTGGAAGAGGCGAAAGCCGCATTTTCCGCCGGAAGAGCAGTTGAATAAGAAACCATCCCAAATTGTGCGTAAACTTCCTGTGCAGTGTAGAATAGACGCACCGCATCTTTATATTAAGCCAAGCAATTCACTTTCTTTGATTGTTGCTGTTGGGTTATATTTCTCAACCAAATCGTCAAGCAAAAGACGAAATCCTGCAGTCATTTGAGGACTGGGAGTAATTTCCATTTGGCAAAACGGTGTATCATCAATGGGCAGATCATAGTAAGAAAACGGAAGCACTTCTGTTCCATTCTTCATTCTAAGCACAGTTTGATGAAAAGCTTTTACCATGTTTGCAGGGGAACACAAAAAATCCATAGGAATAAATACCATCAAATATCTCCACTCTTCTTGAAATTTCCAATGAAGATTTTTATATCTTCCAACAGTGTCCCATGACAAGTGAGTTCTCTCATCCGTCTGTGTAATAATCTGTGGCTCCAAAAGATCTCTATCTGCCGTGTACTCTACTTTATGTAATAGTTCGCCGGATCCTGCCTGGGGAGAGAAAACACCTTGCAGCATCATATCTGCCCAGTTCACAAAAGTTTCTCGTACATATTCTCTGGATTCTTGGTCTACATTTTTATAGCCAGGGATTTTTTCAAAATCGCTGCCTTTCGTATACTGCCATTTAAATGGATTTTTTGCTAATTTGATTCTGACACCACTTGATGGGCATGTGTACATTTTCCACATTGGAATACTTTCAGATTCCAGGCTGGTCCAAGAACTCACGAAAAAGAATTTACCAAAATTCTGCACATCTCGTGTCTTCTGCTCTTGTAGATCATCCATTTTGTCCAGTGTATTTAATCTAATCGTACGGTTTTTTAAAATCAGTGCCAGGTTCTCAATGGATGTATAATGATATAAATATTCCTGCATATGTTCTTCCATCAACAATCACCTTTCAATCCGTCATTTGTAAATTAGATCTTGCTCTACTTGCTTAGCTTCTTTTGCCTTTCTCGTACATGTTACCGGCAATACACAAACTGCTTCATTAGTTTACTCATATTTTATCACTTTCACATAAACAAATAAATCCGTTTTTCCGCTCCAGAACTCATAATTCCAAACTTCCGAAACCTAAAAATACGGTTTATTCCAAATTTCATAGTAATGAAACTACATCCGTATCGATTACGGTCGTGAGCTCTTTGGTATTCTAAGCAACCCCTGGCTACGTAATTAGAAATGCAATTAACCCCAGGCCATCAAATACCTTCTTTGCGGCTTTATGAAGCGGGTTTCCGATTCGTGTTCTTCCAGAAATTTGCTGGAGCACCCTTCCTTGCAGTACGTAGCGTTGGTTTGGCTTGTTAGAGTTTCCGCTCTATCCAACGCAAGAATTGCTTTTTTCCACAGTTCAAATAATGTTGTAGCATGTTGCTTGAGTATGGAGTAAGTACCGTCATATATGCTTATCTGTTCAGCTCGCGCAGCCAATGCTTGCTGCAGTTTAGCTTTAAAATAATATCCTTCTGGTTCTTTTAAAAGCTTAATAAAAGACGAAAATGTTATCAATGTGCTATTTTTCCCTCTATCACGATTTGCTCAACATTTAATAATGCTTTATATAATGCGGTACGCCAAGAATTTATCTCTGCATGATAAGCACTGGTGTAGAGAAGTCTCATATGCCCCCTTAGCCCTTCGAGTCCATCACTATCAAGAATTGTTTGGAAAGCAAATTTCTGAGCACTGATTTCCTCTGCAGCTTTTTTTGAATAGCGGCTGCTTAAATCAAATACCTTCAAGTGTGCAGAAAGCCTGTCTCGCAAAATGGGATCTGTTAATGTATCACTGATTGTATACTGAACACATATTGGAAAAGTAGAAACAACAACTGCAGAAAGCCATTCAATATTTTGCACCTCATCATAATATGGGTGTATGGTCATATCATTTGCAGACTTAAAACGGACAGCACCACGAGGATCATTACAGTCTCTACACGCAGGTATCAAGTTAGATGGAGTTACAGCAAGCGCTGGATACAAAGTTTTTGCCATATAATGGTCCAATGTTGCTACTTGGCCTATTCCGCACAATGGACAAATACCGTTAGTTGGTGCTAGCTTAATCCTGTCGTAATATTTTCTTCCAGGCTGGTCTTTCTTGGAAAATTTGTCAGTATACAGTGATACCATATCATCTTTTGAAAGTTCGCCTGTGATCATCGCGTGAACAAGGAGCTTGTGAGCAACACATCGAAGCATGGATTCATTAAACTGATCAGAATATGCCTCAATTGTTGGAATTGCTGCTAAGTATTTATCTTGACCTCCTCGCATATTACTTACACAATCTGTTATTACATCGCTAATATTATAAGAAGGTTTTGGAAGTTTTCTCATATTCATTCATCTCCAAAGTGCAGGGACATGACTTTTAGAAGTGCCAATGCTTCCGAACCGAGTTGCCCATTAAAGGCATGCAAGGCTGAATCGAAACGCCCATGCTTTTTGCGAAGAACTTCGGTAAGCATTTTGTGAAAACCCGAATCCATTACTTCCAATCGAAACACTTCTGAGGTTAGTATACCGGCATTCTCTCCAAATGTCTCTACTTCCGGTCGATCTGCTGCCATTTGAGTTCCAGATCTACGTAATATCCACACACAACTTTTTGGTGTTTCTTGAAGAACAACAGGCGAATGTGTAGCAACAATCGCTACTCCATTACGATTAATTAGTAGTTGTGATAGAGCTCTGGTAAATGCTGCAAGAAGAGGTGGGTGTAAATGAAGTTCTGGTTCATCAAGTAGCACAAGGGTGCATTCTTCTACTGTTTCAACCAGGCGGGTAATGGTTAAAGCAACAATTTTATGCCCTGAACTCAAATACCCAAATATCGTTTTAATTTCTTTTTCTGCTTTTTGCCGTGTATATTCAGTTCTGTGGGACTGAATGTAGTCGATTCGATTTACAAGATTGATTTCAGAGAAAATCGGATCGGAATCCAAAACGTTTATGGTATCCTTCCAGCGTTGATATCGTGAGCGACTGGTCATACAGTTAGTTAATGAAATGGCGAATTGGTCCTCTAATCCGATCTCTTGTCCATCAATAGAGCTTTTAACGCCAATGTATGTGTATTTTAAGGAGTCATCGCCTTGTTCTCTTGGAAATACATCAAAAACACTAAAAGCTAAACATACAACATTGGAAAAACGATTATTGCTATCAGCAAAGACAAACTGCCCACCGCTATTATCAGTGGCATAAAGCGATTTAATCATACTCTGAATTAGCCAAGTTTTTCCAACGCCATTTCTGCCAATAAGTACATGAATATTGGAGGGAGGATTGCTTTCTGGTTCAACTTGGAAATCTAAAACTGGTGTGTTTTCGGAAAAGGTATCATTTTGTGGATAGTGATATTCAAAATGATATGGTGTTAAAATGGCACCACCACGTGCAATGCGATTAAACTGATTTTCAACAGTAGAAAAAGGAATGTCTCGCAATAGAGAACGGATTACTACGCCAGATAGGCGATATTTATATAATAATTGAGTATTGAAAGCTATGTCGTTTAGGCTGTTTAGAAGTTTTTCTTTAATTGGAAGTGCCAAATGGTTGAGCGCATCGTAGTAGCTTGGATCTTGTCCAAGGCTGATGAACTGGGAAGAATCAAGTTGCTCAAAACAATCAGGCAACTCTGGAATGGGTGACTCGCTACTGCCTAGTTGACCAATTTTAACTTGTCCAATTGTTGTTATTGCTGCGTTTTTACTGATATACTTTAGCGTATAAAGATTCTCGTAAGTCCACCAATCATTCCAGTCGGTGTGGTATAACACAAAGTCACCAGGGAGATATTCGCACTGTGTGTCATTTTTATGTACATAAATGGGCATATGTGCACTTCCTTTTCTTTATAAGATAGAAGATAAGAGAATAATTGCAACGATAATCAGGTCTTTAGGAAGTTATACTTCGATCAATGTCGCGAGAGGGAACACCAACAAATAATCCGATTGCGGAAGCACTAAGCGGATGGATGAAAGAAGAACTCTATCTTGACTTTGGACTGGCAACCACAGAGGATGTCTTCTTACTCTTGGATACATATGTACATTACTTTAATAACAGGTGACTGGCAGCTACCTTGGGCTATAAAGGACCGGTTCAGTGCAAAAACTGAACCGGTCCTTTGATGGCATGGTGTTCTGGGGGTATCTACTTTTTCTTGTAGAGTCAAGAAAAAGTAGATTGGATTCACCACGCACAAAATCAACAGAATTCTAAAATCTGTCCCAAATTGATGAATCCTACTCGCAAAACAAGAGCCAAGCATCGGCTAAGTTTTCGATAGCTATTGCATTGCTGGAATCATGACAGTATTTTTGTAGCTTCCATCTTTTGCTTCCACTGCGAACAGATATACCGGTTGGTAAAATTCCTTGGTGTCGATTTCATATGCCAGCTCACAGGACAATACCACGAGCTTTCCCGGGCGTATGCGTTCAAAGTACCCATCATCATTGAATGAACCTGCGCAGAGGGCTTGGTAGGCTTCTGTGGGCGAAATAACGGATGCGGTATCGTAGTAGTGGTAGGACAAGAGGTTATTCTCTATTTCGGTAAGGGTTCCATCCGATGAAAACCGGCATCGCAGTGTGCCGTCATACATCCTGTCCCCTTCCAGATACATGTCCACAGAGAAAATGTGCCATTTGTCCTCATCCACGAAAAACGCTGCACAGGCCGGGATGAACACCGGGTATCTTCCAAGGGCGGCTTCTATGGTTTCCCGGTCAACTGCAACGAAATCTTCATCAAATCCGTTGCCCATTGCAAAATATTCATAGCTTTCATCATAGTAGGAGACCTGCAGCACCCCAGCCTGGGCTTCTCCGGAATAAAGTATGTAGTATGCAAAATCCTGGTAATAAATTGTGGAATCCACAGAGGCATTTTCCAGCTTGGCCATATCTCGCGCAAAGGCATCGCAGTCCTTTAAGGTGCGATTTTGTGTGCGATAAACCGGCAGAATTTTATTAGCCACTGGCAGTTGACAGCGCAGTTCCCATCTGGTATCCCCCATGTTAATTCTGTAGGCCGGTGCCGTCGGCAGATTGCCATACTCCTGCAAATGGTAGGAAAGAAATATACTTCCAATGCATACAAGAATTGCCAAGAGCAATCCGCTGTATGCCAGACACGGTTTTAGCCTGCATCCTTTTTCCCGGAACAACGCCAGGACAGCCATGATAAGCAAAAAGCCTATCGCAGTGCCCAGGGTATTGGTAAACAAGTCATCCACATCCCATATACCGGCGCCCATTGCCAGTTGCAGCACTTCAATGGATAAGGATACAGCAAATCCCGCAGGCATCGTCAAATACCATTTGCGAAAGGGTTTGCCCAACAGAGGAAGCAACGCCCCCAGGGGTAGAAATATGGCGATGTTCAGCAGTACATTGCTCCAGCTTTTCACAGAGTAGTTATTCCAAGCCTCTAGCCATGCACGGAACAAATGCAAATTCCAGGATTTGTATCCTCCCCCCCTGTCGGAGCAGTGTCACAGAAACAATTACAGCGATATACCCAGCAAAGACAAGCCATAAAAAGCCTTTCTCCCAGGGAAAATGCCCTCTTCCATTATGCTTCTTGTGAAAAACGGAGCATCCCGTTATTAGTCCGGCCAGCCCGATTATAACGGCTAAAGCAACCACACCAATACTGTTTTTTGATACCTGCAAAATATACTTGAGAAAATCATACATAGCAACTCACTTCCCAGCTATGTAGCAAACAAATTGATCCCAAGAGGGTTTCATTTAATACCTCTTTTATAATTCATCACATGAGAACATTTTGTTCATAATGTTATCTACGGGATGCTATCCGTACAGATAGCATCCCGTTCGTTTGTGCCTTATACTCTTCGAAAATTGTTACTCTAGATGCTGAAATCTTGCCATATTAGGTGGCCGATTAAGAAAGACAAACTCGTTAAACTTCTAATATTAATACTGATACAGATTTTTCACGGCTTACGGCGCCATGCTTGCAAAAAATGACAATCACGCATCGTGCAACCATTCTTCGAGGTAGGGTTCTTCATATCATCTCACGTTCGCTTTTTGGGTGTTGACCCAATGACCTTACTCTGCCAAATCTTCAGGGGGATCAGGCTGATAGCTCCAGAACAGACAGGTACTGTTGGCGTTTGCAACCGCAGTAACAAGTACCATCGCAGCAACAGAACTCATAAGCTTGGTTACCACGTTCATAATCTTAGCCTTCATTTTGAATTGCCTCCTTTCAGAGAATTTTTTATTTTCCCCATGATGAGGGAGGTAGAGGCAAAGAAGATACCAGCATAGTACATATTTGCTTCTTCGCTTACCAACTCCAACATGGCAAAAACCACCGCAATTACGCAGTTAATAAAGGTGAGAATAAGACTTCTATTCCTATTTAAACGATACCGTTTTGCAGAAAGGGGCTTGTTCATCGCTTCAACAGGTGCCAGAAAACCAACCATAATAGCGGCGAAAAGAGATACGGCCAGATATGTAAAGTGGCCCCAACGGATTTCATATGCTGTTAAAACTCCCATGAGAAACATTACGGAAGTTACTGCATAGCATCTGATATGGCTATCTGCGTGATACCCTCCCGCTGAAGTCCGGAGCGGGGCGAAGCCCATTATAAAAAACACCCACACCAGTGGATGACCGATTAACACAGAGAGGCCAATCATAATCAAAAGTCCGATGATAGATGTTAGAATCAGCTCACACCCATACCGAAGAACCGCCTCATTAATTTTATATACTTTTCCCAAGGAAATGATGTTTTTTGCGCACACTGACGACAGCTTCTGAATCAAGGTTCTCCACTCCCTTCGAGGTAAGTTATTTTTAACAAAATAGAAGAATAAATTCAATATTTTTGGCGTAGGTGGTAGGAATAGTGGCGTAGGTGGCAGGAACCACTATTGATAAAACAGTGATACTATTATATAATAACAGTGCCGCTTAATTAATTTGCCTTGATGTTTCGGATATAATAAATCCATCATGTGCAGATAGGTGGCGAAAAATGTTGATTCAGCAAGAAAGACTTGCGAAAATTATAAAAACCAGGCGGCTTGACATGGGACTGTCACAAGAGCAATTAGCAGAAAAAATCGACAAATCCATAAGCTTTATCGGGCAGATGGAACGTGGCGAATGTTTCCCAAAGTATGAAACCCTGCAGGCGTTGATTGCCTGCCTTGGAATTGATGCAAACGAGTTGTTTGCTGAAAATCCCATTGGCCGCGACGATTTATCTGAATTGTTTAATCTGACCCTGCATATGGATGAAAAGAAGCGCTCCCTGCTGATTGAATTCGCACGACTTCTACACAAAACGCCGCTATGAAAATTGGGAGAGATGCAAATATGCGTATTGCAATCTGCGATGATGACAAGACGGACTTACATGCACTTCAAAAAGCCGTAAGTATCTTTGATCAATGCGGAACCCTGGATATCTGTGCCTTTTCCAGTGCCGCTGAACTTTACAAGTCCGAAATGGCCCAAAATTTCCACATTGCTATTTTAGATATTGAAATGCCTCCCCCAAATGGCTACGACATTGCAAAGCGGTTGGTAGAAACTGGATCGGCACCAATTATTATTTTTTTAACCAACAGTATGTCCTATACGCTCAGAGGATATGGCATTGCATTCAGATATCTCACGAAACCAATTGACCAAACCCAACTTAACAACGCTCTATCTGCGGCCGTAAAAGAATGCTCCGCAAAACGGTTTATTTTTTCTGTGGGCGGTTCTTCTCATGTTATTCGAATGGAGGATATCTATTTTTTTGAGGTATTCAATCATCACACAATCCTCCACACGATTGACCAGGCATATACATTCCGTGCCACTTTGAAAGATATTATGACAGAACTCCCCATGGGTTATTTTGGGGCTCCGCATCAAAGCTATATCGTGAATTTTAATCATGTAAAAACAGCAATGGCAAAGGAAATTCACCTGACCAATGGTGCTGTCATCCCGATTGCTCGCCGCAAGCAACAGGAATTTGAAAAGCAGTTCCGTATGTATCTGAGGAGATAGATATGTATTATTTCGTAGAAGTATCCTGCGTTATTGCGGAAATGTGGATGATCCACTTGTTCCTGAGCAGTTTTTTTGAGCGAAGAAACTACAAAAAATTACTTCCAATTCTGTTTTACATGATTGCCGGCGTAACAGTGACTGCTCTGTCCTTAATAGAAGGACTTATTTTTGCCCGGCTTATTGTTGCAGCAGTCAGTGTGTTTTTAATATGTATTTCCCTATTTAGATCGCGGCCTTTTTCAGCTGTTATTTCCAGCGTTACTTTCTGCGCAATCATTGCTGTGACGGATATCGTATCCGCTCTTGCCTTCCAGGTCTTCGGAGTCCAAAATGAAGCATTGATGGAAAATCGCACGTTCAGATCCTTATATCTGGTTGTATGTCATATCATTATGCTTTGCCTTGTTATTTTGGTATGTTTAATAAATCAAAAAAAGAAGCGTGAAATATCCCTGAAAATTTTGCTTCCTGTCACTCCATGTTGGATTATTTCTATTTTGCTCTGTTTTATACTTACCTGGCAGTGTTTCGTGAAACAATATGAGCTTCATCCGATGTTTGTTCTTGTTCTACTTGGATTGCTATACACAAGCATTATTGTGATCTACTATACCAATCGCATCCACGACCAAGCGCAGGAGAAAAAAGATTGGGAAATTGCTGAGCATCACTATGCAATGCAACAGGAGTATTATGATCAACTTCGCATTCAGCAGGAGGAAACCCGGGCACTCTGGCATGACATCAGCAAGTATCTCCGAGCATCCAAAGTTGAAGCATCGAATGGCGCATTGGCTCAGGTCCAGGATATGCTGGACTCGATTTCCTGTGTGGTAGATGTAAATAATCGAGTGGTCAGCGTAATCCTTAATGAATATGTGCAGACTTCTCGCAATTGCCAAATTGAGTTAGCATTAGATGTGCAGGTGCCAGATGAGCTTTTTGTTACGGCTGCAGATCTCTATGTACTTATTGGCAACACCCTGGATAATGCAATTGAAGCCTGTATGGAGCTGCCGGAAGAAATGCGGAAGATATCGCTCCTTTTGAGAACGCACAACAACATTCTCTTCTACGAAGTACAAAACCCATATGATCCGCACCATTTTCATCGCATTAGAAACAACTATCATGGGTTTGGACTGAAAAATGTCGAACGATGTGTAGGTAAATATAACGGTAAGCTTGAAGTATTCAAAGGCAAAGAATTATTTAGGGTTACCGCCCATCTGAACAGTATGTAAGCAAAAATCCCCTGGAACAGGCTAATATGTTCCAGGAGATTTTCTTTTTTTGAACTTTTTCTCTGGTAAGTGTTTAATCTACCCCCTATCACCCCGATTAGTACTATGAGGGTAACCGCTTAATAATCACACGGTATACATGAGAAATGGCAGACCTTGTGGTTGAGGCCTGCCGTTAGTCGAGATAGGTTTTTACATAAGCGTCGGAGTTTGGAATCCGGTGTTCCTGCTGAATATCAGGCGCCCAGGGCATGAGTGCTTCCAGGTCTTCGTGGGATGGGGACTTGCCAAAGTATGGAAGCTGAACCAGAACATGCTGAAGATAGGCAAATGGCTCGATTCCGTTTGCCTTTGCGCTCTCCACCAGAGAGTATACAACCGCACTGGCATCGGCACCTTTGGGGGTATCGCAAAACAGCCAGTTCTTCCGTCCCAGGGTAAAGGGCCGGATGGCATTTTCTGCAAGATTATTGGAGATGGGCACCTCCCCGTGGTCCAGAAATGCCATTAACTGCTGTTTCTGGTTCAGTGAATACCGCAATTCATCCTCAAGCTTGCTTCCCTTTTCCGGATGGATTGTTTTCAGCTATGCAAAATACTCATCCAGAAGAGGCCGAACCACATTCTGGCGGTAATCCTTGTGACTTTTCTCATCCGCACCGCCATTACTTCTCCCATTTGATACCATTCCTTCTTGTATTATCTCAAAACACGCTATGGGCTTTTCGAGTCTTTGGGACATTTACGAATTGGGATGATATGTGGGGTGTTATTAAGCGCTTATGAAGTATCAATTGAAATGTACCTCCAGAGTTTGCCACTTACGTCTCTAAACCTGCCACTTACGCAAAAAAAGTTGAATTTAAGAATTTAGTTTGATAGCATACGCGAGGTAGTCGTTTCGTGCGATTTGAGAGATTTTCCTCTCAGAGGATCTGCATGAACATAGCTGCCATCTTATAAATCATAATCCCTTCTTGTTTATGAAAGTGAGGTAAATAGAAGATGTACCAATTTACTCCCTATGTTTCTTGGCAGATTATGGGAGATACCCTTTACATAATCGATGAACGAGATGATCAACTGTATATGCTAGATGGCGTTGCCATGCAGATGTGCTGCCAAATGGCACATGGCTGCACAAGAGAACAAATTGTGGAAAATATTGCCGTCAAATATTCACTAAGCAAGGAAAAGATAAAAAGTGATTTTGACGAATTTTGTACAAGCGTTATACAATCTGGCATTATGGAGGAGAAAGAAAATGATTGAAGAAATTTCCGCAAAGAAGCGGCTTGTTTCCATCGCTCGAGACTTCAAAATTCCATATGCGGCATCAATGGAAATCATAACAAAATGCAATTATAATTGCATTCACTGTTACATCCCAAAGCATACAAAGGTGATGCCGACCCCCGTTATCCTGAATGCATTAGATCAAATGCGGGAAATTGGAGTCTTGGACTTGATGTTAACCGGAGGAGAGATCTTTCTGCATCAGGATATAATGGATATCGTTGCTTATGCTCGAAGTAAAGGTATGCGGGTTACTTTATTTACCAACCTATCATTACTTGATGAAAATAATGTAAAAAGGCTCGCGGAATTGTATATTACTCAGATTTCCACTACTCTTTTCTCCTTGGATGAAATAGTAAACGATGGAATCACTTGCTCTGAGAACTCCGTTAACCAGATTTTAGAGAATCTCCGGTTACTAAAAAAATACGGTATTAATACGGAAGTAAAGGTCCCTATTCTGAAACAAAACAAGGATGGTATTTTTGACATACGCAAGTTTTGTGAAGAAAACGGGTTTACATTTAACTTTACAACTGCAATAACATCACGCACAAACGGCGATAGAACGCCTCTTGATTATGCTATTTCCCAGCAAGATCTCAATGAGATTCTTCCAGTATTGGATGACGATGATGACTCTCAGGATTTTTGGAAAACTGCCCCACTTTGCTCCGCAATGTGTACCTCGCTCCACATTGATGTGGACGGAAACGTGTCGCCATGTATCTCTTTTCCATACATCATCGGGAATATATACCAAAAGACTCTACAGGAAATTTGGGGACAGGCACTGGATGGTTGCGAAATCTTCAAAATAAAAAAACAGGATTTGTCCGAATGCTCCGATTGTGATTTAAAAGATTACTGCGTGCGATGCCCGGGGTTAGCCTATACGGAGGACAAGACTTTGCTTGGCTGTTCTTCTTTAGATCGTCGCACAGCGGTTGCCCGAAAATGTTATAGATCTTTGAAATAAGGATTTATATAATTACATAGAGGAAGGAGGCAAAATCCAATGAAGTATTCTATGCCGGTAGTGAAGAAGGTTCTGGTTGTGAAGACTAGTGGGAACCGTGGATGCCCTTGCAGAGGCCGTAGCCACAAAATGGACCCGTTCGGTTGATTTTAGCACATGGTGCTGAGACAATCAGTAACACAAACACTCCTCTGCATATTTTAATGTGCAGAGGAGCTTTGTGCTTAATAGTAAAGCATATGTTTTGCACATTGTTCATACTACACATTTTCTTGTGTATCATATTATTATTCAAAAACGGATATTTGGGTAGGAGAGTCGCATGAAATCATCAGACAGTTCCCAGCCGGGGAAAAGGGGGCACCGAAAGGGCACCAGGGTAGCATATATCCGTCGGGCCTGGAAAATCGATGCAAAAGACTGTGCCGGAATGCTGGCAGCCAAAGTATTGGCTGCGTTGTCATTCAGCATGGAAACCCTCCTTTTGGCTGCATTTATTGACAATATCATTTCCTATTTCCAGGGAGAAAAGCCTCTGAATCTATGGTCTGCCGCCGGACTGCTCCTTCTGTGGGTGGTAAACGCCATGCTTCCCGTTGCATATCAGATTTGCAGAGAGGGGCTGCAGAACGGTCTGAGCCACGCCCTATCCATGCAGGTTTTGCAAAAGAAGCGAAAAATCCCCTATGCACACCTGGAAAAGCAGGATGTCTGGGAGCTTCTGGAGCGTATCCGGGAAGATCCTTCCCCATCGTTTATGGCAGGCTTTGAAAATCTGCTGTCCATATCCCAGTACATTATCCAAATTCTTGGCCTGCTTTTTGTGGTGGCTTCCCAGCATTGGAGCCTGGCGATTTTGGTTGCCATTCTTTTGTGGCCCTATTCCATCCTTTCCATGAAAAATGGAGAAGAGGAATACACCGCTTACGAGGAATCCACCCGGCATTTCCGGAAAGCCAGGTACTACACCCAGACCCTGTCCAACCGGGAAAACGCAGAGGAACGGAATCTGTTCGGCTATCAGGATTGGATGAATCAAAAGTGGTCTGACGAGTACGACCAGGCCATCGCCCTGGAAAAGCGCAGCAACGCAAAAGTCTTTGGAAGAAGCGGGATGGCCGATGTGCTCTCTGTCCTGGTGGTAGGGGCCATGGCCCTGGGCTTCCTGTGGCCCCTGGGGAAGGGATGGCTTACCGGCGGCTTCTACATCGCAACCATCAAAGCCGTTTTGAATTATGTGGAACTCCTCTCCCTGAATCTCGCCCCCACCATGATTGCCTTTGAGAAAGCAAAGCATTATCTCCAGGACTTCCTTTCCTTTGAGAATCTGGCAGAGGAATCGGAGAGAAACTGCGGGCCTTTCCTTTGTCCGGAAATTGAGAGCATTGAATTCAAAGATGTTTCCTTTTCCTACCCGGATGACAGTAGAAAAATCCTCCGCCACCTTTCCTTCAAGCTGGATGGGAAAAAGCAGTATGCTTTCGTGGGGGAAAACGGCGCCGGGAAAACCACCATCATGAAGCTGCTGACAGGCTTTTACGACGACTACACCGGGGAGATTCTCATCAACGGAAGAGAGCTGCGGACGGTGAGCAAAGACCAATGGCAGAGCCTTTTTTCCGTGGTGTACCAGGATTATGCCCGGTATGAAATCTCTCTTGCGGAAAACCTGATGCCCAACCAAGCAAATCCTTCCCCCGGGGCCATGGAGCAGATGCTGGAGGATGTGGGACTGGGGGAATTGGCAAAGGGCTGGAAAAACGGGCTCCGGACCCCCCTGGGACGGTTGGAACCGGACGGTGTGGATCTTTCCACAGGGCAATGGCAGCGAGTGGCTATTGCCAGAGGCCTTTTGCAGACCGTCCCGGTTCATATTCTGGATGAGCCCACGGCCTCCATTGATCCTGTTCACGAAGAACAGATTTATCGTCTTTTCCAGCAGCTGCTGAAAGGTCAGTTTGCCATTTACATCACCCACAGACTGGGGGCTGCCCGGATGGCAGATGAGATTCTTGTTTTGCAGGACGGAGGGGTTTCAGAGCGAGGAAGCCATGACAGCCTGTGCAAGGCAAGGGGAACATACTACACCATGTATGAGGAGCAAAAGAGTTGGTATGAAAAATAAAACGATTTCCAGGTCTTTCCGGGAAATACTCGGGGTATCCAAGCCTCTTTTCTTCTGGAATTACGGTCTTACCCTTTTGCAGGGCATTACCAATGCCCTGCCCATCATAGCCTTGCAGATTTTCTTTGACCAAGTGGTTGCCCTCACGGAAGGAACCGGAAAATGGTGGGTTCTTGTATTGTCCCTGGCAGGCTTTGTGTTGATTCAATGTATCGGGCATGTGATGAAGGCTCTGACCAATTACAGCTACGAATACTATGATATGCTGGCCGCCAAGTTTATGACGGACAAGTTAAACCGGAAAGTCAGCCGCTGGCAGGCATGGAAATTTGAAGACAAACAAAATCTGGAGCACATTACCAAGGCCTATCAGGGTACAGGGGGAATGCGCCGGGTGGTAGATACCATCCTCATGATTGGGCTTTACTATGTACCGGAGATTCTGGTGGTGGTTTTCTATTTGTACCAGGCAAATCCCTTTTTGCCCCTGGCAATCCTGGTTATTGTGGTAACCGTTGTAGCTGCGGAGCGGGTACAGGAGCGGTTTTATGTGGATTTGGAAGAACAAACCGCACCATTGGGCCGAAAGGCAGCGGCCTACGCCGGATATATCACCAACCTGCAGCATTACAAAGAAACCAAGCTGCTGCACATGCAAGACAATTTTGCCCGGCGAACGGAAGATGCCATACAGGCCAGAAATGCCAAACGATGGGAATGCTTCTGCAAGTCCCTGAAGTATCAGCTTCTGGAAAAAGGGATTGTGTTTTTGGGTCATATTGCAATCATCGCCGTGCTTTTCCTCTGCGTTTTCCGTGCCAGCATTACCGTCGGTACCTTTGCCGCACTGCTCACATCTCTTTCCGGTCTTTTTGATATGGTGGAGTCCCTTGTGGGAGAGATTTCCGGAGGCATCACCCAGACACTGAGCAAGGTGAAAAATTATTTCCGTGTCCAGGACAGCACCCCCCTCCCCCGGGGCGAAGCAATGGCAGAACATTTTCAACGCATCTGTCTGAAAAATGTCAGTTTCTCCTATCCCAATGCAGACAGACCGGCACTGCAGGATGTTTCCCTGGAAATCCGGAAAGGAGAGCACATTGCCATCGTAGGGGAAAACGGTTCCGGCAAAACCACACTGATTAAAGTCCTTTCCGGCCTCTATTCCCCACAAAGGGGTACGGTCCTGTATAATGACCGCCCCTATGACCAGTTCCGTGAGGAAGAACTGCACCAGGGAATGTCTGCGGTTTTCCAGAATTACGGCCGCTATAAGCTCTCTGTGGCGGAGAATGTGAAAATCAGTGACACCACTTCAAATGAGGACATAGGGCCCTGTCTGAAAGAGGCGGATTTCCAGCTTTTGAAAAAGGATGAATTGACAACAGACCAGATTCTTGCCAGAGAATTTGGCGGGGTAGATTTGTCCACAGGCCAATGGCAAAGGCTGGCCATCGCCAGAGGCTTCTATCGGAAGAGCGATTTGATTTTTCTGGACGAACCTACCGCCAGCATCGATCCTCTGGAAGAAGGACGGCTGTTTGCCTGCTTCCATCGGCTGACCGCAGGGAAAAGCAGTATTGTTGTGACCCATCGCCTGGGATCTATTCGCTATGCGGATAGAATTTGGGTAATGAAGGACGGCCGCCTGGTGGGCGATGGCACACACAAAAACTTGCTTGACACCTGTGAAGAGTATCAGCGGATTTGGAAAGCACAGGCCAATATGCTCGGCTAAATGAATCTCTGCCCGTGATTCTAAGCGTGAACCATTCATTTCTGTTGTTCCGGTAACCTGATTCGCATTCACGCAAACGAAGCTGCAAGGCTATCGTTTCAAGCCTACTTCCTCGAAGGCTGTCATCCTTAATATTGAACACCGTGACATCGTCAAATATCCTGTCCAGAGCACATAGAGCGGTTTGCAAATTTAAAAGTGCTCAGCAGCTATCTTGGGATAAACCAATCTGTAGCCACACTGCCGATATTCTGGTAGTGTGGCTCTTTTTGTATGAGACTACAAATCGCCGTGTTCAGGATGGCTTGCTTCACCGTTCTACATGAAAGTATACCACCGAACCATGGTTTCAGTCTTCTTGGAAAACTACGATTACATGATTGCTTCCCCCCTTATATTTTAGGTTGCATTATATTCCTTTTTCTTTTGCACGGGTTATGCTGCTCATTTTACAGTCACAATCCACTTATATGTCCTGCATCATTGTTTGTCCTATAATGGCCCGGTTGTTGATTATATGTCTCACTGACATCTCACAGATACTCAAGTAGCCACTTACGTCGCACAAATAACCACTTACGCCAAAGTAGTTGTTTGTTTTCTTAGATTATGATAAATAAATACTGTAGGCAAGAAAAATGAGTCAAAAATGATTATAACCTCACAGCTTACCACGAAAAAAACGAAGCACAGCAAATCAGATCTGTCGGTTTTTTCAGATTCCGCCTTCGGCAGAAATTCGATTTATGAATCAGCAGATAAAGCCACATAGATGAAAATCACTATACAAAAAGAAATACATGGAAAGAGCGCGACAAAACATGAAAGATGAAATCATACATACACCGGTTCTGCAAATAAAGGATAACATTATGTCCTGGGACAGCACCATGATTCAATTATCCAATATTGCCTTTATCTCCACAGCTGAACAGCCCCCCATCCGTTTCCCCATCCCCGCCATGCTGTTAATTCTGGCGGGATTGCTATATCCCATGCAGTCCGTAGTATTTTCCCTTGTGCTAATCTTTCTGGGAGGTTTTTGGCTTTTTATCCGGGACAAGGAGAATCAACGGCGCCGGAAAGGTGCCATTTTGGTTCTACGCATGAATTCCGGCCACAATCTCTATTTTGCCTTTGCCGACAGAGACTTTCTGTGCAATGTCCTTGCCGTTTTGCAGCGTGTGATTACCGACCGCGGCAAAAAGCAAGTTGCCATCAATGTAGAAAACTGCACGTTCTCCGGTGACACAGAAATTTTGAATGGTATTTGTGTTTGAATATTTGAAAAGGTGAAAAGGATGACTGTTGAAATTAAAGTGAATAACCTCCACATAAATGGAAATTGCCGCATACTGAACAAGGCAACACTTCCTGATAACACATCCCTACGCCTGGAGAGAATTTGTATCTCCGGGGATGCGGTTATTTTGGATGAATTGAATGTTGCGGCTTTCCGCGATGCAATTCAGGCAACAGCTTATAAAATGAGTGCCTCTGAATATGCCAGCATACAAAAAGTCCTTAGGAAAGGAAAAAGTGGAAAAGACCGCTTTATAAAGGCGTTGCGTCAGCATCTGATCAACTTTTCCGAGGGTATTGCAGCAAGTGTGGTAGCAAACTGGCTGCAGAAATAGGTCATCTCTATCTTAGGGTAATCCTACACTGCATCAACGAAAAAGTTTAGTAAATTCCCGCTTTCAAATTCGCATACAACTGTTTTATAGGCCCCCGTTTTTGAAAATAATTCAAAAGGGGGTCATATTTTTTAAAAAAGAAAATCCGATACCCTGTGCAAAAGCTGCATATCATCACAAACATAAGCCATACCACAAAGAAAGAGAGGATATTATGAAAAAGAAAACGAACGAAAATGCACCCGACAAGGAAGTCTCCGTTGAACAGGGTGTCAGACGGACTTGTAAAGCGGGTTTAATTATTTTGCTGCTCTCATGCATCATTTGTGTAGGCTGCTCTATTATGCTGGTGGGGTACAATTTGTTCTTTGCGTCTGGAACCACAGTTGAAACCACAGCTGCAACCGACAGCTCGTCGGTGGAACCTGTGAAAATTGCAGCAACCGAGCAAACCCTTATTCCCTTGCTGGGTATTGTCATATCCATCTGGGTGGCTCTGAATATCTACAATGCAATCAGCAACAAAGAAATTCAGTTGGCACTTAGAATGTCCGAAAAAGTCAAAAAGAGTTTGGACGAAACAGAAGCAAAAATCGACACTGTCCTGGCCAATGTCAAGAGCAGCATGGAAAAGACAGAAGAAAAAGTGAGTTATATCTTAAATACGAAATTTGGAAGCACCCGCTGTGCAGAAGTTCTTTCTGCAATTAGTGAAAACACCCAATTCTACTCCTTCACAAAGTTTTTGTTATACTCATTCGAGAATGAAAATATATCAAAGAATTTTAATGTCGATATCTTAAATTTGATCGTGAAAATTGAGCACACTTTCATTTCTGCTTCTCAGCTGAATCGATCAGGGTTATACAGAGAAAGCGCCGAGCTAAGCTCCATGGGTTTGGACTACTGCAAGCAATGCAGGGAGGAATTAAATCGTATAGCAAAGGAAGTAAAAGGCCACAGTTTTTTGAGCGGTTATCTCTCCCTGCGGGAGGGTGATTTTTACTTCTACCAAGGCTATCGGATACAATCGGATAAAGGGAAAGCTTTTCTGGACAGAGCTGTGAGCCCCTATCAGGAGGCTTCTCTCAAAATCTATGAATTTCTTGACGATGGGGAAAAAGCCATTCTGCAAACAAATAATCTGAGCTCCACAGACCAGCTGAGTACCGCTATGCAGGCAGCCTTTCTTATGAAGGCGTACCTGCTCAATGTCATGGGCGAGTGTTACAATGTACAAATGCAGTACAAAGAGGCTCCTTTAAAGCCCGGTGAGAGAATGATTTACGCCAACAAAGCCATCATATATTTTCGCCAGGTGTACGATATTTACGCATCTTATATCCAGGTCGATAATGAAATTGACACTGTTTTCGCCAAGTATTTACGGAATTTCGGAACAGCGCTGGAGCGCCCGGAAGCGGTTGCTGCTCCCGGGTTTCAGGCGGCTGAGATGTACCTCAAGGCGCTAAAAATTGCCCCCAAAGATATGTTGTCATATCGTAACTATTGCTCTTTGCGGCTGAAAGAGTTAAGTAAAGCGTTATTGGATTCCTCAAACCCTACAGAGTTTTTCGTTACGAACAGTCAGGATATTACAAGAATCAAAGGTTTCGCCGAAGTATATATGGTGGCAGACCCCAGCAATGCAATCGGGCACTATTTCAAAATGCTGGTACACTTGATTTTGGCTTTCGGGGAGAATGCAGAGGAAAATGCCAGAATTGCCGCAGCGCAATTTGAGACAGTAATGGTTCTGAACTCCGGTTTCAAGCTCAATCAGGACACGAAAGCAATCCGAGACGAGCTCAAAAGGAACAATCCCCAGTTGAATAATATTTTGACCCAAATTCGATAAGCAGACATTCTGAGTAAAAACATTTATTTAGCAAATATGCTTTTCTGGTCCGTATACGCACATATGCGCCTTAACAATTAACGAAAACTTTCGCTCTAAATACAAACAGGAACAGGAGTGGTTGTATTGTTTACGTCACGAAAACCAGTCATGAGATTTCTGGCCGGAATGATAGGGATATTGTTGCTGTTCTCTGGATGTCAGAAGCAGGACGTAGCGCCGGAAACTTCCGGCGGAGAAAATCCATTTACCTCTCAAGGTGGTGGAGAAGAACCACAATACGCCTATGGCTTTGGGATATCTGAACCTGCCTACGAGGTGGACATGGTTTACAGTGGAGAGCCCGTACAGGGAACCTACTACATCGACTGCCTCGGCTCAGATATGACTGCCGGAATCCTGATGTTTGTCAACGGGATTCCCCAGCCATATCAGGCAAAAGATCAACCGGAGCGCTATATGCATGTACAGCAAGTTCCCAGCGGGGAGCTGGTGAGCGTTCCCTTCTCCTTTACCCCTGTGTGCGGAAAAGCGGGACAGGCCCTTAGCGTACGGTTTGTCAGCATTTTGAACCCAGATATTCGTCCAACTTCCTCCAACTACATCTTTGGTAACAACGGCATGGGTCTGGTGATTTCACCACGAACCATCCATATGGAAAAGGACGCCCCCGTCCAGCCGGAGGAATTGACGGCATGCTTCCCCCAGCGGGAGATGACCCAGGACGAGGTGGAAGAAGTAATATATGTGGATCGGCACGGACTGCAAGTCAACAAGATGGAATCCATGCACCTCTTCGCCTCCAACTGCACCGATGCCAATCTCCCATATATTCCGGTTGACAATGGCATTGCCAGCTTTGATGTTACCCTTTATGGTGGGCCAGAATGCCAATATGTGCTGGTTCCATATATCAACCACACCCCGGTTTTCTCCCAAGACTTTCCCTGTATGGTGAAGGTGGAGCAGGGGACAAAGATATTCGATGACACATTTTCCATCGATTTGACCCAGTTAGAAAAACAGGGGTTCACCCTGGAGGATTTTAACACCTTTTATTTGGTTGCCATCCCCATACAGGAGGGAGCAGGAATGGATATCCAACTTTCCTACTGCAAAATACTGGAGAGGTGAATGAGATGAAAAAGATTTTCCTCTGCCTTGTCGTACTGGGGATTCTTCTCGCCGGATGCGGAACTGGTGAGGAACATACTTTTAGTACAAGTGAAAAGGAAACCACCCTGAATATTCCTTCAACCACACAGCCCCATCAAACATCTGAAAACACAGATGGGGATTCTGAAGACTGGGTAGAAGTTGATACCCATGTGTTTGACATTACCTCTCAGATTGTAAGGCCTCCGGAGTATGAGCTTGTCGATGTTTCCCTTTTCCAGCGGCTTCTGTTCTGGAATAATATCATGACTGGTGTAGTGTTGGCACAGCCGTTTCTCCTGCCTGGTGAAGCAGGGCAACCAGGGCCTCAATTACAGGCAGAATCCAGCTTTTTGACACAAATCTATGCGGACGAAACGGCCGTGGCAGTCATAGAAGAAGATTATTTCAGCCATACCACTACGCTGAAAATTTTGAACAGACAGCAAAATATCCCGGCAGAATCATGGGTATTGCCTGCAAGGACAGTTTTGGGAACCGGAGAAGAGGGTTTGCTAGGAATTACCACTGAAAACGGACTTCAAAGATTTTGGCGGTTAAATCTGCTGGAACAAACCACTTCAGAACTATTCCAACAGGATATGGGGGACGTGACCCAAATTCCTGCCATTTTGTCAGCCGCCGAGGGGGCGTCGGGCATTGCCTTTACCGGCTTGATCGCACCTTCTGCAGGCGAGACCACCCTTCAATGCTACGGACTGATGGACAAGAGTGGAAATGTTGTGCAGCTGCACATTATGCCAGAATTGGAGGCTGCACCGTATCAAGGAGGACTTGTTCTGTATGACTCCATGCAGGCATTTGGCGGACAAGCAGATAAATTTCATTGTCTGAAAATATGCGACGCAGACCAAATGACCATCCGGGATTTACAGTTGGAAAGCCCGGAAAACGAAACCTTTTTCCATGTGACTGTTTCGGAAACTGGAAAATTTATACTCACGCGAGACAAAAGTGGAGAAAAGCTTGTGTATCGTGTATATGATACCGATGAAAATCGAATGATTGCAAAATATGAGGATTGCAGCCGGATTACCGATTGTACAAGGGTTCTGGTGTCCATTTCCGAAGCGGACAGGGCCTTTGGCGTTTTGTCCGCCGGAAACGATTCTCTGGAATGGCTGTATTATACGTTTTGAGGTACACATATGCCAGAATTGACCGTATCCCATTTGAGCCATGATTACAAAAAATACCGGGCACTGTCGGATGTGAGTTTCTCCCTCAGCAACGGTGTGGTGGCACTAATCGGACCAAACGGTGCAGGAAAAACCACGCTGATCAATGATGTCACAGGACTTTTGCGGCCTGCAGAGGGGGAAATTCTTTTGGATGGGGTTTCTATCCGCAAACTGGGGAAACATTACTATGACCGAATCGGATATTGCCCCCAGTCCCCCGGCTTTTATCGGAACTTTACCGCAAAAGAATTTTTGCAATACATGGCAGCTTTACGAGGACTCCCCAGGAAAAAGGCAGACGCCCGCATAGAAACTCTGCTGGAGGAAGTCAATCTGCTTCCCCAAATGAATCTGCCCATCGGCTCATTTTCCGGCGGTATGAAGCAGCGGCTGGGGATTGCTGAAGCGGTGCTCCATGAGCCGGAGCTTTTAATCCTGGATGAACCAACCGCAGGGCTTGACCCCAACGAGCGGATACGTTTCCGAAATATGCTGTCCAGAATGGGAGCCAGCAGAATCGTCATTCTGGCTACCCACATTATATCTGATGTGGAGAACATCGCCAGCCACATGCTGTTCCTGAAGCAAGGGCAGCTCATTGTCAACAACACCCCCGAGGCGGTGCTGCATAGCGTGGGAGAGCGAGTTTGGGAAATCCCGGATGTCCCGGAGTCGGAAATCGGCCATTATCGGCAAAAGTATCTGGTATCCAATATGCGAAAAACCGGAGATGCCAAGTATACCTTGCGGGTAATGGGAAATGTGTGTCCAGAAGGAATACCTGAGTGCCCCAATTTGGAGGATGCTTTTCTCCACTATTTCCATGAGGGCACGGAGGAAAAACTATGAGACAGCTTTTGTGGGAGGGCAAAAAGAATCCCATTCCCGCGGGATTCCTTTTGGGGCTTCTGGTTGTCCTGCTGTTTTTGAATTGGGCAGTGGCAGAAAAGGAAATCAGTCGTTTGCGTGCGGGAAACACGGAGGAATATTACCGTGGTCAGGACAGAGCCTACGCTACTGTAGAGGGAACAATCACAACGGCGAACATGGAATGGGTGGTTTCTGAAAAGAATCGACTGGATACACTCATTCTGGGGGGGGATTTTTCCACCGAGGAAGATCCAGAACACACCTATACCGGGTATGCCTACTCCGACTATCACCTTTTTCAAAAGCTATATGCAGATGCGGAGTATGCATACAACTATGGTGCTTTCTCGGCAGATGTGGTAGAAAAAGCCCAGGATAATTTGGAACTTTACCGCCAAAAGGGAAGCGAAATATTGGAAGCCTATTATGGGCAAATGGCCCAGTCTTTTCGTAATCGATGGATTCCTGCTTTTTACCGGACAGACGGGTGGGACAGCTACTTTTCCTATTCTTTTTCCAATCTACTGATTATGCTCTTTCTGATTGTGACCATGGCGCCGCTTTTTTCTCAGGAACGAGAAAATGGCATGACAGTTCGACTTCGTATGACACCTACTGGAGTATGGTGGTCGAGAATTTATAAAATCCTCATGGCCTGCTTGTCTGCTTTTGGAGTAACGGTGCTTTTTTCTGTGCAGGATTATCTGATTTTTGCCAACGCCTATGGATTCCGTGGACTTTCCAACCCCGTCTATTCTGTGCAAGCCTTCCGCACCACGGGATTGCACATCTCACTAGGCGGATATGTAGTTTGCAATTTCATTATGAAGATGGTGGGCATTTGGGGATTCCTCATGGGATTGCTGCTTCTCTCAGCGACATTGCCCAACAGCATCTTATCCTTTGGCTCCGGCTGTGGCGCATTGCTGGCCAGCATTCTTCTACAGACCTTTTGTCCCATTCTCTCCTGCCTGCCCCTTATGAATTCCATAACCCTCTGTTCAGAATTTCATATGACCGCCACCCGGATGCCGCTTTATGCTGAGCACCTATTGACCCAGATTAGCATTGCATTTTTATTGGTGCTAATCCTCTTCCTGACAGACCGCCGACGCAATCGCCGCGCTGTTCCGGGAGGTGTATAAAATGATTCACTGGGAACATAAAAAGCTGTATTGGAAGAATCGTGGCTGGCTTGTCCTGCTGCTATTTGCCGCTGTTGAGCTTACCATTTTGACGTTGACCCTGAATACCCTGGCCAGAAACACCCAGCCATCGCTACAGCAAGGAATGGATAACCTCTATGCCCAATTTGGAGGAGAATTAACCGAGGAAAAAGCCCAGCTTATTGAAAAACGGCAAGACGAAATTGCACAAGCTGAAAAAATTTACAATGAAACCCTGGGCAAGCAGCTCTCTGGGGAGATACCCTTCATTACATTTCAGAACATCAGCAAAAAAGTCTTACCGCTTCTTCAGGAATCCATTGCCTATCGTGAGTTTTATGCCAATTATCAGTATGCCCTGCAAGATACCGACCACAGGCATTTAATCGACACCAGAGGATGGCAGGTTTTGAATTCCGGCGGTAATTTGGATTTAGTTTTGATTTTTACCTGTGTCATTTTGGCTGCGTTGGCCTGCGGAAGTGATATGCAGAAAAATTGTGCCCAGATGATCCGCCCAACCCGATATGGAATTCTGTCCCTGCTTGGAGGAAAACTGCTGCTGGGTGCAGAAGCAGGACTGCTGCCGGGGCTTTTGCTGCAGGGAATCTACGGCATACTGACTGCAACAGCCTATCCTTTACCTGACGCACCAATGCAAAGTTTTTGGATGTATACAGACAGCCCGCTGAATCTCTCCTTGTGGCAGGGATTTTGGGTTTCGGGTCTCATTCGGATTCTTGGTCTTATGTTGTTGGGAATCACAACCGTAAGCCTTGTATACATCTGGGAAAACGTGGTGACAGGCAGCTTTCTTTCCGTTGCCATAGCAATTCTCCCCTATTTTGCAGGCAACCAAGAGATGCCGTATCTGGACTGGCCGGTATTGACGGGTATGCTGCAAGGCAATGTGTACTTAACCGGCGGCGCCGAATCCAATCGCACGGTGGGTAGCCTGATGCTGAGCCTTATGATGTACCTGCTAATCTTGGGCGTTTTGGTAGTTGTTTCTTGTTTAAAGTATCGGGGAACCTATCCTTTTGGATTCAGGAGGAAGGCAAGATGAAAAAAATACTCTTTGTGTTTTTCCTGTTCAGTCTTGTTCTGTGCGGCTGCCAAAATAAAGAAGTAGTCCAGACCCCCCACGATGATACAATGGATTCTTTGCTTGTGGAAGCAAGGGATTATTGGATTTATCACCAGGATAACGGCGAATTCATGGTAGTGGAAAAGCTGTCAGGCAAATGCTACCCACTTTTGAACAATCCCCTTGTCCCCCGGGAAATCCGGCAGTCTGTTGGGCAGTGTAAAGTGTTTGAAAACAAGGTTTATTACATCCTCGTGAATGCCCAAGGAATACGAACTATCGAGTGTATAGATTTGGATACCGGAGTCCGGCAAACAATCTACGAAGAACCATCTCAGAGCACAGAAATCGTGGCTTTTGGGGTTAAAATCTGGGAGCCACCAGTATCTTTCCGGCAAATTATCCCCAATACATTGTCCAATTTCGTTTTTTCCGAAGGAAATCTGATTTTATTGAGGAACGAAGCAATTTGCTTACTGGAACGCGGTAGGGAAAGCGTGGTTTATGAAGGTTCCTACCGACAATTCACCTGTGATGGCAGCAGATTGTTTCTGGAAGATGCAGAAGGTGTTTTGTGTCAGGTTGAAGGAAATACCGGAAAGCTCCACCGTTTTGAACACATTTATCCGGCGCAGCTTACCTCTTATGATGGGCAGCTTTTCTTCTTTGATAAGGGAAGCGGTGATGGCATCTACACTTTGGATTTTTCCACAGGGCAAAAGAAGCTGCTCGTCCCCGGAAGCTGGAAAGTATTTCGTGTAAACGGAGGAAGAATTCTTGCCCAGGATTCCAAAGGGGCGCTAATGCTTTATGATTTGGAAGGAAAATTCACGAAGGAACTGGAGCACAACCAGGAATATGTGGATTTTTACCTTACCAACGATGGCTCCACCGTTGTTTTCACAATTCGTCAGCCTAATGGAAAGTTTTCATATTCCCCAATTTGCCTGTAAATAGGAGAAACCTACGCATTATGGAATATTCAGACCAAATAAAAAAGGAGTGAATCAAATGAAAACCAAAAAATTCTTTTGTCTTGCAATGGTAGTTCTTTGCGTATTTTCCGTTATCCTTCCAGCTACTGCAGCAAGATACGCATCCAAAAGCACAAAAGAATATGGCATGTTAAGGGGTGATCTTGGACCGTCTAGAGCATGGCTCTTTGAGGGCAGATTAGGCTACTATGAGTTTAGTTTCTCTACAGAAATTGACCATTTGCCTACCGATATGCGGAATTATGATTTAATTGCAAAGGTTACCAGTGTAAACAATGCAACCGGAGCCTATATTGACTCTGAAGTTGGGATGCATTTGCCCGAAGACAGTACTAGGGCTGGTTATTACCTGGAGATGGACCAAGTGCCCGGAATCCGTGGTAAAAATGGTATTACAATCGGCGTATTCGGCGCACATGAGGTCAGAGGGCCCGCCGCATATGCAATTTATACCTCTGCAACCTATAACCTCTATCGTGATCACGGCATCATCTGATACTTTTGGCCCTGCAATTACGGGGGCCAGCACGCAAAAACTATGATTCATATAAAGATAACCAAAATGCAATGCACGTGATTCAAAATCAAGTACAAGAATCAGAATATTTCCATAATGCTATGTTGAAAAGGTTTGGGGCATGCACTTGCCCCAAACCTTGTTCAGCTGACATATTAATTTCTTTTTTGCTGCGGGAATTCATAAGAATAAGCCTTGAAGTGCACCGAATCTTCAAGAACATTCCTGCACAGATACGCATAAATTATGCTTCATTTATATATTGGGGCAAAATCGTCCGGTTACATATCAGAGTATATTTCTCAAGCATTTTTCTTTGTAAAGGTAATTCTTGTTTATAAGAATTTTCAATTAAAAACAAAATTTCGTGTCACAAATTCTAGCTGATACGAAACATGGTAAACAAAAAGGTATTGGAGCACAGAAAAGCAGAATATCCGATCACAAAAGAAAGAGGTGAGTCCCATGCACAGCGGGTCTATCCGGGTGTGAGCGGAGAATCTCCTTCACATCCGATGCGTACGAATCCACCACCGGGAAATAAAGAAGGAGATACATAATGAAGAAATTCTTGAAAATCAGCAGTCTGATACTGGTTCTGTCCCTTTTGGTGAATTCCCTTCCTATGAATGTCTTTGCTGCAAAATACCGCAACTGGCTTCTGGCGGAGGATGACATTCCCATGGTTGACAGCGGCCTTGTGCCGGAAGAAGCGATTGTTCCGGAAGAAGTAACCGTTCTGGAAGAGGTAGAGGAAAGCCGAACGGAGTACTCCAAAGAATTCAAGCTATCCAACGGACTGTATGCTGCTGCGGTATACGCCGCTCCTGTCCACTATATGGAAGACGGACAGTGGAAGGACATCGACAACACTCTGAAAACAAGCCGGATTGGTTCGTTGAACTACTATACCAACACCGCCGGCGTTTGGGATGTGCAGCTGCCCAGCCAACTGGACGCCAACGCCCCGGTAACCATCACCAAGGATGGATATACGCTGTCCTTCTATATGGCAGGACAACTGACTCAGCCGATTTTAGGGCCGGGAACCATCGACCCCAACATATCCACGCAACAGCTCACTGTCGATATTGCCGAGGCAGCTGCCGCTGTGCCTCAGGTGCTCGACCCGACAGAGGCAAAAGAAGCGACAGAGTTTGAAGAAACCGTATTGAGCAAAGTTTCTTCCCGCCTGGCATATAACAACGTATACCAGAACACCAATATCACCTATGACCTGCTCTCCAACCAGCTGAAGGAGTCCGTCATTCTCACCCAGTATGACAGCACACTCCGGGGCTACCGCTTCCGCCTGTCCGTAGGGGAATTGGTCCCTGTTCAGCAGGAAGACGGACAGATTGATTTCTATGATTCCCAACAGGAAGAGATCATCTTGACCATGCCTGCCCCCTACCTCTTTGATGCCGAAATGCAGTACAGCTTTGATGTGCAGGTATCCCTTACCGGCGGCGATGGAGAGTATGAACTTACCTACCTGCTTCCTCAGGAATGGCTGGCGGATGAAAGCCGTCAGTGGCCTGTGGTTCTGGATCCGGTTGTGCATGCCTCTACCATTACCACCAACATCCGGGACAAGGTGGTGACGGAAAAGCGGGCCATCAGCTATCTACACCCCACCAACGACTGTGGTCACGGTAACGATGGAATCAACCGCTCCTTCCTGAAGTACGAAAAACTGCCCGCCCTGACCTCTGCGGATGTAATCGTCAAGGCGCTCATTACCATGTATAAGCCGGTTGGCGCTGCTTCGGATGTGGTTGTGGAGGCTCACAAGGTCAACAGCACCTGGGACTACATGCAGTTGAGCTGGAGCAATGCCCCTTCTTTCAATCCTACCGTGGAAGACTATGTCATTGCCAGAGGCGCAGGCTACCATGTCTGGGAGATTACAGACATTGTGCGGGGCTGGTATGAGGGAGAAAATACAGGTATCCTTTTCAAAGCATCCGACACTTTTGAAAAAGTGTCCTATAACACAATCCGCTCTTTCTGTTCCTCCGACTATAGCAATAGCCTTTACTATCCATCCCTGCTGATTCAGTTCCGCAACAACAACGGCCTGGAAGACTACTGGGATTATACCGCCACCTCTGCCGGGCGGGCAGGCACCGGTTATGTAAACAACTATACCGGAAACCTGGTCTGGACCCGCAGCGACCTGGGCTTTGGAGGCAACCGGATGCCGGTTTCCATTACCCATGTGTATAATGCCAATGACTGCCAAAACAACAGTTTTTCCATGGGTTACGGCTGGCGAACCAATTTCAATCAGCGGGTTTACCAGTGGACCACGGATACCTCTTACTACATCTGGGAGGATGGAGACGGAACAAAGCACTATTTCAAATACGCATCCTCCGGAACCTATAAGGATGAGGACGGTCTGGAGCTGACACTGACCACCACCGGCAGCGGTGACAGCAAATACTGTATCACCGCCAAGGATGGCAGCAAGAGCTATTTCGACGCCAGCGGCCGTCTGAAGAAGCTCACAAACAATCAGGCCACCAAGAGTTCCATTACCATCACCTACACCGCCTCCACCGGTCTGAAAATCAGCAGTATTACCGACGGTGTGGGACGGAAATACACCTTTGTGTATGCCTCCAACGGAACCCTCAGCAGAATCAAGTATACCGGCACCGGCACCACGGAGCTGGCCTATGTCACCTTCGGATATTCCAACGGAAATCTGACCACCATCACCGACAAGGACGGAAAAGCCAGCACCTATACCTACACCGGTCACTTCCTCACCTCTGCCAAGGATGTGGACGGATACAAGGTAAGCTACACCTATAACCAGATAGACACCTCCGCCAACAGGTACAAGCCCAGCAGAGTGGTGAAGATTGCAGACAGCGACGACGGCGTCAGCGGCGGCGAGCTGACCATTGAGTACGCCAGCAATCAGACCACCTTCCGGGATGTGAACGGAAACCTGCAAATCATGCAGTTCAACAACTGGGGCAATACCGTCTGCATCCAGGACGGACAGGGGCATGCCACCTACGCCCGGTATGCCCAGGATCAATCCTCCTCCGCAAAGAGCAACCAGCTCCGGCTGTCCTCCAAGCTCCAGAACACCGTGGGCAACACCCTGAAAGACAGCAGCTTTGAAAACGGAACCTTGTGGACTGCGGTAAATTCCTCCGTGACAAGAGCCATTTCCTCCAGCTCCGCCTTCTACGGAAGCAAATCCCTTTCCATGACCCGGGCATCTGCCGGAACAGCCAGCGGTGTCAGCGGCGGACAGATTACCGTCCCTGCCAATCAGACGGTTACTTTCTCCGCCTATGTAAAAACCGGCGCAGGAGCTGCATACCTGGCACTGAAGAGCGGTTCTACCACCGTCACCAGCGAAGTGCTGAACCCCAATACCAACTGGACACGGCTGGAGGTTTCCTTCACCCCCACCTCCACTACCGCAGTCACGCCCCAGCTGCTTACCAAGGCAGCCGGCACCACCTACATAGACTGTGTCCAGCTGGAATTTGCCCCCACCGCCAGCCGGTACAACCTGATTGAAAACGGCGATTTCCGCTATGGCGGTTCTCCGGCATACAACTGGACCATTCACTGCAATACCAGCACAGCCAACGACAAAATCATTACCGCCGGTTCCGCCGCCGCTCCTGAGCTGGACAAAAATGTCTTGCGGGTTCAGGGCGAGCCTCTTTACCGGAAATATCTGCAGCAGACCGTAAAGGTCAGCGGCAAGGCAGGAGACACCTTTGTCCTGGGAGGCTGGGCCAAGGGCGATGCAGCGCCTTTCTCCAGCTACGCCGTGTTCCCCCGGGAGTTCGGCTTGCAGGCAATTTTCAACTACACCGACGGCACCAAATCCTCGGCCCAGCGGGTGAATTTCAACCCCAATACGGACAAATCCGTAAACTGGCAGTATGCGGCAACGGCGGTAGTAGCGGAAAAGGCTTATAGCTCCGTCACCATTCAGATCCTTTACGGCTACAATGTCAACACCATGTATTTTGACGGCATTCAGCTGTATAAGGAAGTTTTTGGCAACAGCTATACCTATGACCAGAACGGCAATGTCATCAGCGTGAAGGACCTGCAGGGGCAGACCACCAAATATGAGTACACCAACAACAACCTGACCAAGGCCATTCTCCCCACAGGCGCAAAGCTCACCTACACCTATGACAATTACCACAATGTAAAAACTGCCACCTCCGATACGGGCATCGTGTATACCTTCGCCTACGATACCTACGGCAACAACACCTCCGTGTCCATCGGCAGCGGCACCCAGAAGATCACCGCCACAGCCGCCTATACCTCCGACGGTAACCGGCTGGCCTCCACCACCGATGCCGCAGGCAAAACCACCACTTACAGCTATAACGCCAATACCAATGCGCTGGAATGGGTGCAATACCCGGAGGATACCACCGCTACCCGGACGAAATACACCTACGATTCCATGTACCGGATGGCCTCCGCCGCAGCCCAGACAGATACCGGCCTTTCCCCGTCTGTAAAGTACACCTATCAGAATGATATGCTTACCGGTGTAGCCACAGACACCACGGCCTACAGCCTGACCTACGGCAACTTTGCCCTGCGCAGCGGCATCCGCATCGGCAGCCGTTCCCTGGCCTCGTACAGCTATACTGCCAGAAATCATTACCTGGAAAGACTTGACTATGGCAATGATGATTATGTAAAATATACTTACGACAAGCTGGGCCGGGTGACCAAGCAGACCTTCGAGGACGGAGACACCGTCACCTTCACCTATGACAACAGCGGTGCCCTTGCAAAGGTAAAGGATTCTGCCACAGGAAGAACCACCACCTACTACTACGACTTCACCGACCGTCTGATGAAGACCGTGGAAACAGGAAGCAACTACTCCCATAGTGTGGGATATTCCTACGACAAAATCAATAACCTTACCTCCCTGGTGGAAACCATCAACGGCGTCAAGCACACCACTTCTTACACCTATGACGACGACAACCGGGTAACCGGCGTCACCAGAGACGGTACCGGCAGAACCTATTCCTATGACAGCTTCGGTCGGGTGAATCAGCGGATTACCAAGAAGGGCAGCACGGCACTGCTGACAGACACCTTCACCTTCCGCACCCAAAGCTCCACCAAAGCCACCACCCAGGTAGCCACCCTCAAGTCCTCTGCTGCGGGCTATCAGGTCACCTACACCTACGGCTACGATAATAACGGCAACATCACCTCCATCAGCGACGGTACCCATACCACCACCTATGTCTATGATACCGCCAACCAGCTGATACGGGAGAATGACCAGAAAGCCGGAACCACCCGCACCTGGGAGTATGACAGCTCCGGCAATATCCTGAACCGGAAGGAGTACGCCTACACCACCGGAAGCCTGGGAACCCCCACCAAGACCGTCACCTATACCTATGGGGATTCGGAATGGGGTGACCTGCTTACCGCCTATGACGGCAGAACCATTACCTACGATACCGTGGGTAACCCCCTGTCTGATGGCGTGCGGCAGT
>OESA01000101.1_pt1 | contig 33439 bp, 31 predicted proteins | sample 1540101 | NCBI WGS metagenome assembly OESA01 (sample SAMEA3891891, study PRJEB23780) | metagenome | biome: terrestrial biome; feature: animal house; material: Caecal content | place: Italy | collected 2015-05-05 | reverse complement strand
TTGAAGAAGTGCCAACTGTGAATCCCTCAGTCACGCCTCCGGCGTGCCAGCTCCCTTTGGCAAGGGAGCCTTTGGCTTTTCCCTTTTACGCACCCCTATCATCTCGTTGTCGAAGTACAAGCCGTCAATTTACAGCTTGCAGGCAGTTCCCGGCGGTGTACCGCCGCTGTCGATTTCGTACCGGGTATGCCTTACAAGGAGGCGTTGATATTGGCGGTGATGTCCCGGATGTTGTTCTGCATGGTTTCGTTGCCGCCCTTGAGGGCCACTTCCACCTTGCGGATGGCGTAGAGCACCGTGGAGTGGTCCCGGCCGAACTCCTTGCCGATGTCCGGCAGGCTCAGATTGGTGAGCTTCCGGGTGAGGTAAATGGCAATCTGCCGGGCTTCTGTGGTGCCCTTGTTTTTCAGGGTGCCCCGAATCACCGACTCGTCCATGGAATAGAACTTGCACACCTGGCTGATAATCAGGCTGGGGGTGGGCAGGGCGTTGCCCTCCCGCTTGAACATATCGTCAATGGCCCGGGACACGTTGGGAAGGTCCAGAGTCATGCCGTTTAAGTCCACATAGGCCCGAATCTTCTTCACCGTACCCTCAATCTGCCGCACGTTGCTGGTGACATTGTTGGCGATATAGTCGCAGATGTCGTAGCTCAAATCCAGGCCCAGAGAAGTGGCTTTGTTTCGGATAATGGCCATCCGGGTTTCGTAGTCCGGGGGCTGGACGTCCGCAATCAGGCCCCACTCAAACCGGGTTTTCAGCCGGTCCTCCAGGGTGAGCATATCGTTGGGCTTCCGGTCGGAGGTCATAACGATCTGCTTATGCTCCTCGTAGAGCTTATTGAAGGTATGGAAGAACTCCTCCTGGGTAGACTCCTTACCGGCGATGAACTGGATATCATCGATCAGGAACAGGTCGGCCTCCCGGTATTTGTTCCGGAACTCGATGTTCTTGCCGCTTTGCAGAGCGGAGATCAGCTCGTTGGTGAACTGGTCGCCCTTGATATAGACGATGTTGGCGTCGGGGGAGGTCTTCCGGATGCCGTTGGCGATGGCGTACAGCAGGTGAGTCTTGCCCACACCGGCGGGGCCGTAGATGAACAGGGGGTTATACACCTGGCCGGGATTGTTGGATACGGCGATGGCGGCGCCGTGGGCGAACCGGTTGGAGGGGCCTACCACGAAGCTTTCAAAGGTAAACTGGGGGTTAAAGTCCATGGAGGTTTTCCGCTTTCCTTTGGCCCGGTAAGCGTTCAGCTCCTCGTCCCCGAACACCAAAAGCTTGGCATCGGAATTGAAAATTTCCCGCAGGGCATCGTGGATATATTCGGTGCAGCGGCGGCGGATGGTCTCCCGGCGGAAGTCGGAAGAGGAGTACAAAATCAGGTGTTCCTCGTTCAGCTCCACCACTTCCGCATCGTCAAACCAGGCAGACACCGTGACCGCATCCAGACGCTCCTCCATATACTGCAAAACTTTGGCCCACACATAGGCAGATGAGTACATAAGGGGGCTCCTTTCTCTAAAAATCCCCAAAAAACCCCGGGAAAAAATCCCATTTGGGGAATATTGTCTCACCCTAAATTGTACCACAGAAAACACAAAAACACAACCCATATTTTACGGGCGGGCAGTGCCCGCGGACAATTTCTGCGGCCACTGGCCGCAAAGGCTCCCGGCCTGTGGGAGCTGGCACGGCGTAGCCGTGACTGAGGGATTCACAGCAGGCACTTTCTGAAAGTACAAACCCATGTGGAAACCTGGAAGCCTCTTATCCCCCCGCCTCGGCGGAGCCGAGGCACCCCCCTTTGTCAAGGGGGGCTTTGGCAGGCCGCCGATACCGGGCGGGTCAGGGAAGTAACGAGCAGCAGAAAGCCACCGTGCGAAAATGTCAGCGGCGACTCGCCGCCTGGTATATTTCTGGCTTTTGGGTAAACAATATCCAAGAACACCAAATATAGGAGGTTGTATTATGTTCCGTGTTCGTTATCTTTGCCTGGCGTTGGCGCTGGTGCTGCTGGTGTCTCCGGTTCTGGCTGCGGAGGTGGACAGCGATGCTGTCTATACCTTCTCCAGCGGGGATTTTTCCTCCCAGGAGGAGGAAGAGACCCTGATGGGTATTTGCATTACCGGTCTGCCCAATCCCCAGACCGGCACCATGATGCTGGGAAGCCGGGTGCTGCAGGAGGGGGATATTCTCTCCGCTCAGCAAATCAATCAGATGACCTTTGTGCCCCTGCCTACGGAAAATGACGTGCAGGCGGAGGTCACCTTCCTGCCCATCTACGAAAACCGGGTGGAGGCCGCTGCCACCATGCACATCAGCGTATGGGGAAAGGAAGATCTGGCTCCCGTTGCGGAGGACTCCGTTATGGAGACCTATAAGAATCTTCCCAACCAGGGGAAGCTGAAGGCCTCTGACCCGGAGGGAAAGGCGCTAACCTACTCCATTCTTCGCCAGCCCAAGCGGGGCACCCTGGAGCTGAAGGAGGACGGCAGCTTCACCTACACCCCCAAGAATAACAAGGTGGGGGTGGACTCCTTCACCTACACCGCTACCGACCCTGCCGGGAATGTGTCCCGGGAGGCCACCGTCACCATTCAGATTCTCAAGCCCCAGGCCGGTCAGTACACCGACACCGTGGGTGAGGATTGCCGCTTCTCTGCGGAGTGGCTGAAAAATCAGGGGATTTTTGTAGGGGAAACCCTGGGTGGAGAGGACTGCTTCTTCCCGGATAAGACCGTCAGCCGGGGGGAGTTTGTGGCCATGCTGGTAAAGCTTCTGGACATCTCCATGGATGCGGGGGAATCTGCAAATATCTCTGAGGACATGCCCCAGTGGCTCCGGCCCTACCTGAATGCGGCTATGCGCTCCGGGCTCACAGCCGACCTGCCGGAGCTGACGGCGGAAACCCTGTCCCAGCCCATTACCGGGGAGGAAGTGGCCGTGATGCTGCAAAACGCTCTGGACCTGGCGGTGCCCCAGCAAGCCCTGGAAACTGCCATGCAGAATCCCCTGGAGCTGGAGGAGTGGGCCGCCGCGGACGTTTACACCATGGCCCAGTATGACATCTCCCTTACCCCCGGTGAGGCTCTGACCCGGGGTCAGGCAGCCCAGGTGCTGTATCAGGTGAACTACCTGTCCATCGTAGCCCCCGGCGCTGCGGTACTGCGCTACCAGAACTGAAAAAGTGCAAAAAAATCCCCGGACTTTCGTCCGGGGATTGGCTTTTGATTAGTCTGCAACATAGGGCAGCAGAGCAATCTGACGAGCCCGCTTGATGGCGGTGGTCAGGTCACGCTGGTGAGCTGCGCAGGTACCGGTGGTACGGCGGGGCAGAATCTTGCCACGCTCGGACAGGTAGCGGCGGAGCTTTGCAGTATCCTTGTAATCAACGCTGGTCACCTTGTCCACGCAGAAAGCGCAAACCTTCTTGCGCTTACGGGGACGGACACGCTGTTCGTTAGCCATGGAAATAACCTCCTTTGTAAGCATTTGTGAAAAGTTCAGAAGAATCAGAACGGCAGCTGGGCATCGTTATCGTCCAGCATGGCAAAATCCGCTGCGGACTGGCTGGGAGCGGAATAGGTGGGCGCCGGAGCGCTGTATCCGCCATAGCCGGGGGCAGGAGGGGGAGTGAAGCTGCTGCTTCCGGTGTTGTAGGCATTGCCGCCATAGGCGTTTCCGCCGTAGGATGCATTGCCATCCTCCCGCTTGCTTTCGCCGAAGTAGACATTGTCTGCCACAACCTCGGCGGAGCGGCGCTTATTGCCGTCCTTGTCCGTCCAGCTGCGGATTTGCAGCCGGCCGGATACCACCGCCATGCGGCCTTTGGCAAAGTACTTGGAAACAAATTCTCCCGTAGACCGCCAGGCAACACAGTCGATGAAATCGGTCTCCCGTTCGCCGCTCTCCTTGGAGTTGTAATCCCGGTCAACAGCCAGTGTAAAGGATGTTACCGCAATTCCGCTTCCGGTTCGGCGCAGCTCCGGGTCACGGGTCAGACGACCCATAATGACGATGTGGTTAAGCATGGAAATGCCTCCTTACTCAGCCACTACGGTGGTCAGGCAACGCAGTACGCCTTCGGTGATCTTCATCACACGCTCCAGCTCAGCAGGGAAGTTGGGCTGGGACTCGAAGTTCATCAGTACATAGTAGCCTTCGGTCAGGTCGTTGATGGGGTATGCCAGACGGCGCTTGCCCCACTCGTCCACATTGGACAGGGTACCCTCCGCTTCCACCATTGCCTTGAACTTTTCCACAAGTGCGGCGATGCCCTCCTCGCCCTGAGCGGGGTCGATGATGTAGAGCACCTCGTACTTACCGGTAATCTTAGCCATGTTGTTTGCACCTCCTTTTGGACTTTTGGCCCCCGGGCTCCCCGGGAGCAAGGATTTGTCTGCATATGCAGACCAGTTTATTATATAGGTGCCAGGGCTAATTGTCAAGGACTTTTCCGGGAAAAATCTGGATTTTTACAGGTTTTCCCGCCCGGTATGGCTAACCGGGCGGGAAAAATATCAGGCGGGGCTGCCGGAGAGCTGCCGCAGCATCTGCACAAACAGCTGCCCCAGAGTCAGCCGCTCTACCGGGGCCTCTGCCACCATACTCACCTGGGCAAGAATCTGGTCTCCGGCCTTGATTTCCAGAGTGCCCAGCCGCTGCCCCTGGCTCACCGGGGCGGTGACCCCCTCCTCCAGGGTGACCTGGGTTGTAATCATGTCCTTTTGCCCCTTGCTGATGAGCAGCTGGGGATTTTCCCCGGGGACGGCGTTCACCTGGGCTTGCACACCCAGCTTCACCGGTACCGGATTGGAGCCGGAAAGCTCCGGGGTTACCAGGGCGTAGTTGGCAAAGCCAAAGTCCAGCAGGGTCTTGCAGGCCGCCAGCCGCTCCTTGGAGGTTTCGCAGCCCATCACCACCGCAATCAGCTCCATCCCATCCCGCTTGGCGGTGGCTGACAGGCAGTACCCTGCCCCGGAGGTATAGCCGGTTTTCAGGCCCGTGGCGCCGGAGTAGAACCGAATCAGCTTGTTGGTGTTGGAAAGGCCGAAGGTGCCGTTTCGCACCGTGTCCATCCAGATGGTGGTGTACTTCTCAATGTCCGGGTGCTTCACAATCAGCTCCCGGGACATGAGAGCGATGTCATAGGCGCTGGTTTTGTGGTTTTCCGCCTCCGGCTCGTCGTCAAGGCCGGTGCAGTTGACAAAGTTGGTGTCGTTCATCCCCAGCTCCTTGGCCTTCTGGTTCATTAAATCCACAAAGGCGGCTTCACTGCCGGCAATATGCTCTGCCATGGCGCAGGCGCAGTCGTTGGCAGAGGATACGGCGATGGATTTTACCATGTCCTCCACCGACATGGTCTCCCCTTCCTTCAGGAAAATCTGACTGCCTCCCTTGGCGGCGGCCTCCGCAGAAGCGGTGACCGTGTCCTTCCAGCCGATTTTCCCTGAGTCAATGGCCTCCATGATGAGAAGCAAGGTCATCACCTTGGTGACGCTGGCAGGAGCCAGCTTTTCGTGGGAGTTGCTTTCAAACAGCACTGTCCCCGTGGCAGCGTCCATCAAAAGGGCGCTTTTTCCCGCTACGGACAGGCCTTCCGGCTGGGCCTGTACCGGCAGCACCAGCATGGATAAAATCAGCCCCACGCATATCCATTTTTTCATGGTTATCCCCTCCTTGAATCCTATTGCAGACTATGTCCCCCGGGACAAGATTATACCGGGAACTTTCCCCTTTCCCTTGACACCGACACGGGATAAGAGTAAACTAAAGACAAGGAAACCACCAATACATTAGAAAGGTCTTGGTACATATGAAGCACAAAATACTCCAGTATGACCCCTACCTGAAGCCTTATGAGAAGGATTTTGATTTACGGGCGGAGCGGCTGAAGAACAAGCTTCAGGAGCTGCTTCCCCAGGGACAGAGCCTGTGGGACTTTGCCAATGGCTATGAATATTTTGGCCTGCACCAAACCCCCGACGGATGGTATTACCGGGAGTGGGCGCCGGGTGCGGAGGCCATGTACCTCACCGGTGACTTCTGCGGCTGGGACCGCCATGCCTACCCCATGGAGAAGCTGGAAAACGGGGTATTCTCCCTGTTCATCCCCGGCAAGGACACCCTGCAAAACGGTATGAAGGTGTTGACGGTGGTAGTCCACGAAGGGCAGGAGCTGGAGCGGATTCCCCTGTATGCCAACTACGTGGTGCAGGAGAAGGACTCAGTGGAGTGGAACGCCGTGATTCACACCGCCGAAGCATATCCCTGGACGGATGAAGGCTTCAAGCCCAAGAGCAAGCTCTATATCTACGAGTGCCACATCGGCATGGCCCAGGAGGAGGGTAAGGTGGGCTCCTACCGGGAGTTCATGGAAAACACCCTGCCCCGCATCAAAAAGCTGGGCTACACCGCCATTCAGATTATGGCCATTATGGAGCACCCCTACTATGCCTCCTTTGGCTATCAGGTGACCAACTTCTTTGCCCCCTCCTCCCGGTTCGGCACACCGGAGGAGCTGAAAGCCCTCATTGACCGGGCCCATAAGCTGGGCATTGCCGTGCTTCTGGATGTGGTTCACTCCCACGCCTGCAAGAACACCCGGGAGGGCATCAACCAGTTTGACGGCACCGACTACCAGTTCTTCCATGCGGGCGGTCAGGGTGAGCACCCCGCCTGGAATACCAAGTGCTTTAATTACGACAAAAACGAGGTCATCCACTTCCTGCTGTCCAACCTCAAATACTGGATGACCCAGTTCCACTTTGACGGCTTCCGGTTCGACGGCGTCACCTCCATGCTCTACCACGACCACGGCCTGGGCACCGCCTTCATGGGGTACGACCAGTACTTCTCCATGAATACGGACGTGGAGGCGGTGACCTACCTCCAGCTGGCAAACCTGATGGTTCGCCAGGGAAACCCCAAGGCCATCACCATTGCGGAGGATACCTCTGCCCTGCCCGGCCTTGCCCTGCCGGTGAAGGACGGAGGCGTTGGATTTACCTATCGGCTGGCCATGGGCGAGCCGGATATGTGGATCAAGCTTCTCAAAGAGGTCTCCGACGACAACTGGAACATGGACTATATCTACTACGAGCTGTCCACCCGCAGACCCAAAGAGCCGGTCATCGGCTACTGCGAGTCCCACGACCAGGCGCTGGTGGGAGACAAGACCATCATGTTCCGCATGTGCGATTCGGAGATGTACTGGTCCATGAATCGGGACAACGACAGCCCCATTATTGACCGGGCCATGGCCCTGCACAAGATGATCCGTCTGGTGACTTTGTCCCTGGGTGGCGAGGGGTACCTGAACTTCATGGGCAACGAGTTCGGTCATCCCGAGTGGATTGACTTCCCCCGGGAGGGCAACGGCTGGAGCTACCACTACTGCCGCCGCCAGTGGCACCTGGCAGACGACAAGAACCTGAAATACCAGTATCTTAACCGCTTTGACAAGGATATGATTGCCCTGAGTAAGCGCCTGCGGGTGCTGGGGAAAACCGACCGGCAGCTCTATATCTCCAACGACCAGAAGATTATGGCCTTCCGGAAGGGAGAAGGGGTGTTCCTCTTCAACTTCCACCCCACCTGGAGCCAGGATGGTCTGGAGATTCCCATGCCGGAGGCCGGCACCTACCGGGTTTGCTTCACCTCCGACGACTTTGACTACGGCGGTCACGGCCGGGTGTACCACCAGGATTACGAGACCCACACAAGAACCGACGGCACCCCGGTGCTGCAAATCTACCTGCCCTGCCGCACAGCGGTGGTGCTGCAAAAGGTTTGACCTTGAAATTTACACACTGCCCCGCCAGAATCCCTGGCGGGGCAGTTCCTTTATGCACAGACTTTTTATCCACAGCTTATGTGGAAACTGTGGATAAAAAAGGAAAATCCCCTGAAAACCCGGGGTTTTCAGGGGATGAGGTGGGATTAGCCTGTGGAAAAACCTGTGGATAGTGTGGATAACTCCTGTGGAATTTCCTGTGGAGGAAGTGGAAAAGCCTGTTTTTCCATTTTTTCCCCAAGGGCATTTGCCCGCCTGTGGAAAACTTTTTCTCAGGAGCTGAGCTGATTCTTGTGGTACTGGAGGGTGTAGAGCTGGTAGTACCGGCCCTTTTTCGCCAGCAGCTCCTGGTGGTTGCCCTGCTCCAGAATCTGACCGTGGGACAGAAGGATGATGTTGTCCGCATGCTGGATGGTGGAAAGGCGGTGGGCAACAATGAGCATGGTGCCGATGTTTCGCATCTTCTCCAGAGAGTCCTGAATCAGCACTTCCGTTTCCGTGTCGATGTTGGCGGTGGCCTCGTCCAGAATCATGACAGAGGGCTTGTGGATGATGGTCCGGGCAAAGCTGAGAAGCTGCCGCTGACCGGCGGAGAAGTTGTTTCCGTTCTCCCGTACTTCCTCATCCAGTCCCTTGTCCATGCGGTTTATGAAGCCATCGGCGTTTACATACCGGCAGACCTTCATCACCTCTTCATCAGAGACGTTTTCCAGGTTCAGAAGGATATTGCTGCGGATGGTGCCGGAGAACAAAAACACATCCTGAAGCATCTGACCAAAGTGCCGCCGCAAGGAGGCGATGGAGATGGTGCGGATGTCCCGGCCGTCAATGAGAATCTGGCCCTTCTGGATGTCGTAGTTCCGGCAGATGAGGGACAAAATGGTGGTTTTACCTGAGCCGGTGGAGCCTACAAAGGCCACGGTCTCCTGGGGCTTTACATGGAAGGACACACCTTTGAGCACCCACTCTCCCGGGATGTAGGAGAACCACACATCCTTGAATTCGATTTCACCCCGGATTTCCTCCAGAGGCTGGGCACCCTCGTCGTCCACCACCTCCGGCACCATGTCCATGACGGTGAAGATCTTTTCCGCAGAGGCGAAGGCGGACTGCAAAATATCAAACTGCTCCGCCATGGTCTGAATGGGGTTAAAGAACTTGGAGGCGTACATATAGAAGCTTACCACCAGGCCGCTGGTGACCACCTGCCCCAAAAGGGCGGAGCCTTCGATGTAGCTTCTGCCGCTGAAGTAGAAAAGGGCCATCACCGTGGAGATATAGGTCATATACACCAGGGGGCGGAAAATGCCGAAGACGAAAATCCGCTCCTGCTTGGTTTTGGCAAAGGTGCGGCTTTTCTCCAAAAATACCTGCATTTTCTCCTCCTCCCGGTTGAAAATCTGGGTGATTTTCATGCCGGAGAGGTTCTCGGACAAAAAGGTATTGATATTGGTCCGGGCGTCCGTCACCTTCCGGTGGGCCCGGCGGGAGAAGCGGCGGAACAGCACCGTATACAGAAGAACAAAGGGAACGAAAATCAGCATCACCAGGGTAAGGCCGGGGTTCAGCAGGAACATGGCCACCAGAACGCCTACCAGCACCAGCACCTGCTTGGTCATGTTCACCAGTACGTTGGTAAACATCATGGAGATGGCGTTGGTGTCGTTGGTGACACGGGTCACCAGTTTGCCGGTGGGAATCTGGTTCAGCTGATTGTGGGACAGCTGCTCAATGTGGGAAAATACGCTCAGCCGGAGGCCGGAGAGAATCTTCTGACCGGTCTTTTGCAGGATGATGGACTGGAAATAGGTGCAGATCATGGCGATAATCAGAATCCCTGCATACACCACCACCCGGCTGATCAGTGCCGACATGGTAAAGCCTGCCTCCTTCACCAGCTCTTCAATGCTTCCGATCATGTAAGGGGACAGAAGGTCATAGGTAAGGGATACCATGGTAATGACAAATGCCAGCAAAAAGGACTTCCAGTAGGGCTTGGCAAAGGGCAGCAGGCGGCGAATCAGCTCAGAATCCTTCATGAACCGCTCCTGCTTGGCGGCCTTTTCCTTTCCCATAAGGACGGCGGCAATGACGAAGGCCACGGCAAACACAAACATGACCCCGGCCACAATGAGAATGGGCAAATACTCAGCCATTGTTGTGTTCCCCTCCTTCCTCTTCCAGCCGCTGCAGGTCTACCATCTTCCGGTAGTCCGGGCAGGTCTCATACAAATCCTCGTGCTTGCCGAAGGCCACCACCCGGCCCTGGTCGATGAAAAGAATCCGGTCCATCCGCTCGATGGTGGAAATCCGGTGGGCAATGAGCAAGGTGGTTTTGCCCTGCCGGGTGGTGCGGAGGTTGTCCAGAATGGTTTTTTCCGTCCTGGTGTCCACCGCCGACACGGAATCGTCCAGAATCAGGATGGGAGCATCCATCATCAGGGCCCGGGCAATGGAAATCCGCTGCTTCTGACCGCCGGAGACGGTGACGCCCCGCTCACCCAGCACCGTGTTGTAGCCCAGGGAGAACTCCCGGATATTGGCGTCCACAGAGGCCAGGGCGGCGGCTTTGGTAATGGCGGTCATGGACTTTTCGTCCACGCCGAAGCCGATGTTGTTGGTAATGGTGTCGGAGAACAGGAAATTCTCCTGGGGCACGTAGGCGCAGCCCGCCCGCACGTCCTTGATGGGGATGGTGTTCACATCCCGCCCGTCAATAAACACCGTGCCGTCGGGCACATTGTATGTACGCACCAGAAGGTCTGCAATGGTGGTCTTGCCGGAGCCGGTTTTGCCCACCAGACCGATGTTTTCCCCGGCCTTGATGGCAAAGGACACATTTTCCAGGGAGTCAAACTCCCCGTCCGGGTACCGGAAGGTAAGATTCTTAAATTCAATGTCACCCCGGATGTTCTTCATGCTTACCACATCGGGACGGTCCACCATGTCCGGCTGGGCATCCAGCAGCTCGCTGATACGCTTTAAGGAGGCCTTGCCCCGGCTGGTCAGGTCGATGAGCTCGGATACCGCCATAATGGGCCAGACGATGGCGTTGAAGTAGCCGATAAACTCCACCAGCTGTCCGGCGTTGAATACCCCTTTATATACCAGGTAGCCGCCGTAGCCCAGTATCACGCAGATGACGCTCTCCACAAACAGGGTAACGAGAATCCGCAGCAGCACGGAGGCCCGGGTGAAGTCCACATTGGCCCGCTCGTTTTCCTGGCTGAGCTTTTTGAAGTTCATCAGCTCCACCGCCTCCTTCACGAAGGCCTTCACCACGGAAATGCCGGAGAAGCTCTCCTGGGAGAAGTCGGAAAGGTCAGAAAAGGTTTTCTGCCGGTAGTCCCACTTCCGCTCCATGGCCCGTCCCACCACCACAGAGCAGAACAGCAGCAGCGCCATGGGGATGAGGGACAGCCCGGTAAGCAGGGCATTCATCCTCCACATCTTGTATACCGCCATGATGAACAGGAACAGAGCGTCGCAGAACATCATAATGCCCCAGCCGTAGCTCTCCTGGAAGGTTTCCAGGTCGTTGGTGAACAGGCTCATAAGGTTTCCCACATTGTTCTGGTTGTAGAAGCTGCGGCCCAGGTTCCGGCAGTGGCTGAACATCCGGTTCCGCAGATCTTCCTCTGCCCGGACACCGGCGCCGAAAAAGCAGATACGCCAGGCAAAACGGCCTGCAATGAGAATCATCACCACCCGCACCATGGGCAAACAGATCTGATTCATAAGAAAATCCATGTCAAAGGGAACCGCAGCCCCGTTGACCATCACCTGTCCTGTGTTCATGCCGTTAATGACCATCTGGTACAGGCTGGGGATAATCAGCTGAAAATAGTCCACCGCCAGAAGTGCGGCAATGCCCATAAGAAGCATGGGCAGATACCGCAGATAGTAGCGGTTAATGTGCTTGCCGAATATCATAAATCCTCCTTATCTCTCTTACAAATATTATCGGATACGCTTGCCGTTCAAAACAGCTTCCAGGAGCTTGTCCCCCTCATACCGGAGCTTCAGCAGAAAGAACGGTGCATTTTCCCATAAAAGCTTCAGGAAAATCTCGTCTCCTTCCCATTTGGGGAGGGTATTCAAAAATTCCCGGCTCACCCACTGCAAATCCCCTTCGTCGCACTCCTTCAGGTTCCCCTCAAAGCCGTCGGCGGTGAACAAATACATATACTCGTCCTCCACATCCGACAAGAAGGTCACCACACCCCGGCACTGCCAGCGGGTGAGGGTCAGGCCGGTTTCCTCGTAAGCCTCCCGGAGAAGGCACTCGTCAGGAGATTCCCGGTTCAGGAATTTTCCACCAATTCCAATCCACTTGTCCTTGTTGATGTCCTTCTCCTTTTTGGTGCGGTGGAGCATCAGCACCCGGTCACCCTGGAGCACATAGCACAGCGTGGTATTGCGCAATCCAGACCACCTCCATCTTACATTAAAAGACATTATAACAAATCCCACAGAAAATGCAATACAAACATTCTTCCACAACTCACGGACAAACCGGGATTTATTCTCAAAATGGTAACATACGGCATGAAAGTAGGGGGTGGATTTTTGGGTGAATATGATGTATAATGTCAGCGGTTAGACTATTTTGACAATTTGAATAAAAAACGCAAGGGGTGGCTCCATGAAGTTAAACAAAAAAACCACCGTTCTGGTGGGATTGGCCTTTTTGTCCATCTGCGCTTTCTGGCAAATGTATGACAGCCTGGTTCCTCTGATTCTCACCAACCACTTCCGGCTGGATGAGACCTGGTCCGGCGCCATTATGGCGGCGGACAATGTGCTGGCGCTGTTTCTTCTGCCTCTTTTCGGCAGCTTCAGCGACCGGGTGAACACCCGGCTGGGTAAGCGGATGCCCTTCATCCTGCTGGGCACTGCGGGGGCCTGTATTCTCATGAATCTGCTCCCCTGGCTGGCTAACCACTACTATGCCCAGCCTACCCCCGGCTATCAGATTGCCTTTATTGTGGTGCTGGGGCTGCTGCTCATCGCCATGGGCACCTACCGCTCTCCGGCGGTGGCTCTGATGCCGGACGTAACCCCCAAGCCTCTTCGGAGCAAGGGAAACGCCGTCATCAATCTTATGGGCGCCATCGGCGGCCTTCTGTACCTGGGAGCGGCGGCGCTGCTGTACTCCAAGGCCCGGGAGCCCCAGTATACCCTGGGCTATGTGGACGGCAAGACCCCCGTGCTGGACTACCGGCTGCTGTTTGGGGTAGTTTCCGGCATTATGGTGGTTTCCGTGGCAATTCTGGCCCTTACCATCCGGGAAAACCGGCTGAGCCGGAAAAACGAGGAATATGAAGCGGCCCACCCGGAGGAAAACTATGCCTCTGTGGACAGCCAGGGCAAGGAAGTGCTGCCGGGGCCTGTAAAGCGGAGCCTGGGCTTCCTTCTGGTGTCCATCGCCCTGTGGTACATCGGCTATAACGGCGTCACCACCTGGTTTACCACCTATATCAGCCGGGTGATGGGAGAGGGCATCGGCGGTGCCTCCACCTGCCTGCTGGTAGCCACCGGCGGCGCCATCGTCAGCTACATTCCCATCGGCATGGTTGCCTCCAGAATCGGCAGACGGAAAACCATCCTGGCAGGGGCTGCCCTGCTGGCCGCCTGCTTCTTTGTGGGTTTCCTGGTTACCGCCAACGCCACCGCCATCACGCCCCCCATGTACCTGCTTTTCGTGCTGGTGGGCTTTGCCTGGGCTGCCATCAATGTAAACAGCCTGCCCATGGTGGTGGAGATGTGCCAGGGCAGCCAGGTGGGCAAGTTCACCGGCTACTACTACACCTTCTCCATGGCTGCCCAGGTGGTTACCCCCATTGTTGCCGGGTGGCTTCTGAAAAATGTCAGCTACAAGGTTCTCTTCCCCTACGCCGCCTTCTTTGTGGCCTGTTCCTTTGTGACCATGCTCTTTGTCCGCCACGGAGACAACCGGGTGGAGGCAAAGCGGGGACTGGAGGCCTATGACCTGCCGGATTGAGCCGGAGGATGCTTATGTGGATTCTCATTGTTCTGATTGTACTTTTGTGCCTGTATCTGCTGGCCCTCCGGGGCCGGCGGAGACACCCGGGACTGGCCCGGCTGCGCCGCTGGAGCTATGCCCACCGGGGGCTCCACGACGAAACTCTGCCGGAAAACTCCATGGGGGCTTTCCGGGCTGCCCTGGAAGCCGGGTACGGCATCGAACTGGACGTGCATCTCACCGCCGACGGCAATCTGGCGGTGATTCACGACTCCTCCCTGATGCGAACCGTGGGGGCGGATGTGTGCGTGGAGCACCTGAACCTCTGGGAGCTTTCCCGGTACAACCTGTTGGGAAGCCGGGAGAAAATCCCCACCCTGGAGGAGGTTCTGGAGCTTTTCTCCGGGAAGGCGCCGCTCATCATTGAGCTGAAAACCAAACGGGGTAACTACGGGCCTTTGTGCCGCCGGGTGATGGAGGCCCTCCGGGACTACCCCGGGGACTACTGCATCGAATCCTTCGACCCCTTTTGCGTATACTATCTGAAAAAACACTATCCCCAGGTGATTCGGGGGCAGCTTTCCCAGAACTTTCTGAAGGAAAAGGGCCTGCCCTTCCCCTGGATTCTCCGGTTTATGGTCACAAACCACCTGCACTTCTTTCTCATCCGGCCGGACTTTGCCGCCTGCCGGTTTGAGGACCGGAACCTGCTTTCCACCCGGCTGGTGCGAAAGCTGTGGGGTGTGCAGGGGGTGGCCTGGACCATAAAAACCCAAGAAGCGTATGACACCGCCCTGTCCCAGGGGTGGATGCCTATATTTGAATCTATCAACCCAAAAGGAAAGGAAAACAAGTCATGAAAAGAATTGCGGCCCTGCTTCTGGCGGTTATGCTGCTGCTGACTGCCTGTGCAAAAACGCCCGATCCCACCGAACCCTCCACGGAGGCCACAACCGCTCCCACGGAGACCACCACGGAGGCAACGACCCAGCCTACGGAAACCACCCAGGCTCCGGAAGCCCAGTATCACAACCCTCTTACCGGCGAACCTCTGGAAGAGCCCATCATGGAGCGCCCCTATGCGGTGGTTATGAACAATATCTACGATGCCCAGCCTATGCACGGCGTGGGACAGGCGGATATTTTCTATGAGTACATGGTGGACGGTCTCAGCGGCGGCATCACCCGGTGCCTTGCCCTGTTCACGGATGTGGGTCAGGTGGAAAAAATCGGCTCCATCCGCAGTGCCCGTACCTATAACATCTCCCTGGCCCGGTCCTACCAGGCACTGTTCGCCCACGCCGGCGGCAGCGCTATGGCTTCCAATGTGTTGAAAACCGGTGTTGTGAATGACCTGGATGCCTCCTCTGCTCCCAGCAGCGTATTCTACCGGGATCAGGAGCGGCTCAGCTCCGGCTATGCCCTGGAGCATACCATGTTCACCTCCGGCGAGAAGCTCATGGCCTACGCCCAGCAGCTGGGCTATCACGCTTCCCTGCCCCAGCCCTATGATGTGGGTCTGACCTTTGATGATGATGCAGAGCTGAAGGGCGACCGGGCTTACGAAATCACCGTCCGGTTCCGCAGCAACAACGGCAAGGGCAGCTTCTTCACCTATGATGCCCAGAAGGGCACCTACACCATGGTGCAGGAGTTCTACGGCCAGCACCAGCGGGACTTCATTGATGCCAACACCGATGAGCAGGTGGAGTTCCGGAATGTGATGGTGCTCCATGCCACCTCCACCCTGGATTCCGACGGCTACCACATTTACACCCAGCTCACCGGCGAGGGAACCGGCTACTTTGCCCGGGACGGCAAGCTGGTAAGCATCCGCTGGGAGCGGGAGACGGAGGATGATCCCTTCTCCTACTACCTGGAGGACGGCACCCCCGTAGCCCTGGGTGTGGGCAGCACCTATATCGGCATCGTTCCCCCGGACAGCCCCTTCCAGTATCAATAATTTGACAAAATCCCCGGAAAGCAACGCTTTCCGGGGATTTTCAGACTGCCAATAAAGTCCCAAACCGGCAAAAGCAAAAGGAAATGGGCTTTCATCCCCTTTTGGAGGATTGGTAGAAAAACCAGGTGCAGTTCCTCCAACAAAAGCCCGGAAATTGTTGCTGCGCAACGCTTTTGCCTTACTGCGCAAACGCCGCCCTACCGTACCCTATGTACGCCTACGGGCGGCGTTTGCTTGTCTTTGTGCCTTTCTTGACAGTCTGGCAGCGTGTCAAAAAGGTTTTTTGACACGCTGAAAATCCCCGGAAAGCAACGCTTTCCGGGGATTTTTTATCTTTCTTCTTCGGGGATGAAATTCAGGGTAATCTCCTTCATTCTGGGACGTATCTGTGTGTATTTCACCCCGGCGGCGTCCATCATCCGCTTGGAGGCGATGGTGGCAGGGCTGTCGGCGTATTTGTCCGACAGGTACAGAACCTCCCGCACCCCGCTCTGGATAATGGCCTTGGCACACTCATTGCAGGGAAACAGTGCCACATACAGCCGGCTGCCCCGCAGATCCCGTCCGTTGGCATTGAGAATGGCGTTCAGCTCCGCATGAACCACGAAGGGATACTTGGTCTCCTCCCCGGTACGTGCCCAGGGGAAGGTATCGTCGGAGCAGCCCTTGGGCATTCCGTTGTAGCCGGTGGAGATGATGATGTTCTCCGGGGATACAATGCAGGCGCCCACCTGGGTATTGGGGTCTTTGCTCCGGCCGGCTGCCAGCATGGCAACGCCCATAAAATACTCGTCCCAGGAAAGATAGTTCTCCCGCTTCATTGTCTGCTCCTCCTTATTTTTTATTCTGTGACTTCCGTCACCTGGGCAGCCTTCCGCACCAGCTCCATAGCCTTGCCGGTGAGGACGGAGCGGATCACCGCCGCCTCCAGCTGGGCATCGTAAACGTCCTTCAGCTGCTCCATGGTGATGTGGTTCTGCTGGCAGATGAGGGCGCAGGCTCTGGCAATCTCCTCCTGCTCCGCCTGAATGTTCTCCGCCTCCACAATCCGGCGGATGGCCTCCTCCCGGCGGATGCTCTGAATGGCACCGGGCTCAGCCTCCTCCCGGAGCTTCTCCGGGGTGGTGGAAAGGAACTGGCAGTACATATCCAGAGTCAGTCCCTGCTGGGAAAGCTGAGCCTCCAGGGTCTGCATCTGGGCCTCTACTGCCTCTTTGATCTGCTCCTGGGTGATTTCCATGTCCAGGGTGTCTGCCGCCTGGCGCAGCAGCCGGTCCTGCAAATCCATCTCTCCCCGCTCGTCGGTGTAGGCCTGGAGGCTCTCGGTGAGCTTCTTCCGCATTTCCTCCATGGTTTCGCACCGGCCAACCTCCTTGGCGAAAACATCATCCAGCTGATAGGGGGTCTTTTCCCGGATTTCCCGGATGGCGCAGTGGAACTCCGCCGCCTTTCCTGCCAGCTCTTTGGCGTGGTACTCCGTGGGGAAGGTGACCTTGACCACCACTTCCTCCCCCGGCACCTTGTCCACCAGCTGCTCCTCGAAGCCGGGGATAAAGGCGCCGCTGCCCAGTACCAGGGTCTGATTCTGGGCGGTGCCGCCCTCAAACTGCTTGCCGTCGCAGTAGCCGGCGTAGTCCAGCACCAGCTCGTCTCCCAGCCGGGAAGGGCGGCCCGTGATAGAGGCAATCCGGGGGTTCTGCTGCCGCAGCCGTTCCAGCTGCTGCTGCACCTCCTCCGGGGTAACAATATGTCGGGTCAACTGGGCGCTCAGGCCCCGATATTGAAAGCTCATAGGTTCGCTCCTTTTTCAATTCTTACTGAAAAAAGCATAGCATTTTTGGGAGAATAAGTCAAGAAGAAGCCCTGGGTCAATTTGAAATGTGCCACATTTGTATTTTCTTCCGCTTGCAATACACAAGCAAAATTGGTACAATATAGAAAAACATGAATAGGAGGAATCCATATGCGAAAGGTTCTTGCCGTGGCTTTAGTGCTTTTATCTGTCTTTGGCCTTGTTGCTTGCGGAAGCGGCGATTCACCCGATACTTGGACTCCAACAAGAGCTTCTTCTGAGATTGAGCCCTATGCACGAAAGGCTATCGAAATCATCGATGGTTATTTGGCTTTTGAGTTAACTGTGGACGAAGCAACGAATGAATTTGAGGCACTATACCGCAGAATAGAACCGTTAGATATCCGTAGCATCGACAGCACATACAATAATTCTGACCAAAGAATATCATATATCATTGATATGCTGGCTATCTTTGATGCGGACAAGACAACCGATTTGGAGTACCACAAATACAGAGATCTTCTCGCTTTTCAGGTTGGAGAAGCGGTCAGTGGAAAAAGTTATGACCCTAACAGAGATGGGATAGAGGAGTGCCCCAAAATGTTGGAACTTTTCGATGTTGACACACTCCCCATTGATTTTGCATACGAAAACAAATTTCAAGATGGTTGGTATTGGAGTATGACTTTTGATGAACTCAATGGTGTCAGCTTTACGGATTTCCAGGGTTACATTGAGTCTGTCTACGATGACTTTATCAACAGTAACATGAATGAGGGCAGCTTATCCTTTAACTACAGTCGTTATGAGCAAGATGTTTTCTATATCTCCCTTCGTTTTACGGAAGGGAAATTAACTGGCGCAGTATATCGTGATGGTGAAGAAGTGGAAAAAGCACGTGAGCTGTTAAGCGAGAAACTCAAAAACGAAGAAATTAGTGCTACGGAAGAATTGCCTGAAGAGCTTTCTATACTGAAACCTCTTTATGAGTTCACTTCCATAGAGCAATTACCGGATGCTATCAAGGCAGCACAATCCTATGCTGGAATAGAATAATCCGCATGGTTGAAAGAGTTGCTGCAAAAAGTAAGTTTTTTAACAGTATAGAAGAAGCCCTGACCAAGTTGGTCAGGGCTTACTTTTATTGGATTCCATAGAGCCGTTTGCCGTTTTGGAGGGTCAGTTCCTGGGTCTCTTCCGGGGTGATTCCCAGAAGCTCTCCCAGGACCTCTGCCATCCGGTACAGGTAGCCCGGGTCATTTCGCCGGCCCCGGTAGGGTTCCGGTGCCATGTAAGGGCAGTCGGTTTCCAGCACAATCCGGTCTTTGGGTACAGCCTGGGCAGCTTCCAGGGCTTTTCGGGCGTTTTTGAAGGTCAGCACCCCGGTAAAGCCTACATACCACCCCTGAGCCGTCAGTTCCCGGGCGGTCTGGGCGGAGCCGGAGAAGCAGTGGAAAACCCCCTTCACCTCCGGAAAATCCCCCAGGATTTCCAGGCAGTCCGCCAGGGCCTCCCGCTGGTGGATAATCACAGGAAGCCCAACCTCTTGAGCCAGGGCCATCTGCATCCGGAAGGCCTTTTTCTGAATCTCCCGGGGAATGTCCTCATAGTGGTAGTCAAGGCCGATTTCTCCAATGGCCTTCACCTTTTCCTCCCGGCACAAAAGCCGGTATTCCTCCAGAACCGCCTTGTCCACCTCATCCGCAGCGTCCGGGTGGGAGCCTACGGCGGCGTAGAGGAAGGGGTACTTTTTTGCCAGGGCCACGGCATTTTTGGAGCTTTCCAGAGAGCAGCCGGGGTTCATCACAAGGGCAATGCCCTTTTCCGGCAGGCCGGAAATCAGAGCCTCCCGGTCGCAATCAAAGGCCCGGTCGTCCAGATGGGCATGGGTGTCAAACAGCATGGTGTCGCCTCCTGATGATTGCCACGGTGCAGCCGTGGCTTTTTATGGTATTCCCCAGGGTGAAATCCGTGTCCCGGGGGTAGCCGGTAAGACCCCGGCCGGTGGCCTTTGCCCCCGCTTCCTTCAAAACCCAGAACTGCCGCAGGGCTTCCTGTGGATTTTCTGCCTGGGTGTATTGGGAAAACTCTCCGGGGGAGAGGATTTTCTCTGCCAAGCGGGGAGGAATCTGCCGGGTGGAAAGCTCTGCATCCAGCCCCACCGGGTAGGAGCTCAGGACACAGAACACATGGCCTTTGGTGTGGGAGATGGAAAAATGCATCCCGCCCCCCACAAACCGGGGCTTTCCCCTTGCCCCCATCCGAATGGGAGGCATGGGCCTTCCCGTCCTGGCAAGGAACATTTGCCGGAGCAGCCGCCGCCCCGCCCGGTGCCCGGAGGGGCCAACGTATGCAGCATGACCCAGAATCATCATAAAAACAAGGGGAAAATCAGGGCGGTGAGAATCCCGGCCACCGTCAAAGACAGGCTGCTCACGGCTCCTGTCAGGGGGTTGAGCTCCGTGGCCCGGGAGGTGCCTACCACGTGGGAGGCGGTGCCGAAGGCCACGCCCTGGCTCACCGGGTCGTGGAGCCGCAGAAGGCGGCACAGGCCGGTTCCGGCTACGGCACCGAAAATGCCGGTGATGATAATGGAGGCGGTGGTGAGGGCTTCCAGCCCCCCGTTTTGCTGGGACAGGACAATGCCCATGGCGGTGGTGATGCTCTTGGGCAGCAGAGAAACCTCCGAAACCGGGCTGAGCTGCAGCAGACGGCACAGCCCCAGCACCACCAGCAGGCTGGCAAGGGTTCCGGCGGTGACCCCGGCAAAAATCGCCGGCAGATTCTTTTTCAGCACCTTTCCCTGCTCATAAAGGGGCAGAGCCAGGCACACGGTGGCAGGGGTCAGCAGCCAGGACAGCCCGGCGGTGCCTGCCTGATAGCTCTCCACCGGGTAGCCCAGCAGCAGCAAAATGGGGATAATCAGGGCAATGGCAATGAGAATCGGGTTAAAAACCGGGTGTTTTCCCTTTTTCTGGATGAAAAGCCCAATCTGGAAAGCCCCCAGGGTCAGAGCCAGAGGAAACAGGGCAGTATCAAGGAACAGCTCAGCCATTTTCCTTCCCTCCCTTTCCCAAAAGGAGCTTGGTCACAAGCCCCGACACGGCAAGCACAATGACGGTGGACAAAAGCACCACCGTGATAATAGGCACAATTTCCGGGGCCAGAATCCCCCAGTGGCTGAGGATGTTGACCCCCGGCGCCACGAACAGCAAAGGCATGATATTCAGCAGGAACCCGGCCACGGTTTTGATAGACTCGGGCTTCACAATTTTGAAGGTCAGGGCCAGGAATAAAAGCAGCAGACCGTAAATAGCCGCAGGCACCGGCAGGGGCAAAAGCTCCTGCAAAAGCTCCCCCAGGAAGCTGAAAAGCAGAATGATGACCAGTTGTTTCAGGTATTTCATGGATTTTCTCCTTGTAAACCGGCAATGTGGTGAAGAATTTGCAGGGTGTGGGTGGAAAACTCATAAATCCGCAGGGTCAGCTGTTCCTCCCCGTTGCCGGTATCGTAGGTAAGGGTCAGCTGCTCCGCTGCCGGGGCAAAGTCATACAGGGACCAGGTCTGGGCCATGTGGCCCTCCTGGCAGTCCATAAGCAGGGAGGACAGCACCTGCCCCAGATAGGCCTGGGGAATAGGCTCGCCGGTGCCGTTCTGGATGGCTGTGACGCAGCTTACAAAGTGGCTCCAGTTTTTCGTGGGGAACACACACTCCCAGGAGCTGAAATACTGCACCAGCCGCTCCCCCTGGGGGGTGTCCAGCCGCACCGGGTAGTTCCGCTGAATCGTCCGGCCGTCCTTCATGGTGTATTCCAGGAACAGGGTAAAGTCCGTTTCCTGGGAATCGGTCTGCTGTTTTTCCAGCAGCGCCTCATGGATATCCACAATTTGCTGGATTTCCTCCTCACCGGAAAGGGTCAGCTGAGGGGCTTCCTCCCGCAGCTCCGGCAGGTACAGCATACTGCTGGTGGAGATGGTGACAGACTTGATCTGCTGGGCCTTGGGCACATAGCTCACAACACCCGTCGGGTCCAGCCACAAAAAGGCCAGGGCACAGGCAAAAATCGCCGTCATGGCAGCAAAGCCCAGAAACACCCGGAGCCGGAACACCTTTACGGACTTGGACAGGAGCATCTGTCCGGAGTAAAAGCCCAGAACCAACCCTGCAATCAGCAGAATATAGGTAGCCTTGGGGAGGAAAGACCCCACAAAGGTATACAGCACGGCGATCATGCCCAGGGTATACACCGCCAGAAATACCGGAGCCATCCACCGGATGGCGATAAAGTCCCCGGCAGATTCCAGATTCCGCCGCCGGTACAGGAAAAGGGACAGGGCAAAAAGCAGCAGCCCCACCCCGGCACATACCAGCAGGTATATCCAGTTGCCGTTGGCGGCTCCCAGGTACACCGTGGAGCCCTCCTCCTGGGAGAAGGTGAGATAGGGGGAGGAGGCCAGCTGCAAAAAGGGGCAGAACTGCCGGAAGGTGCCTTGCCGCAGCTGCAGGCCGTACATGAGGGGCTGATAAAACATCTGGGCAATGCCCATGAAAATCATGGAAAAGCCGTTGATCAGGGCGTAAAACAACACCATGGCAAACCGGTTTCCCGCCAGCATGGAGGCAAACACCGCCGCACCGAAGAAGGACAGATATTGGAGCAGGCATACCAGCCAGGCAATGAGGGCATGGTGCCAGTAGCCTTGCAACGCAGGCATGAGGGCCAGAGCCGCCAGGGTGTTGGGCACCAGACACATGGCAAGGCCGGCGGCGCTGTGGGAGAAGAACCACCCCTCCCTGCGCAGGGGCATGGCGTGGAGGGCATAGCACATCCGGCTTATGTAGAGATCTCCCGCCAGGAACATCACCACCATTCCGGCGTAAAGACAGTTCACATAGGACATGGCCGGCAGCCACTCGTTCAGGGCCAGGGCCACCGCCAGGGGCTCTCCCTGGGCCGTCAGGGTGGACACCCCCAGCACCAGGAAAAGCACATAAATCACCCAGCCGGGGGCAAACCGGGACAAATCCTTGCGAAAGACCGTCCAGTTAAAGAAGTATGTTCTGGATTTCATAGTCCATCCCTCCCAGCTCATAGATGAAAATTTCCTCCAGGGTCAGGGGCAGCACGTCAAAATAGGTGAGGTTGGCCTCCTGGAGCCGGGGGGTGATTTCCTGGGCGCTGCCCCGGACCACCAGGGTCTGGAGCCGCCCGGAGGCGGTCTTATTGAGGATTTCCAGCCCGGCAGGGGGCTGCCCCACCAGCTGCACCTTCACGGTGCTTCTTTGCAGCTGGGACAAAGAGCACTCCATAATCATCTTGCCCCGCTCCATAATCCCCACATGGTCGCACAGATCCTCCAGCTCCCGGAGGTTGTGGGAGGAGATGAGCACCGTGGAGCCCCGGTTGGATACATCCTCCTGAATGAGGCTCCACACCTGCCGCCGGATCACCGGGTCCAGTCCGTCCACCGGCTCGTCCAGCACCAGCATATCCGGGTGGGTGCAAAGGCTCAGCTGGAAGGCCGCCTGCTTCTGCATACCCTTGGAGTACCGGGAAATGGGGGCTTTCCGCAGCTGGGGAAACACATCCAGCAGCTGGGTAAAAAGCCCGTCGTCAAAGGTGGGGTACATCCCCCGGTAGAATTTCCGCATATCCTCCAAGGTGGCGGAGGGGAAAAAGAAGATTTCGTCGGGGATATAGGCAATCCGGGACTTGATTTGGGGATTTTCGTAGACAGACAGGCCGTCAAAGTACACCTGCCCCTTATCCGGGCGGCAGATGCCGGTGGCGTGGCGCAATGCGGTGGACTTCCCCGCTCCGTTGGGGCCCACCAGTCCGTAAATCGCCCCTTTGGGCACCGTCATATTCAATTCCCGCAGGGCATAGAAACGCCCGAACTGTTTGGTAACTCCCTGCATCCGAAGCATATGCATTGCCTCCTGTCAAAAAACGTTTACAAAGGGGTGCCTCGGCTCCGCCGAGGCGGGTGATTCCTCCAATGCCCCCCTTGTGAAAGGGGGGTGGTTTGGCGAAGCCAAACCGGGGGGATTCCCGGGATTATGCCTTTCCACATTGGATTTTAGGGATTGGAAAGTGCCTGCTGTAATCCCTCAGTCACGCCTGCGGCGTGCCAGCTCCCTTTAACAAGGGAGCCTTTTATACCAGGGGCTTCCGAAGGGCCTGGGCGGCTTCCTCCACCGCCTGCTGGGAGGTGGTGTCAATGTGCCACTCGTCAAGACCGGGGGCGCCCATGGGCACACCTTCCCGGCGGAACATCATGCCGCTTTCCACAGCTGTCTTGCCGCTCATGTGGAAAGCCCGGGCTCCGGGCACCTGGCGGCGGAAGGCCTCAATCACCCGGGCGTTCACCCCGGCGCCGATGAGCACCTCCGGGCCACCCATTTCCTCCCGGAGGGCAATGAGCCGGGCAATGGTGGCCATGCCGGCGGTGGCGTTTGCCGCTGCGCCGCTGGTAAGCACCGTGTCAAAGCCCAGCTCCGCAGCCTGGCAGTAGGTTTTTTCCGGGTCCCGGCTCACATCGATGCACCGGTGAAGGGTCAGGGGCAGTCCCCCGGCGGCCTCCACCAGCTCCTCCATGGGAGCCAGTTCCCCTTCCGGGGTAAGGCAGCCGATGACAAAGCCGCTGGCGCCATTTTCCCGGAGCACCTGCATCTGCCGGGCCATCATGGAAATCTCCTGCCGGGTGTAGAGAAAGTCCCCGGCTCTGGGGCGCATGAGGCACCGGACGGGGATGTCCGAAAAGCTGCGGATGTCCGAAAGCAATTCTGCATAGGGAGTCAGTCCCCCCACAGACAGGGCGGCGCACAGCTCCAGCCGGGTTGCCCCGCCGGCTACTGCCGCCCGGGCAGAATCATAGGAATCCACGCAAACTTCCAATACTTGTTTCATAAAAATCCTCCCGATTACAGGGTTTTTATCACTTTCGCAAGAACTTCAATGTCCGCATCCCCAAGGCCTGAGTAGTTGATGACCAGGTAGCCCCGGCAGTTTTCCGGGGGCGATTCCCGGTAGTACTGGGAAAGACACCGGACTTTCAGGCCCTTTTGGGCGCAGGCAGCCACCAGCTCCGGGTCTGTCAGGGGGGTGTCCACCCGGAGAAGGAAGTGAAGGCCTGCCCCTTCCTCCAGCACCTGCAGCCGCCGGGGACACTGGGCTACCAGCTCCAGCAGAGTATCCCGCCGGGCCTTGTAGAACTTTCGCATCCGGTTGATGTGCTTTTCAAAGTACCCCTCCCGGATGAACCGGGCCAGGGTGTACTGCTCGAAGCTGGGGACGGTTCCGGCGTAAAAGCCCAGCCGGGTTTGAAGAGCCTCCATAAGGGCAGAAGGCAAAATCATATAGCTGATACGGATGGAGGGGGCCAGGGACTTGGTAAAGCTGTTCATGTAGATGACCCGCCCGGCGGTGTCCATGGCTTTTAAGGTAGGCAGGGGCCGTCCGGCGAAGCGGAACTCGCTGTCGTAGTCGTCCTCGATGATATACCGCCCATCCTCTGCGGAAGCCCACCGGAGAAGCTCCCGCCGCCGGGAAAGGGGCGTTACCAGACCGGTGGGAAAGTGGTGGGCAGGAGAGATGTGGAGCACCTGGGTAGCTGCATCCGGCAGCACCCCGGATTTATCCATGGACAAAAGGGTGCATCTGGCTCCGGCACAGCGGTAGATGTCGTAAATCTTGCTGTAGCCCGGTTCCTCCACCCCATAGCACTTGTCCCGGCCCAGAAGCTGCACCAGAAGGTTATACAAAAAGTCTGTGCCGGCCCCCACGAAAATATCCTCCGGGTTCACTTCCAGACCCCGGAAAGCCCCCAGGTGCCAGGCAATGGCCTGGCGCAGCTCCCCGATGCCCTGGTTGGGCAGGGGCAGCAGGAGCTTTTGCCCGTAGTCCAGCAGCACCTGCCGCTGAAGGCGGCTCCACACCGTAAAGGGAAACCGGGGAGAGCCGTTGCCGGATAGATCCAAAAGCTTTCCCTCCGGAGGGGGTGTCTGGGAGGCCTTGGGGGTCTGGGGAGGCAGCTGCTGCACCGCCTCCACAAAGTAGCCCACCTTCTCCCGGGAGGAGATATACCCCTCTGCCAGAAGCTGGTTATAGGCGTTTTCCACGGTGATTTTGCTCACCTTCAGATTGGCGCACAGGCTCCGTTTGGAGGGCAGCTGCTCCCCGGGACGAAGCCGCCCGGTGCGGATGTCCTCCCGGATACACCGGTACAGCGCCTCATAAAGAGGCAGCCCCGGCTGCTTTTTCAGCTGGTAGGTAAGCATATTATCCCTCCCGGCGGGCTTTTACCTTGGCCCACAGCCGGTCACCCTGGGAAAATACCCATTGGAGGAACCGGAACACCGTAGGAATCACCAGAAGAATCACCACCAGGGCCACCAGGGAAGAGCCCTTCAGGATTTTCAAATCAAAAAAGTCTCCCATAAGGGTAAAGCAGCCGATGATGGCCGCCGCCACTGCCCACCATACCAGTGCCCGGAACCGGTTCATAGGCTTTCCCACCTGGTGCAGAACCATCAGGCCCACCACCGCCAGGATGGCCGTGGCGATGGCCCGCACATCTGCCAGCGGGATGGCAAAATGCACCATCATGGCCTGAAGCAGCAGCACCACCGTGATGCTGGTAAGGCCTCCGGGGAAAGCCCGGCGGAGAACGGTTTTCAGGAAGGTGCCGGAGATGGGCTGGTAGTTGGGCTCCAGAGCCAGGAAGAAGGAGGGCACGCCGATGGTAAGGCCGGAGATAATGCTCATGTGGATGGGAGCCAAGGGGTAGGGCTGCTGGGTCAGCAGGGACAAAATGGCCAGACCAAAGGAGAAGATGTTCTTCACCAAAAACAAGGTGGCTGCCCGCTGGATGTTGTTGATCACCCGCCGGCCCTCTCCTACGATGTCCGGCATGGCGGAAAAGTCCGAATCCAGCAGCACCAGCCGGGCCACCTGACTGGCAGCCTGGGCGCCGCTGGCCATGGCGATGCCGCAGTCCGATTCCTTCATGGCCAGCACATCGTTCACGCCGTCGCCGGTCATGGCTACGGTGTGGCCCTGTTCCTTCAGAGCCTTGATGAGCATTTTCTTCTTGTCGGGGGTCACCCGCCCAAAGACGGTGTACTCCCCTGCCGCCCGGAAAACATCCTCATAGGTTTCCAGCTCCCCGGCGTCAATATACTTTTCACTGTTTTCAATGCCAGCCCGCTGGGCAACGGCGGAAACCGTCTGGGGGTTGTCACCGGAGATGACCTTGATACACACCCCCTGCCGGGCAAAGTAGGAGAAGGTCTCCCTGGCCTGGGGCCGGAGGGGGGAGGTGAGGAGCAGCAGCGCCAAAGGCTCAGCAAGGCTGCCGTCCAGCTTCTGGGGAAGCTCCCCGGGATAGGCGGCTACCAGCAGCACCCGGTAGCCGGTGGAGGCCCAGGGGGCTACCTGTTCCCGCAGCTTTTCAAAATGCTCTCCCAGGATAAACTCGGGAGCGCCCACCACGAAGGAGCCCTGCTCCCCAAATTCGCCGCCGCACCACTTGGTCTGGGAGGTGAAGGGCACGTACCGGGTGCACTCCCAGTCCCCTTTGCCGGAGAACAGCTCCTGGATGGCCCGGGCGGTGTCGTTGTCCGGCTCCCGGCTGCCGTAAAGACCTTTCAGCACCTGCTCCAGGTACTCCGGCTCCCGGTCCCCCAGGGGCAGGAGGTTTTCCACCTCCATGGTGGGCTGGGTGATGGTGCCGGTTTTGTCCACGCACAGCACATCCACCCGGGCCAGAGACTCGATGCAGTTCATATCCTGCACCAGCACCCGCTGCCGGGTGAGCTTCATGGCGGACACTGCCAGGGCAATGCTGGTAAGCAGATACAGTCCCTCGGGAATCATGCCCACCAGGGCTGCCACGGTGGACTGGGCGCTGCCGGTGAAGGTCATGTGGAGAATCTTGAATTCCTGATAAAACAGCAGGCAGCCCACGGGAATCAGGGTGTAGCCCACCATGTGAATCAGCTTGTCCAAGGAGGCCATCATCTCAGAGCGGGCTACCTTGGGGTTTGCCTTGGCTTCCAGGGCCAGCTTTGCCGCAAAGCTGGCGTCGCCTACCTGGGTCAGCTGGGCCCGGGCCCTTCCGGTGATGACAAAGCTGCCGGATTTCAGGGTGTCGCCCTTTTTCTTCACCACCGCATCGGCCTCGCCGGTGATGAGGGACTCGTTTACCTGGAGCTGCCCCACCCGGACAATGCCGTCGGCGCAGATCTGATCTCCCGGGCCGTATTCCACAATGTCATCCCGAACCAGCTGGTCCGAGGGCACCAGGAGCTTTTTTCCGCCCCGGATGGTTGGCAGCTTCTGCTGGGCAATGAGGGTCAGCTTGTCCACCGCCCGCTTTGCCCGGATTTCCTGGAAGCAGCCGATGACGATGTTCACCACCACCACGACCAGGAAGGTCATGTTCTTGATGGAGGACCCGGCAATGACCAGAATCACCGCCAGAACCACAAATATCAGGTTGAAAAAGGTGAGAATGTTTTTGGCCAGAATCTGCTTTTCTGTCAGACCCGCCCCGGAAGACTGGCTGTTCCCCAGCCCCGCCGCCAGACGCTCCTCCACCTGGGCCTGGGTCAGACCCTGGTTATAGTCCGGGGATACGGATGTGATCTCTTTTGTCATGGTTATGCCTCCCCCAAAAAGTCTGTGGGTAAACCGGCTTTTCTATCGTAAACTGCCAGAAGGCACCCGGCCTCCAGGGCAATCTCTGCTTTTCCTCCCAAAAAATGATTGCTTACTCCCAGGGGAAAATCCCCGGGAAGACATCCCTTTTCCATGGGGTATTCCAGTCCCCGGAGGGTTACCCCCTCCGCCGATTCTCCCAGAGAGAAAAGGGAAAGAAGGCCGCCTTCCGGCCCTTCCAGGGTAAAGCCCGGGGGCTGGGCGATGAGGGCGATAGAGTCCTTTCCAATCAGCGCCCCCCGGCAGCCCCGGCGGTTCAAAAACAGCAAAGACTGGATGTTTGCCAGAGTATGGTCCAGCCGTGGGCCATCCAGTCCGCCGTAAATGAGAAAATTGTGATAGCCCAGCGCCAGTCCCCGGCGGATGGCCAGCATGGTATCCGTGTCGTCCTTGCGCACCGGGAACACGTTTGCCCCCTCCGGCACATAGCCCAGAGAGTCAAAGTCCCCTAAGATGATATCCGGGGTCAGTCCCAGTGCCTGCACATGGGCAAGGCCGCCGTCGGCGGCGATAAGGCAGTCGGATTTATCCACAGGCTGCAAAAGCCCGGTGCATTCCCCTGCCCCCACAATAATGCAGCAGCCCACAAAAATCCCTCGTTTCCTTAATAGGTTAGCCCCTTGGGGTAGAAAAACCGCAGCTTCTCCGGGGCGATGGAGATGTCCACATCCTGAATGTGGCGGATTTCTCCGTCCATGTTCAATGGGGTGGGACGGTCGCTGTGGATATGTAAGTGATTTGTGCGGATGTGGCGGATTTTCTGGGGCAGAGAGGCGTATTTTCCCTTTTTGTATGCCCCAATCAGTCCCAGCACCGTGAGCCGGGACACCTTATTTACCAGAAGCACCTCCAAGATACCGTCCTGGGGGTCTGCCTCCGGCACCGGATTGAAGCCGCCGCCGTAAAACCTGCCGTTGCAGGCACAAATCAGGGTAAAGTCCTTTTGGATGGTTTCCTTTTCAAAGGAGGCGGTGTAAGGCTGCCAGATGCCCTTGATGGTGTTGATGAGGGCGGACACCAGATAGGCCCGGAACCCGCTGAACAGGGGAAACCGCTTGTACCCGGCCACATCGGCGGCAATCCGGGCATCCAGTCCCACGGAGCAGATGTTCAGGGCATAGTCCTCATTGCACCGGATGAGATTGAACTGGGATTCCTGGCAGTCCAGGAGCTTTTCCAGATTCCGGAAGGCCTCCGGCTGGGAGAACATCCGGATAAAGTCGTTGCCGCTGCCCCCGGCGTAGGTGGTCACCGCCACGTTGGGACAGCCTGCCACACCGCAGACGATCTCGTTCAGGGTGCCGTCTCCTCCGCAGGCGTAAATCCGCACGGGTTTTCCGGAGCGGGCAGCCTGGGCGGCAATCTCCCGGCACTGCCCCGGGGCCTGGGACACCCGGATTTCGTAGTCAAGGCCTCTGGGTTTGCAAACCCTTTCAATCTCTTTTTTGTACTGCTCCTGCCGGTCCCGGCTTCCGGCGGCAGGATTGATGATGAAAAGGTGGGTCATTTCTCTTTAACCCTCCGGGTATTGTCCGTATACATATAATAGTTGCACTGAATCATGCCGTTGTAGAGCTTGCGCTTCTTGTCCGCCCGCTTTCCAAAGTAATGCTCAAACTCCGGCTCGGAGGTGATGATGTACTTTTTCCAGCCGTTGGCGTATTTCAGGTGCCGTCCCAGGGCGGCGTAGAGCCGCTGGGCGCTTTGCTGCTCCAGCATCCGCTGGCCATAGGGGGGATTGGTCACTAAGATGCCCGTATCTGTGGGCAGGCTCATTTTGGTGGCGTCTGCGTCCCGGAAGCGGATGCAGTCCGCCACCCCTGCCTTCCGGGCGTTGGCCATGGAGAGGGATACGCACCTGGGGTCATTGTCGGAGCCTAGAATGTGGTAATTCCCGTTGAATTCCTTTTCCTTTGCCTCCCGGCGCAGGTCGTCCCAGATTTCCGGGGCAATCCAGGGGAAGCTCTGGGCGGCAAATTTCCGCATCAGACCCGGGGCCCGGTTCTTGGCGATAAGGGCGGCTTCGATGGCGATGGTGCCGGAGCCGCAGAAGGGGTCCCAGAAGAACTCCCGACCCCGGTACCGGGTCAGCTGCACCATGGCTGCCGCCAGCGTCTCCCGGAGGGGTGCCTCGTTTCCCACAGCCCGGTAGCCCCGCTTGTGGAGTCCCGGCCCGGTGGTGTCCAGATACAGGTTTACCTGGTCGTTCATAATGGAAAATTGCAGCTGGTACTTATTGCCGGTTTCCGGCAGCCAGGAAAGGCCGTATTTCTCTCCCAGGCGGCGGGAGGCGGCCTTCTTCACAATGGCCTGGCAGTCCGGCACGCTCATAAGCTGGCTGTTCAGGCAATGCCCCTTCACCGGGAAGGTGCCGTCCCTGGAGATAAAGTCCTCCAGGGGCAGGTGATACACCCCCTGAAACAGCTCCTCAAAGCTCCGGGCGGGGAAGCTGCCCAGGGTAATGAGCACCCGCTCTCCGGTACGGAGCCACAGGTTGGCCTTTGCCAGGGCGGTTTCGTCTCCGGAAAACAGCACCCGGCCGTTTTCCACCCGGACATTTTCAAAATTCTGTCGGCGAAGCTCATCGCCGCACAGTCCCTCCAGCCCGAACAGGCAGGGGACGGTGAATTCCATTTCTCTCATAATGTACCTCTTTGTCAGGGGATGATTTTGTTCCTTTTCAGGTAGCGCTCCTCCTCGGAGAATACGCAGCCGCAGTATTTCTGAATGTAAAAGCCCAGTTCCCGGGCCTTTTCCTGGCCTTCTTTGAACCAGGGGCGAAAATCCCGGTACAAAAATTCCACGCCGTAGATTTCCCCGGCCCTCTGGGCCACTTCCTTCATCAGCTCATGGTTCTGATAGGGGCTGATGAACAGAGAGGAGGTGAAGCTGTCAAAGCCCCCCTCTTTTGCCTGCTTTGCAGTTTCCATCAGGCGCATTTCGTAGCACTTGATGCACCGGTTTGAAATATCCTCTGCCACCGCCCGGACAAAAGACCGCAGACCGTAGTCGTTTTTCTCAATCAGGGGCAGGGCGATGGCGGCGGCATACTCCCGCAGACAGTTCCGCCGGGAGCGGTATTCGGTGAAGGGATGAATATTGGGATTGTACCAGAAGCCGGTAACCTCCCGGCCTTCCTCCCGCAGCACCCGGATGCACTGATTGGCACAGGGCGCGCAGCAGATGTGAAGTAACGTGTTCATAAATTTACCTGCCTGAAAATAGTCATATTTTTGCCATTATACCATCAAACCCACCGTCTTGCAAGGATTTCTCCCACAAACCCGGGAAAAATCCCCATCACATTTCACGGGATTCATCCTCCCGGATGTGGTACACTGTCTGTACAAGGCTCCCTTGTCAAAGGGAGCTGGCACGCCGGAGGCGTGACTGAGGGATTCACAGCAGGTACTTTCTCAGAAGCACAGACTCATGTGGAAAACTGCTGGCCTTTTATCCCCCCGGTTTTGCCAAAGGCAAAACCACCCCCCTTTGGCAAGGGGGCTTCCCTCTGCTTAAGCTTTGGGCGGGCGCCATTTGGGGCGGGTTTTCAGTTCCAGGCGGAGGTTCTGGAAAAAATCTGTGAGAAGCTGGCGGCATTCCTCCTTCATGATTCCGGCCTCTACCTGGGGATGGTGGTTAAAGCCCATGGAGAAGAGATTGCACACCGAGCCGCAGGCACCGCATTTTTCGTCCCGGGCCCCATATACCACCCGGGGAATCCGGGCATTGACAATGGCCCCGGCGCACATGGGACAAGGCTCCAAGGTCACATACAGGGTACACTCCCACAGCCGCCAGCCCCCCAAGGTCTTGCAGGCCTCGGCGATGGCCTCGATTTCTGCGTGACCCAGGGCGGTTTTCCCGGTCTCCCGGCGGTTCCGGCCCCGGCCTACCACCTGCCCCCGGCAGACGATGACACAGCCTACCGGCACTTCCTTCTCTGCCGCCGCCGCTTTTGCCAGCTCCAGTGCCTGCTGCATATATCCCGCATCTTCCACAAAAATCCCTCCTTTTATGGAGTATCATATCCCAATTCATGCCCGTCCGTCAAGGGCTTCGTCCCGGAAAGGAGGTAACAAAACCATGAACAAAAGACCGGATGTATTTCGGGTCTGCGCCCTGGCCATTGCCTGTGCAATCCTTCTGCGCCTTGCGGGAGGCGGCCTGGGGGCAATGGTTGCCCAGGCTCTGGGCCATGAGAAAATGGCCACGGTGCTTCTGTATCTGGGCACCGGGCGGGTGGCCTGCCCGGCGGCACCCCAGGAGCAGATTCCCGACCCCACCCAGCTTACCTCCCCCAGCCCGGAAGAGGACCCGGTGGAATTTACCCTGGAGGATGGGCAGCAGATACAGGTGGGGAACTTCGCCGGGGTGGATGTGGACATCCCCGCCCTGCTGCAAATGCCCCTTGACTGGGATCTGACGGAGCAGTCCCCCACGGTGCTGATTCTCCACACCCACGGCTCCGAAAGCTACACGGGAATCCCCCAGGAGGCCCAGTCCTCCGGCTACCGCTCTTTGGATACGGCATACAATATGGTGAGTATGGGGGACGCCCTGACAAGATATCTGACAGAGGCAGGTATCGGGGTGATTCACGACCGGACCCTTTACGATTACCCCTCCTATAACGATGCCTATAATCTGGCAAGGGTCGCCATCCAGGGGTATCTTGCCCAGTATCCCAGCATAAGCCTTGTGATTGACCTGCACCGGGATGCGGCGGAGGATTCCGCCGGGAATCAGGTGGCCTTCACCGCCCAGATTGCCGGGCAGGAGATGGCTCAGCTGATGATTGTCACCGGCAGCGGCTCCGACACCCTGCCCCACCCAAACTGGAAGGAGAATCTGGCCCTGGGGCTGAAGCTGCAGGTGCAACTGGAAAAGCAGTACCCCGGCCTGTGCCGTCCCCTGGCTCTGCGGGCCCAGCGGTACAATCAGGATTTGCTCCCCGGGGCAATCCTGGTGGAGGTAGGCACCGCCGGCAACACCTGGGACCAGGCCATGGCCTCCATAGAGCCCCTGGCCCAAAGCATCCTGTCCCTGGCCAAGGGCACGGAACCGGAATAAAAAACGGCACACCCAAATACGGGTGTGCCATTTTTGCAAAAAGAAAAAAAGGCTCCCTTGCCAAAGGGAGCTGGCACGGCGTAAGCCGTGACTGAGGGATTC
>OESA01000099.1_pt1 | contig 33945 bp, 41 predicted proteins | sample 1540101 | NCBI WGS metagenome assembly OESA01 (sample SAMEA3891891, study PRJEB23780) | metagenome | biome: terrestrial biome; feature: animal house; material: Caecal content | place: Italy | collected 2015-05-05 | reverse complement strand
GGAACATTTGAGGGAGGTCTGATAATGAGTAGGCATGAACAAGCAAGGGCCATTTTAGAGGCGCTTTTTCAGCGCCGCCCGCCCTCTGAGGGAATATCGGAGGCCCGCCTCTACGCAATGGGCCGGGAATACCCGCCGGATGAGCTGGGGGTGTCTTTCGGGACCGTCATGCTTGAGGAGGCAGAGAAAATGGCCCTGGAGGGCCGCCTGGAGCTGTACCGCTCCGGCAACGCCTATTATTTCCGCCCCAGGGTGGTCAATAAAACTCAATAAAAATAGCGGTTTGGGCTGCTGCTAACAGACCAAACCGCCAGAGGCTCCCCGGCGCTGCTAACACCGGGAGAGCAATGCACAAACGCCACAACAGTCAATCACAGCACCCGTGCGCCCTCATTGTACCACAAAGGGCCGCCGTGGTGCAAGAGGGGAGAATTGAATATGCGTAAAGGATTAAAACTCGGTTCATTCACCGTGCCCGTGGACGTTCAGAGGCTCCGGGCGCTCCGCAAAGCGGCGGGCTTTCCGGGCCGCCGGGCATTTGCAGAGGAGCTACGCCGCCGGGGCTATGCGTTCAACTATAACGGCGTGGAGCGTGGCGGGCAGCCCAGCAGGGGCCGGACCATTAACCGCATTAAGAGCGAAACCGCCGAGGCCGTAGCGGAGGCCCTGGGGGTGGAGCCGGATGAGGCTTTCCCGGAGTACAGCGCCGCAAGGGCAGAGATGGAGCGCCACTTGACAGAGGACCGCTACAAGCCGTTTACCACCCTGGCGGAGCGCAACGTGGCCATTGTGGACACGATGGACGCCGCCAAATGGACGGCCTGGAAGTACGCCAATGTGAAGTGTGACGGGGTGCCCATTGGACGGGAGGAGGCCGTTTCCTGCGCTTATGAAACGCTGGTAGAGGTGGCAGATCAGGCCATGAAGTACGGCATACCCAAGGGGACCACTTTCCCGGCCTATGCCTGCGTGGCAATCAGAAACCACATCATATTGAATTACCACGGCTACGCAACTTCTCCAAAGCATAAATACAGCTTTTGCAGTCTGGACGTGTTCAGCCCAGAATTTATCCGGGGGGAATATGCCCCGGACCCGGCGGAGCTCTACATACTCATGGAGGAGCTGGAGGAACAGCAAAACAGCGGAAAAAGTCGGCCATAAAAAGGGCGGGGAGCTGCGGCTCCCCGCTTTTCTGCTGTTGAGGATTGTTGAAACGGCAAGCGCCATTATTACAGTGAGAGCGTTCCTCCTCCCCGTCTGGGCGGCGGGGCGGCGGGGGCCTCTCGCACGGTCATGGGGTGGCCTCCTGTTTTGATATAGGGGCCCCGGCGCTTTGCTTCTTTCCGCCGGGACCCCACCCCTCTATGTTGACACTTGTTGACATTTGTTAAGGTTTCAGCGGCAGGCCTGCCCCCCGTAAATCAGCCCCACCCAGGGCGTAAAAATGGAGGATTGCACTATGAGCGAAGAACTCAACAACACCCAGCAGCAGACCCAAGACCCCACGCCGGGGGCAAGCGGCGGAGAACGAACATTCACCCAGGACGAAGTAAACCGCATCGTGTCTGATCGGCTGGCCCGTGAGCGGGAAAAGCTCACCGGACAGGCCAAGAAAGACGAGCGGGAAAAGGCTCTGGAGGCCCGTGAGGCCCGTTTGGATTGCCGGGAATACCTGGACACTAAAGGCTATCCGGCGGCGCTCCTGGAGGTGCTGGACAGCTCTGACACGGCCAAATTCAAGGCCGCCGCTGACAAGCTGGTGGAGCTGTTCCCCGGCCTCATCCCGGAGAAGCAGCAACCCGCATATAGCGGGCTGCGACTGGCAAGCCCCAACAAGGGAGGAAACCCCGACAACATCAATGACCGCCTTGCGGCGGCTTTCAGGCCTAAAATCTAAGATTTTAGGAGTGATTTTATACTATGGCTATCAATCTTGTAACCAAATTCCAGCCCTACACCGATGAGCAGTTTTCCACGGAGAGCAAAAAGGCCCTCCTCACCAACCAGGACTTTGATTGGACCGGGGCGCACACCATCAAGGTCTACAAAGTCACCACCTCCGCCATGAATGACTACGGGCGCAACGGTCCCGCTGAGGGCAACTGGAGCCGCTACGGCGCTGTGGGCGCTCTGGACGCCACCACGGAGGAGTTTACCCTCAAGAAAGACCGCTCTTTCACCTTTGCCATTGACAAGCTGGACACGGACGAAACCGCCGCCCAGCTCCAGGCCGCCTCTGCCCTGGCCCGGCAGAACAGGGAGGTTGTCATCCCGGAGGTGGACACCTATGTTTACGGTGTGATGTGCGAAAACGCCGGGACAAAGCCGGAGGCCAAGGCCCTGAGCGTCACCACGCTTTACGGTGAAATCCTGGCCGCATCCCAGGCCCTGGATGACGCTGAGGTCCCGGAGACGGGCCGTGTGCTGGTGGTCACCCCCGCCATCTATGTGATGATGAAGAAAAGCAAGGACATCATCATGGAAACCGATGTGGGCAATGAGCTCCGCCTCAAGGGCGTCATTGGCATCCTGGACGGTATGAGCGTGCAGAAAATTCCCGCCAACCGGCTCCCCTCTGCCTTTGGCTTCATGGTGGCCCACCCCTGCGCTACGGTGGCCCCGGTCAAGCTGGAGGACTACACCGTACATGAGAACCCTCCCGGCATTTCCGGCTCTCTGGTGGAGGGGCGCATCTGCTATGACGCCTTTGTGCTGGAGAACAAGGCAAAGGCCATCTATTACCAGGCCATGACGGCTTAACAACGGAGGGGCGCATCTGCTACGGTGCGCCCCTCTAATGATTGGAGGTGAATTTTATGGCAACTATCCGGTCCCAAATGACCTTGAATGACGGTATGAGCGCCATATTGAAGAAAATATGCAACGGTCTGGACGCCACGCTCCACGCTTTCCAGACGGTGCAAAACGCATCCAGCCAGGCGATTGATACGGGCACGATACGGGCTGCACAAGTTGAGATCGGCCAAGCAAACCAGCTCATACAGGAAATGGAGGACAGCTACCGCCGGGCAGCTGAGCAGGAGGAGCGGCTCAACAACGGCATCCGCAACGGCACCAACGCTGCGGACGGGATGCTGGGCAAGGTCAAAAGCATTGCGGCATCTATGGCAACGGCCTGGGGCGCTCAGAAGATAATTGACCTGTCTGACCAGATGACCAGCACCACGGCCCGGCTCAGCTTTCTTGTGGATGACGGCGGAAGTGTGTCGGAGCTGGAGCAGAAAATCATGGCATCCGCTATGACAACCCGCTCCGCCTACCTGGACACCGCCTCCGACATTGCTACTATGGGCGCAAACGCCGGAAACGCCTTTTCTGGCAATGACGAGCTCATTGCTTTCATGGAGCAGGTCAACAAGCAATTCGTCATCGGCGGTGCTACGGCAGAGGGCCAGTCCGCCGCTATGCTCCAGCTCACCCAGGCCATGGCCGCCGGAGCGCTGCGGGGTGAGGAGCTCAACTCCATTCTGGAAAACGCTCCCGGCATCGCCCGTGCCATTGAGAGCTACATGGGCGTGGCTGAGGGCTCCATCAAGCAATATGCAGAGCAGGGGCTCATCACCTCTGAGGTGGTCAAAAACGCCCTTTTCTCTGTGGCAGACGAAACCAACGCCAAATTCGCAAGTATGCCCATGACCTGGGGGCAGGTATGGACCTTGATGGGCAATGTGGCACTCCAGGCCCTAAACCCTGTTTTGGCGGGTGTGAACTGGATTGCCAATAACATTGACATAATCGGCCCCCTGGTGCTGGGCGTGGCCGGGGCCTTTGCGGTATATGCCGCCGCAACTCAGGGCGTAGCGCTGGCCACAAAGGTCTGGACAGCGGCCCAGGCGGCCTTTAATGCCGTTATGGCCCTTAACCCGGTCTTTCTCATCATCATGGGCGTGGTGCTGCTGATTGCGGCTATATACGCCGTGGTGGCCGCTGTGAACAAGGCAACCGGCTCCACCGTATCTGCAACCGGCATCATCATGGGGGCCTTTGCCGTGGCCGGTGCTTTTATCCTAAACACGGTGCTGGGCGTGGTCAACTTTGTCATAGGCCTGGGCGTAGAGCTCTACAACCTGATCGCCACCTTTGCGAACTTCTTTGCAAATGTGTTCAATGACCCTGTGGGGGCCATCATCAACCTGTTTGCCGGGATGTTTGACTTTATCCTGGGCATCGTCCAAAGCGCCGCATCCCTCATTGACACGGTGCTGGGGACTGATATGTCCGGCGCTGTGTCCAATTTCCGGGGCACCGTGGCTACAAAGGTGGAGGAGATTGTGGGGGACCAGGTGGAGGTCATGCAAAAGCTCAGCGCCTCAGACTACCAAATCCAGCGGATTGAGTACGGGGACGCCTGGGCCGCCGGTAACGACTTTGGAGCGGGCCTTGAGGATAAAATCAGCGGGGCCTTTAACCTGGGAGGCGGCGTTGACTACGGCCTGGAGAACATAAACACCGGCTTTAATCTGGATGACATCACGGCAAACACCGGCCAGACCGCCGCAAACACCGGGGCCGCTGCTGACGCCCTCAGCACCTCCACGGAGGAGCTGGCATACCTGCGGGACATTGCGGAGCGGGAGGCCGTCAACCGCTTTACCACGGCTGAGGTACGGGTGGAGCAGAGCATCAGCAACAACATCAACAATTCTGCTGACCTGGACGGCGTTATTTCCGTATTGACTGACGGCTTTACAGAGGCCCTTATGACTGCGGCGGAGGGCGTCCATGCGTAGACCCTCCTCTTAGCCGAAAAGATAGAGTTTTTTCCAATGGAAAAAAGGAGGCGGTCCCAGTGACCAATGAAGAACTTGTATTGAAAATTCAATCCGGGGAGCGGGACCGCCTCCCAGAACTCTGGGAGCAGGTGGAGCGCTTTGTGGCCAACCGTGCCCAGCGCCTAATGACCTTATACGCCAACGGCTACATGACGAACACCGGCGGCGTGGAGTTTGATGACCTATACAACAGCGGCTATATTGCCCTGGTGGCCGCTGTGGACACCTACAAACCGGACAGTGAAATGCAGTTTATAGGCTGGTTTGCCTTTGCTTTACAAACTGCTTTCGGGAACACCGGGGGCTGGAGGGCCCATAAAAATGACGCCCTGCGCCGGGCTGTGAGCCTGGACGCCCCGCCCAGCGAGGACGGCGGGGAGGATGACAGGGCCCTTGCGGAGCTGGTGGAGGACCCCAGCGCCGCCCAGGGGCTCCAGGGCGTGGAGGACAGCATATTCCTTGACCAGCTCCACGCCGCCCTGGAGCGGGCCTTGCAGCGCCTCCCAGAGGCCGAGGGGGACGCCATACGGGGCAAATACTTTGAGGGGCGGGAGCTGTCCAGGGACGAAAAGAACGCCGAACACCGGGGCATGAGCAAGCTCATAAACCCCGCCCTCCATGCGGAGCTGCTGCAATACATAGAGGACCGCACCCCCTACTATTTGCGGGTGGGCATCCAGACACAACGAAACACCGGGGAAAGCGCCGTTGAAAAAATCGTTTTCAAGCGGGAGGCCCTCCGGCGGAAAGTGGGGCTTGAATGATGTTAGATACCTTGTACCAGCTATTTTACCTGCGGCGTGAGGCAGAGGCGGAGCGCCGCCGCCTCCAAGAGCTGGAGAACGGCCCGGCAACAGCTGAAATCCGTACCATTATGGAGGACAGGCTCCGCCGGGTGGAGAAACAGCGGGACCGCCTGGCGGCCTACATTGACGCCATAGAGGACGATTTTATAAGGACCTTGTTTATGCTCAAGTTTGAAAAGCGGCTGACCTGGCGGCAAATTGCCCTTAGCATGGGCGGCAGAAATTGCGCTGACAATTTGGCCAGGACGGCCCAGCGATATGTAGCAAAACACCCCCTATAATTTCCCCATTCTTTCCCCCATTTACCACAATTCCGGCCTGTTCCATGCCGTTCCACAAAATGCAAAAAGCCCACGTCGCAAGGGCTCCGGCGGTTTCCCGCTCCCCCGCATTTTGTGGAATTGGGCGGCATTTGAAAAGACCGGCATGACCAACCGCATTGAGGGCGGTGCCGATCTGGACGGTGTTATCTCCACCCTCACAGACGGCTTTACAGAGGCCCTGCTGACGGCGGCGGAGGGCGTCCATGCGTAGACCCTGCCCCATGCCGGAAACACGGAGTTTTTTCCAATGGAAAAAAGGAGGGTGACAAGATGAGTTACACCTGCTATCTGGGCGGGGCCCTTTGGCCCACCCCAGAAAAGCTCCAGGTGAAAATCAAGGGGAAAAACAAAACCCTGGTCCTCTTGAATGAGGGAGAGGTCAATTTCCTGCGGGCCCCCGGCCTCACGGAGCTCACCGTCCCCTTTGACCTGCCCATGCTCACCGGCTCCCGGTCCCCGGACTACTACCTGGGACTGCTGGAGCGGATGAAAGCCAACAAGGAAACCACCCAATTCATGCTGGTGCGGATGTCCCCCTCCGGGGGGATGCTCTTTGACACCAACATCAAGGTGAGCGTGGAGGACTACAACATCACCGAGGACGGCAAAAAGGGCCTGGATGTGGCCGTGGATGTCAACCTCAAGCAATGGCGGGACTACGGCACAAAGACCGTGACCGTGGAGGAGCCCAAGGCAGAGAGCACCACGCCCACCGTGACGGTGGAAAAGGAGCGGGACGCCAGCACGGCCCCCACGGCCAAGACCTACACGGTCAAGGCCGGTGACAGCCTGTGGGCCATCGCCGCCAAGTATTACGGCAACGGGGCCGACTACAACAAGATTTTCAACGCAAACACGGATAAAATCAGCAATCCCAACCTCATCTATGTGGGGCAGGTGCTCACCATCCCATGACCTATGAGCTGCTGATACAACACCAGGGGACCATCATGCTGCCCCCCGTGGTGGAGAATGTGAGCATTGAGTGGGAACGCCAAGGACAGCCGGGAAAGCTCATTGCCGAGGTGGTCAAGACACCCGGCTTGAGCTTTCAAGAGGGCGACCCGTGCCGTTTTTCCGTGGACGGCACCCCCGTCTTTTACGGCTTTGTCTTTGAAAAATCCCGCAAGGGCAGCACGGATGACATCATCCAAATCACCGTATATGACCAGCTCTACTACCTCAAAAACAAGGACACCTATGTCTACACCAACAAGACCGCCGCCGATGTGATACGCATGATTGCGGAGGACTTCCAGCTCAATGTGGGGGACCTGGAGGACACCGGCTACACCATCGGGAGCCGGGTGGAGGACAACCAGACCCTCTTTGACATCATCCAGACGGCTTTGGACGAAACCCTCAAGGCCACCTCCCAGATGTATGTGCTCTATGACGATGTGGGCAAGCTGACCCTCAAGAACATCGGCAGCATGAAATTGGGGCTTTTGATTGATGAGGACACGGCTGGGGACTTTGACTATAAAAGCTCCATCGCATCCCAGACCTATGACAAAATCAAGCTCTCCTATGAGAACAAGGACACCGGTAAGCGGGAGATTTTCGTGGCCCAGGACAGCTCCAACATCAACCAATGGGGCGTCCTGCAATACTACGAAAAGCTGGACAGCACTACCAATGCCAAGGCCATGGCGGATGCCCTCCTCAGCCTCTATAACACCAAAACCCGGACCCTCAAGCTCCAAGATGTGCTGGGGGACATCCGGGTGAGGGCCGGGACCCTGCTGGTGGTCATGCTGGGGCTGGGTGACATCAATGTGTCAAACTACCTCATGGTGGAGCAGGTCAAACACACTTTCAACAATGAGCAGCACCTCATGGAGCTCAAAATGCGAGGTGGTACATTTGTCACTTGACATCAATGAACTGGTGCGGCTGGTCAAGCGGGCCGCCGTGGAGGCCGTCCAGGCAGGCGCTCCCATGAGCGGGGGCTATGGCTATGTGACCTCCACCTCTCCGCTTGAAATCACCGTTGACCAAAAGAAAATATTGACCGAGGCCCAGCTCATCCTCACGGACGCCGTGAGGGACTACACCGTGGAGATGACCACCATGCCGGAGTTTCACGAAACCGAGGAAACCAGCGGCGGGGCCGGGGATGCCTCTTTTGCGCCCCACAAGCACCGCTACCAGGGCCGGAAAAAGTGGAAAGTCCACAACGCCCTCCAGATGGGGGAAAAGGTCATCCTCCTGCGGTGTGACGGCGGGCAGCAGTACATTGTCCTGGGCAGATGGGAGGCGAGGACCTAATGGCAACTTTACCGACCACGGGGGATGACCTGGACCTCATCACCTTTGCGGTGGAAACCCAGCCCAGCTACACCCACAAGCTGGACATTGACCGCAACCGGGTGAGAGGCATGACGGATGAGCGGGATGCCGTCCTCCAGGCCGTTTACCTCATTCTGAATGTGGAGCGCTACGCTTTCCCTATTTATTCCCGCAACTACGGCTCCGAGCTGTCCGATCTGATAGGCAAGCCCAAAGACTACGCCATGAGCGAGATAAAGCGGCGCATCACGGAGGCCCTGCTCCAGGATGACCGCATCACCTCCCTGGACGGCTGGGAATTTGAAACGGGCAGAAATTGGGTCACGGCCCGGTTTACCGTCCACACCATTTATGGCGATGTGAGCGCCCAAAAGGAGGTTGACATCTGAATGTTTGAAAGCAGGACCTATGAGGCGCTGCTGGCCAGCGCCCTGTCCAGGGTGGCCTCCCCGGTGGACAAGCGGGAGGGCTCCATGGTGATGAACGGCGTGGCCCCATCCATGGCAGAGCTGGCCCAGCTCTACATTGCGGCGGACTTTGTGCTCCAGGCCACCTACATCATCACGGCCCCCCGTGAGTACCTCATCAAGCGAGCCCATGACCGCAACATGGACCCCTACCCGGCCAGCTCCGCCGTCTATCGGGCGGAGTTTAACATTGAGGTCCCGGAGGGGACCCGTTTCTCCTGCGAGGACCTCAACTTTGTGGTCACTGCCCGCATGGACCCGGAGGAGGACACGGAAACCGGCCTCAGCTACCAGGTTACCTGTGAAACCCCCGGAGCGGCGGCCAACAACTACGGCGGCACCCTCATCCCGGTGGAGTATGTGCAGGGGCTCACCCATGCGGAGCTGGTGGAGCTGCTCATCCCCGGCGATGATGAGGAGGAAACGGAGGCTTTCCGCCAGCGGGTGCTGGACAGTTTCCAATCCCAGGCCTTTGGCGGCAACCAGGCCGACTACCGGGAGAAAGTGCTGGCCATGCCCGGCGTGGGGGACCTCAAAATCCACCCCGTCTGGAATGGCGACATTTCCCCGGCCAGCCTCATCCCGGATGAGGCCGTGGAAAGCTGGTACACCAGCACCATCTCCACGGTGAGCGGCTCTGTGGCCACCTGGCTCACGGCAGTCTACACGGCGGCCAAGGAGAAAAAGCTCACGGTGGGCGGCACGGTCAAGCTGGTCATCATGGCCTCTGACTACAAGGCCCCCACGCCCACCCTGCTGGAGGAAATCCAGACGGCCATTGACCCGGAGCAGAACGCCGGGGAGGGCCTGGGCCTGGCCCCCATCGGCCATGTGGTCCATGTGACCGGCGTGACGCCGGAGGAGGTGGACATTGCCCTCCACCTCACCTATGCCTCCGGGTGGGATTGGGATGCCGTCAAGAGCTATGTGGAGGCCGTCATTGACGCCTACTTTGTGGAGCTGTCCCAGGATTGGGCCAGCTCTGATTTTTTGACCGTCCGCATTTCCCAGATTGAAAGCCGCATCCTCTCCGAGTGCTCCAACATGATAACGGACATTGGCGGCACCAAAATCAACGGGCAGGAGAACAACCTGGCCCTGGGCCCGGACAGCATCCCCGCCAGAGGGGAGGTCACCGATGGATAGACACCTTTTGAACTACCTGCCCCCGGTGCTCCGGGAGGTGCTGGAGTTTCAAGTCATCAACGGGGCCAATGAGCCGGAAATCTCCCTTGCATGGGACGCCATCACCAGAGTGCTGGCCAACCAATTCCTTGAGGACGCTGATGAGGACGGCGTGGCCGTGTGGGAGCAAGAGCTGCGGCTCTTTCCCAAGGACACGGACACCCTGGAGGCCCGCAAGGCCCGCATCAAGGCCAAGTGGAATTTGGAATTGCCCTACACCCTGCGCTGGCTGAAAAACTGGCTGGCGGGCCTGTGCGGCCCGGACGGTCACTCTGTTTCTCTCCAGGACTACACCCTGGACATCCAGCTTGACTACACGGTCCTGCCAGAGGCAGACCGGCTGGCGGGGGAAATCCTTGACATGCTGCTGACGGTCCGCCCGGAGAACATCCACATTTTGATGACCGCCCTTTTGCAGTCTACCGGCGGCGTCCGGCTGGGGGCCTACACGGAGCGCTCTCTGCACATGGACCTGTGGCCTCTGCTGACCAATGAGCTGGAGAGCACCGGCGGCGTCATCGGAGCTGGGCCTCTGGAATATCGTGCAACCCTTGAAATTTATCCATACGAACAGGAGGAAAGCGGAAATGCCTGACCAGGAAAGAAAGTACGGCACCAGGATAACCACGGCGGGGTCCACCCTCATCACCAACTGCATTTTGGCGGGGACCAAGCTGAAAATCACCCAGGCCGCCGCCGGTGACGGCGGGGGCAGCTACTACCTGCCCAGCACGGAACAGACGGAGCTTGTGAGGGAGCTGTGGCGGGGGCCCATCGTGTCCGCCGAGCAAAACGCCTCTGTCCCCAACATGATGGATGTGAAAATCATCATTGATGACAGTGTGGGCAACTTCATTGTCCGTGAAATGGGCCTCTTTGATGAGGACGGCACCCTCATTGCCATCTGCAACACCCCGGACACGGAAAAGGTGGCCATCTCCACCGGCGTGGACGGGCGGCTCACCATGCTCATGCACATTGTTGTGGTGGACAGCTCCGTGCTGGAGTTTACCATCACCCCGTCCCTGGACACGGTGAGCCCGGAGGACCTGGAGGAGGCCATTGCCGAACACAACACGGACCCGGCCAGCCACCCGGACATCCGGCAGGACATCACGGACGCCGTGGATGACCACAACACCGATGAAACCTCCCACCCGGACATCCGTGTGGACCTCAGCGGCCTGGACAGCCGCCTCTCCGTGCTGGAGCTGAAATATGGCACCAATGTCACCGGCAACAGCTTTGAGGTGACCTTTGGGACCCTCACCGGCGTGGTGGTCACCGGCGTCTGGAATGAAACCTATGCGAGGATTGAGTTTTAATGCCAAGCTATGACATCATCCCTCTTGCCTCCGATCTGCTGGACTACACCATCCAGCGGGTCAAGCAGAAAGAGGCAGAATACAAGCCGGTCAAGGCCTACATCATGGTGGGTGACCAGCTTGTGGAAAAGCTCCTCTATGACAAGGTGAAAGATGACGGAAAGCCTCACTTTCCCAAAAGCCAGACTTTCCACCTGTGCGCCGAGCTCCAGGACTGCGCCGTCCGCATCCTCAAGGGCTGTGAGGCCGCCAATGGCCGCTACTTTGAAACCGAGTATGAGGAGCGGCTCAAGGACCTGGACGGCGTGCTCATCGAGTGCCAGACCATGGAGCAGCTCATCAACCTCAGCTATGGCCGCAAGTACATCACCGGCGACCAATGCCACTATTGGGCGGAGCTGGTGCGCCCGGTCCGTCAAAAGGCTTTCAACTGGAGGAAATCAGACGGCAACCGTGCCGCCGCCCTCCGGGAGGCCAAGGCGGCCCAGGAGCTTGCCAAGATGGGGCAAATGGCCCTGCAAATTGCGGAGGCCCTGCGGCCTCAGTGAACGGATACAACGGCCACCAAGGCCGTGTATTTGGGTGTGACCTGTTTATTTACCTCTACCTCCCCGAACACGAACAACACCAACAACGCCTGGAGGCTGAACTCCAATGGCAATATCAACAACAACAACTGCAACAACTCCAACGGGTCCCGCCCCGCTCTGATGGTAAGGTCCGACCGAGTAGGCCCAAAGCCGAAAGCAGCGCCATCCATCACATCAAAGGAGGTCACATCCAGCCTTGACACCAAGGCAAATACATTGCGCCGATGCACCCCACCGCACACCGAGGCGGCGGGGTGCTGCTGGTCCTGTCCCTGCGGCACCTACACGGCGCACAAGGAGAGGGAGGCCCGCCGCCGGGATGACAGGGGGCCGCCCGCATGTTTACAGGGGTGCAAAGACCCGTGCTGAAATTCTCTGAGATATGCACCTTTTCGGTGCTCTACAAAGCCTACCTGGCGGCCAGACGGGGCAAGCGCTCCAGGGCCGCCACCGCCAACTATGAGGTCCACCTGCTGGCCAACATCGTCAACCTTGTCTACATCCTGCAAACCAAAATCTACCGGCCCGGGCTGTTCCGTGTGTTCTATGTCTACGAGCCCAAAAAGAGATTGGTGCAGGCCCCGGCCTTTGTTGACAAAGTGGTCCAGCACGCATTGGTGGACAACCTCATCTATGAGCGCATCACCAACAGTTTTATCCTGGATAACTACGCATCCCAGAAAGGCAAAGGGCTCCACTTCGGCCTGGACCGGCTGCGTGGATTTTTCACGGAATACTGGAACAAATACCGCACGGCGGAGGGCTGGGTCCTCAAGGCAGATGTGCGGCATTTCTTTGCGTCCATTGACCACGACAAGCTCAAGGAAAAGCTCAAAAGGCTGGACCTTGAGCCCATCGTTTTTGACCTGCTGTGTACCTACATAGACAGCACGGACGGCCTGCCGCTGGGCTACCAGACCAGCCAGCTTTTTGCCCTGCTGTTCCTGGATGAGTTTGACCACTTCGTCAAGGAGCGGCTCCACATCCGCTGGTATGGCAGGTACATGGATGACTTTTTCCTCATCCACCCGGACAAGGACTATTTGCAATTCTGCCTCAAGGAAATCCGGGCCTTTATGGCCAGCCTGGGGCTGGAGCTCAATGAGAAAACCCAGATTTTTCCCATCCGCAACGGGATTGATTTTCTGGGCTTTCACACCTATCTGACCGAGGAGGGCAAGGTCATCCGCAAGCTGCGGCACAGCAGTATCAAGCGTATGCGCTCCAAGCTCCGCCGGTGGGAGCAGGACTATCCGGCGGGCCTTGTGACCCGTGAGAAAATCCTGCAAAGCTGGCAGGCCTGGGACGCCCACGCCGCTCACGGCAACACCTGGTCCCTGCGCCAGCAGGTGCGGGACCGTGTGCAAAACATTCTAAAGGAGGAAATCTAATGGCCACAACTACCCTGGGCAACAAGTCCACCGGCAGCATTATCAAGCTGAAAGAAAACGGCACGCTGGTGGACTTCTATGTTGCCAAGCACGACTATGAAAGCGGCCTCAACGGGGCCGGGAGGACGCTGGTGGTCCGCAAGGACACCTATGATGACCGGGTGTGGGACAACGGCAATGTGAACGCCTACGCCAGCAGCGACCTGGATAGCTGGTTTAACAGCACCTACAAAAACATGCTGGACGCCGACATCCGCTCCCTCATCGGTACGACCAAAATCCGCTACACCCCCGGCAACGGCAACAACACGGTGGGCACCCTGGAGCGGGCCGTCTTTGCCCTGTCCCTCACCGAGCTGGGGCAGTCCCACACCTATGCCAACACGGAGGGCTCCGCCCTGCCCATTGCGTCCACCCTGCGGATTGCCTACCGCAACGGTAGCCCCACCACTCAATGGACCCGCTCCCCGAACACGGGCGACACCAACTACGCCTGGAGGCTGAGCTCCTATGGCAGTATCTACAACAACGACTGCAACGGCTCCCGCGGGTCCCGCCCCGCTTTCACTCTCCCCTCCTCCCTCTATGTGAGCGATGACGGCTCTGTGTTTCAGAACACCGCCCCCTCTACGCCCGCCAGCATCTCCGTCCCCAGCAGTATTGACGGCGGCAGCACCATCACGGTGAGCTGGGCCGCCTCCACGGATGCAGAGGGCAACCTTGAGGGCTACATTGTCGAGCGGCAGACCAACGGCGGCTCCTGGTCCCAAATCTACCAGGGCAACGCCACCAGCACCACCAACTCCGTGGCCTTTGGCACCAACACCGTGGCCTACCGGGTCAAGGCCTATGACGCCGCCGGACTTGAGAGCGGCTGGAAAACCAGCAGCACAGTGACGGTGACCAACAACCGGGCCCCCGGCGCTCCCGGCAGTCTGACCGTCCCCGCCGTTGTCCGTGGCGGCAGTAACCTGGCCATCTCCTGGACCGCCGCCTCTGACAGTGACGGCAACCTCAGCGGCTATGAGCTGGAGCGGCAGGTGGACGGCGGCTCCTGGACACAAATCTATAAGGGCTCCGCCCTGGCCTACACCGACACCATCACCGCCGGGTGGAACACTGTGGCCTACCGTGTACGCTCCTATGACAGCTACAACGCCACCAGCACCTATGTGACCAGCGAAACCCGGACGGTGGACAACAACGCCATCCCGGTCATCACCAGCTCCACGACCTCCGGCACCGATCTGGGGACCAAGGAGGACGGCTTTGACCTGACCTACACGGTGACGGACGCTGACAGCGACACCGTGACGGTGAAAGAGTACCTGGACAATGTGCTCAAGCGGACCTACACCGCCACCCTGGGGCAGAGCAACACGGTCCAGTGTGTCACCGCCGCCAACTGGCAGAAAGTCCTCAACGGGGCCCACACCATCAAGGTGGTGGCCAATGACACCAAGGCGGACAGCGCCCCCTACACCGTGACCTTTACCAAGGCCGTCTATGAGGCCTCCATCACGATGGCAGAGCCCATTGACGCCGATGACACCATCACCGTCATGGTGCTCAACATCCTGGGCTCCATCCCCGGTGATGCAGACCTGGAGGTCCTGGTGACCAACAACGCCCTGGATGATGAGCCGGTCTGGGAGGACGCCACCGCCGACATTAAGAACGGCAACAACCACATTTTCACCAACAAGACCGCCACCAACGGCTTTGCGTTTAACTTTAAGTTGACCGTGAGCCGGGGGAGCAGCAACACCGGCGGCTACATCACTAACATCGGAGGTGCTTTTCAGTAATGGGCGTGAAAGTGAACAAGGTGAGCCTCAAGGACCTGCACAACCGGCAGAAATCCATTGAGGAGCTGACCCAAGAAAATGAGGAGCTGCGGCAAAAGGTGACAGCGGCGGAAACTCAGCTGACTGACACCCAGCTTGCGCTCTGTGAAGTCTATGAGCTGATTTTGGGAGGTGTGTAAGACATGGCAAAGGTCTATGCCGATCTAATCAAAAAGGGCCTCAAGACCCTGGATGATGTCCCGGCTCAGCTCCGGGATGATGTGGAGGCTTTGCTTGCGGAGAACAGCCATGTGTAAGCTCCGTGAGTTATTGCTATATATCCTGTTGAGAAAGGAGGTGGAATGTATGGCCGTTGTGTACGCTACCCTCATCGTTAAGGGGCTCAAGACTATTGAGCAGGTGCCCAGCCTCATCAAGAGCCAGGTGGAGGAAATCCTGGTGGCTCTGGAGGTGGAGGTCTAAGTCCTCCAAACCAAGCGAAAAGGGGCTGTTGCAAAACAGCCCCTTTTCCATTTTGTAAAGGAGAAAGCCTACATGGTTATTGAACTTTCTTTGGGCGGCCTGCTCACTTTGCTGGGCATCCCCACGGCCATCACCTCCCTGGGGCTCTGGATACTCCAGCGCAAAATGGCCAAGCGGGAGGAAATCCGAGATAAGCGGGAGGCCGCCCGTGAGCAAAATGAGGTCCTGCTGATACAGAACACCAGGGCGGCCCTGGCGCTGGCTGAGGCCACCGCCGTGGCCGTCCAGCGCATCCCGGATGCCCATTGCAACGGGGACATGCACGCCGCCCTTGAATACGCCCGCAAAGTCAAACATGCCCAAAAGGATTTTTTGACCGAGCAGGGCGTCAAGGCCATTTATTGAGGCCCGCCATGCGGCTGTTTTTCCTTGCCCTGCTGGGCATGGTGGAAATCCTCTGGCGGGACTGGAGAGGAGGGCATGAAAAATAGACACCTCAAAAAAGCTGCTCTGGGCCCATGTGACCATTTCCGTCCTGCTGTGCGTGGCCACCATCGTCACCAATTACCTGGGCTTTGATGTCACGGCCCTGGCTGGCCTGGCCGGGGCCTCCCTTTTAACCAACGGGGCCTGGGGCGGTTTCTATTTCTGGAAAGCAAAAAATGAAAACCGGGCCAAATATGCCCAGCGGTTTCTCAAGCAGTTTGCGGACAAGTACGGGGCGGATGTCGCTGTCCGTGTGGCGGAAATCGTACTGAAAGACTGAGTAAAGGAGCGTTTTCAATGAGTAAAATGACCGCCAAGGCCTTTGTGGACAAGGCCGTGGACATCGCCAAGAACTACAAGACCTTGTATGTGATGGGGTGCTTTGGGGCCCCCCTCACCGGCTCCAATGTGAGCCGCTACTGCAACAACCACTCCTACAACAAGAACGCCACCCGCACCGCCATGATTAAGGCGGCGGCCAACCAGAGCCCGCCTGTTTTCGGCTTTGACTGTGTGTGCCTCATCAAGGGCATCCTCTGGGGCTGGGATGGGGACGCCTCCCGGACCTACGGCGGGGCGGGCTACGCCATCAACGGAGTGCCGGACATCGGCGCTGATACCATGATTACCAAATGCACCGGGGTGAGCACCACCGGCTGGGATGATATGGTCATCGGTGAGGCCGTCTGGATGTCCGGGCACATCGGCATCTACATTGGGGACGGCCTGGCGGTGGAGTGCAGCCCCAAGTGGGAGAACAAGGTGCAAATCACCGCCGTGGGCAACATCGGCTCCAAGGCGGGCTACAACACCCGCCGATGGACCAAGCACGGCAAGCTGCCCTATGTGGACTACACCGGGGCCTCTACCGGCGGCGGGTCCCAGGGCACCACCCAGCCCAGCAAGCCCTCTGAGGGCACCGTGGGGGCCTGTGTGGGCGACACTGTGACCTTTACCGGCAACAAGCATTATGTGAGCTCCAACGCCCTCAACGGCTCCGCCTGCAAGCCTGGCAAGGCCAAGGTCACCGCCATGGCCGGGAACGCCAAGCACCCCTACCACCTCATCAAGGTGCCCGGCGGCGGCTCCACCGTCTACGGCTGGGTGGACGCCGCTGACATCCAGGTGGAGGGCGGCATCACCGTGGGCTCCAAGGTCAAGGTCAACAAGGGGGCCAAGACCTACACCGGCGGCGGCCTGGCCTCTTTCGTCTACACCAACACCTACACCGTCATCCAGGTGGACGGTGACCGGGTGGTCATCGGCCAGAATGGCGTGGTGACCGCCGCCGTCAACAGCAAGGACCTCACCCTGGTGGGGTAACATAGAAAAGGGAGGATAAAATCATGGAAAGCATTTTTGACTGGTCCGTCATTCTCAGCATCGTGGGCGTCCTGGTGATTATCACCAACATTGTGGTGCAGGTGCTCAAAAAGCTCACCTGGGACAAGCTGCCCACCAACATCCTGGCGGTGCTCATCGCCATGGCCCTCACTCTGGCGGCCTTTTTCGCCTACTGTGAAATCAAGGGCGTGGCCATCGTCTGGTACACGGTGGTGGGCGCTGTGGTCCTGGGCTTTTTCGTGGCATACGCCGCCATGTTTGGCTTTGATAAACTGAAAGAGGCCATTGCCCAGCTTGACCAGAAAAAGACCGAATAACGCAAGAGAGCCGGAGAGGGTCACACCTCTCCGGCTCTTTTTTTATGCTCTTTTACAGGGTGTAGTCCTGGGTGGCCGCTCCGATCTGGACGGCCAGCTCCCGGAGGACGCTGCCGGTTTTGGGCTCTGTGTACCAGAGCGCCAGCATCCGCTCCCCCTCCTGGGTGGTATAGTGGAACACGGCAAACCACTTGACCGCCTTGCCATAGGCTGTGGTGGCCGCCGTGCCGTGATACCGGGCCATGAAATTGCGCTCCGGCATCATCTCCAGGCCTGTCACCTTTTCCAGCGGGAGGGTGGCCGCCGGGCCGTTTGTCTGCCGGAACACCAGCCCCGCCTCCGTCCGCTCCATGAAACAGGGGCCGTCCTGGGAAAAGCCCCGCAAGCCCTCATAGTGCATCATGCGGGCCCCCGCCGGGAGGTCCTTTTTCTTTCTGCCAAACATCTCAATGCCCTCCTGTTCAAGCGGCCCGCACCCAATACTTGAGGAGCTGGATGTATTCCTCAAGCGGGCGGTTTTCCGCCACCTCTGCGTTGTAAAGGCTGGTCATGTACTGCATCCATGTTTTCCGGCCCTGCAACTTGATTTTACCTAAATAGCCGTGTCGAGAACGCACGGAAAGCGCCTTGTCTGCCATGCGGGTGATATTCACCGCCGGGCTCTTTCTGGCCGCCACCAGGGCGGCCTCAAGCGCATCAAGGAAACGCTTTTCATCCTCCGTGAACAATGGCACCGCCTCCTTTGCACTTCCATTGTACGGTTTCACCGCCACCGTGTCAAGTATTGGAGCCTAAAGTGACAATGACAAGTCAAACAGGCACACTATAATTTACATTGTGGAGGTGATGCTGGTGATAGCAGAACGAATAAAAGAACTCCGGCAGGCACGGGGCTGGACCCAAGCAGACCTTGCCCGGCGGCTGAGTATAACCAGGAACGGCGTCAACTCCTGGGAGCAGGGACTTTCTACACCGTCCCCGGCATCCCTGGTGGACCTGGCCCGGCTGTTCTCTGTGTCCACGGACTACCTGCTGGGCGTGGAGCCCTTGAACACCGTGAATGTGACCGGCCTGGATGAGCGGGATGTGGCCATCCTTGCAGAGCTGGCGGACCGGCTGAGGCAACACAAGGCCGATGAATAAACAGGGGCCCGGAACAATCCGGGCCTCAATTTTTTTCTTGACACTATACAACTAAAGTAGTATAATGAGGGCACAACGGAGGTGAGCGTGATGGACACCAAGAAAAACAGCAAACTGCAAAATGCCCGCCTGGATGCCGGGCTCTCTCAATCCCAACTGGCCAGCGCTACCGGCCTAAATGTGCGGACGCTCCAATGCTATGAGCAGGGGGCCAAGGACCTCAACGGAGCCAAGCTGGCCACGCTCTTGAAACTCTGTCTTGCCCTTGACTGCAAGCTGGGGGACATCTTGACGGATGAGGAAACGGTCAAGCTGCTGGAGCAGTACACGGCGGCATAAACGGCAGATCGGAGCGGGGCGGAAACGCCCCGCTTTTCTTATTTCTGGAGGTGCAGCATGAACCACAAGGACGCCAAGCATTTCACCTGGGACCAACGCTTGACCCTGGAGCGGATGCTCAAAAAAGGATTTACCAAGGCCGCCATTGCCAGCGCTCTGGGCAAGTGTGAGCGGTCCATCTACTATGAAATCAACCGGGGCCTCTGTGTCCAGCAGACCTCTGAATATGAGTTTATTGAGGTTTACTGCCCGGAGGTGGCGGAGCGGAAATACAGGGACTTCCTCAAGGACAAGGGCCGGGACCTCAAGATTGGCAATGACCACGCCCTGGCCCGACGGCTGGAGGAGCTGGTCATGGTCCAGGGCTTTGCCCCCGGAGCCGCCCTTGCGGAAATCCGAAACAACGGGGAAGTCTATGACACCGTGATATGTGAGAACACGCTCTATAATTACATCTACCGTGGGGATGTGTTCCTCCACCTCACTCCGGAGCACCTGCACAACAAGGGCCGCCGCCACTACGCCGCCAAGAGCAAGCGGCAGGCCGCCCGGAGCTCCCACGGGAAAAGCATTGAAAACCGCCCCCAGGAGGTCAAGGGCCGGGGCAGTTTTGGCCATTGGGAAATGGACAGCATCATGGGGTGCAAGGGCTCCAAAAAAGCCCTCCTGGTCCTCACAGAGCGCCGGACCCGCATGGGCATTGTGATGCTCCTGGAGGACCACACGGCGGCCAGCGTGGTCAAGGCCATCAACAGCCTGGAGCGCCGTTTTGGCAAGCTGTTTTATAAGCTGTTCAAATCCATCACGGTGGACAACGGCTGTGAGTTTCAAGACTTCGAGGGCATCGAGGCCGCCCACCGGCGCAAGGGCAAGCGGACCATTGTGTTTTTCTGCCACCCATACAGCGCCTTTGAGCGGGGGTCCAATGAGAACATGAACAGACTGATTAGACGGTTTTTCCCCAAGGGCACCAGCTTTGACACCGTAAAGCCGGAGGAGGTGAGGGCGGCAGAGAGGTGGGTGAACAACTACCCCCGCAAGCTGCTGGGGTGGAAATCGGCGGCCATGCTCTTTGAGAAAGAGCTCCTGTCCGCTTGACGGCGCATAAAGCAAGCCAGCCGAATGGGCTTGACCCCATCCGGCTGGCTTGCCATGTTGTTTTGTTGTGAAATCGCCCAATAAGGGCACTTTTTATTTGTGCTGATTGCCGTTTTTTCTTGACTTATGCAAATTTCTCTTGACTTTTAGCCAAAATACCGATCAAGCGAGACTACGGGTGGTATTTTTATCTTGGCAGAGAGAGGAGAATCTTTCCACAGGGACTTGACTGAAAAGTTGAGAGCATTTTTATCAAAAAGGGCGCCTTGATTCATGTCAAATGAACCGCCCCATATTGTGCGGACAGTACAAAAAAGAGGCCTGCAAGGGGTAGAACAAGCGAATCAAAGACTGGCCTGGCGAAGCGAGAGCGGAGCCAGGCCAGTCTTTGTCTGGAGGCGCTCGTGGTTGTAGAAGTGGATGTACTCGTCGATCAGATCGTTGGCCTGCTGAAATGTCTTGAGCTTTTGGCGGTAGATGCATTCTGTTTTCAGGATACTGAAAAAATTTTCGGCCATTGCGTTGTCATAGCAGTTTCCGCGTCTTGACATGGAAGGCGTAATGCCGTAAGATTGAGTCAGCTTAAAATATCCGTGTGAGGTATATTGAAAGCCCTGGTCGCTGTGGAGGTGCAACTCCCCAGCGACTTTCTCTTTCTTCATGGCAAGGCGAATGGTGTCCAGCACCAGATTCACCGTTTGCTGGGCTGCAGTCTTGTAGGCCACAATGCTGTTGTCGTATAAATCCCGGATCATGGACAGGTACAGGACACCTTGTTCCGTATGGATATAAGAGATATCTGTGACCCATTTGCTGTTAGGTCTTTCTGTGTGGAAATCCCTATTCAGCAGATTTTCATATCTGTGAACCTGCTGTCCAAGCTGCTTCCACTGCCTGCGTCTGCGTATTTCAGACAGCAATCCGTTTGTTTTCATAAGTCTGAGGACAGTTTTAGGATTCCTGTGACAGCCGTTTTTGTCCAGCCACAGATGCATCCGGCGATAGCCATATGTATTTTTGCACCTCTTCTGCTGCCGGGCGATCTGGTCTATAATCGACTGATTTGGGTTCGGACGGTTCAGATTGTGGGTGTAGGCGTAGTACCCACTCCGGGAAACGCCAAAGAACTTGCACATCCTGCAAACCGGATACTTCTCTCCATGACGATAGATTACCGCATATTTTGCTCTAGCTCTCACTCCCTTTCTGTGGACCGCAGAAAATCCCGCAGCAGCTCATTCTCCATTTTCAGGCGTTCGATCTCATATTTGTATTCTGCAATGCTTGGCTCCCGGACTTCGCCTTTCCTGGGTCGTCCCTTGGGTTTTGGGGGAACTCCCGCTGCAAGTTTTCGCTGCTTTCGATTGTATCGGGAAAGAAATCCACGCATTTCCTTATATGTGAATCCCAGCTTCTCTCCAATCTGACGCAGAGTCATTCCCTGGCTGCGAAGCTCTATTATTTCCTTCTCGTGTTCCTGAATGTGGCTGTATTTTCTGGGCATAGCAAAGACCTCCTGTAGTAGTTTTATTCTACCACAGGAGGCCTTCTTTTTTCATTGTCTACTTTTACTGGAGCGGTTCAGGTCCACCGGGCTTTCTTTTTGGGCATGGTCATTCTGCGGCGGTGTCCCGGCGCTTCAGGCGTGCCACTGAGAGGACAGTGAAAATGCCTGTGTAAGCCAAAGCGGACAGGCAGAAGGGCACAAGGTCCAGGGCCATGGTGGGGTTATTGGCCCGCATCCCGATGCATAGCAGCGAATAGGGCAAGGCGTATCCAAAGCCCTGGGCGGTGGCCATCAGTCCCAGGATGCCCCCGGCCAGCCCCAAAGCCACCGGCGGGGCAAAGGTGCGGATGACCATACTGAAATAGAGCTGTACGGCGCAGACCGACACCCCGCCCAGGCCGCCGCACAGCAGCCACTGGGGCAGTTCCGGCGGGATGGGTCCCGCCACACCGGCTATCTTGCCGCTGGCCACAAACAGAATACCGATCCACCCCTGGGCCAAAAAAGATATTCCCGCCGCCAAAATCAGCTTGGCCAGGCACAAATCCACCACCGGCACCGGGGCGGTGAGAAAACTGTTCCAGTTGTGGTCGGTGTGTTCCAGGCGCCACTGCCACCCGCAGAACACCCCCAGCAGGGCCGGAAGAAAGAACATGGAGGAAAACAAAGTGTGCTGGCTCCACAGGCTGTACCAGCCGTTGTCCAGCGCTTCCTGGTTGGCCAGAAAGTTCCCGGTGCCCAGAATCGCTGGGAACACCGGCAGCAGCACGAAGGCCAGCCATACCGGGGACCGGCGGCACTTTTGCAGTTCCCCTTTCAAACAGCGCAGCAGCATGGCTTACATCTCCTTCCGCACAAACAAATTCCGGCCCACCGTCCAAAAGACCAGGGCCCATACACAGAGCAGCACCAGGTCCAGCAGCGTAGGCCACTGCCAGAAAAATTTGGTGACGCGGGTGGTCTCGTTCCAATCCATCCGCACCAGGGCCAGCAGGCCATAATAGCCCCAGGGCACAAACCGGGTCAGCACCGGCGGGAACAGCATGGACAGAATCCCCAGAAAGCTGCCCACAATCCCGCACACCAGGGCCGCCGCCTGGTTGGCAAACCGCAGGGACAGCCCCTGCTGCAGGGCGTATACCATCAGGGAAACCGCCCAGGAAATCAGAGTGAACAGCTCGAACCGGCCCCAGGGAATTCCGCCGGCAAAGCGGAAGGCCACGCCTACCCCGATGAAAGCAGCGCTGCGGCCCACCAGCAGCGCCCCCAGCACCAGGGCCCCCCAGAGGAATTTGGCGGTGTAGATGCTGCCCGGCGATGCCATGGTTTCCAGCAGCTTCCAGCTGCTGCCTTTGTGTTCCAGTTCACAGTTTCGGCTGGCCAGGACAGCTACGCTGATGGGCAGGATGATGGCATCCACCATGGCCAGGTTGTACAGCAGCAGCATCCAGCCGGCGGTCATTTCTTCCGGCGTCTGCCGGGCAAAAAAGGCTCCCATCCAGCACAGCTCCGCCCCCAGCACTGCTGCACAGACCAGCGCTACATGGCGCCGGCGGCACTTGTAGAACTCCAGCTTCAACAACGTCATAAGCTGGCCTCCTTTCCGGTCAGTTCCAGGAAGATGTCTTCCAGGCTCTTTTGCCGCTCCTCCAGCCGGAGAATCCCCACCCCCTGGTCCGCCAGCAGCCGGGTAAAGCGGGCGGTGGCAGCGTCTGCCAGAATGGGCAGAATCAGATAGCCTCCCTCCTCCTGGCAGGGCACCGACCGGCTTTCCAGCAGGGCCTGGACCTTTCCGTTGTCGGTGGTTTTCAGGGCCAGGTGGTGGCGATTGCGGCTGTGAAGGGCCTGCAGGGTATCCTGAAATACCAGCTCCCCTTCCCGAATGATGGCCACATGGTCGGCCATCTGGTCGATCTCACTCAGCAGGTGGCTGGACACCACTACCGTCATCCCAAACCGTTGCGGCAGGCTGCGGATCAGTTCCCGCATTTCCTGGATGCCCGCTGGGTCCAGGCCGTTGGTGGGTTCGTCCAGAATCAGGATTTTGGGATACCCCAGCAGGGCCGCCGCCAGGCCCAGCCGCTGCTTCATGCCCAGGGAATAATGGGCCACCCGCTTGCCCCGCTGGTCCTCCAGCCGGACAATTTCCAGCACTTCCTGGATGTATTTTGCCGGCACACCACGCATGGTCTGGACAATCCGCAGGTTTTCCTCCCCCGTCAGATGGCCGTAGTAACTGGGGCTCTCAATGAGGCTCCCCACCTGACGGAGAATGGACAGACGGTTTTGACTGTTCACGGTCTGGCCCATGACCTGGATGCTGCCTTGGGTGGGATGCACCAGGCCCAGAATCATTTTCAGGGTGGTGGATTTGCCTGCGCCGTTGGGGCCCAGGAATCCATAGACGCTGCCCTCCGGCACGTCCAGATTCAGGTGGGACACCCGCATGGCGCCGCCGTACTGCTTGCACAGATTGTTGGTCTCGATGATGTTCATAACAAGCCCTCCTTGACGCCTCCAATTCTAGCACTTTAGCCTTACATCCTCGTGAAGGCAACCTTACAATTACCTTACTTCTGGCCGGCAGGCTGGACGGAGGGGCCTGATTTGCTATAATAAAAGAACAAAGGAGGTTGGACGCTGTGGCCTATCGGATTTTGATTGTGGATGACGAGCCGGCTTTGCAGCAGATGCTGGGTGAAATCCTGACGCAGGCCGGCTATCGCACCGATGCAGCTCTCTCCTGCGCCCAAGCGCTGGAACAGTTCCGGGCCGCGCCGCCCGACGCGGTGCTGTTGGACGTGATGCTGCCGGACGGGGACGGATTTTCTCTGTTTACTGCCCTGCGGGCGGTTCGGGATGTGCCTGTGTTGTTTCTCTCAGCCCGGGACGAGGACGAAGCCCGGCTTCAGGGCCTGGGGCTGGGGGCCGATGACTACATCACCAAGCCCTTCCTCCCCCAGGAATTGCTGCTGCGGCTGCGGTCGGTACTCCGGCGGGTCTACCGGGATCAGCCTCAAACCGACCGTCTGGGAGATACCGAAATCCACTGGGGCAAAGGCACCGTCTGCCGGAATGGCACTGAGACTGCTCTCACTGCCAAAGAGTTCGCCCTGCTGAAAAAACTGTGGAAAGCCCGGGGCAACATTGTCACCATCGACGCTCTCTGCGGGGCCCTTTGGGATGGGCCCCTGGTGGGGTACGAAAATACCTTAATGGTCCATATTCGCCGGCTGCGGGAAAAAATCGAGGTTGACCCATCCCACCCGCAGTTTCTGCTGACGGTGCGGGGGCTGGGCTATCGGCTGAACCGGGAGGCAAAATCATGAATCTGCGCAGCGTTTTCAAGGGCGCCCTGCTGGTGACAGCATCGGCGGCCCTCATCGCCTTTATCACCATGGCAGGCATTCTGGCCTTCATCTGGTACAACAGCAGCGGCGGCAGGAACTGGGGTGTGTCGGTGTCACAGGTTTCGGCGGCCCTAGCCCAGGAGGGCAGCGGCTATGCCTTTGCCGGGGCGGATTTGCTCCCGGAGGGGAACTGGGCCCTGCTGCTGGATGAAAGCGGGCAGGTGGTCTGGTCCTTCCAAAAGCCGGACGATCTGCCCGATCACTATACCCTCACCCAGGTGGCCTCCTTTACCCGCTGGTATCTGGAGGACTATCCGGTCCAGTGCTGGGTGCGGGAGGACGGTCTGCTGGTGGTGGGCTCCCCCAGAGGGAGCGTATGGAAGCACGACATGGTCATGGACACCCCCACCCTGCTCCAGACCCCCTTCTGGTTTGGGGGAATCTTCCTGCTGGCCCTGGTCTGCGTGCTGGCTCTGGCCTACGGTCTGGCCCGCAGGTGGTTCCGGCAGGCCCAGCAGGTGCGGGATTCCGCCCGGTCGGACTGGATCAACGGTGTTTCCCACGACATCCGCACCCCCCTCGCGGTGGTGATGGGTTATGCTGCCCAACTGGAAGACACCCCCGATCTGCCCTCTGGCTGCCGGAGGCAGGCTGCCATCATCCGCACCCAGAGCCAGACCATCCGGGATCTGGTGAACGATCTGAACCTCACCATGCGGCTGGACTGCGCCATGCAGGCCTTGCGCAGGCAGCCGGTCCAGCTGGAACCTTTTCTCCGGCAGGTGGCTGCTGATTTTCTCAACAGTGGGATGGCGGAGGGCTTTTCCCTGGAGATGGACCTGCCAGCCCAGCCTCTGCCCATCCTGAACGCCGATCCCTTTTTGCTACGGCGAGCCGTCAACAACCTGCTGACCAACTGTGTCCGCCACAATGCTGCCGGCTGCGCCATTACCTTGGGAGCAAAACGCCAGGGGAACCAGGTGATACTTTGGGTGGAGGGCGGCACCGGGGATGGTTCTTTTTCCTCTCCTTCTTCCCATTCGCTGGAACCGGACGGCGGAGCAGCCCATGGCACTGGTCTGCGGCTGGTGGCTCAGATTGCCGCAGCTCACGGTGGCCAGGCCCTCTTTCCGGGCGGGACGCCCTTCCGGTGCGAAATCTATCTCCCGCTTCAAAAGTAATACACAGAAAAAGCCGCCGGACGCAGAGGCATACAGCCCCCACATCCGGCGGTTTCTGTTTCTGATTTCAGCTGCGGTCAGTCTGATACCCTTTCTCCTTGTCTTTTTCCTTGTCCTGGTTCATAATCCGGTCCACGTTGGCCTTCACCGTAAGCAGCTCCCGCATCTCATCACGGGCGCGGCGGTACTCCGGGTAGAGCTTTCTTTTTTCGACCAACAGTTCCTGATACTCTGCACTCAGCGCTTTGACCTTGGGCAGCTTCTTCAGCTTCTGTTTGTCAAAGGCTGCTTTGGCAGCCTTGTGGAGCAGGATGTCCCCCTCATGCTCGGCCAGGAACTTTTTGCTGTACCCTGCTTTCCGGTAAGCCTCATATACCTCTCGGGTCTTGGCGTAGTTGATGATCTGTGTTCGCAGCTCTGCAATCTCGGTCATCCGGTTCTCCGCCGCCTTGATCCGGGCAGACAACGCACCATAGCGGGCTGTGGCAGAGGACGCCTTTTCTTTCAGGACCGCATAGTCCATCAGGTTATGCTCGGACAGGTACATCATGGTCTGGGCCATCTGTTTCAAATTGAACGTCTTGGCCCAGTTGGCGTACCCCATGCCCTTTCCTGCCTGGAGCTTTGCCTGAATATCTACCAGCAGATTGATCTTTGGGGCTGCCGGGACAGCGGCAACAGGCTTTTTGCGCGGCGTGTGCTCTTTTTTCCCGGACAGAACTGCCGCCACATCCTCCTGGGTGTAACCTTTGCCCAGACTGCTCATGCGGGCCGGCCTTTTCCAGCCAGGGGCACAAAGCGTGATGTTCTTCCCTCGCTGGCCAACCGTACATCCCGACTGTTCCAGCTCCTTCAGGAAGGCCGGCATATCCGCTGGTTTTCGGGCCAGTGCTTTGTCGATTGCAGTGCGCAGCAGCTCCCGGTGAGACGGCTTGGCCTGATCGCCCAGCCATTTGTTGTAGCTCTTTCCATGAGGCTTTGGATTCTCCACAATGGAGTATCCGTTCTCAATGCAGATGGTGTCACTGAGCCGCCGCACCGCCCGGGTGCTGCCCCAGAAATTGCGGAATTTCTGGTCGCAGTCCAGGTTAACTGCACTCCAAATGATGTGATTGTGGACGTGTTTCTTGTCAATGTGGGTACAGACAATGAAAGCGTGATTGCCTTTGGTGAACCGCCGTGCCATCTCCACGCCGAGGCGGTTCGCTTCCTCCGCCGTGATCTCCCCCGGCACAAAGGATTGCCGCAGGTGATAGGCAATCACATCATCCTTGCCCCGTACCCGGCCCGTGGCTGCTGTATACTGCCGCTTGGCCAGCAGGAACTCGGCGTCCGCAGTCCGGCTGTCACAGGCATAGCTGGTGACAAGCCTGCCGTCATCCGTCTTTTCCGGGTTCTTGACATACCCGATGATATCCCGGATGGCGCGTCTCACGGTTCGGCCCTTCCCGGTGTGCAGCGGCATGATGCGGGTGGTGGCCATAACATTCCTCCTACTAAAAGAGGCGGCCTGAACTTGCAGGCCGCCTTGTTTTATTCATAAACGCTTTCCTGAATCCAATACCGAAGTCCTTGAATCCTGTCCAACAGCCATAACGCAGCAGTAGGAAGCCCAAAAGGACTTGCCAAAAAGGCCAGAATTAGGTAAATGATGCCGCCCGTCACAGACGAACTGAGGAACAGGAGCACCGAACAAACGCAAAGGAGCAGGCTGACCAGTCCCAGGACCGCGCCGGAGACATATACCAGCCAGGTACAAAACCAGACCAACAGGGCCAGAATGGCTACGACAGGGGCTGCTGCAATTTTCAGCAGTAGTTTGAAGATCGAGAACAGAGCAGTCATTTTCAGGGCCTCCTTCGTTGTTTTCTGTATTGATTGTCTCAAATCCCTGCCCAAAAGGCAAGGATGTCAACCAATAAAAAAACAGGGAGAGACGATGCCGACGCACCGCCTCTCCCCTATTCTTATGAGATATTTGCCAGCTGCGTCAGGATTGTATGCACTCCTTCCCAAATCTCCTCCTGACGCCTGGAGAGGTCAGCTAAATCTTCCTGATAGACGCGGCCGGTGGAATTGACCCTTCGGACGAGCTGATTGAGGTTGTTGCTGCTGCGCCGCAGGAGAGACAGCAGTTCTTTCAGCTCCGGCAGATCGAGCTTGACGGCATAGCCGTCCAAAGCCATCTTCCGCAGGTAGGCTTCCCGGTTGAAAACACCCAGCTGCCCCATCTTTTCCTCGATCTGTTTTAGCTCCTCGGCTGTCACACGGAAGTTGAGCTGGATGTTCCGTTTCCGCTTGGGGACAGTCATCTTTCCGGCTCCCGCTTCTTGGGATGCGCTGCCTTGGTCTTACCGGCGGTCGGCTCCTGTTTGAGCTGCTGGATCACCGACGGCTTTTCCTTCTCCCGTTCCCGAACCAGGTTCCGGACCTGATCCACAAACAGATTGACGAGTCCGGGATGGCTGTCCACCACCCAGTGGGAGCGCCGGTTCCCATCCTCGCTGCCCTCCGGCATGGGCACCGTCTGCGCCCACGCTTTATTCTCACCGGAAATGCGGACATCCCAGTCCTTGTCCTGTACCGTCGCAGCAAGGACAGTCTGGACCCGTTCAGCTCCAAACTGGTCCAGGACTTCCTGCGCCGCTGCTTTGGCGTCCAGGCTGTTTCCCTTATAATGAGCGCCAATCGCCGCTTCAATGGCTTCTTTGCACTGGGCATTGATCTGATCGGGATTACGATATGGTGCCGGTTCACCATGTTCCCGCCTACGGGCGGAACTGTGCCAGTAGAGTGACTCTTTTGCCTGTCCCTGCGCGGCCTGGACCTGCTCCGCCCGGTTCTCAAAGCAGGCCCAAACTTCCTCCATTTGGCTGTTTCCCATCTTCTCGTATTGATGAAAAAGGTCTTTCAGCACGTCGGGACAGGCCAGCAGGGCGGCGGCCTGGCCGTTGGTCAGGCTGTTGTACTCCAAAGACAACAGGAAGTTCTCTCGTACCGTATACTCGTAGCTGCAATCCAGGATTTTCGTAGGCGGCTGTGTCAGCAGCCAGTCCTTGAACTGCTCCTGTTCCGCAAACATTTTCTCATAAAGGGCTGTGTTCAGTTCCGCGTTGGTCATCGGGCATCCACCTCCTTTTCGTTATACCATAGAGATAGGTCAGTTTAGTAGTCTTGATCCATTTAGTCTTAGACAAAACCTGTCGTTGAATAGTTCATAATTGACGAGTATAATAAATGAAAAAGAACGCAATGGGGGTATTCGTTGATGAAGTGTCCTAAATGTGGAAAAGATATGCAGCCCGGTTTTTTACAAACCGCAAAGATAGTTGCATTCAATCAAACAAGGCATAAAATATCCTTAAACCCTAAAGATCAAGAGGATCTCGTCTTAGCGAGAAAGGCATTCACCGGAACAGATTTTCAAGGCTTTATTTGCAAAGAATGTGGATTGGTTGTATTTGATTACAAAAACGGACTCTCACGCTTTTAATTTCCAGCTCAACGTAAACTACAACGATTATAACGGATAGCCAGGCAGAATAGCCGGCTATCCGTTTCTTTTATCGAATCTCCTCATGGCGTCGCGTTTTCTTTTCTGTGTTGCGAGATGGCACCGAGCGCTTCAAGTCATCCAACACCGAAGGACGGGTACTCTTGGCCATCACCTGTTCAGGCTGGGGCTGCCCCTTGCCGTCCAGATTCAGGGCGGTATCCAGTTCCACGAGACGGGCCGATTTGACCCGCAGGTCATCCTCATAGGGGAAAACCTTTCCCGCTTCCTCCTTGGCTGCGGCCTGCTGCTGATACAAATTGTCCAGCTTCGCTTGGGTCGCTTCCAGACGATAGGGCATCTGGGCGAGTGCGTTGTCGATACGGGTGAAATTGCCGCGGGGGTCGGTTCCAAGACTTACCCGATGGGTCATTTGGCCTTTCAGCATCAGGGTAACTTCCTGCTTCCACGCATCAAACGCTGCCGACATGGCAAAACCCCGGTAGCTGCCGAGCTGCACCGGGTCGGTGCCCTTCAGCTCCTTGCAGAAATCCAGCAGCGCTGCGCCCGCCTTCTCCTTGTCATCCAGCACAGTACCCCGAATTTCCATCCCGGCAAACCCATCCTTGGGGTGAGGGTGAGCGGCCAGCGTTTCCATATCTGCCTCAAATCCCTGGATGAATCCCTTGTGCTTTTCAATCTCCTGGGGATAGAATTTCAGCAGCTGATCTTCCAGCCGATACTGCTTGCTCTTGTGATCGGCCTTCATCAGCTTGAGCTTGGAGACCTCCACATCCAAGTCCATCCGCTCTTTGATTCGGGGATCGCCGGCACACAGGGCCTTGATCTCCGCAAAGGAGAGCGCCGTTTCATCCACATCATCGCAGGAGCGCACCGGACTTTTACTGCTCATGATCTGGCTGATGAACTTCTGCTTGTTCTCCACCGTCTGCCAGAGGTAAGCGTCAAAGGTTCCCTCTGTCACATAGCGGTACACATGGACAAGCGGATTCTTGTTGCCCTGACGTTCGATACGGCCCTTGCGCTGGGCAAGGTCTCCCGGACGCCACGGGCAATCCAGGTCATGCAGAGCCACCAGCCGGTCCTGCACGTTGGTTCCGGCTCCCATCTTGGCGGTACTGCCCAGCAGGACACGCACCTGCCCGGTGCGCACCTTGGCGAACAGTTCCTTTTTCCGCACCTCGGTGTTGGCATCGTGGATAAAGGCAATCTGTTCAGCGGGCATCCCGCGGGCGATCAGCTTTTGCCGGATATCCTCATAGACCGTGAAGGCAGGCTTTGCCTCGGCCAGCGGCACTGCCTGCTCCAGCGAATGAAGGACAGGATTGTCCACCGCCTTGGCCGCCTTTTTGGACAGGGCTGCCTGGGGCGTCGAGATATCACAGAACACCAGCTGGGTCAGCTTGTCGGCCTGGCCATCCTGCCAGATCTGCATGATGTTGTCCACGCACTGATTGACCTTGGTGCCGGGTTCGTCCGGCAGCAGCTGGTTGATGATCCGCTGGTCCAGCCCCAGCTTGCGGCCATCGCTGGTGATCTTGAGCATATTGTCCTGGGAGGGGTCCACCGTGCCGCTGTGAACCAGAGAGGCACGTTCGGAAAGTGCCTTCACCATTTCCTGCTGCTGCTCGGTGGGCTGGGCCACCACGTTGTGGTACTCCACTTCCGGCGTGGGCAGATGGAGCTGGTCGGCGGTTTTGATATCGGCAACTTCCCGGAACAGGTTCATCAGCTCGGGAAGATTGAAGAACTTGCTGAACCTCGTTCTCGCTCGATATCCAGTTCCTTCAGGGGCAAGTTCCAAAGCCGTGACTGTCTCCCCAAACCGGCTGGCCCAACAGTCGAAGTGGGTCATGTTCAGCTCCTGGAGGCGGTCATACTGAAGATATCGCTGCATGGTGTAGAGCTCCGTCATGCTGTTGGACACAGGGGTGCCGGTGGCAAAAACCACGCCCCGGCTCCCAGTGATCTCATCCATATAGCGGCATTTGGCAAACATATCGCTGGATTTCTGGGCGTCGCTGGTGGAAAGGCCGGCCACATTCCGCATTTTCGTGTATAAAAAGAGGTTCTTATAATTGTGCGCCTCATCGACGAATAGTCGGTCCACGCCCAGCTGTTCAAAGGTCACCACATCATCCTTGCGGCCTTCGGCCTGGAGCTTTTCCAGTCGGGCTTCCAGAGATTTTCTGGTACGTTCCAGCTGCTTGATGGTGAATCGCTCGCCGCCGTTGGACTTCACCTCTGCGATGCCCTCGGTGATCTCATCAATCTGCTCCTGAAGCAGCCGCTCCTGCCGTTCCTGGCTGATGGGGATACGCTCAAACTGGCTGTGGCCGATGATAACGGCATCGTAGTCGCCGGTGGCAATCCGGCTGCAAAACTTTTTCCGGTTGTGGGATTCAAAATCCTTCTTGGTTGTCACCAGAATCTTTGCAGAGGGATAGAGCCGCAGGAACTCGGAAGCCCACTGTTCCGTCAGGTGGTTGGGCACCACAAAGAGGGATTTCTGACACAAGCCCAGGAGCTTACTCTCCATGGCGGCGGCCACCATCTCGAAGGTCTTGCCCGCACCCACTTCGTGGGCCAGCAGAGTGTTGCCGCCGTACAGCACATGGGCAATCGCCCCCAGCTGATGTTCCCGCAGGGTGATGGCCGGGTTCATGCCGCCGAAAGTGATATGGGAGCCGTCATATTCACGGGGACGGGTGGCGTTCATCTCCTCGTTGTACTGCCGCAGCAGGGTCTGGCGGCGGGTCGGGTCCTGCCAAATCCAGTCCTTGAAGGCATCCCGGATGGCCTGCTGCTTTTGCGCAGCCAGGGTGGTTTCCTTGGCATTCAGCACACGTTTTTCTCTGCCGTCCACATCCTCAATGGTGTCGTAGATACGGATGTCCCGCAGATTCAGCGCATCCTCCAGCAGCCGATAAGCATTGGCCCGGTCGGTGCCGTAGGTGGTGTAGGCAGCCACATCATTCCGGGACGGGTAGTTTTTCCCTGTGATCTGCCACTCCGCGGTGTACGAAGAATAGTTCACCTGAATACTACCGTGCCGCATATAAAACGGTGTGTCAAATGTCTCGTACATGAACTGCTGGATATACTTTTTGTCGATCCAGGTAGCGCCCAGGCGCACCTCGATCTCCGAGGCATCCAGGTCCTTGGGCTGGGCAGCGGCCAAGGCTTCCACGTTGATGGCAAAGGACGGGTCCTGCTGTGCTGCCAGCTGCGCCTGCCGCAGTTTCTTGCGCACATTGCCGGACAGATACTCGTCAGCGGTCACATAGCGGGGCTGCTCTCCCTCCGGCACCGGCTCGGGCAGACGGAAGATCACGCCTTTCAGTTCCTCAGCCAGCTCCTCACGGGGCTTGCCGGTGAGCTGCTCCATATACTCCATATCCACACAGGCTTTTTCGGAAATGGATACCGCCAGCGCCTCGCTGGCCGTGTCCACAGATGTTACGGCCTTGTGGGGCTTGATGGTACGCTTGGAGAACATATCGGCCTTGCTCTTCAGCTTGCCGTTCTCGTCGATCACTTCCAGTGCGCAGAGCAGGTAGTAGCTGGAATCATCGGCAAAGGCCAGCCGGTTTGCCCGGTCATTGATTAGGCCGTACTTGGCAGAGAAATCATCGTAGAGCCGGTTCAGCTCTGCTTGCTTCTCTTGAATATCGCTGTCCGGTACAGCAGCATCCATCTGCAGTTCGATCAGCTCCTGAACACAACCCCGCAGACCGACCATTCCCTTCACACGGGCTTCGGCGGTGGCGTTCAGCTCCGGGCGCACCATCCGACTGTTCTCCCGGAAATAGACCGTTCCATCCACCACCGCGTAGGAATAGTTTTTCACGCTGGGGTCAGCCGGGATGGAGGTTTCAATGGCCTCTCCCTCTCCCAGGTCCGGCAGCTCTGCCTCCTGGTAGGTGCCGTGAATCTGATTCACGGCCTCCTTCAGCTGTTCTCCCAGGTCTGCACCTTCCAGGGGCAGCACGGTACTTTCCTCCCGGCCATATTGGGTGCTCTCGGTGGTCAGTTTTCCCAGAACCATCTCGGGATGATCCACAAAATATTGATTGATGGAGATGCCGCTCTCGGTCTGGCCCAGTTGTACCCAGTCAGGTTCCCGGTCGATCGGCCGGTCACGTTTCTGCAGGAAGATGATGTCGGACACCACATCGGTGCCGGCGTTGGCCCGGAAAGCATTGTTGGGCAGTCGGATGG
>OESA01000095.1_pt1 | contig 35258 bp, 33 predicted proteins | sample 1540101 | NCBI WGS metagenome assembly OESA01 (sample SAMEA3891891, study PRJEB23780) | metagenome | biome: terrestrial biome; feature: animal house; material: Caecal content | place: Italy | collected 2015-05-05 | reverse complement strand
GGGCAGAGGGCGGGGTTCCGCCCAAGGCGCCACCTCCGCCGCCCAGCGGCCCGGCCCCCCAGGAGGACGACGGCCAGAGCTTTTTCCGGCCTGCCGCCGGCGAGGCCGAGCCCCCGGCGCCTCCCCGCCGCACGGAACCCGACCCCGGCCGGGGCGGCCCGGGCCGGGAACCGCCCCGCCACAGCTCGGGCGGCGGGCGGCGGAAAAAGCGCCGCCGCTCCCCCCTGTGGCTGCCCCTGGCCATCGTGCTGGGGTGCATGGCCCTGGTGGGCTGCGGGGTGATCTACGCTGTCCAATACGTCAACCGGGTCCAGGAGAGCATCCGCCCCGACTCCACCGCCCCCTCCATCGTGGAGGAGATCCAGACCCTGGAGGAGTACAAGGGGGATGTGGTGAACATCCTGGTCTGCGGCATCGACTACGAGGAGGGCCGCGCTTACGGCGACGGCTCCAATGATGGCATGACGGACATGATCCTTTACTGCCAGTTCGACATCAAGGGCGGGGCGCTGCGGATGCTGCAGATCCCCCGCAACACCCTGGTGACCACCTCGAACCGCACCATCACCCTGTCCAGCGGCAAGACCTACAAGGCCTCCAACTACCAGATCAACTCGGTGGCCCTGTCCAACGGGGGCAGCATCGCCGCCCTGGCCGAGGTCATCTACGACCAGTATAAGCTGCCGGTGGACTACTACGTCACCATCAACATGGAGGCCCTCACCGAGGTGGTGGACAATTTTGGCGGCATCGAGGTGTATATCCCCCACGACATGGAGTACAACGGCAGTTTCCTGGCCAAGGGCTACCGCAACCTGGACGGCGCTTCGGCCGAGTTCTTTGTCCGCAACCGCCACGGCCAGGGCTACGAGAACGCCGACATCGACCGGCTGAACATGCAGCGGTATTTCTACGCCGCCCTGTTCAAGCGGGCCCGCTCCATGGGCATCCAGGACATCCTCAACCAGATGCCCATCATCTTCAACAACTATATCCAGACGGATATGGACCTGGTCACCCTGGGCAAGCTGGCGGTGTCCTTCATGCGGATCGACAGCGCCAACATCATGATCGCCCAGACCCCCGTCTTTTCGGGCGGGGTGCCCTTCGTGGGAGCCACCGACAGCTTTGCAGGCTACTCCTGCGTGGTGCCGGACGCCGGCTCCATCGCCGAGCTGCTGAACACGTATTTCCGCACCTACACCGGCCCGGTGAGCGAAGAAGAGCTCAACCTCGTCACCGACGGCTGGCCCCACGGGTCGGTGTCCACCAGCGCCAACATCCAGTTTGTGGGCCAGCTGGATAAGGAATCGGACGACGCCATTCTGGAAGGCGACACCGACGTGCAGGGCGCCGTGACCACCGACGGCCAGCCCGCCGGCGGCCAGAACGCCGCACAGTGACAGGGGGCCAGAGCCCCCAGCATCAAAATACAAAAGAAAGGGAACCTATGGAAAATCTGAACGACAGCAAGACCCTGGCCATCCGCATCGCAAAGATCCTGGACAAGAAAAAAGCCCAGCAGCTCCGGGTGCTGAAGGTGCAGGACCTGACCGTCCTGACCGATTACTTTGTCATCGCGTCGGGCACGTCCACCACCCAGGTGGCGTCCCTGGCCGACGAGGTGCAGTTCCAGCTTTCGCAGGAGGGGATCGAGCCCTACCACACCGAGGGCTTCGACTCCAAGAACTGGATCCTGCTGGATTATTCGGGGGTCATCGTGCACGTCTTTGTGCCGGGCACCCGCACCTATTACGACCTGGAGCACCTGTGGGCCGACGCCGAGACGGTGGACGTCTCGCCGTGGCTGGACGCCGGGGAGGACGCTGGGCAGTAAAGCCCTGCCGTGGGAAAGCAAACGGGCGCGTCCGGCCGCCCCTGCGGGGCCGGCTGGATATACCCTAAGGAAAAAAACGGGAGCTGATTACGAGATGAAGTATGATTACAAGGCCGTGGAGGCCAAGTGGCAGAAGGTCTGGGAGGACGAAAAGACCTTCCACGCCGAGATCGACCATTCCAAACCCAAGTTCTATGCCCTGGTGGAGTTCCCCTATCCGTCGGCCGCCGGGCTGCACGTGGGCCACCCCCGCAGCTACACCGCCCTGGATGTGGTGGCCCGCCGCCGCCGCCAGTGCGGGTACAACGTGCTGTACCCCATGGGCTGGGATGCCTTCGGCCTGCCCACCGAGAACTACGCCATGAAGAACCACATCCACCCGGCCATCGTGACCAAAAAGAATGTGGACCGCTTCCGCGCGCAGCTCAAGAGTCTGGGCTTCTCCTTCGACTGGGACCGGGAGGTCAACACCACCGACCCCGAGTACTACAAGTGGACCCAGTGGATCTTCCTCCAGCTGTACAAGCACGGCCTGGCCTATAAAAAAGAGATGAACGTCAACTGGTGCACCGGCTGCAAGTGCGTCCTGGCCAACGAAGAGGTGGTCAACGGCGTCTGTGAGCGGTGCGGCAGCGAGGTGGTCCACCGGGTCAAGAGCCAGTGGATGCTGAAGATCACCGACTACGCCGACAAGCTGATCGACGGGCTGGACGGCCTGGACTTCATCGACCGGGTGGTCACCCAGCAGAAGAACTGGATCGGCCGCAGCTACGGCGCCGAGATCGACTTCGGTACCACCGCCGGCGACAAGCTGACCGTGTACACCACCCGGTGCGACACCCTGTTCGGCGCCACCTACATGGTCCTCTCGCCCGAAAACGCCCAGCTGGCCCGCTGGATGGAGGCGGGCCTGCTCCGGAACGCCGGTGAGGTCAAGGCCTACCAGGCCGAGGCCGCCCGCAAGAGCGACTTTGAGCGCACCGAGATCAACAAGGAAAAGACCGGCGTCCGGCTGGACGGCGTCCAGGGCATCAACCCGGTCAACGGGCAGGAGATCCCCATCTTCATCTCGGACTACGTCCTGGCCAGCTACGGCACCGGCGCCATCATGGCGGTGCCTGCCCACGACAGCCGCGACTGGGAGTTTGCCAAAAAGTTCGGCCTGCCCATCGTGGAGGTGGTCAAGGGCAAGACCCCGTCCGACCTGGACAAGGAGGCCTTCACCGACGTGGCCACCGGCACCCTGGTCAACTCCGGCTTCCTGGACGGCCTGCCCGTCCACGACGCCCAGGAAAAGATGATCGCCTGGCTGGAAGAAAACGGCAAGGGCCACCGCAAGGTCAACTACAAGCTGCGGGACTGGGTGTTCAGCCGCCAGCGCTACTGGGGCGAGCCCATCCCCATGGTCAAGTGCGAGAAGTGCGGCTGGCAGCCCCTGCCCGAGAGCAGCCTGCCCCTCACCCTGCCCGACATCGTGGACTTTGAGCCGGGCCCCGACGGCGAGAGCCCCCTGGCCCGCCACACCGACTGGGTCAAGACCACCTGCCCCTGCTGCGGCGGCCCCGCCATGCGGGAGACCGACACCATGCCCCAGTGGGCGGGCTCGTCCTGGTACTTCCTGCGGTATATGGACCCCCACAACCAGGACGCCATCGCCTCCAAGGAGGCGCTGGAATACTGGTCCCCGGTGGACTGGTACAACGGCGGCATGGAGCACACCACCCTGCACCTGCTGTACAGCCGCTTCTGGCACAAGTTCCTGTACGACATCGGGGTGGTGCCCACCGCCGAGCCCTACCAGAAGCGCACCTCTCACGGCATGATCCTGGGCCTGAACCCCCACAACTTCGCCAACCTGCCCGCCGAGGAGCAGAAGAAGCTGCTGGAGGAGTACGGCAGCCAGAAGGCCGCCGAAAAGGCCCTGGAGGAAAAGTACGGCGAAATGGCCCGCCACCCGGTGGTCAAGATGTCCAAGAGCCTGGGCAACGTGGTCAACCCGGACGACGTGGTGGACGCCTACGGCGCCGACACCATGCGCCTGTACGAGATGTTCATGGGCGATTTCGAGCAGGCCGCGCCCTGGCAGACTTCGGCCATCGCGGGCTGCAACCGCTTCCTGGACCGGGTCTGGGGCCTGTCCGAGAAGCTGGTGGAGGGGGAGGGCTACCGCCCCGCCCTCGAGACCCTGATGCACCAGACCATCAAGAAGGTGGGCTCGGACATCGAGGGCCTGAAGATGAACACCGCCATCGCCCAGCTGATGACCCTGGTCAACGCCCTGTACGACAACGGCGGCGCCACCCGGGCCGAGTATGAGACCCTGGTCCAGCTGCTGAACCCCTTTGCCCCCCACATGACCGAGGAGCTGTGGGAGAAGCTGGGCCACTCCCACACCCAGCAGCTGGCCTACTACCCCTGGCCCAGCTACGACGAGGCCAAGTGCGTCGAGGCCACGGTGGAGATCGCGGTGCAGGTCAACGGCAAGGTGAAAGCCCGCCTGACCGTCCCCGCCGGCATCACGGCGGAGGACGCCATCGCCGCCGCCAAGGCCGAGCCCGCCGTGGCCGCCGCCCTGGAGGGCAAGACCCTGGTCAAGGAGATCTACGTCAAGGGCCGCCTGGTCAACCTGGCCGCCAAGGGCTGAAGCGTCCGGCAGGGGTTTTCATGAATTGTTCAGAAAGTGGGACGGAAAAACTTCTGCAAAAAGGTTGACGGGAAAGCGAAAATGCGCTATACTGTCTCTGTTAGTTACCATGTAACAACGAAATTCCCGCCTCACGGTCCAAGGGAGGGATAAGATGTCGGAAATTCGTGTTAAAGAGGGCGAGTCGCTGGAAAGCGCACTGCGTCGCTTTAAGCGGAGCACCGCCCGCAGCGGCGTGCTCGCAGAGGTTCGTAAGCGCGAGGCTTACGAGAAGCCCTCTGTCAAGCGCAAGAAGAAGTCTGAAGCGGCCCGCAAGCGCAAGTACAAGTAACAAAAGCCTTGCCCACGGTCTTGATTGACCGCTGCGTTGCTAACGCCGATGTGGGAGAACCCTGTTGCGGGGTTCTCCCATTTTTGTTGAGCACCCTGCCAAAGGAGACCCCGCGATGCTGATTACCCCCGAGTATGTGTTCCAGGATGTGACCCACATCACCCCGGCTTTTCTGGCCGGGAAAGGGATCACCGCCCTGGTGCTGGACATCGACAACACCCTGACCGACGACGGCAGCCAGCAGCTGCCCCGGGAGGTGGCCGCCTGGCTGCAGGCCATGCGCGCCGCCGGCGTCCGGCTGACCATCGTGTCCAACGGCACCCCCCGGCGGGTGGCCCCCTTTGCCCGGAAGCTGGGGCTGGACTACGTCTGCTGGGCCGCCAAACCCCTGACCCCCGGCCTGATGGTGGCCCGGCGCCGCCTGGGGGTGGAAAAGCGCCGGATGGCCATGGTGGGGGACCAGCTCTACGCCGACCGGATGGCTGCGGCCCTCTACGGCATCCCCGCCTTGATGGTGGTGCCCCGGGGCCCCGACCGGGGCGCCCAGGTCCGGCTCAAGCGCAAATGGGAGCGCCGCTTCTGGCAGCGCTACTACGACCGGGGAGGGAAACTGCTGTGAAAGACGCCGCCCCGCGCTTTGGCCCTGCGGGCATCAGCGACAGCTTTGCTGCCCAGGGCTACAAGACCAGCCTGGACATCCCGGCTTACACCGCCGGGATGGGGCTGGACGCCTTCGAGTACCAGTGCGGGCACGGCGTCCGCCTGGCCGAAGGCAAAGCCCGGCAGATGGCCGCCCTCGCGGCGGAAAAGGGGATCGTGTTCAGCGTCCACGCCCCCTACTACATCAGCATGTCCAGCCTGGACGAGGAAAAACGCCTGGGCAGCATCCGCTACCTGCTCCAGAGCGCCCAGCTGTGCCGGGCGCTGGGGGGCCGGCGGATCATCTTCCACCCGGGCAGCTGCGGCAAACAGAGCCGGGCCGCCGCCCTGGACAAGGCGCTGGATACCCTGCGCCGGGGGGTGGAGGCCCTGGACGAGGCCGGCTACGGGGACATGACCCTCTGCCCCGAGACCCTGGGCAAGATCGGCCAGCTGGGCGACCTGGAAGAGGTGTTGGCCCTGTGCGGGGTGGACCGCCGGATCGTGCCCTGCATCGACTTTGGCCACCTGAACGCCCGCACCCTGGGGGGCATCCGCTCCCGGGCGGACTACGCCGCCATCCTGGACCGGATGGGGGAGGCCCTGGGGGACGACCGTGCCCGGACCTTCCACGTCCATTTTTCCCGGATCGAATTTTCGGCCGGGGGCGAAAAACGCCACTGGACCTTTGCCGACACCCAGTACGGCCCTGAGCCGGACCCCCTGATGGAGCTGCTGGCCGAGCGGCGGCTTGCCCCTGTGGTGATCTGCGAGAGCGCCGGCACCCAGGCCGAGGACGCCCGCACCCTGGGCCAAATCTACCGCAGGGCGCTGCAAAAGGGCGTGTGAGCCCGGCTTTTTCCCTGTTTTTTGCCGAAACCCCTTGCCAAACAATGCGCAATTGGGTACAATATTCTTAGATATGCGTGAGCATGAGATACTAAATTGATGGAGGAATTCCTTATGATTTCTGCAGGCGAATTTCGCAATGGCGTGACCTTTGAGCAGGACGGCCAGGTTCTCCAGGTCGTTGAGTTCCAGCACGTCAAGCCCGGCAAGGGCGCGGCCTTTGTCCGCACCAAGACCAAGAACGTCATCACCGGCGCGGTCATCGAGACCAGCTACAACCCCACCGCCAAGTTCCCCCAGGCGTTCATCGAGCGCCGTGAGGTGACCTACAGCTACCAGGACGGCGACCTGTACCACTTCATGGACAACGAGACCTACGACGACATCCCGGTCAACGCCAGCGATGTGCCCGATAACTTCAAGTTCTGCAAGGAGAACGAGGTCTGCAAGCTGCTGAGCTACAAGGGCAAGGTGTTCAGCGTCGAGATCCCCAACTTCATCGAGCTGACCGTCACCGAGACCGAGCCGGGCATCCGCGGCAACACCGCCACCAACACCCTGAAGCCCGCCACCGTTGAGACCGGCGCCACCCTGCGTGTGCCCCTGTTCATCAACGAGGGCGACGTCATCCGCATCGATACCCGCACCGGCGAGTATATGGAGCGCGTCTGATTCTGACCCGAAGCCGGGCTTGCGGCCCAAGACCGCGGGTCCGGCCTTTTTGTTCACAGGGCGGCCGGGGCGCCCCGGCGGCCCCTGGATGGAGGGATAGCGTATGGAACTGATCGAAAAAGCTGCCTATCTGCAGGGCCTGATGGAAGGTCTGGGGCTGGATGAGTCCACCAGGGAGGGCAAGGTCCTCCACGCCATGAGCAGCCTGCTGGCCGAGATGGCCGCCAGCATCAAGGCGATGGAACAGGACATCACCCAGGCCGAAAGCCAGCTGGACGGCCTGCGCGAGGACGTGGAAGAGCTGCAGGCCGACTTCTACGAGGACGAGGACGACGCCGAGGCTCCCTGCTACGAGGTGGACTGCCCGAGCTGCGGCGAGACCGTCTATGTCACCGAGGAGGACCTGGACGCCGGCGAGGCGTTCTGCACCAACTGCGGCTGCACCTTTGAGGTGGCGCTGGACGACTCGGAAGACGGCGCCGGCGAGGAAGCTGCCGGCGATGACGAGCAGGAGGCCAGCTACGAGGTGACCTGCCCGGGCTGCGGCGCCGTGACCGTCCTGGACGAGGAGACCCTGCTGTCCGGCAAGGCCCGCTGCGCCGGCTGCGGCAAACCCCTGGAGATCGACCTGCCTGACGAGACCTGACGGCTGCGCGGCACCCCCTGCAACAACGCAAAAAGACCCCCGCATGGCGTTTGCCGTGCGGGGGCTTTGTCGTTTACGGGCCGGATGGGCCCCGGCCGCATCCCGGCGGGATGGCCGGCCCGGGGCGGCTCAGTTCTTGGGGGCGGGGGCCTTCGCGGCGGTGATGGCCTTTTCCAGCCAGATGGAGCCGATGTCCAGGGCGTTGTACAGCCCGTGCCGGACCGACTGGCGGGCGGTGCGCTCCTTCATGGATTTGCTCAGATCGGTGGACAGAAGGGTGACCTGCACCTTGTCGGGCATTTCTGCGCCGTCCACAGGGGCGGTGGACAGGATCTGAAGGTATAAGACATAGGGGTCGGTCATCCAACCGTAGTACAGCTCGTTGTCCTTGCGGACGAGGGGCTTGCCTTTATAGGTCATTTTGGGTTTGTAAGACATTCCAAAGCCTCCCTTTGCATATTTTGAAGCCCGCTGCGCCGCCCGGGGCCGCGCGGCAGGGCTAGAATAGAAAATTCTTTACCAGTATAACATAAAAGAAAGAGTATTACAAATCAAAAAACTGTGAATGGATGGCGGGCGGCACGATACGGGCTGTTCCGGCGACATGCCAGAACGAAACCGCCCCGTACTTGCGGCTGTACGGGGCGGTCCATTGCGGTATTCGGTTTGGTATGAGGAGGAATCATGTGTTACAGGGGGCGGTTGCGGCCCCGCCGTTCCTGTGACTATAGGATACCAAAGATTTATACATAAACTGTTTTGATTCTATGAATCTTTTGTAAACTGTGCCCGGCGGTCATTCGGGGGCCTTCATGCTTTCCACCATGCTGATGCTGCGCACCTGGCGGCGCATCAGCCGGCAGACCACCACCGTGAACAGCAGGGTGAGGGCCACGCTGTACAGGAAGCTGGTGGGCTCCAGCATGCGGATGAACATCATCTGCTCCGACTCCACCGTGCGGATGACGAACTGGTGCATGGCCGCGCCGATGCCCAGGCCCAGCACCGCGCCGATGACGCTGAGCAGCTCGATCTCCCGGAAGATATAGCGGTAGACCTCTTTGTCGAAGAAGCCCAGCACCTTGATGGTGGCCAGCTCCTTTTTGCGCTCGCCGATGTTGACGCTGATCAGGTTGTACAGCACCACTGCGGCCAGGGCCGCCGCGCAGACGATGATGAGCAGCACCACATAGTTGATGCAGGTGATGGTGCTGTCGTACATGGCGGCGGTGTCGGCGGCAAAGGAGGTGCCGGACACATAGTTGCAGCCCAGCAGCACGGTGCTCAGGGTCTCGCGCTCGGTGTCGTTCTGGCAGGTGGTGCGGACGTAGACGGTGTTCCAGGCGGGGTCCGCCACCAGGCGCTGGAGGGTGTTCTCGGTGACGTAGAGGTAGGCCCCCAGGTAGTTCTGGGCCACGCCGGTGAGGGTCAGCTCCACACGGCTGCCGTCGGTGCCCTGCACCCAGATGCTGTCCCCGGCCGAGACGCCCAGCAGCTCGGCGGTCTTTTCGCTGAGGACCACGCTGCCGTCGATGAAGGGCAGCTCGCTGCCGGCGGGGCTGCGGAGGGTGAAGTACTCGGTCACCTTCTGGGGGCCGTCGGCGGCCACCAGGGTGACGCTGAGGTCGCTGGTGCTCTCGCGGCTGTCGTAGACCGAGACGGTGCGGGTGTAGAAGGCGCCCCAGCTCTCCACCTCGTCCCGGGCGGCCAGGGTGTCGGTCAGGCCGCCGTCCAGGTCCAGCGCCTTGTCGCTGGACAGGGAGACGGTCAGGTCGGCTTTCTGGATGGTGCCGTACTGGCGGGAGACGATCTCGACGATGGAATCCTGCAGGCCGAAGCCGATCAGCAGCAGGGCGGTGCAGCCGGCCACCCCCAGCACCGTCATATAGAAGCGCTTTTTATAGCGGAACATATTGCGGGCGGTGGTCTTTTGGGAAAAGCTCATCCGTCGCCACAGCGGGCGGACCCGCTCCAGGAAGATGCGCTTGCCGGCGGCGGGGGCCCGGGGCAGCAGGAGGGCGGCCGGCTTTTCCTTGAGGGAGACCCGGCAGGCGGCCAGGGTGGTCAGACCGACCACGCCGATGCTGATGACCACGCTCAGGACGGCCAGCAGGGGATAGACCCGCAGCCGGAAGGTGGGCAGGTCGAACACGGTGGAGTAGGCCCACCAGATGACGGCGGGCACGCCGGCAAAGCCCAGCGCCATGCCGGCGGCACAGCCCAGCAGGCCGGCGGCGGTGCCGTAGACCATATACTTGGCGGTGATCTCGCTGTCGGTGTAGCCCAGGGCCTTGAAGGTGCCCATCTGGGTGCGGTTTTCTTCCACCATGCGGGTCATGGTGGTGCTGGCCACCAGGGCCGCCACCAGGAAGAAGAAGATGGGGAACACCCGGGCGATGGACTCGATGCGGTCGGCGTTCTGCTCATAGAACACGATGGAGACGATGCTGCCCCGGTCCAGGACATACCATTCGGCGGCGGCGATGTCGTCCACCTGCTCGGCGGCGTCGTTCAGCTGCTGGCGGGCGTCGGCCAGCTGCGCTTCGGCGCTGGCCTTCTCCTCCGCAAACTGGGCCGCGCCGTCGTTGTACTCGGCCCAGCCTTCGTCCAGCTGGGCGCGGGCGGCTTCCAGCTGGGATTCGGCGGCGTCAAAGGCGGTGAACGCCTCGGCGTTGCCGGTGTTGAGGGCCAGCTGGCCTTCCAGCACCTGCAGCTTCATCTCGCGGAGGGCGGCCTCCGCCTCCGTCACCAGCTCTTCGTTGGACAGGTCGGGGGCGGAGATCAGCCCCTGGGCGTACATCTGCCGCTTGCCCTCGTCCAGCTGGGCCTGGTAGCCGGCCAGCTGGTTGTAGGTGGAGTCGTACAGGGCCTGGGCGCGGGCCAGCAGGTCCCGCAGCTCCACATAGTTGATGTCGTCGGGCTCGGCCTCTTCCAGGGCGGTCTCGGCGTTGTGGAGGATGTCCTCGGCGTAGCCCAGCATGGGGTCGGCCACCCCTTTCAGGGTCACCAGCTGTTTGATCTGCTCCAGCTGGGCCTCGAACTCCAGCACCTGGCGCTGGGCATCCACCAGCTGGCTGGCGCCGCTGGCCATGTTGTCGGGCAGGGCCGCCTTCTGGGCCTCCAGCTGGGCCTTGCCGCTCTCGTATTCCGCCTCGCCCGCTTCCAGCTGGGCTTTGGCGTCGTTCAGCTGGGCCTCGGCTTCGGCCAGCTGGGCCTGGGCGTCGGCCTCCTGCCGGTCAAATTCGGCCCGGGCGTCGGCCAGCTGGCGTTCGGCGTCCGCGATCAGGCTTTCCCGGCGGGCTTCGGCCCGGAGGGGGGCGACCTCTTCCAGCCGGGCGGCCACGGCGTCCACCGCAGCCTGGTACTCGTCGGAGTAGTTGTCATAGGCGCCGGCGCCGGCTGCCTTGATGTAGCAGGCGGCGTAGTAATCCATCTCCAGGCTGCCGTCCGGGACGTAGGCGGCCAGCCCCAAAGCGCCGTTGCCGGCGGTGGTACTCTCGGTCTCGGTGGAGAAATAGAGGGGGTCCTTCACAAAGCCCACCACCGTGAGCTGGCCGGACCCGAGGCCGTCCACCCCTTCGGTGTCCAGCTCGATGACGTCCCCCACCCGGAGGCTGCCCGCCGCGCCGGCGTCCAGCACCTGGACGACGCACTCGCCGGCGGTCTCGGGCATCCGGCCCGACTCCAGCACCAGGCGGTTCATGTTGGCTTTGTCGGCCAGGGTGGGGTAGACCGGCAGCTGCTGGACCCGTACCGCCAGGGTGCTGCCCCCGCGGAAAGAGCCCTCGCAGTCCACCTGCTTGACGGGCATGACCGCCTCCACCCCTTCGGTGGCGGCGATGGCGTCGATGTCCTCCTGGCTGAGGCCCAGGGTGGAGACCACCCGCAGGTCAAACACGTTCTGGCCGCTGTACCAGTCCTGGCCGGCCCGGCGCATGCCGGGGGCCACGCTCAGCAGGCCGGACAGCATCATGACCCCCAGCAGGACGATGCCGAACACCGAGGCAAAGCGGCTTTTGTTGGCGGCAAGCTCCCGCCACATATTTTTGCGATAGGTCTTTTTCACTGCTGCTCACCACTCGATCTCTTCTACGGGGACGGGGTGCTCGTTGACCTCGTTCGAGATGATCTGGCCGCTGCGCACCTGGACGATCCGGTCGGCCATGCCGGTCAGGGCCGAATTGTGGGTGATGACGATGACGGTGCGCCCCGTCCGGCGGCAGGTGTCCTGCAAAAGGGCCAGCACCGACTTGCCGGTCTTGTAGTCCAGCGCGCCGGTGGGCTCGTCGCAGAGCAGGATCTTGGGGTTTTTGGCCAGGGCCCGGGCGATGGCCACCCGCTGCTGCTCGCCGCCCGACAGCTGGGCCGGGAAGTTGTTCAGCCGCTGCCCCAGCCCCACGCTGCGCAGGGTCTCGGCGGGGTCCAGGGGGTTTTTGCAGATCTCGATGGCAAGCTCGACGTTTTCCAGCGCGGTCAGGTTCTGGACCAGGTTGTAGAACTGGAACACGAACCCCACGTCGTACCGGCGGTAGGCGGTCAGCTCTTTTTCGGAAAAGCGGCTGACCTCGGCCCCGTCCAGGACGATGCGGCCCTCGTCGCAGCGGTCCATCCCGCCCAGCATATTCAGCAGGGTGGTCTTGCCGGCGCCGGACGGCCCGACGATGATGCAGAACTCCCCTTTGTTGACATGGAAGGTCATGTGGTCAGCCGCGGCCACCCGGACGCTGCCGGTCTGGTAATATTTTGACACGTCGGTAAAGCTGACAAAAGGCTCATCCATAACAACCACCTTCACTTTCCTTCAAATTTTTGAGCTTTTGCGCACAGGCACGCAGTTCAGCCCGTTCCACTATAATAGTACAACAAATGGGGCGTCTCTTGCAAGGAGATGCAGATTGTTTTAATGCAAACTTTACAATTTATAGATGAAACGTATTAGAAAGAGCGATGTTTTTTGTTTTTGTGAAGAATAAACCGCAACAAAAACCGCAACATGGCCTCTTTTCTGTACCCTGCACGTCCAGCCCGGCGGGATTAGATGGGGGCGCGTTTCGTTACCCCATCCAGCCGTGTGTGTCTAAAATGGCCCCCTGTCTTTCTGACCAGTTGCCCCATGATCTGGCCGCCGCTGCCCTTATTTTCCCTTTTTATAGGCGGCCAATTACGGCCATTTTCGCGGCTTCTTCGCGGCTTTCGCCCAAAAATGAGCAATAGACCTGACCCCGCGTTTCGACGGGTCAGCTTCCAGGGTTAAGGACCGATAGCAAGGGGTCGGTGGGCTGCCGTCCCCTTGCTCCATGAATAGCCCCAAGAATTTGGGGAAAGGGGGTGCAAATTTGCCCCCTTCCAAAAGAAAAGGCCGGCTCTGCCAAACGGCGGGGCCGGTCTTTGTGAGACTGCGGGTCTTACCCAATATGGAGCTGCTTTTTAAGGGCGTCCTGGAGCACCTGGGAGAAGTTGATGCCCTGTTCCAGGGCGGCGGCGTTCAGCCACGCAGGGATAGAGAGGGTCTTTTTGACCGACTTCTCGAAGTGCTTTTTGGCGTAGTCGGCCACGTCCACCGAGACCATCGAGACAAAGCCGCGCGGCGCGTCGTCGCCCAGCTCGGCCCCGACACGCTGCAGGTCAATGGCGTTCAGATCGGAGGCAGCGGGGGCGCTTTCGCCGTCCCGCTGGCAGGCGTACAGATACCCGGCCAGGCAGTCAACGGCCATCTCAAACGCCTCTGTCTTGGTGTCGCCTTGCGTTGCAAGGTAGTTCAGATCAGGGAACACAACGGAATAGCCGCCGTTCTCCTCTTCAAAAAAGCAGGCGGGATAAATAGACAGCATGGCAAGCCCTCCTTCGGATGCGCAAAGAGGCTGGGCTTATTTCAGCCCGGCCTGCTTCAGAATAGATATCTCGACTTTTTTATTGAGGTCTTTTGCGTGCCAGGGGATCGTGACCTTGCCCGGTTTGGTGGGGTGGGTGTATTGCCTGTGGGAGCCAACCTGCGACTTGAACACCCAGCCGTCGGCAAGAATGAGCTTTTCCATTTCACGCGGCTTCATCGGCATGGTGCTGACCTCCCTTACAAGTATAGTATAGCGCGTTATACGTATCGTGTCAATACGTATTATATAAAGAGAAAAGCAAGATGCAAGGGGCGGGTTTTTCTCACCCCCTTCAATGCCGCCGGGATTCCGCTTTCTTTCCGGCGTTTTCCGGCGTTTTCCCTGCATTTATCCTCTGTGGGCTTCCCATTGCCCGCCGGGCGATCTCCTGCCAGCCCCCGGCGGGGCGGGCGGCCTGTACCAAATGTACCAAACGGATGGAGCGGATTTCTGTTTTGCACGCGTTCCGGCCAGCAGTCCGTCGCTAAAAACTGCGTATTATCGTTATGTGAATGCGGGCTTTGTACCAAATGTACCAAAAGTACCAAATGTACCAAATTTTCGGTCTGTACCAAAACCGGCTGTTTTCACAATTCCTTCACATTTGAGGCCCTTCTCTGGACATTTTCCTGGAAGCGGCTGACTTTAATGACTTTAATGACCTTATTCCCACACAGCACAATAAACAACGTGTATTCGCTTTTTATTTGTGTTCCGGCCAAAACGCCCCATCATGACTTTATTATGACCAAAATGACTTTATTATGACTTTAATCCTCTTCCTTGCCTTGTCTGCGCAGAAAAGCCCGGCTTCCCGCCTTTTTAAGGGCTCCAGAGATGCCGAAAATCCCCCGTTCGCCGGGTTTATCCGGGCCCATAAAGAAAAGGGGAGCGCCCAAACGGTGCTCCCCTTGTATTCTCTATTCTGCCTCGTCCGTGCCTCCGGCGGGCTGATCTGTCCCGGCGGCGTCTTTATATCACAGTTCCATCGTCAAACACGAATTCGGCCCGCCATGTTCCACCCAAAGCCTGGGCGATCTGTTCCATTTCCTCTTTTGTTAGGGTATTCCGACGGATTTTCTGATTAAGATTTGACGGCGTTGTATTTAGCCTTCTGGCCAATTCGGCCTGACTTATTCCTGTAAAGGAAAGGGCCATTTTTATTTTCTGTTCAATGGTCATTTGGCCTTTCACCTCCTCGATATAATTATACAGCATTTACTTCATGATTGCAAGCAATATCTGAAAATTATTTAGAAAAAACTTATTAAAAACGCTTGACATTATTTAGCATTTGCTGTATACTATAATCACCGGAAGGGCAAAGGGCACAAGCCCGAAACAAGCCGCAGAAAAGCGGCAAGAGCAGCGAACAGCGGGAACCGGCTACGCGCCCATGCAAGTAACTGCCGCCCTAGATGCCGCCGGGACAAAAAGAAAAGGCCCTGCGCCAGTCGCCAAACCTATCGCAGAGCCGCCACAAACCAGGGCAAGGCCATTATAACACGGCCTGCCCCCGATTGACAAGGGAGGTCATCCCATGAAGTTTGATTTGTCCGAGATCATGGCCCACGCCTGGCGGCTGTTCCGCCGGGGGAAGGGGCTGCCCTTTGGGGAATGCCTGCACCGGGCATGGCAGGCAGCCAAAGCCGCGCCGGTGAACGCCGAGACCATCCAGCGGGCCGCACAGGCCGCCGGGGTCACGGAGGAAGTAAACACCTGGGCCGGCTGGAAGCGGCTGGGCTTTGAGGTGATGCACGGCAGCAAGGCGCTGTTCCAGTGCCTGCTGATCTACGCCAGCCGGGGCGATGGGGCAACGTACACCGCCAGCTTCTTCGACCGCTCGCAGGTGCAGCCCTGCGGGGCCCAGTAAGGAGGTGACAGCATCATGGCGATCTACGCACGCAAACGCGCCCCCGGCATGGTAGACCAGGTTTTGGTCCTGGAGGACGGCGACGCAAGCCGGGTGCCCGCCGGGTACACCATCGAACGGACCGAACCGGGCAAGGTCCAGGTTCACGTCCCGGTTATAAGGATCGGCTATTGGGGCTGGTCCTGGGAATTCTGCCTCTCCTTTCCTTCCGGCTGGACTGGCGCGGCCCGCCTGGCATTCCGGCGGCTGTTCGAGAGTTTGCCGGAAGATGTGCAGAACAGCCTTTGCTTTGCTCCCCGCAACTATAAAGCCCGCCTTGACTTTTGGCTGGACAAGCTGTCCGCCATTCAGAACCCCGGCTTGCGGGTAGAGATCGAATCCGTGTTGCGGGCTTCTCTGGACAAAGGGGGAACAGTGCAGTGAAAAAGACAACTGACGAATGCTATTTGTCTTTTGTCTGACATGGATACAGACCTGGACGCCGCTTCAGATGTCAAGTCAGACGCCGTATCAATTCGCAAAAAATTCATGTGTGAGATTTACGGCCTGACAGAGGACACAGACGCGCCCCTGGCGGGGGAGCATTCCGACCGCGCACAGCTTACAATAACGCCGTCCGCCTGCGCCAACAGGCAGACGGAAAGGCCCCCGCCTGCTGGAACAGGTGGGGGCTTTGTGCTTTTTTTAGTGGAAGATTTTGGCTCTTTTTGGAAGTTTAGAGGGGATCCCGGCGGGTGTGATTCTGCACTGCCCTTGGCTATAAAACACAAGTTTTCCCAAGTACTCCGCTCCGGCGTGGCCTTTTTTATGTGCAATTTTTGTCCAATTTTGTCTACTAGGCCGCCCCCGAGTCTCTTTTTTGTTCCACTTTTTTCTGGATTTCTCTTACTTGCACGCCCCGCCGGGCCCTTTTTTATATTGGGCATTTCTCGGCATTTCTGGACATTTGTGCGGCTTGGACCCGTTCAAACACAGGTTTTTACAGGTTTTCTGGTCGGACGTCGAGAGAAGGGCACCGCTACACCACACCGCCTTGTGATGCACCGGCGCGCGTCTGGAAAGGTCAGCAACGCCCCGAGTAAGCATTTTGGGGAAAACCGCAAAATTTCCGCCCGGGGGAGGCAGGGGCCTGCGGTTGGGTTTTTGTTCGCTCTCTGTTCCTCTCGCTTCGCTCTGGGTTCGTTCGGAGTCCGGCAGACGCAAAAAGGAACCGCCCCGGCGGGCGGTCCCAAAGGTCTGACTTACGGAAGGAAATGTGCGAACGCGGGCTGCCAGATGGGGGACAAGGCCACCGCTGCGGGTTCGATGCCCTCATCGCGCAGCATCCGCAAAGCCTCCCCGACGGTGCAGCCGCACCGGTCCGCGATGTCCTGGACGCTGGCAAGTTCCCCCTTGCCGCTTGCCAGCGACAGCGCCAGCCGCACCCCCCAATAGACCCCGTCCACCGTCAGGCAGTGGTCCAGGGCGCTGCGGGCCAACTGCACCGCGAGCCATTCCGGCACGGCAAAATCTGCGGCGATCTGCTGCAGAGTGCTGTCCGGGCCCTGCCGCACCGCCTCCCGCCGGGCGCTGCATTCCTCACAGTAGACGGCGGTGCCGTACAGATCGGCGCTGCCGCCCTCCAAAATTTCCTGCAGGTCTACGGCGTGTTCCCGCCCGCATTCGGGGCAGACGGTGTAAACGTTGTCGGCTTCGACGGGGAGCTTTTCCCCTTTGTACTTGAGATAGAACATAATAGACCTCGCTTTCTGTACCAAATGTACCAAAAGTGCAAAATGTACCATTTTTTCAGTCCGTGCAAATTTGCACGGTTTTCACATTTTCACCACATATTGCGTTTTGATCGTCTCCAAAAATGGCGGCTTCCTCGCTTAAACGCTTGAAGTTATACGCCTTGCCGTTGCCGCCGCGCCCGCGCTTTGTGTACCGTATCCGGTCGTTTTCCAGCAGCAGGGGGGCCAGCTCGGCAAGCTGCTTGGTGAGGGCCTGGGGCGTATCCGCCGGGCAGGAACCGTACCAGGCGATACACCCTTGAATGAAGCCCGCGCCGGTGCAGTCCCACGCGCCGCCGTTTTCGTCCAAAGCCCGGTTGATCGTGCAGACGATGGGGTTTTCCTCATATTCGGCTTGCAGGCGCTGGGCCTTGACCGTCTCAGCGTCGCCCAGCAGCTCCCAGCGGAACGTTTCCTTGTTGAACTGGAGGATCAGTTCCTGTTCTTCCACGTCCCGCCCGGTCAAATTAAGGGTGGTTTGTGGGTCTCCCCGGCGGGGCCGGGTCAGGACTATTGCCGCGTCAGCTGCGCCGAATAGGCCGTTGCTGCCCGCGATCCGGTTAAATGGGTCGGTGTCATCCGCCATTTTGCGCAGGTGATGGACCAGCAGCAGGCAGACGCCGAACCGATCGGCGAAGGCTTTCAGCGCGCCCATGTCGGCATAATCTTCGGCGTACGCATTGCCGGGGCGACTGCCCCCGCTCCGCACCTTCTGAAGCGTGTCGATGACGATCAGCTTGCAGGCGGGAAAGCGCCCCATGTATGTTTCCAGATAGAGTAGCAGGCCGCCGTCCAGTGTGTCGGCCTTTGTGGCCAGAGAGAAACCCGGCGGGCTAGGCGCGCCCCGCAGCACCTTCGCAAGCCGGTCTTGCAGGCGGTTGCGGCTGTCCTCCAGGGCCAGATACAGGCAGGGGGACGCGCTGCACTTCCGATTCAAAAACCACCCGCCCCGCGCCACCTCGACGCAGAGGGAAAGGCACATCCAGCTTTTGCCGAATTTGGGCGGCGCTGCCAGCAGGCACAGCCCTTGCGGCAGAAAACCGTCCACCACATAATAGACGGGCGGCAGGTCGGCCGCCAGCAGGTCTGCGCCCGATTCCCAAAGCCCGCCATACAGCGCCCCGTCGATGAATCCCGCCGGGTCGGCCTGGTAGGCCGCCAGGTGCTGCGCTTTTGCTTCCTCAAAGCGTTCACGGGCAAGGCCCAGACCGGGCAGGGCGGGGTCATCTGCGGGATTTGTGGCGGAGACGCGCAGGATATACAAGCGGTCGTTTTGCTCGGCCCCGTCGGTGGCGTCCCAGCACAGAGCAAACGCCTTGCGGGACAGGATGCCCTCCCGGTCCCCGGTTTGGATGCATTGGATGCAGAATGCCTCAAATTGTTCCTGACAGGTCATTCACTGCCCTCCGCTTGTATCGCCGGTATTCTCGGTCATGTCAAGCTGCCCTATAGGGATGCCCAGAGCCCGAGCCACCGGCCGCAGAGTACCCAAAGAGCGCAAGGCCCGCGCCCGCTGCACCCTATAGAATGCCGCCCGTTCCTGCTGTGCCTGTTCTGGGTCAGTGCTGGGCAGGAAATACCCGCCTTTCCCGCCGGGCTGATAGAGGATTTCGGCCCCGGCGGCGCGCTCGGTCATGATGCACTGGCGCAGAGCGCGGGGATTTAAGCCGGTCAGCGCGCACAAAGCCGGTGCAGATATGGCGTTTTCTGCGCCGTGCTGCAAAAAGGTTGAAATTTCCATTTGTTTTTCACCTCCAGCGTGGTAAAATGGAGGCAGAAACCGTGTGTTCAAGAATCTGCCCGCTGCCGCCTCTGTGTTCGACCACAGGGGCGTTTTTTGTTGTTCATTCCTTGCCGGTCCTTCCCGGCGGGGCCGTCTCTATCACGCCCAGCTGCCGCAGATATGCAGGAACATTGACAAGGCAGGACCGCCCGAACCACTGACAGGGGATAGTGCCGTCCCGCACACCCGCCCGAATGTACGAGATCGGCAAACCGGTCAGCCGGGCCACGTCCGCCGGGCGCTGGAAAGGGGCGTCAGGGTTTGCAATGCGCTTTTTCATTCGCTCACCTCCAACAATTCCTCCAGCGGGACGCCCAAAGCGGCGGCGACGTGCTGCGCAGTATTGCGCCAGACCGGACGCCCCCGGCGCATAGCCTGGACGGCAGAACGCCCAACGCCTGCCTTGCGGGAAAGCTCTTCCCCTGTGATGTTCTGGCGGGCCATTTCTGACACGATCAGAACACGATCCACTTTAACGGACTTTGACATCGAAACCATCCTTTCATTGTGGTTCAAATAGAACTGTTTTGTTCAATTTCATTATAACTGAACAGTTTTATTCTGTCAATTGTTGCGTTGCCCAAATCTTTGAACGTTTTTGTTGCATTCAACATAAAAACCGTGTATAATAAGTAATGAGGTGACGGCCATGCAAGACAAAACAATTGGACAACGGATTCGAGAAGAAAGAAAACGTCAGGGCTTGACAATGGCACAATTAGGGGAGAAAATGGGAATTTCCGGTTCTCTGGTAGGCCGATATGAACGCGGAGAAGAAAATCCCAAAATGGAGACAGTAGTGCGCTTTGCCGATGCACTGGGAATTCTGGTTTCCGGGTTGTATTCTGACCCCGAAGAAGCCCATGACGTGGAACAAAGACTGATAAATTCAAGCAGTGAGAGTTTCCAGGCGCGCCTTTTAAGGGCTATTGAAGATTTGGGGGTTGAAATAGATTATGAAGAATATGTGCTTAGCGAAAATTTCGGCGAACACTTAAGAGTTGAAGCAAAAAACAAATTAAGAGATGAATTTTTGCCCAGAATTGCAAAATTTTATGACATCCCGGAAGAAGTATTAAAAGAGAATTTCGGCGAATTTCAAGAATGTCATGATTTTGATATGGTGGAAATGGCGGATTTTTCAGAGGCGGGCCAGCAAGCGATTCTTATTCTAGAAGCATTGAATGAAGCCGGACAAGCTGCCGCCCTCCGCCATTTGCAGGAACTGGCCCAGATTCCGGCCTATCAGGCTACCCCCCAGCCCGCCGGGGAGAATCAGGCCGAAACATCCGCACAGGCCCCCGCCGGGGACGGGCAGAGCGGTGAAAAGTGATGAAATTGTGAAAACAGCCTGTTTTGGTACAGACCGAAAATTTGGTACATTTTGCACTTTTTGCACATTTTGCACGCAGCAGGCCGCCAAACCGGAATAAAGTCATACTGCGGGGTATTTTAGTCAGAATAAAGTCATAACGCCCGCCCGGCGGGAGCAGGAAGATAAAATGCGTTTATTCGATGAATTTTAGCTTCCCTGTGAATAAAGTCATTTTAGACATTAAAATCAGGCGGTTTTGAAAAGAAGGGAGGGGCCTGCATGGCCAGCATCAAGCAGAAAACCGACGCGAAGGGCTTTACCGTCTACCAGGTGCAGGCGTCGGACGGCCGGGGGCGGCGGGTGTACCGCACCTTTCGGCCGCAAGAGACGTGGAGCGCCAAAACCACACAGCGTGAACTGCGCAAGTTTGCCGCCAAGCTGGAAAACGAACTCAAGGGCGGGCAGGTGCTGACCAAAGCGGAGCGGCACGAACAGGCCCGCCGGGAGGCCGCACAGGCGGCAAAGGTGCAGACCCTCCGTCAGTATGTAGACCGCGTTTGGATGCCTCAGAAACGCGCAACAGCCGCCCGCAGCAGCATCCGGGCGTATGAGGTCAATCTGCGGCTGCACGTCCTGCCCGCGCTGGGGGACAGCCTGCTGGCCGAGATCACCCCGCCCATGATCACGGCCCTGTTTTACCGGCTGCAGGCGGAAGGGCTTGCAGAAAAAACGCTGCATCTGATTTGGAACATCACGGGTGAAATTTTCAGCACAGCCGTTCAGGACGAGATACTGGACCACAGCCCCATGACGAAAGCCCGCCGCCCGGCGGCGTCCAAAGACGCCATCGTGGACCGGCAGGCGCTGGCATACACGGCGGAAGAGCTGCAGCACATTCTGGAGGCCATCCGGCAGGAGCCGCTTGTCTGGCGGGCGCTGGCGCTGTTGCTGGCCATGACCGGCCTTCGCCGGGGGGAGGCCTGCGGCCTGCAATGGGACTGTGTGGACTTCGCCACCGGGCAGATCACGGTCAAGCGGAACGTACAGCCCTGCAAGGGCGGCGTCTACGTCACCACCCCCAAAACCGGCAGGGAACGCACCGTCCTGGCCCCGCCCGACGTGCTGGACCTTTTGCGCCAGCTGCGGCAGGAACAGCCGGTCACGGTGCGGTGGGTGTTCGCCCGGCCCCACTCCACCGAACCGATCAACCCGAACAGCGTTACCAACCATTTCCGGCAGATGGGCAGGCGCTACGGGCTGGAGGACTTTCACCCCCACAAGCTGCGCCACACCTTCGCCAGCGTCGCCATAGAGCGCGGGGCGGACGTGGCCGCCGTCTCCCAGTGCCTGGGCCACTCCACCATAGCGACCACCCTGGCCGTTTACACGCACACCAACCAGGAAGCCACCCGCCGGGCCGCCTCAAAGGTCTGGGAAGCCATCCAGCCGCCCCGGCAAGAGGAAAAGAAGGCATAAAGAGCACCCCAAAATGGTACAAACAACAGGACGCCAGCCCCACACGGGACCGGCGTCCTTTTCTGCTTGGGAACCTTTCTGCCCAGCATCGCCCGGCGAGGGCCGGGATTTTGACCGCAACCAAAACCGCAACATTGACCAGAAAAACCGCAACATGACCAGACAGACCGAGAGAGCACAAGACGGAACGAGTTTTGGAAATATGGTTGATATAACGATAAATTAGACGGTAAATTTTCCCGCATTTTGGAATCAGACGACACGAGAAAACACGGGGGCATATAATGCAAACTTTACAATTCGCCCGCCTCCTGTGCAAAAAAAGTGCTTGACTTCACTGCCGCAGCGTGATACAATAAACCCAGTTTTATCAAACTTATATGCGTTGACGGGGAGAAATCGGGTCCCAGTCCCGCTTGCAGAGAGCCGCCGGGTGGTGCGAGGCGGCGCGGGCGTTCCCGGCTACTGGCCCCTGAGCAGCAAGGCTGAACGGTCATTCCCCAGTAGGCTTTGACGGATGCCCACCGTTACAGGGGCAGCGATTCGCGCGCTGCGCTGATCGTGTCGAGTGGCCGCATCATCTGCGGCAAAGAGAGTGGTACCACGGGCCGCCTTGTAAAAGAACTACAGGCTCTCGTCTCTCAGGGCTTTTCGCCTTGAAAGACGAGGGCCTTTTTCGTATCTTTTTTCACAGCCTTCAGGAGGAAAACCGCTATGATGGACGCCACCAAGTACGCACCCGGATACTACCCCGCACCCGCCGGCTACGACAGCTGGGTCAAGAAGGACCACATCGAACAGGCCCCCGCCTTTTGCAGCGTGGATCTGCGGGACGGCAACCAGGCCCTGATCGTGCCCATGAGCCTGGAAGAAAAGATCGAGTTCTTCCAGATGCTGGTCCGGATCGGCTTCAAGGAGATCGAGGTGGGCTTCCCCGCCGCCAGCGAGACCGAGTATGAGTTCCTGCGGGTGCTGATCGAGCGGAACATGATCCCCGAGGACGTCACCGTCCAGGTGCTGACCCAGTGCCGCGACCACATCATCCGCCGCACCTTCGAGGCGGTCAAGGGGGCGCCCCGGGCCGTCATCCACTTCTACAACTCCACCTCGGTGGCCCAGCGGGAGCAGGTGTTCCACAAGTCCAAAGAGGAGATCAAGCAGATCGCCACCGACGGCGCCCGGCTGGTCAAGCAGCTCAGCGAGGAGTACGAGGGCAACTTCCTGTTCGAGTACAGCCCCGAGAGTTTCACCGGCACCGAGCCCGACTATGCGCTGGAAGTCTGCAACGCCGTCATCGACATCATGCAGCCCACCCCCGACCGGCCCATGATCATCAACCTGCCCGTCACGGTGGAGATGAGCATGCCCCACGTCTACGCCAGCCAGATCGAGTACTGCTCGGCCCACCTCCACAGCCGGGACAGCGTCATCCTCTCCACCCACCCCCACAACGACCGGGGCACCGGCGTGGCCTGCGCCGAGCTGGCCGTCCTGGCGGGGGCCCAGCGGATCGAGTGCTGCCTGTTCGGCAACGGCGAGCGCACCGGCAACGTGGACGCCGTCACCCTGGCCATGAATATGTACAGCCACGGCGTGGACCCCAAGCTGGACTTTTCGGATATGCCCGCCATCTGCGAGCTGTATGAGCGGGTGACCCGGATGCACGTCTACGAGCGGACCCCCTACGCCGGCCAGCTGGTGTTCGCGGCCTTCTCGGGCAGCCACCAGGACGCCATCGCCAAGGGCATGGCCTACCGCAAGGCCACCGGCGAGCACCGCTGGACCTGCCCCTACATCCCCATCGACCCCCACGACATCGGCCGCACCTACGACGCCGACGTCATCCGCATCAACAGCCAGAGCGGCAAGGGCGGCATCGGCTTTGTGCTGGAGCAGAACTACGGCTACAACCTGCCCCCCAAGATGCGGGAGGACCTGGGCTACAAGGTCAAGGCCGTCTCCGACCACAGCCACAAGGAGCTGTCCGCCGCCGAGGTCTGCCGCATCTTTGAGCAGGAATACCTCAACAAGCAGAAGCCCTTCAACGTGGCGGAGGCCCACTTCATCCAGAAGAGCGGCATCACCGCTTCGGTCACTCTGGAGATGAATGGCGCCACCCGCGAGGTGGTGGCCATCGGCAACGGCCGCCTGGACGCCGTGGCCAACGCCATCCAGACCGCCACCGGCATGGACTTCCACCTGGAGCAGTACGCTGAGCACAGCCTGGACGGCGGGTCCACCTCCCGGGCCGCCTCGTATGTGGGGCTGGTCTGGGGTGACGGCACCGCCACCTGGGGCGCCGGCACCGATACCGACATCATCGTGGCCGGCATCCGCGCCCTGGTCTCGGCCATCAACAACAAATAAGCAGCCAAAAACATACCAATGGAGGAGAACCGTATCATGGGAATGACTCTGACGCAGAAGATCCTTGCACACCATGCCGGCCTCGACCAGGTCAAGGCGGGCCAGCTCATCAACGCCAAACTGGACATCGTCCTGGGCAACGACATCACCACCCCGGTGGCCATCAACGAGTTCGAGAAGGCCGGTTTTGACGGCGTGTTCGACAAAGAGCGGGTGGCCATCGTCCTGGACCACTTCGTCCCCAACAAGGACATCAAGAGCGCCACCCAGTCCAAGCAGTGCCGGGAGTTTGCCAACAAGTACGACATCCTCAACTTCTACGACGTGGGCCAGATGGGCATCGAGCACGCCCTGCTGCCCGAAAAGGGCATCGTCACCGCCGGCGACTGCGTCATCGGCGCGGACAGCCACACCTGCACCTACGGCGCCCTGGGGGCCTTTTCCACCGGCGTGGGTTCCACCGACATGGCGGCGGGCATGGCCACCGGCATGGCTTGGTTCAAGGTCCCTGCGGCCATCCGCTTCGTCCTCACCGGCAGCCTGCCCGAGCGGGTCTCGGGCAAGGACCTGATCCTCTCCATCATCGGCAGGATCGGCGTGGACGGCGCGCTGTACAAGTCGATGGAGTTCACCGGCCCGGGGGTGGCCTCCCTCTCGATGGACGACCGGCTGTGCATCTGCAACATGGCCATCGAGGCCGGCGCCAAGAACGGCATCTTCCCGGTGGACGATGTGACCAGGGCCTACCTGGCCGGCCGCAGCCAGCGCGAGCCCGTCTACTACGAGGCCGACCCCGACGCCGAGTACGAGCAGACCATCGAGATCGACCTGTCCGGGCTGGAGCCCACCGTCAGCTATCCCCACCTGCCCGAGAACACCCACCCCGCCAGCGAGGGCGGCAGCATCCGCATCGACCAGGTGGTGATCGGCAGCTGCACCAACGGCCGCCTGGAGGACATGGAGGCCGCCTACAACATCCTCAAGGGCCGGCACATCGCCAAGGGGGTGCGGGGCATCATCATCCCCGCCACCATGGCCGTCTATAAGGAGTGCATCCTCCGGGGCTGGACCGAGGCCTTTATCGACGCGGGCTGCATCGTGTCCACCCCCACCTGCGGGCCCTGCCTGGGCGGCTATATGGGCATCCTGGCCGAGGGCGAGCGGTGCGTGTCCACCACCAACCGCAACTTTGTGGGCCGGATGGGCCATGTGAAGAGCGAGGTCTACCTGGCCAGCCCGGCCACCGCCGCCGCCAGCGCCCTGACCGGCTTCATCACCGACCCGCGCACCGTTTGAGAGGAGGAGCACTGTCATGAACGCGAAAGGACACGTTTTCAAATACCCGGACAACGTCGATACCGACGTCATCATCCCCGCCCGCTACCTGAACACCCAGGACCCCAAAGAGCTTGCCTCCCACTGCATGGAGGACATCGACAAGAGCTTTGTCGCACGGGTGCAGCCCGGGGACGTGATGGTGGGCGGCTGGAACTTTGGCTGCGGCTCCAGCCGGGAGCACGCCCCCCTGTGCATCAAGACCAGCGGCATCTCGGTGGTCATCGCCAAGAGCTTTGCCCGCATCTTCTACCGCAACAGCATCAACATCGGCCTGCCCATCCTGGAGTGCCCGGCGGCGGCCGACGCCATCGCGGCGGGGGACCTGGTGAGCGTGGATTTTGACACCGGCGTCATCACCGACGAGACCACCGGCGCCACCTTCCAGGCCGAGCCCTTCCCGCCCTTCATCCAGGAGATCATCGCCGCCGGCGGCCTGATGAACTCCATCCGCGCCAGGCAGTAAGGAGGGACCGCACATGGAAAAGAACATCGCCGTCATCTGGGGCGACTGCGCCAGCCCCGAGATCGTCCGCCAGGCCCTGCGGGTGCTGGACAAAGTAGCCGAAAAGTTCGGCCACACCTTCCACTACATCGACACCGCCATGGGCGGCGAGGCCATCGACAAATACGGCGACCCGCTGCCCCAGCACGAGCTGGACAAGTGCCTGGCCGCCGACAGCGTCCTGCTGGGGGCGGTGGGCGGCCCCAAGTGGGAGGGCCTGCCCGGCGCCCAGCGCCCCGAAAAGGGCCTGCTGCGGCTGCGGGCCGGGATGGGCCTGTACTCCAACAGCCGCCCTGCCAAAATCTGGCCCCAGCTGGCCCCGGCCAGCCCCCTCAAGCCCGAGATCGTGGCCAAGGGCATCGACTTCATCATCGTGCGGGAGCTGACCGGCGGCGTCTACTTTGGCGAGCACCGCACCGACACCCTGCCCAGCGGCGAAAAGCAGGCGGTGGACATCATGCCCTACACCGAGCACGAGATCGAGCGGATCGGCCGCATCGGCTTTGAGACGGCCCGCAAGCGCCGCAAAAAGCTGTGCTGCGTGGACAAGGCCAACGTGCTGGACACCAGCCGCCTGTGGCGCGCGGTGATGCACCGGCTGAAGGACGAATACCCCGACGTGGCGTACAGCGAGATGTTCGTGGACAACTGCGCCATGCAGATCGTCAAGGACCCGGCCCAGTTCGACGTCATCGTCACCGAAAATATGTTCGGCGACATCCTCTCGGACGAAGCCTCCATGATCACCGGCTCCATCGGGATGATCCCCTCCTCCTCGCTGGGGGACGGCACCCGGGGCCTGTACGAGCCCATCCACGGCTCGGCCCCCGACATCGCAGGGCAGGACAAGGTCAACCCCACCGCCTGCATCCTGTCCGCCGCCATGATGCTGCGCTACAGCTTCGGCATGGCGGCCGAGGCCGACTGCATCGAGGCTGCCGTGGGCAAGGTGCTGGACAAGGGCCTGCGCACCGCCGACAATATGTCGGAGGGCTGCACCTGCCTGGGCTGCGCCGCCATGGGCGACGCCATCCTGGCGGAAATGTAAAAACAAAAGGTCCCCCGCTCTGTGGGCCAAAGCCGGAGCGGGGGACTTGCTGTGTCTCAACAAAGGAACAGGGAGCTGCATTGCTGCAGCCCCCCATTGATGATATTTGGCGGGTGTGCCCCTTCCCGCATTTCTTTTGGCCCAAAGGGCGTGTAGCAGCACGATCTCTACTTCAAATATCATCTTATCCTATGTATATTATACCAGAATCATTCCCGCTTGTAAAGCAACGGATATTTTTCCATGAGTTTGTGCAGGTTTTTATCCCGAAGGCGGTAGAACGTCATAATGGAATTTTTATGGCCGGGAATATCTGTCCCGAGCGCCAATCTCACGACGACATTCAGGTTGGTCTCAGGCAGACGCCGGACTGCAAAAATGGTCCCTGCATGCTTGGTGTCCTGCAGGATCAGATCGGGAGACAGAACCGTACAGGCGCCGTACGCCTGAAACAGGCAATAGTCCTGCGGATGGCGGGCCTGGATGTGTGCCAGGCGTTCATCGGTGACGATGATTTCGGTGGTTTGCAGCGCCCCGAAAACAGGCTGCAAATGCAAAAGGGTGGGATCAAGAAAACCCAGTGACAAAAACGCTATGATACTCACCCTCCCGACCGCGTGTGATGGAGTAAGTATACAATACTTTTGGGACGCTGTAAAGAAATGACGGCGAACTGTGTTGAAATTGTCTCATTTGACAAATCACAAATTTTGAACTATACTGTTCACGATCAACGTTTTCTGACGGAAAAGGAAAGAAGCGGGGCCCTGCGCCCTGCCCGGAAAAAGAGAGGGACCATCATGCTGACACTGGACAAAATCTACCACGCCGCCTTCGTGCTGCGGGATGTGGCGCGGCGCACCGACCTGATCGAGGCCCCGCACCTGTCCCGCCACGGCGGGCAGCTCTACCTCAAGACCGAGAACCTGCAGGTGACCGGCAGCTTCAAGGTGCGGGGGGCCTATTACAAGATCAGCCAGCTTTCCCCCGAGGAGCGGGCCAAAGGGGTCATCGCCTGCTCGGCGGGCAACCATGCCCAGGGTGTGGCCCTGGCCGCCACCCGGATGGGCATCCGAAGCATCGTCTGCATGCCGGACGGCGCCCCTATCATGAAGGTGGAAAACACCAAGAACCTGGGCGCGGAGGTCTGCCTGGTGCCCGGCACCTACGACGACGCCCACGACTACGCGGTCAGCCTCCAGGCCGAGACGGGCATGACCTTCATCCACCCTTATGACGACGAGCTGGTCATTGCCGGGCAGGGGACCATCGGCCTGGAGATCCTGGACCAGCTGCCCGACCTGGATGCGGTGATCGTCCCCATCGGGGGCGGCGGGCTGATCGCGGGCATCGCCTTCACCGTCAAGAGCCTGCGGCCCGACGTCAAGGTCTACGGCGTCCAGGCGGCGGGGGCCCCCAGCATGTATCTGTCGGTGCGGGATCACCGCTACCAGACCCTGGACACCGCCGCCACCTTTGCCGACGGCATCCAGGTCAAGACCCCCGGCGAGCTGACCTATGAGCTGTGCGAAAAATACGTGGACGAGGTGGTCACCGTCAACGAGGACGAAATCGCCGCGGCCATCCTGTCCCTGATGGAGAACCAGAAGCTGGTGGCCGAGGGCGCCGGCGCAGTGCCGGTGGCGGCGGCCCTCTTCGACAAGCTGCCCATCCAGGGCAAAAAGGCGGTGTGCGTGCTGTCCGGCGGCAACATCGACGTGAACATCCTCAGCCGGGTCATCACCCGGGGCCTGATCATGAGCGGCCGCAAGGCCAACCTGACCATCGCCCTGGAGGACAAGCCCGGCCAGCTGACCCGGGTGTCCAGCATCGTGGCCGAGTGCGGCGGCAATGTGGTGTCGGTCCAGTACGACGGCTCCGACCCCAACATGCCCATTTCCAGCTGCTTCCTCAAGCTGGGCATGGAGACCCGCGACGCCGCCCAGATCGAGCAGATCCGGACCGAGCTGTCCAAAGCCGGCTTCCAGCTGGTGAACGAACGCACCTGAGGCGGCCCCGCCGCCCTGCAAGAAAGGAGCTTTTGCCATGAATGTGATCTCCACTTCCAACGCGCCCGCCGCCATCGGGCCTTACAGCCAGGCCCTCGACCTGGGGGACCTGGTGTTCGTCTCGGGCCAGCTGCCCGTGGACCCCGCCACCGGCCGGATGCCCGACACAGTGGAGGCCCAGGCCGCCCAGAGCCTGGCCAACCTCCGGGCCATCCTGGCCGAGGCCGGCCTGACCATGGCCCATGTGGTCAAGACGGTGATCTTCCTGGCGGACATCAACGATTTTGCCGCCGTCAACGGCGTGTACGCCCAGGCGTTCGCCCAGCCCTATCCCGCCCGCAGCTGCGTGCAGGTGGCGGCCATCCCCAAGGGGGCCCGGCTGGAGATTGAGTGCATCGCCCGGCGCTGAGCAACACAGGCAAGGCAAAAGCCCTGCGGAGAACGCGGATGCGTTTTCCACAGGGCTTTTTGTCGGTTCAGGCGGCGCTCTGGGCCGGGGCGGAGGGGGCGGAGGCGGCCGCTTCGCTGGCGGCGGCGCCCTCCGTGGTCTCGGCCGTCTCCTCCGGGGCGACGATCCGGCTGTGGGCCACATGGGTGCGCAGGTAGTCCACCCAGGCGGTGTAACCCTCGGGCTTCAGGTGGTAGCCGTCGGGCTGGGCGTATTCGGCCCGCAGGTCGCCGTTTTCGTCGGCCAGCACCTCCCACAGGTCCAGGAAATAGCAGCCCTTTTCCACCGCCAGGGCGGCCAGGTCGTTGTTCACCTGAATGAACCGCTCGGCGTACATCCCGCTGTGGCGGGCGTCGGCGGACACTTCGGGCCGCACCGGCGTGATGGACTGGACGTAGATGTCGGCGTCGGGCAGCAGCTCCCGGATGCGGTCCAGCATCAGCCCGTAATAGTTCAGGAAGCTGGAGTAATCCCGGTCCTGGGTCAGGACGTTGGTGCCCAGCAGGATGTAGACCGACTGGGGCGCGTAGGACACCAGGGCGTCCAGCGGCACCTCCTCCACGCCGTCCACCCGCTTGCAGGTGGAGCCGTTGACCACCGCGCTGGGCCCCACCCCGCGGTACGCGCAGTAGTGGGCGTTGGGCAGGCCGGTGTCGTAGATCTGCATCCCCTGGGTGATGCTGTCCCCCAGAAAGACTGCGGTGTCAAAAAAGCTCAGGTCCACCGGCTGGGCCTCGGTGGCCGGCATGGAGGCCAGCCGGAAATCCATCGCGGTGGTCACGCCGTCGGCCAGCTTCTGGACGGTGGTGCTGGTCTGCCGGGTGTAGCTGAGGGTGCGCCACTCGGCGCTGGGCAGGGCCTGCTCCAGCAGGGTGGCCTGGGGCTCGCTGCGGCTGGGCGGGGTAGGGTAGAGCTGGCGCCACAGCACCCATACGCCGCACAGCAGCACCAGCAGCACCAGCGCCAGAAAGGTGGTGAACATCCTGCGCCAGCGCCTGTGCAGCACGTGGCGGCGGTATTCCTGATAATCTGCCATAGGCAGCACCTCCTTGCCCCGGCGGGGGGCGGTTCGTCATGGTTCTGCTTTTATTATAGCGGTTTGCAGGCCCGGGCGCAAGCGGCAGATGCAAGTCTGGAAAGCCGGGCGGCTTTATGCTATACTTATAAAATAAGACCATGAGACGCCCCGGCTGGCCCGGCGGCGGGAATCCTTTTACAGAAAGCAGGTATCACCCCATGCGCACAGACCCTTCGCTGCACTATCTGGACAACGCGGCCACCACCATGGTGGACCCCGCGGTGGCCGAGGTCATCCACGACGCCATGCTCCGGCACTGGGCCAACCCCTCCTCCCTTTACCCGCCGGGTGCGGAGAGCGAGGCCGCCCTGAACCATGCCCGGGCGGCCCTGGCCCGCACCATCGGCTGCAAGAGCCGGGAGTTTTACTTCACCTCCTGCGGCAGCGAGGGGAACAACCTGGCCCTGCTGGGCGGGGCGCGCAGCCGCACCTTTGGCAAAAAGATCCTCTGCTCGGGGTTTGAGCATCCCAGCGTCCGCCGCCCGCTGGAGGCGCTGGCCGGCTCGGGCTGGCAGGTGGAGTTCGTGCCGCCCGCCGCCGACGGCAGCCTGGATGTGGACCGGCTGCTGGAGCGGGTGGACCGGGCCACCATCCTGGTGGCCTGCATGATGGTGAACAACGAGACCGGGGCCCGCTGCGATGTGGAAAAGCTGGCCCGGGAGACCAAAGCCCTGAACAGCCGCACCATGGTCCACGTGGACGGCGTCCAGGCCTGGATGCGGCTGCCGGTCCGGCTGGAGGGCAGCGGCATCGACAGCTTCACGGTCAGCGGCCACAAGATCCACGCCCCCAAGGGGGTGGGCGGGCTGTACCTCAGCGACAGGCTGGTCCAGAGCTTTCAGCCCCCCTACCTGGGCGGCGAGCAGGAGCGGGGGCTGCGCCCCGGCACCGAAAACCTGCCCTACGCCCTGGGGCTGGAGGCGGCGGCCCGCAAACTGGCCCCCGACCTGGCCGGGCGCGCCAGCCACATCCGGGCCCTGAACCAGCGGCTGCGGGCGGGGCTGGCCGCCTTCCCCACCGTGGAGATCAACAGCCCGGCGGACGCGGTGCCCGAAATTCTGAACTTCAGCGAGAACAAGGTCAAAAGCGAGACCATGCTGGCCTGGCTGGCCGAGGCGAAGATCTACGTCTCGTCGGCCTCCGCCTGCGGCCGGGGCGAGCCCAGCCACACCCTGGAAGCCATGGGCCGCCCGGCCAAAGCGGTGGACACCGCCATCCGGGTGTCCTTCTGCGCCGGGAACACCGAGGAGGACGTGGACGCCTTCCTCGAGCGGTTCGAGGCGGGGATGAAGCAGCTGCAGGGGATCTGACCGGCTGAGAAAGCGACGTTTGACGATCATTACGGGCGCGCCCCGGCCCCGCGGGCCGGCCAGCGCCATCACAGAGAGGAATACAGGATGCAGGATATGCAGGAAGTTATCATCGGCTACCAGGGGGAGATGTCCCTCAAGGGGCTGAACCGGAATCAGTTTGAATCCGCCACCATCAAGATCCTGCGCTACCGCGTCAAGGACGCGGGGCGCTTCCGGATCTGGTGCGCGCAGTCCACCTTCTACATCGAGCCGGAGGACGCCGAAGCCGACCTGGACCTGGCCTTTGCCCGGGTGTCCAAAGTGTTCGGCCTGGCGGCGGTCAGCCGCAGCGCCGTCTGCGAAAAGGACTTCGACGCCATCTGCCAGACCGCCGAAAGCTATCTGGGGGCCGCCCTGGCCCGGGCCAGGACCTTCAAGGTGGAGGCCCGCCGGGCGGACAAGACCTTCCCCATGGACAGCCCCGCCCTGATGCGGGAGCTGGGGGCCTATCTGCTGGAGCGCCACCCCCGCCTGAAGGTGGACGTCCACGATCCCGACTGCAAGGTCATCGTGGAGATCCGGGACCGGGGGGCCTACGTCCACGGGCCCAAAGTCCCCGGCGAGGGGGGCCTGCCGGTGGGCACCAGCGGCCGGGCGCTGAATATGCTGTCCGGCGGCATCGACAGCCCGGTGGCCGCCTACCGGATGGCCAAGCGGGGCCTGGCGCTGGACCACATCCATTTCGCCTCGCCCCCCTACACCTCCGAGCGGGCCCGCCGCAAGGTGATCGCCCTGGCCCAGCACACCAGCGTCTACACCGGCAGCTGCAACCTGTTCGTGGTGCCCTACACCCGTCCCCAGGAGTGCATCCGGGACAACGCCCCGCCCATGCTGTTCACCGTGCTGATGCGCCGCAGCATGATGCGGATCGCCGGCCAGATCGCCCGGCGGCAGGGCTGCGAGGCCCTGATCACCGGCGAGAGCCTGGCCCAGGTGGCCAGCCAGACCGTCCAGGCCATCCGCTGCACCGACGCCGCCCAGGACCTGCCGGTGCTGCGGCCCCTGATCGGGATGGACAAGACCGAGATCATCGAGACGGCCCGCCGCATCGGCACCTTTGAGACCAGCATCCTGCCCTACGAGGACTGCTGCACCATCTTTACGCCGCCCCACCCCAAGCTGCGCCCCACCCTGGAAGAGGTGCTGGAGGCCGAGGCCGCCATGCCGGACCTGCCCGGCCTGGAGGCCGAAGCGGCGGCGGAGGCCGAGCGGGTGCGCATCCGCATCGACGACGAGCCCGAAGTGTAAGGAGGCAGAGCCATGACCGCAGAGATCATCAGCGTGGGCACCGAGCTGCTGCTCGGCAACATCCTGAACACCAACGCCCAGTTCCTCAGCCAGGAGCTGGCGGCCCTGGGCATCACCGTCCAGCGGCAGAGCACCATCGGGGACAACCACGACCGCCTGGCCGAGTGGGTGGAGGCGGCCAAAGCCCGGGCGGACCTGCTGGTCTTTACCGGGGGGCTGGGCCCCACCGCCGACGACCTGACCAAAGAGACGGTGGCCGCCTGCTATGGGGACAGCCTGACCTTCGACCCCGAGGAGTGGGAGAAGATCACCTCCTTCTTTGCCCGGATGGGCCGGCAGACCACCCCCAACAACCGCAAACAGGCCATGGTGCCGGTCCACGGCCAGAAGATCCCCAACGCCCACGGCACCGCGCCGGGGGCCTGGTTCGAGCAGGAGGGCCGCTGCGCCGTCCTGATGCCGGGGGTGCCCGCCGAGATGAAGGCCATGTGGGCCGAACAGGTGCGCCCCCGCCTGCTGGCAAGGCAGAACTGCACCCTGCACTCCCTGACGCTGCGGGTGCTGGGGGGCGAAAGCGACATCGAATACCGGGTGCGCGGCCTGCTGAAAAACGAAAACCCCACCGCCGCCATCTACTGCAAGACCGGCGAAAGCGAGATCCGGATCACCGCCCGGGCCGCCAGCGACCAGGACGGGGCGCAAATGTGCCGGGCATATGCCAAAAAGTTCTATGATCTGCTGGGGGACGCGGTGTATGATGAAGATGTGCCGGGGCTGGCCCACACGGTGGTCCACACCCTGGCGGCCAGGGGGCTGACCCTTTCCACCGCCGAAAGCTGCACCGGCGGCATGATCGCCCAGCAGCTGACGGGGGTGCCGGGGGCCAGCGACGTCTTTGGCTACGGCTTTGTCACCTACTGGGAGCAGGCCAAGGCCAGGCTGCTGGGGGTGGACCCGGCGGTCATCGAACGGTACAACGTGGTGTCGGGGCCGGTGGCCGCCCAGATGGCCCGGGGGGCCCGGTCGGCGTCCGGGTCGGACCTGGCGGTGGCCGTCACCGGCCTGGCCGGGCCCGGGGGCGGGGACGCCGTCCGTCCGGTGGGCACCGTCTACATCGCCGGGGCGGCCGGGACAAGCGTCTTTGTGGAAAAGTTCCACTACGTCCGCCCGGACCGGGAAAACACCCGGGCCCGGGCCGCCCACGCAGCCCTGGAGCTGGCGCTGCGGCTGGCCCAGGGCAAAGCGCCGGCAGGCTGCTACCGCATCGACGCGGCGGCCTGCAGCGACCCGGAGGCCCTGGCCGCCCTGGACGGGGCGCTGATCCTATAACGACAAGCAGGGGGGAACGAGGATGGCAGCAGCAAGCGAGAGCCGGGTGCTTCGGTTCTTCGGGGTGGAGGAGGCGCAGGTGCGGCAGGCCGCGTCCGGCCTGGCGGGGCGGTGCAGCCTGGCCCGGATCGAGACGCGGGCCCAGGGGGCCGAGACGCTGCTGGCCCTGACTGCGCCCCCTTCCGCCCTGCGGAAAGCCGAGGGCCTGCTGGCCCGGACCTTTCCGGGCGGGCTGTACGGCGCGGGGGGCGACACCCTGGCCTGGTGCGCCGCCCGGGCGCTGGTCCAGCGTGACCGGCTGCTGGCCTGCGCCGACACCCTGGCCCTGGACCTGCTGGCCCCCCGGCTGGAGGGGCAGGCAGGGGTGGACGCCTGCTTCGACTTTGGGGCGGGCAGCTGCGCCGACCCCGCCGCCCTGGCCAGGATCGAGGCGGGGGCGCGCCGCTGCCAGGGCCCCGGCCCTTCGGAGCCGGTGTGGGACGAGCTGTGCCGGCTGCGGGCCGCCCTCCGGGTGACCCACGCCGACTTTGTGGCCGGGGCCATCCCCCTGCCGGAGGGGACCCTGACCGCCGTAGCAGGCCGCCGGGGCAGCTGGCTGTACCGGGTCCCGGCGGGGGACAACCCCGCCCTCTGGCTGCTGGACCTGGTCCGCCGGGCCGCTTTGGGATGCCCCCAGGCCCCGGGGGTCAGCTTCACCCTCCACGGGGACCGTCCCGCCCTGGCGGCGGACCGCCCGGCCCTGCAGCTGCCCGCCGCCGCGCCCTCGGCCGCCGCGCTGGAAGCCGCCCTGGCCGCCCGCCCGGAGCAGGAGCCGGCCGCGGCCCTGCCC
>OESA01000084.1_pt1 | contig 41717 bp, 30 predicted proteins | sample 1540101 | NCBI WGS metagenome assembly OESA01 (sample SAMEA3891891, study PRJEB23780) | metagenome | biome: terrestrial biome; feature: animal house; material: Caecal content | place: Italy | collected 2015-05-05 | reverse complement strand
AAAAACGAGATACAGCAGATGTGACCGGCTGATAAAGCCAGCCGCCTTGTGTTAAACTGATGATGGTACACACCAAAACTTTTAGCCAAGGAGGACATGAAAATGCTGTACACAGAAAAAGAGAAAAATGAGATTGAGCGCGTCCGCAAAGTGTTTGAGAAACATATCCAGCAGATGACCGCTTATGATTTGGTTTGGTCGGACAAGGTCGGCTATGTGTGGCTGGCAATATCTATCGACCCGGTCTATATTGACACCGGCAACTGGATAGAGTCCGCTGCCGGTCTTTGTTATGAGTGCTTGAATGATATAGCACTGGATGTTTTCGGAATGACCGGAAACGACCATGACTTTGAGGACGCCGACCCGCTGGAACTGGCCGAGATTAAGCGGCGCTGGAAACCCTATATCGACCAGTTGCCGGAATATGCGTATCTTTGCGATGAGCTATTAAGTGGCCGCAAGTGACCCGCCTGCCTGAGTGTCAGGAGCATGAAAGTGCTTCCTGGCACTTTTTTTGTGGCTTTTCTGTGAATTTGATTAAAAAGTCCTTGACAACTCGTTTCGGGCAAGACAGCGAAATCCATCCTTATTTCCTGTGGTGCCAGATTGGCCCCCTTCGACATCCAGGAACTGCGCGACCTGATGGCCTATGATGAACTGGAACTGGATATGCTGGGAGAGCGACGGACAGCGATGTTCGTCATTATCAGCGATACAGACGATACCTTCAATTTTGTGGTCGCCATCATGTACACCCAGCTTTTCAACCTTCTGTGTGATAAGGCGGATGATGAGCACGGCGGCCGGCTTCCGTACCATGTCCGGCTCCTGCTCGACGAGTTTGCCAATATTGGCTCGATCCCAAAATTTGATAAGTTGATTGCCACCATCCGAAGCCGCGAAATATCGGCTTCTATTATTTTGCAGTCCCAGAGCCAGCTCAAGACGATCTATAAGGATGCCGCAGAAACCATCACCGGCAACTGCGACACCATGTTGTTTTTGGGCGGCAAGGAAAGCTCGACCCTGAAGGAAATCAGCGAGACGCTGGGCAAGGAAACCATAGATTTGCTCAACACATCGGATACCCGCGGGCAGAGCCAGTCGTATGGCATGAATTATCAAAAAACCGGGAAAGAGCTGATGAGTCGAGATGAACTTTCGGTTATGGATGGAAACAAGTGCATCCTGCAACTGCGCGGCGTCCGGCCTTTCCTGAGCAATAAGTACGACATCACACAGCATAAACGATACAGGGAATTGTCCGATTATGACAAGAAAAACGCCTTTGACGTGGAACAGTATCTGAAACACACGCTGCGGATGGGCGTGGAGGAAGAATTTGAAGTCTTTGACGTGGAGGTGACACAGACTGATCTGGATTCTGCCGGTTGACGGCAGTGAAAAGGAGGAACTTCGCGATGAAACGTCCGTATCCGGTAAATTTGTTATCGGCAATCAGATTAAATGAAATCTGCGGCACAGCGATGGATTATGCCACGCTTATCGCAGACCAGCAGGCAGGGTTGGCCAATCTGCTGGATCAGCTCACCGAGCGGGAACGCTTTGTCCTGGACAAGCATTACCGCGAAGGCGCTTCCATGAAAGCGCTGGCTGACCAACACCATGTCAACGAGAACCGCATCCGGCAGATTATTCGCCATGCGGTCAAGAAATGCCAGGTGAAGGAACTGCTTCTCTATGTGGCAGACGGCTTTGCGGCCAGGACAAACGCCCTCACAGAGCAGGCCGCACAGGCGGAACGGCTTTATTGCCAGCATTTGAGCATGGAAGGAGTCCATCTCTATCGGCTGGAAGCCGGCGCATTGGATTTGCCTGTCAAGGTTTTGCACACACTGGACCGCGCCGGCGTTCACGCAATCCGCGATCTGGTGATCCTGTCCCAGCACGAAGCCGGTTTGTGCCGGATTCGTATGCTGGGGGCAGCCTCGGAGAGGCAGATCATAACGCGCCTGCAATCGGCAGGACTGTTGCCAGCGCAGTATGAAAGAATCCCTGGCTGTCCCTGCTGTATGAAACCTGACCGGGAACTTGCGGCTTTTCGCAATCTCACCCGGTTTGCCGACAACTGAAAAATCTTCATCCATCTGACCGTCTGCTTACCAGGCGGTCTTTTCTTTTGAGCAGGAGGAAGATATGACTGGTACCTATCCGGCGCGGGCACCGCCCGCAAATTCTGCCAGCACAAACCAGAACACCACCAATAAAAAATAAAGAAAGGGGAAATCGGAACGCGGGGCCGTTTGGCGAACAAGCGGAAATTCTGGTTTTGTGCGATGAATAACTGCCTATTTCATCCCCGTCAAATGTTCCGACAAACAAATTATGGAATTCTTTAGCTCTGCTGTTACGATTCTCCAGACCCTGGTGGTCGCCATCGGTGCCGGCCTCGGCGTGTGGGGCGTTATCAACCTGATGGAAGGTTACGGAAACGACAACCCTGGTGCAAAAAGCCAGGGTATGAAACAGCTCATGGCCGGCGGTGGTGTGATCCTCATCGGCACCCAGTTGATCCCGCTTCTGGGCAGCCTGTTCTGATGATGTAAGGGGGACAGTCCATGTTCGATAGCATTTTTGATGCAATCGAAGAATGGATGCGGGATCTCCTGACGGGTATGGTGACTTCCAACCTGACCACCATGTTCACCGACGTCAATGAAAAGACCGGCGAAATTGCCGCGCAGGTGGGAATGACACCACAAGGGTGGAACAGCAGCATATACAACATGGTACAAAGCCTGTCCAATTCGGTGATCGTACCCATAGCCGGGATCATCATTACGATGGTCCTGTGCTATGAATTGATTTCCATGCTGACGGAACGGAACAACCTGCACGATGTGGATACCTGGATGTTTTTCAAGTATTTCTTCAAAATGTGGGTCGCGGTGTTTCTTGTCAGCAATACCTGGACAATCACGATGGCTGTCTTTGACGTAGGGCAAAGCGTGGTCAACAGTGCCGCAGGGACAATCAGCGGCAGCACGACCATTGATATTTCGTCCTTCACGTCCACCATCAGCACCACGATGGAATCGATGGAACTGGGCGAACTGTTTGTCTTGATGCTGGAAACCTTTATCCTCAGCTTCTGTATGAAGGTCATGTCCGTCCTCATCATGGTGATCATGTTCGGGCGTATGATTGAGATTTACCTTTACACTTCGGTTGCACCCATTCCATTTGCCACCATGTCCAACCGGGAATGGGGACAGATGGGAACCAACTATTTCCGGGGCCTTTTTGCCCTGGCGTTTCAGGCGTTCCTGATGATGGTCTGCGTGGGGATCTATGCCGCGCTGGTCGCCTCCATTGAGCTGACCGACAATGTTCACTCGGCCCTGTTTGGGGTTGCGGCCTATACCATCATCCTGTGTTTCAGCCTTCTGAAAACCGGATCGCTCAGTAAGCAAATTTTCAACACCCACTAGACGGGAAAAACTCAAAGGAAAGGAGCGGGTTACAGGGGCGGCTCATTCCCGGCAAAAAACGCCCGCTGTTACCCAAATTGATTATGGCCTATGTAACAGTCCCCAAAGACCTGGCAAGGGTCAAAAATAAGGTGGCCTTTAACCTGACGCTGCGCCAGATCATCTGCATTGTGATTGGTGCTGCGCTGGGGCTGCCGTTTTATTTCCTGACGCGGGACACCATCGGAACCAGCGGCGCAGCCACCGGGATGGTGCTGCTCATGCTGCCGGAATTTCTCTTTGCCATGTACGAGAAGGACGGGATGCACATGGAGAAGATTCTTCAGAACTTTCTCCGGGTTCGGTTCCAGCGCCCGGCCATTCGCCGGTATGAGACGGCCAATCTGTATGAGGAGGCGGCTTATCCGTATTTGAAAGAGGAGAAAAAGCTGCAAACGAAAGGAGGGCTGCACCGTGGTAAAAAAGAAAAAGTCCCGCCCCGTTAAACCGGTAAAGGCAGATGAAAAAAGCGTTCGGTTTCCGCTGAAAGGCAAGGCAAAGCGGATTTCCGTCCAGGATTCCATTGCCTATAAGGAAATGGGCAAGGACGGTATCTGCCGAGTGGCCGACCATGTCTATTCCAAGACCATCCGCTTTTACGACATCAACTATCAGTTGGCCCAGAATGACGATAAGAGCGCCATCTTTGAAAACTGGTGCGATTTTCTCAATTACTTTGACAGCAGCATCCATTTCCAACTGTCCTTTATCAACCAGAAAAGCAGCATGAGGGAGTATGAGAAGGTCATCCAGATCGAACCGCAGAATGACGCTTTTGATGATGTTCGCATGGAATACGCGCAGATGCTGCACAACCAACTGGCGAAGGGAAACAATGGGCTTCTCAAGTCCAAGTACATTACCTTTGCCATTGAGGCGGACAACCTGGCAATGGCCAGGCCGAAACTGGAGCGCATCGAGACGGATATTCTGAACAACTTCAAGGTCTTGGGCGTGACCGCCTATCCCCTGAATGGGGTGGAACGTCTGAAAGTCCTGTATGAGACGTTGAACCCGGAAACCGAAACGCCGTTTACCTTCACCTACGACCAGGTTTTGAAAACCGGCCTGGGGACAAAGGATTTCATTGCACCGACCAGTTTCCTGTTCAAATCCGGCAAGGACTTCATGATGGGCGATACCTATGGCGCAGTATCCTATCTTCAGATTCTGGCCCCGGAACTCACCGACAAAATGCTGGCCGAATTTCTGGATATTGATAAAAACCTGATCGTCACCATGCACGTTCAATCCCTGGATCAGTTGAAGGCAATCAAGCTGATTAAGAGCAAAGTGACCGACATCAACCGCATGAAGATCGAGGAACAGAAGAAAGCCGTCCGCTCCGGGTACGATATGGAAATTATTCCGTCCGACCTGGCTACCTATGGCGGTGATGCCAAGAAACTGCTGGATGATCTTCAGTCCCGCAATGAGCGGATGTTCTTAGTCACGGTGCTGTTTCTGAATACGGCCAAGACCCGGCAGGAGCTCGATAACGCTGTGTTCCAGGTGGCAGGTATTACGCAGAAGTATAACTGCGCGCTGCGCCGGCTGGACTATATGCAGGAAGATGGCCTGATGAGCAGCCTGCCGCTGGGGTTCAACCACATCCCGATCAGGCGGGCGCTGACCACCACGGCCGCGGCCATTTTTGTTCCGTTCACCACCCAGGAACTGTTCATGGGCGGCGAATCGCTCTACTATGGCCTGAACGCCCTGTCCAACAACATCATCATGGTGGACCGCAAAAAATTGAAGAATCCCAACGGCCTGATTCTCGGAACACCCGGCTCCGGCAAATCCTTCGCGGCAAAGCGGGAAATAACCAATGCGTTTTTCGTAACGCAGGACGATATTATCATCGGAGACCCGGAAGGGGAATATTTTCCGCTGGTTCATGCGTTGGGCGGACAAGTTATCCATATTTCTGCCACCAGCCACGACTATATCAATCCGATGGACATCAATATGGACTATTCGGATGATGATAACCCGCTGGGTGTGAAGTCTGACTTCATCCTGTCTCTGTGCGAGCTGATTATGGGATCGCGCAATGGGATTGAAGCGGAGGAAAAATCGGTCATTGACCGCTGCCTGCCGCTGGTGTACCAGAAATACTTTGAAAACCCGGTGCCGGAGAATATGCCGGTGCTTGGTGATCTGTATGCCTGCCTGCGCAGCCAGAAGGAACCGCAGGCACAGCGGATTGCCACAGCGCTGGAAATCTACGTCAATGGTTCGCTGAAGGTATTCAACCACCAGACCAACGTGAAGCTGGACAACCGGATTGTCTGCTATGACATCAAGGAGCTGGGCAAACAGTTGAAAAAACTGGGAATGCTCATAATCCAGGATCAGGTGTGGAACCGTGTGACCATCAACCGTTCGGAGCACAGAGCCACGCGGTATTACATCGACGAATTCCACCTTTTGCTGAAAGAGGAGCAGACGGCGGCTTACTCGGTGGAAATCTGGAAGCGGTTCCGTAAATGGGGTGGGATTCCGACCGGCATCACCCAGAACATCAAAGATTTGCTGGCCAGCCGGGAAATCGAGAACATCATGGAAAACAGCGATTTTATCCTGATGCTCAACCAGGCCGCCGGCGACCGGCAGATTCTGGCTAAACAGTTGAACATCAGCCCGTACCAGCTCTCCTATGTGACCAACAGCGGCGCGGGTGAGGGGCTTCTGTTCTACGGCAATACGATCATCCCGTTCAAAGATCACTTCGATAAATCGCTCAAACTCTATGCGATCATGTCCACCCGTCCAGAGGACGTCGCCGCTAGACAAGGGGCGGAATCCAAACAGTGAAGGTGGTGTCAGTACGGACTATAACAGAATGCACCGGGTGATAAAGTCGATTTTCGTTTTCTCTATCACCCTGTTTACAATCCGCCTGCATTTCTTGATGGGAATGTTCCCATACATATTGGGCGGAAAATCAGTTATCAGCCTCCCGGAAGCCTGTATACGCAGGTCGATGGGAGGTTTTTTCAAAAGTGAAAATGTAGGAGGTTTTACTCTATGAACAAAAACAAAAAACGGAGATTTGCGCCGGGTCAAAAGATTCCCAAGACCTATGGGCGCGCAGGCAATATCTCCAAGGAAGAATCGGACGCTATGCTGGAGGAGGCGCTTGCCCAGTTGTTCTCAGCGGCACACCGTTCTGATCCTGCGGATAGGAAACGGGCTAAGCAGCCTGATAAAATCCTTGTTCCTGCACTGGAGGGAGATGGCGAGGAGGTTTTCGGACAGATGGTGGACGATCTGCTCTGCATGGCATCTCTGGTGGATGGTCTGTACAGCATTCTGGTTTCCCTTGCCGACAGACGGGTATGCCAGAAACTGGCGCTGAACCAGGGCGATGAACTGCTTCGAGAAGCGGATGCAATTTTGGAAAAATGGCAGCGGTATTCGCTGCCGGAAGCGTAAGAGGGAACCGGCGGCGAGGAGGTGAGAAATAATGCCAGGAAAACGCTATGAAGCGCAAGATAAGCGTGTCCAGAAAATGACCCGTGACGGCTTAATGGAAGAAAACCTGCATAGTGGCGAGCATAAACGGGTCAGTAAGCGGACCCAGGATGCCAGCTTGGCGAGGGATGGGGTTGAACAAAGCCAGCCTATTCGAGAAAACAGCCAGCCACAGGTGGCGGGCGGTAAGAAATGGCAGCCCCGTCCAATGGCCAAAGAGGACGCGGCCGTACCCCATGCCAATCACCGCCCACAGCCGGTACAACCCGATACCAGTCAACCGGCGGTGTCCGCTGTTCAGAGCGAGGAACATTTGTCTCCGGGCTATACCCAGGAACTTCCGACACTGACCAGTGGTGAAAGATATGCGCCGCCAACACCTGCAAGATTCACACAGGAGCGATTCCCAAACGAGGGTGCCGTGAACGCCGGCGCAGGAATTGCCAATACAAAACAGCAGGGATTGGCTCAGACACAGAGGGTTGTTAGGCAAACCGAGTATGAGGCAAGCCAGGTGCAGCCCCTGACGGGCGACGATGCGACTATGACCTTTACAACCGGTGAGTACAGCAACGCCCAACCCTTGGCACCGCAGCAAAACGTTATGCCAGACACCGTCCCACTGACAGAGCCGGTAACGGCGCAGGGACAGGTTGCCGCATCCAATTTTGCATGCGGTAGGCAGGATACAGATACGGACCAAGCACAGCCTGTTGGCGGTCAGGAAGAACAAGCGCCGCTTGAAGATGCACAAATGAACCAAACCGATGTGCCCCATAGCAGCCCGGGCCGGTTTTCTGAACATTCTGCCAAAATGACAGATTTTCGGGAAACATCCGCAAGCCGGGCCGCTGTGCAGACAGCGGCTGAGATACGGCACAACCGTCAGAAAAAACAGGTGCAGTCCGGTTATCACCGGTATCATGCGGAAAATCACACGGCGGATCAGCTCCAGGAATCTGGTGCTGATGCAGATCAAGGCAGGCCGCCGGAGCCGATTGCAGATGCTGCGGCAAAAGCGCAGGACACAGCGGTTGACATCAACTCTGTTGTTGACATAGAAGAAGGTAGAGGTGCCGGTGCCGCCGTACCGACTACCAATCAACAGCGACCAGAGCCTGGCCCGGCTGCGGCGGCAAGGGCCGGTGCGCCTACTTTCTCAGCATCCGAATCCACAACACCCCCAAGGGCCAGAGCAAAAGCAAGCTCGTATCAATCGGCTTTTCGACAGGATGATTCCGAACCGGATGGCAGGTCAAGAAGCACTTTTGACGATGGTACGCATAAGAACAATCCGAAAAGCGCCAGAGAAGGCCAACAGCAGCAAAAAAGGCAGCGGCAGGACAAGCAGGATTCTCAGGAGAAAGCTGAGACATCCAAGAAAAAATCCAGCCGCTTGTCCTTTGACGATGAGGAAAACGGGATGGTTCGCGGTGCCGGCATGGGTATTGGCCGCAAGGCTGCTTCTGCTGTCGCCGGTGCGGTGGCTGGCTACGTCCACACCAAAGTTCACAGTGTTGAGCGGGAAAACAGCGCGGTGGAGGGCGCGCACAAGGCCGAGATTCTAGGCGAGAGCGGCATCCATAAGGTGGTGAACCGAGTCAGTCAACATCGTAAGGATCAAAAGTCAAAACGACACAAAGAAATTAACTCTGCCAGGAAGGATAAACGGCTGCATTTTACCCCTACGGAATCGGCTGCCGCCACCGGTGAAAAAGCGGCGCAGGCAGCCACAGCAAAGAATGCAGCGAAGGATGCACAGGGTAAGACATCCATCCTGAACCGCTTTTGGCAGAAAAAACGGTATAAGGAAGCCTACGCCGCCGCCAGAAATGGAAAAACGGCGGCCGGTGCTGCCGCAAAAGCTACGCAGACAGCGGGAAGTAAGGCCAAGGCGACCATTCAGACCTTCTTCCGCAAAAACAAAGGCATTTTTATTGGGGCCGGCATCATTGCGCTGTTTGTGCTGATTTTCGGTGCCATCCTGTCGAGTTGTACCGCCATGATGCAGGGGGCGCAGAACACCTTCATTTCTTCCACCTATCCCAGCCAGGATGCGGACATCTATGCCGCTGAAAATGCGTATTTGGCGCTAGAAGAAGAACTCAACGAGCAGATCAACAACATGGAATCGACCCATACCGGTTACGATGAGTACAACTATCAGATTGATGAAATCTCGCACAACCCGTATCAACTGATTTCCTATCTGACGGCCAAGTATGAGGAATTTACCTATGCCCAGGTGGCCGGTGAGGTGGAGAGCCTGTTCACCCAGCAATATGAGCTGATTGTCGATGAGGTCATTGAAATCCGCACCCGCACCGTGACTGATCCGGAGACGGGGGAAGAGACAGAGGAGGAGTATGAATACCGCATTTTAAACATTACCCTGATCAACCACGGGTTTGATTCCGTCGCCCGCGGCAATATGGACGGCGACCAGTCCGGCCGCTATACCTTATATAATACGACCTATGGCAACAGAAATTATCTGTTCGATACGGCCACGCTGCCAACCTATACGGGAGACGAAGGCGGGTTCGGTTATGAAATTCCAGCAGAAGCCCTGACGGATGAGAGCTTTGCCCGGATGATTGCCGAAGCGGAAAAGTATCTTGGATTTCCTTATGTCTGGGGCGGCAGTTCGCCCTCCACCAGTTTTGACTGTTCTGGTTTTGTGTGTTGGGTCATCAATAACTGCGGCAACGGATGGAATGTGGGGCGGACAACGGCTAATGGCCTGCGCTCCCATTGCGCGTATGTCTCGCCAGAGGAAGCAAAGCCGGGCGACCTGATCTTTTTCCAGGGTACCTACAACACAACCGGCGCATCCCATGTGGGCATCTATGTGGGCAACGGGATGATGATTCATTGTGGAGATCCGGTGCAGTACACAAGCGTTCAAACTTCCTACTGGCAGAGCCATTTCCTTGCCTACGGCAGAATTCAATGAGTAAAGGAGTGACGATGATATGAGCAAAAAATTGAGCCGTTATCTCGAGGATATTGAGAAAACGGAAAAGAAAATGGCGGAACTGAAAGCGCATCTGGAGGCGGTGCGGCAGTCCCAGAAGGCAGACGAGGACGCCGAGATTGTCCGCAGCATCCGCAGCATGAACGTGAAAGGCTGGGATTTGCTCCGCTTGCTGGACAGTATTCAGAACGGCACTGTGGAGCTGCGGCCGGTGGAACCTGCCGGCCCTTCCGATGCGCAACATGAGGGGGATACACCCGAAATCTTGCCGGATTTCGATGGAGAAGAAACCGGCCTTGACAAGCAGACGCCGGACGAGGCGTCGGAAAGTGAGGAATGAAACCATGAAAAAGAAGAAACTGCTGACGCTGCTGACCACCCTGTGTATGGCGCTGACGCTTTTCCCGGTGACGGCGTTTGCCTATGCGGAGCCGGAACCGACCCCTACGCCGGAGCCGGTGATCGAGGAAACGACGCCGGAGGGCACCCCGTTTTCGGTTCCCGGCAACGGGGAAATCCTGGACGATATTACCGATGATCCCACCAAGGATTTCCTGACCGTGACAACGGCCAACGGCAATACCTTTTTCCTGGTCATTGACCGCAGCCAGAACACGGAAAACGTGTATATGCTCTCGATGATCGACGAGCTTGACCTTCAGGATTTCATCGAAGAGAGTGAACAGGAAGAACCGGCGCAGGCCGGCGTGGTGTTGGAGGAGCCCGCGCAAACGCCGGAACCCACCCAGGCGGTGGAGCCGGAAACGAAGGAAGAACCCGCGTCCAATGGGTTGCCGCTCTTCCTCATTGTGATCATGCTGACCGCCGTGGCCGGTGTGGGGGCATATTTCTACTTTAAGATTTATAAACCCCAACATGAGCAGGACAATTCCGAGAGCGAGAACATGGAGATCAGCGACGGCCTGGAAACCATCAACGAGGATGAACCGGCAGACACCGATGAGGATGCCGGTTCGGATGAAACCCAGTAATATATAAGCGTGAACACAGCGTAAACACCTGGAGGGCGGCCCGCTTTTGGGCTGCCCTCCTTCCATTTTAGGAGGAGGAGACTATGATTTTAGTGATCGCGGAAAAACCCAGTGTATCGGGCAGCCTGTCCAAAGTGATCGGCGCGGCCAACCGTAAAAAGGGCTATTTTGAGGGCAACGGGTATCTGGTCAGTTGGTGTCTGGGCCACCTGGCAGAATATGTGGAGCCACAGGTCTATGACAAAAAGTATGAGCGTTGGCACTATGAGGATTTGCCCATCATCCCGGATCATTGGCAGCTTGCGGTGGCTGAGGCGAAAAAAGAACAGTTTGAGGTGCTTTCCATCCTGATGAATCGGCCTGATCTCGAATACATTGTCAATGCCTGCGATGCCGGGCGCGAGGGTGAATCCATCTTCCGCAGGATGTACGCCCTGGTGGGGAGCAAAGCCCCTGTCAAGCGGCTTTGGATTTCCAGCATGGAGGATGCCGCCATCCGGGAAGGGTTTGCACACCTGAAGGACAGTAGGGCTTATGACAATCTCTTCCAGGCGGCGGAGTGCCGCGCCCGCGCCGATTGGCTGGTGGGAATGAACGCCACACGGGCCTATACCACCAAATACTTTAAGCGGCTGGTGATCGGGCGGGTGCAGACTCCGACCCTGGCTATGCTGGTGGAACGCCAGCATAAAATCGACGGTTTTGTGCGGGAACCCTATTATAAGGTATCGCTGAGCGGTGACGGGCTGACGGTCGCTTCGGACATAATCAAGGAAGAAGCCGATGCAGAAAACCTTGTACAGATCTGCCAGGGCAAACCGGCCACTGTGACCAAACTGGAGAAAACAAAGAAAACAGCCAAACCGCCCCGGCTCTATGACCTGACCACCCTGCAAAGGGAGGCAAACCGCTATTTTGGCTACACGGCCCAGGAAACGCTGGACGCCCTTCAGGAACTGTATGAGGGTAAACTCGTGACCTACCCCCGGACAGACAGCCAGTATATCACGGAGGATATGGCAAGTACAGTTCAGACGCTGCTTGCTGATCTGCCGGAAGTTTTGCCCTTTCTCTCCAATGCACCTGACGGGGCGCGAGTCAGCTGTCTGGTGGACAATGCCAAGGTGACCGACCACCACGCGATTTTGCCGACCCAGGAGGCGGTACGGGCTGACCTTTCCCAACTGGCCGAAAAACAGAAAAATATCTTCTATCTGGTGTGCCAGCGGCTCGCCCAGGCAGTTTTACCCGACTGCATCTATGAGGAGACGGATGTCGAAGTGCTGTGTGCGGAAACTACGTTTAAGGCCAAAGGCAAGATTGTGTTGGAGCCTGGGTATCAGGCCATCGAGGATGCGTTCCGTACCTATTATAATAAGGTAGGGGAAAATAAAGAGAACGCGAAAATTCCCGCTTCTCTGACCGAGGGTATGGAACTTGCATCGGTACAGGCCGGTAAGAGCCGGCACTTCACCTCTCCGCCCAAGGCATACACCGAAGATACTCTGCTCTCGGCTATGGAGACAGCCGGCAACAAAGAGTTTGACGCCGACACCGAGAAGAAGGGTCTGGGTACGCCTGCTACGCGGGCCAACATCATCGAAAAGCTGGTACATTCCGGCTACGCAGCCCGGAAAGGCAAACAGATCGTTCCCACTAAAGATGGCATGGAGATGATCTCCGTGATCCCGGACTATCTGAAATCGGCGGCGCTGACCGCTGAATGGGAGAACCGGCTTCTTGGTGTGGAGCGCGGGAAAATGCCGGCGGACGCTTTCCTGCAAGACATCTGCAAACTGGTGGCAAAGGTGCTGGAAGGATGCGACGCCATCCCGGAAGCGGAACACCAGCGGTTTGATGCGCGGGTCAGTGTTGGCAACTGCCCACTCTGCGGCAAGCCGGTGTATGAGAGCGTGAAAAACTTCTACTGCTCCGACAAATCCTGCCGCTTTGCGCTCTGGAAGGAGAATCGTTTCCTCGCCAACATGAAAAAGACCATCGACAAAAAGATGGCGGCCGATCTGCTGAAAACCGGCAAAACTCATGTGACCGACCTCTATTCGGCCAAGAAAAATGCTACCTTCGCCGCTGATCTGGTCATGCAGATGGAAAACGGCCGGCCCGCATTTTCTCTTTCGTTCCCGAAACCCTACTCCAGCAAGAAAGGAAAAGCGGCGGGCCAAAAGAAGTAACCTTGCATACTCCCGGTGGGCGGTAGGATGGCCTGCCGGGATTTCTTTTTTGCATAAGACAGGAGGCAACTATGGCACAAATACAATCCATTCAGGCGTTGGCTGAATCCCACGCCCAGGAAGTCAGCCGGTCGCCCCGCGACTGGATGGGGTATCTGGATACCGCCGCAAGGCTGTACCGGTACTCGTTCCAGGAAAATCTTCTGATCCACGCCCAGCGCCCCGGTGCAACCGCCTGTGCGGAGTTGGAACTGTGGAACAGCAAGATGAACCGCTGGGTCAACCGCGGCGCTAAGGGCATTGTGCTGTTGGACGATACCGGACCAAGGCTGCGGCTTCGGTATGTCTTTGACATTTCCGATACCCATCCGGTCAAAGGGGCAAGAGACCCCTACCTGTGGGAAATGCGGGAAACGCACCATGACGCCATTCTTTCCCACCTGGCAGACGCCTATGGCCTGGACGAATCGGCAGATACCCTGCCGCTGGCCCTGATGGCGATTGCCAGGCAGGTGAGTGAAGAAAACCTGGAAGAAGCGATGGAAGGACTGGCCTATGAAAAAGGCGGTACATTCCTGGAGGAACTGGATGAAGATAACATTCGGGTCGAATTCCGCAATATGCTGGAATACAGCATCTACTATACGCTGTGCCGCCGCTGCGGCCTTGAGCCGATGGAGGAACTGGAGGAATCCGACTTTATCCCGGTGACGGATTTCAACCGGCTTTCGGTTCTGACCTTTCTGGGAAACGCCACCAGCAGCCTGTCCGAGCCGGTTCTGCGGGATATTGGCCGGGAGATGCGCCGGATCGAACAGGAAAATTTGGCGCAGCAGCTTGAAAAATCCGTGGACAGCTTGTATACTGTAAATGAAAGATTTAGCGCATTAAAGCGCGAAAGCAAAGAGCCACAAACACAACCAACTGAAGGAGGATATGAGCATGGAACTGACGTATCATCGCAAGGGAGAGTATCTGTTTCCGAACCTGGCCGTACAGGAGGAGCCGGTGCAACTGGGCAAGTACGGGATGCTGCGCAGGACGTATCTGAAGGAGAACAAGCAGAACTGGTATCAGAGTATGCTGTTGACAGGCAAACTGAACCGGCACCTGCTGGAGATCGAGAAGGCCGCCGAGGATCGGATGGACGTGCTGATGGCGGGGCTGCTGAAACAGTACCCGGCCCCGGACAAGGAGAAGGATCAACTGGCCTGGACGGCGCACATGAACAGCCTGCAGGCGATGGCCGAGGAGACCATACTGACGGAATTGGTGTACAACTGATTCCTGAGACAACCGAACAGGATTTGAGTGAAGCAGAGGAAGAAATCGCCTCTGCTTTATCTTTGCCCGAATTGCCGACGGTGGAGAGACAGCGCCGCGTCATTGAGGAACGGCAGGCGGCGCTGTATGCGGGGGAGATTGGCATTCCCGCAGCCGTGGTGGACGAAGTATTACGCAGTGGCGGCAATCGGGACAGAAGCCAGCTCCGGCTGATTTATAACTTTATGACCGACCCGACGACGGAGGAATCCGCGGAGTTTGTGAAGCGTGAATACGGCGTTGGGGGCAAGGGCTTTTCCATCGACGGACGGGACTATGCGGTCTGGTGGGATGAACTGGGGATGCAGATCGCCGCCGGTCATACCGTGAAGGACAAAATCTCGGAGAAGGCGTTTCTCTCTTGGTCGGATGTGAGCGCCCGGATTGGGCAACTGCTCGCTCAAGGCGAGTATGCACCCCAGGTGGTGCTGGACGCAGCGCGGGGCAACGCACTCAAGGAACACGCCGAGGTCTTGACCTATATGGAACGTGATCTGGCCGATGGCGTGGTGGAACGATTCTTTGATGATTTATCCGTATTTCAAGGCGGATTCCCCGAAGTGACGGAGCGCCTGGCTCAACATTTGGATTCCCCCGAGTATGTGGCAGACCTGAACCAGCGTCTGGAACGATTGGCGTCTGCCTACGCCGAAGATGCGTTCCTGATCCGGTTCCGCCATTATGCGCCGGATCGCGTGTTGCAGCAGTTTCAAAAGTTCGCCCGCGAGGCTGTGCCGTATCAGGCGCGGGATGGATTTGCCTGGCAAGAGCATGACCGCTTTATCACCGAAGATGAAGTGGACGCCTTCCTGACGCGGGGCGGGCCTTATTCGGATGGACGTTTGACGGTTTATGCGTACTTTATCGGTGTGCACACGGATCAGGAAAAGGCCGACTTCCTCCGCCACCAGTATGGGGAAGGCGGGAGCAGCCACGCGCTGGCCGGAGCAGATGATTCCCATGCGGATTACGGGACAAAGGGGATTGCGCTGGCGCGGGGAAGCTATACCGCACCCTATGCGCAAACCTTTCTGAAATGGCCGAAGGCGGCGCTTCGGGTAGATCAGTTGATTCAGCAGAAGGAATACTTAAAGCCGGGCGATTATACGCGGATGCCGGCATATGAGCGGGAAGGGATGACAAACCGCATCCTGCAATTTTACAGTGGGCTTCCACAAGAAGTCGAGCGTCCCTTCATCGATACCTTTTTCCATGAAGAAGCGAGAAAAGAACTGCCGGAAACGCTTACTGATGCCGATAAGACGGAAGCACTGTTGACCGCAATGGATCAGGCACTGGCAGTGCTGCCTCTGGATTTTGACCGCTACAAGGAACGGGCCGAGATTCTGGCCCAGGTGCATCAGTATGTGGACGGCACCTTTACCATCTTCCCGGAGCCGAAAAAAGAACCGGATTTGAACAGCATTTCCGGCCGGCAGCTTTCCCTGTTTGACTTTATGGACAGCAGTGAGCCGGCAAGCGACAAGGAGGAAACGCCCGCCCATGCCCCGGCATCGTCCGAAGCACAGGTGGCGGTAAGTGCCGGTGATGGGCAAGAAGAACCCGTGCAAAATGGCGTTGTGGCCCGTTACCATTCTACCACGGCCATGCAGGACGGCTATACCGAAGAAATTGCCATCATCCGGTACCCCAATGGGAAATTCTACAACCATTATGGCTTTGATGAGGAACTGGGAATGGGAGCCGCTACGGCAGGCCCGTTTGATTCTCTGGAAGATGCCCGGCAAGCCCTTCAGGCCCATCGCCCTGATGCGCAGGAAGTGGAGGTGCAGGAGCAAAAGACGGAACGGGAAACGCAGCCTTTGGAGCCAATGCTGCTGCAAACCCAAGACGAGTACAACGCCGTTAAGGAAAAATACCCCAATTCCCTGGTAGGCTTTGAACTGGATGGGCATTACCTGTTCCTGGGCGAAGATGCCAAACAGGTGTCCGGGATTCTCGACAGCAAACTTCTGGAAAAACCACTGGAACAGGGCGGCCATGTCATGGTGACGGGTTTCCCCGCCAACCAGTGGGTGTATTATTCCCGTCAGCTCTGGAGTAAAGGCGAAAATGTCTGCCTGTATGGCGAACAGAAGGACGGTACCCATCTTCAGATCAAATATCTGAGTGGGAAAGATTATCTGCCCATTGATGCGACAGTACATATTGACGGCAGGGAGTTCCGCGTGGATGCGGTGGACTTTGAACGGGGTAAAGTCAGTTTGCAGGACATGACGATGGCCAGAGAGGCGCGGTATCCGTTATTCCGGGAGGAACCGGTCGAGTTTGTCCGCGCACTCTACGAGCAGGAGGAACCCCAATTTGATTTTGCCACGGAAGAACAGGTATTCATTGCGATCCAGCAATCCCGGTATGCCTATGAGGATTTCTCCGGCGAACAGATGGACGTGATCTATGCGGCTGGCCAGAAGAATCTGAACCTTCTGCCCATGCTGAACCCGGACTTTTCTGTGGAACAGATGCAACTGATCGCAGATATAGAGGACCGGGTACGCAAAAATGAGCGCGTCGCCTATGACGGGATGCTTCTCCCTCTGACCGGCCATGTTATGACACCGGAAGAAATCAACGCGGCACGGAAAGAAAACCGTTTGCCGTTAGAACCGTTTACCCAAACCGATGAGTTGTCGGAAGAACCGGAAGCACCTGTCCAACCGGCCACAGCCCAGGAAAAGCATAATTTCCACATCACCGACGATGATCTGGGTGCGGGCGGCCCGAAAGCAAAGTTCCGGGCCAACATGGACGCTATCCATCTGTTGAAAACGCTGGAGGCCGAGGGTCGGCTTGCCACGGCGGAAGAACAGGAAGTGCTGTCCCGTTTTGTCGGTTGGGGCGGCATCTCCCAGGCATTTGACCCGGACAACGCCAGTTGGGCGAAGGAGTACGCCGAGGTAAAAGCGGCGTTGACCCCGGAAGAATACAGAGAAGCCCGGGCTTCCACCCTCAATGCCTTTTATACCTCTCCCACTGTGATCAAGGCGATGTATGCCGCACTGGAACAGATGGGGCTGCGTACCGGCAACGTGCTGGAACCTGCCTGTGGGATCGGCAACTTTATGGGGCTGGTGCCGCAGAGTATGGAAGAACTGAAAATGTATGGCGTGGAGCTGGACAGCATTTCCGGCCGGATTGCCCGGCAACTGTACCAGAAAAACCAGATCGCCGTCCAGGGCTTTGAGACAATGGAGTTCCCGGACAGTTTCTTTGACTGTGCGATTGGCAATGTACCCTTTGGCGATTACAAAGTGCTGGACAAGCGGTATGACCGCTACAATTTCCTGATCCACGACTACTTCATTGCCCGTAGCCTTGACCTGGTGCGCCCCGGCGGTGTGGTGGCAGTCATCACATCCTCCGGCACAATGGACAAGCAGAACGATTCCGTTCGCCGTTACCTGGCAGCGCGGGCCGACCTTCTGGGAGCCATCCGGCTGCCGGACAACGCCTTTATGCGCAACGCCAATACCGGCGTGGTGGCAGATATTCTATTTTTCCAGAAGCGTGACAGGGTGGCATTGGAGGAACCGGACTGGGTGCATCTGGGTACGACCGAGGAAGGCTATACGGTCAACTCGTACTTTGCCAGCCACCCGGAGATGGTTTTGGGTACGTTTTCAACGGAAAATACCCAGTACGGCAAGCAGGAGGTGACGGTGAAGCCCATCGAGGGCGCTGTGCTGGCTGACCAGTTGAAAGCGGCCATCTCCCACATTCATGGAACGATCACTGAGCCGGAACTGGATGAATCCGAGCTGGAGGGTGTGGATACATCTATACCGGCAGACCCGGAGGTGAAGAATTTCAGCTTCGCCAATGTGGACGGCCGCGTGTATTACCGTGAAAATTCCCGGATGAATCTCATGGAACTGCCGGCCACGACAACCGAACGGGTGCTGGGGATGATTGAACTTAGGGACTTGACCCAAAACCTGCTCAATATGCAGATGGAAAACTGCTCCGATGCAGAACTGACCATCGCCCAGGACAAACTGAACCGGGCCTATGATTCCTTTACGGCGCAATACGGCCTAATCAGCAGCAACGCCAATCGCCGCGCCTTTTCGCAGGACAGCAGCTACTGCCTGCTGGCTTCTCTGGAAATCCTGGACGAAGAAGGCAAACTGAAGCGGAAAGCCGACATTTTCACAAAACGTACCATTCGCCGCCCGGAAGCTGTAACCAGCGTGGACACGGCCAGCGAGGCGCTGGCGGTATCCGTCGGGGAACGTGCCAAGGTGGATGTGCCCTTTATGGCGCAGTTGGCAGGGAAAACCGAGGACGAAATCACCGAGGAACTGGCAGGCGTGATTTTCAAAAATCCGCTGACCGACCAGTGGGAAATGTCGGATGAATACATTTCCGGCAACGTCCGCGAAAAGCTGGCTGTGGCCCGCCAATTTGCAGAGAATCACCCGGAATTTGCCATCAATGTGGCCTATCTGGAACGGGTACAGCCCAAAGACCTGGATGCGTCTGAAATTGAGGTGCGCCTAGGCGCAACCTGGATCAAGCCGGAATATGTCCAGGAATTCATGCAGGAGACGTTCCACACGCCCTGGTATATGGCGGGGAGAGTTATTTCCGTCTCCTATTCCGATGTGACCGGCGCGTGGAATGTATCGGGCAAAAGCCGGGATGTAAACAATCCGCTGGTCAATGCCACCTTCGGCACCACCCGCGCCAATGCCTACCGGCTGTTGGAAGATGCCCTGAACCTGCGGGACACCAAAATCTATGACACGGAGCGTGATATAGACGGGAATGAGCATCGGGTGCTCAACAAAAATGAGACGATGCTGGCCCAGCAGAAACAGGACGCCATCAAGGAGGCATTCAAGGAATGGATTTTCCGGGATATGGATCGCCGGGAAGATTTGGTGCAGACCTACAATCGGATGTTCAACAGCGTCCGTCCCCGCGAATACGACGGTTCGCACATTCGTTTTGTCGGGATGACGCCGGAGATCACCCTGATGCAGCACCAGAAAAATGCAGTGGCCCATATCCTGTATGGCGGGAATACCCTGCTGGCCCACTGTGTCGGTGCTGGCAAGACCTTCCAGATGATCGCTGCCGGCATGGAGAGCAAGCGTCTGGGCCTGGCGCAGAAATGCCTGTATGTAGTGCCCAACCATCTGACAGAGCAATGGGGCAGCGACTTTTTACGCCTGTATCCCGGCGCGAATATCCTGGTGGCGACCAAGAAGGACTTTGAACCGGCCAACCGAAAAAAGTTCTGCTCACGCATCGCCACGGGCAACTATGATGCTATTATCATCGGCCACAGCCAGTTTGAGCGTATCCCACTGTCCAGGGAACGGCAGATTGCCACGATTGAACGCCAGATTGACGATATCACAATGGCAATCGCGGATGCTAAGGACAAGGCCGGGGCAAACTTCACCGTCAAGCAGATGGAAAAGACCAAAAAATCATTGCAGGTGAGATTGCAGAAACTAAACGACCAGACGCGCAAGGACGATGTGGTCACCTTTGAGCAACTGGGCGTTGACCGGCTGTTTGTGGACGAAAGCCATTTTTACAAAAATATGTTCCTCTACACAAAAATGCGGAACGTGGCCGGCATCTCCCAGACGGACGCGCAGAAAAGCTCGGATATGTTTATGAAGTGCCAATACCTGGATGAGATTACAGGCAGCCGGGGCATTACCTTTGCGACCGGTACTCCTATCAGCAACTCAATGGTGGAACTCTACACCATCATGCGCTATTTGCAATATGACACCCTCCAGAAGATGGGACTGGGACATTTCGATTCCTGGGCCGCTACGTTTGGGGAGACGGTGACGGCGATTGAACTGGCACCGGAAGGAACGGGCTACTGTGCAAAAACGCGGTTCGCCCGCTTTTTTAATCTCCCGGAACTGATTTCGGTATTCAAGGAGGCAGCGGATGTCCGCACGGCGGATATGCTGCACCTGCCGGTGCCGGAAGCGGAGTATGTCAACGTGGTCTTAAAGCCCAGTGAAATCCAGCAGGATATGGTATCCAGCTTTGCTGACCGGGCGGAAGCCGTCCGCACAGGTTCGGTTGACCCCAGGACCGATAACATGCTCAAGATCACAAACGATGGGCGGAAATGCGCATTGGATCAGCGGCTGTTGAATGACCTTCTCCCGGATGAGCCGGACAGTAAGGTGAATCACTGTGTCGAAAATGCCTTTTCTATCTGGCAGGAAACCAGTGACATCTGCGCCACCCAGCTAATTTTCTGTGACCTGTCCACGCCGAAAGGCGACGGCAGTTTCAATGTCTACGATGATGTGCGGGATAAACTGGTGGCAAAGGGCGTTCCAAGGGAAGAAGTTGCTTTTATCCATGAGGCAACGACCGAGACAAAAAAGGCGGAGCTGTTTGCCAAGGTGCGCGCCGGTCAGGTGCGTATCCTGCTCGGTTCCACACCGAAACTGGGAGCCGGGACCAACATCCAGGATCGGTTGATTGCGCTGCATCATCTGGACTGCCCCTGGAAACCTTCTGACCTGGAACAGCAGGAAGGACGAATTTTACGTCAGGGCAACCAGAACAAGAAGGTAAAAATTTATCGTTACGTCACCGAAAATACGTTTGATGCGTACATGTGGCAGCTTTTGGAGAATAAGCAGAAGTTCATCAGTCAGATCATGACATCCAAATCCCCTGTGCGTTCTGCGGAAGATGTGGACGATACGGCGCTTTCCTACGCGGAAATCAAGGCGCTGGCCACAGGCAATCCGTACATCAAGGAGAAGATGGACTTGGACATTCAGGTGAGTAAGCTGAAACTCCTCAAAGCCAGCCACACCAGCCAGATTTACCGTCTGGAATCGGACATTGCCAAACGCTACCCGATAGAGATTACTGCCACGAAAGAGCGCGTGGCTGGGCTGAAAGCTGACCTGGAGGCGGTAAAACCGTATCTCGACCAGGACAAAGACGAGTTTGTCATTACCGTTGGGGAAAAGACCTATACGGACAAGAAAGAGGCGGGCACAGCGATTCTGGCGGCCTGCGCCGGTTTGAAAGCCGTCAATACGGCAGGGCAAATCGGTGATTATCACGGGTTCGCTTTGGTGGCGAGCTATGACACCTTTAACCAGACATTCATGCTCACCGTCAAGCGGCAATGCAGCTATACCATGGAGGTCGGCAAAGACCCGCTGGGCAATATCCAGCGTATCAACAATGCTCTGGCGGGTATTGAGAAAAAGCTGCCGGAGGCAGAGTCCAAACTGGCAACCTTGCAGGCCCAGTTGGAGGCTGCCAGGGAGGAGGTCAAAAGACCTTTCCCGCAAGCTGCGGAGCTGGAGGAAAAGTCGGCGCGGCTGGCAGAACTCAATGCTCTTTTGAACATGGATGAGCGCGGCGGTAGCGAGGCCGTTGGGCTGGATGAGACATCGGAAGCTATGGAAACTGTGACACCCACCCGGAAACAGCCGGAGGTTGCGCAAGAAGTGACCGAGCCTGATCGCCCCGCCAGGGGTGGGTCTGTTCTCGCTAGGCTCCACGAGAAACAGACGGCACATAAGGAGGAGCAGGGAGCCGAATCTGCTCTGAAAAAGACGCAGGCACAGGAACTATAAACTGTTGCGGCACCGCCAGAGGGAGACAGCTTGTGAATCCCTCTGGCGGTGTCCTTTTTGTGAAGGGGGATGATATAAATTTGTTGAAATTAGTACCAATCACACTGCGTCAGGCAAACGCTTTTGTCCAGGCATTTCATCGGCACCATAAACCATCCGTGGGGCACAAATTCTCAATTGGTGTTTCGGATGGAGAAAAGCTGGTCGGTGTAGCAATCTGCGGCCGGCCGGTCAGCCGTCGCTTGGACGATGGTTTGACGCTGGAAGTCAATCGTGTCTGCACGGATGGGACAAAAAATGCTTGCAGTATGTTGTACGGCGCATCCTGCCGCGCTGCGAAGGCAATGGGCTACCACAGAGTGATTACCTATATTCTCGAAAGCGAACCCGGCACATCCTTAAAAGCTGCTGGCTTTCATTGTGAAGGCCGTGCCGGTGGCCTGGAGTGGAACGGAAACCGCAAACCCAAAGACGCGGATCAATACCCACATGAGATGAAAACACGATGGTCAAAAGAAATGGAGGTGGCAACAAATGCCGGAAAAACAGGAGAGGTTGCATCAATTTAATCCAACGGAATCGGTGGTAATGACTTCCGGCCAGCAAGCACAAAAGATGGTGGAGGAAGCGAAAAAACGGTTTTGGCTCAATCCAGAAGAGGAAAACCTGATTGTCACCTATGCTCAAAAATATGATGATCCAAGTCTGGCGAGCTATCTGATTCATAAATTGGAACAGGCGGTGTATAACACTGATCCTGTGGCAGTTACCAGGGCATTACAGGAAGCCAGAGATGAGATTGACAAATTTCCTGACCGGGAGATCGGCCTTTCGGAAATGCACGAATATGGATACCGGAAGGATGATATGTACCCACTGTCGCAGGATAAGGCGCTGGAGATGCACAGGCTTGGCTTTAAGGTATACTGTTTGCAGCCGGACGGAACCGCAGGCACGTTTTCAAGCCGGGAGATGATCGAGGAACATAACGGCATCTTCGGCATCCGTAAAGCCGACTGGGATTATGAGATGGAGCACCTGGATGACGAGTACACGGAGGATACGGCGTATCTTCACCCGCAAATGAGCGTCTTAGAGAAGGATGAAGCACTGCGGCTCTTTGATGCCGGTGAGACAATTTATCTGATTACCACCAACCCGATCCCTGTTGCGGCGACCATCCGTTTGGAAATCGAATATGGCTCTGACTATTTTCAAATTTCCACCGAGGCATTGGAGAATGTTAGACGGCTTCAAACGGAAATGCAGGCACATCCTGAGCTGCAAAGCCTGCGGGAAGCAAAGCTGTTGTTGGAGAATGAGGACAGATATGGTGTTTATCAACTCCGAATTGACAGCCCTGTTACGGAAAAGCTGCTATGTCAGGGAATGGATGCCCTGAAATACCAGGGAAATTCAGTTGAGCGTGAAAATTACAATCTCGTCTATACAAATCATCTCTATCCGGCTGATACGCTGGAAAGTATCTACGCCAGGTTTCACCAGGATCGCCAGCCGGATTTTGATGGCCCGTCCCTCATGGTCAGCGATGTGATTGTGATGAACAGGGAGGGGGTACGGAGCGCGTACTATGTGGACAATCTGGGATTCCGGGAGTTAAAAGACTTTCTGCCGGCCCTTGAAAATCCTGCTCAAAGACAGCGCCAGGCAGTGGAAGGAAAAGAAAAAAAGAAATCTGTGCTTCAAAAATTGCATTCCCATCAGGCAAAACAAAAATCCCAAAAGCAAGCCAATCGTCACCAAAAGTCGCATACGCAAAAGAGAGGTGAGCAAGAGTTATGAAAGTGATTCCGTTTGAACAAGACGAATACATTGTCATGGCGATGTTTGAAGCAGAAAATCGTCAGGCCACAATGCAGCAGATCGAAGAAATCCTGCCATTCATTCAGGATGACACAGAACTGGTGAGGGTTGTGACAGGCACCATAGAAAAGATGAAGCGGATGCCGGATGCACAATTTGCACAGCTTGATCTGGAACCTTACCGCAAGGAGGACGGTGACGAGTGACCATCAACCAGTTTGCGGTATATCAGGTCAGGGAAGAAGCAGCATACCGGCCTCTGCGTTTCCGTTCCTATGATGAGCTACTGCAAAAAGGCTACCGTGTTGATGTAAGCAATTACCATCAGGTCTACCTTTCTCAACTGGCCCCAGGTGATACTGCTGAAACGATTTGCAGGAGGTTTGCTGACAAACTGCCGCATACTTTCAAAGGGCATACCATCAGTGTCGGTGATGTGATTGTTTTGAACCGGACTGGAGAAATATGTGCCTATTTTGTGGATAAGGGCAGACTGATCGCACTTGCCGGTTTCCTACGGCCTAACTCCTCCGGCACTCTCGTTTCGATGGACACAAGTAACTACCGAATAGATGGTAAGCCAGGCACCTGGCTGGCCTGTGACGATGTGATTGTTGATGGTCGGCACTTCTTCCTGATGCAGAACGAGCAGATGAAGAACGCAGCCGCCTGTGCGGTGGTGGACGAAAACGGCAAACTCGTTGTCGATGCGGCGCAAAAATTTGATGAAGATACACTTCGTCAGATCAACGAACATCTTCACCCTCCGCAAGCGGTTCAACAGGAGCCGGCAAAGAAGCCGCCGCTTGAAACTTGGCAGAAGGCATTTGAGAATGGAGAGTACCTTCGTGCAGCCGAGATGTCTGAGGAGCAGAGTTACTCCTTCATTGATGGGCGGATCAACAATTTGCCACCGAAAAAAGAAAAAGAAGGCAAGCGGCCTTCGGTGTTGAAACGTCTCCACGAGAAGCAGGCAGCCATTGCGGTACGTTCTGGAAAACTTGCACCGCAGATGGGACTTGAGCAGGAGGCAGAGAGAAACCGTAAATGAGGATAGCACCTGGCCAAATGGCTGGGTGCTTTTTCTTATTGTGAAGAAGGTGCGTATTCAAATATTTTTTACATTGCAGTCATGAATAGTGACTTGAATACGATGAGGTGCGATAGGATAATAGGATTATAAAAAATGTTAATTCGTCAAGTTTTCCAGTTGGCGGATTTGGGCAGAGTTGAATTTGCAACGCATTTGTGGTAGACTAAAGCCATAATAGGTGTGGTGTACTCTATAGCCTAAATTTCTGCACAGAGAGGATGTGAAGGCGTGGAAGTAGAAACTCAGCTTGCAAAATTGATTCAGGTGACCAATGAAAAAGCCAAATACGATACGCAAGTCAAGAAACTTTTGGCAAATGAAGCGATTCTTGCTTGGATACTGAAAACCTGTACAGAGGAGTTTGCTTCATACAGCCCCAACGAAATCATAAAATGTATCGAGGGGAAGCCGGAAATTTCTGAGAAGGCCGTTCACAGCGATGAACTGGATGCAGAGGAAGCTGCGGAATTGACAAGCAGCGACAAAAGCATTGAGGGTTCCAACACGGAAGATGCGAGCATCAAGGAGCATACCATTTACTATGATGTCCGTGTGAATGCCAGTGCGCCGGGCAATGGTCAGCCAATTCAGTTGATTATCAATGTTGAAGCCCAACTGGACACGGCTCCTGGATATCCGATTGAAAAACGGGCAATCTACTACTGCTGTCGGTTGATCTCCGCACAGTATGGAACGGTATTCAACCATTCGGAGTATGGGAAGATTCGCAAGGTCTACTCGATTTGGTTTTGCCCCAATTCCGCCAAGAAGCGTGAAAACACCATCAAGAAGATTTCCTTGGAAGAATCTTCTATGTATGGGGAACTTGAATCCCGTAAATCTGATACCGACTTACTTCAGGCGATCATCGTAAATCTGGGTGACCCTGATCAGCCGGTGGATAGTCGGATTCTGCGGTTGATGAATGTGCTACTTTCAAATAAGAAAGACGTACAGACGAAACAAAAAGTGATGCAGGATGAATTCCATATAGCCATGACGATGGAACTGGAAAGCGAGGTGTCTGAATTGTGTAACTTGAGCCAGGGGATCTATAATGAAGGAATCAATGTTGGTCTTGATAAGGGAATCGAGGGGGCGGTTGAGCTTCTTAGAGAGGCCGGTTTTGGCGATCAGGACATCATTGAAAAAATTATGAGCAAGTATCATTTAACTTTGGAAGCGGCGAAGAAATATGTACTTCTTCCCACCGCCGGCTGATCGGAACATCGATATTTGATTACGATGCCAGCACGCAGCTAACAATTTTGTTGGTTGCGTGCTGGCACTTTCTTTTTGCTTAAAAAGTTTAGTCAAGGGTGTGCTGCTCTGTGCGTACCGTTTCTTTTGCAGAGCCTTTGCCGAGAATAGCCTCCACATTGGAGCAGATCGTTTTCATCTCACTGGCATAATCCTTAAAGTAGTCGTAAGTCTCCTGCTGTGCCTTTTTCTGAATAGTCAGATTCTCCTTCTCCTGCTTCAGTGATTTCATAGAAGGAATCTTGCCGTCCGGGAACTGCGATTTCAAAAATTTCAAAGCAGTTTCATATAGTTCGATTTCGGTTTGGTGTTCCTGCCGGAATCTTTTTTTGTTTGGAGCTTTGAGCATTTCACGGTGAACATCCTTGCTTGCGAGATATTGCCCCGTATAGTGTATAAGCTGGTTGACGGATTTTAGTCTATCTTCCGTGTGGCGAAGCGCCTTCCTGGCATCTTTTCGCTTTGCGATCAGATCATCATAGGCGGATTGCAGTTCCTCTCTGGAATTGAAGCCGTTCTCCTGAACATAGGCGATGGTCTTTGCCATCTGTTGGAGATTAGAGACTTTCACCTTCTGCGCATAGGCTCGGCTCTGCTGCGCCTTCACATTATTCTGAAGATCAACGACCAGTCGCAAATCCGTCTTGATGAAAAGAATTTTGGCATACTCCGGGATAACCCCACCGAACGCTTTGAGAATGTCGGCATTATCGGATGTTTCAGGTGAGGAAGGCACATGTGCCTGACCAGCATTTTGCAGGTTTTGTGCAAAGACCTTCATCAAATAATCCCGGTCATACGCTGCACCCAACGACCGTCCAGTAATATTTTTTGTCCGTTCCGGGTGCATGTAGCTGAATCGCCCACGTTTATCGGTTACCCGGATTTTATATTTCTCCCAAAGGGTGGTACAAAATTGTACCAGCGTTGTGGAAGAACGCGCCACATCGTCAATGGCATCCCGCAGGTATTGCTTTTCTGTTTGAAATTTTGTCTTTGCCGGCGTCAGACCGAAAGCAATGACTTCCTGGTTAGTCGTATCCAATTCTTTCTGGCCGCGCTGCTGCGCCCAGTATTCCCGTTCCGTAACCTTTGCTTTGGCAGGTGACAGCAGATCGATCTGGTGCAGTTTTTCCCGTTGACATATTGTCATCAGGGATTTCTGCATATGTGTCAGGTAATCTCTGGTCTGGTGGTGCTTGTAGCCAGCCCGGCTGTCGCAGGGACGTTCCATAAACTCTTGCGGTTCCACATCCAACTTACGCAAACTGTTGATGACGATATGTACATGGATATTCCCGCTTCCGTGGCTTCCATCCGCGTGTGTACAGACCAGCGTCTGGTGGCCGGGGAAATTTTTCTTTGCATATTCGATGCCAATAGCCTGCGCACGTTCTGGGGTCAGGCCACGGTCGATCTGATCCTGCGGGTCAAAACTGATGATATAGTGGTGTGCTTTGATCTCTCCGGGTGTTTGGTTCTTGTGATATAACTCATTTAATTCCCGGCATTCTTCCGCGTAGGTGAAGGGATCACAGTTAATTCCATCCAGAATGTAGCCGCGCCGCCGGATCATTTTCCCGTTTTCATCGAGAACGGGCTTCATGCTGTTCTCATTGTGTTCAAATAAGAGATAGAACAGAGCATCGTTGTAGTTGGCATTTTTACTTGTAGTGTGTTTTAAGATTGCCATGAATTTCACCCACCATCCTTGTCACGTCCACCTGCATCTGGATAATGGCGTCCAATGCCCTTTCCAGCTCTGCGGTTACTGCCTGGGAGCGCAGGCCGCCGGTATTAAAGTGTTTTGCAATTTGATTGATGTTATTGGACAGGTTGCTGAGCAGCCAACTGATTTTTTTCATTTCTTCCCGAAGCTCTGGAAATTCAGCCGTCACCTTGTGTGTGACCGTAATCTTTCCGCCCAACAGACTTTTGCGAATGTACTCGGAGCGAGATAGACCCGCAGCGGCAGCTTTCTTCATCACCAGCTCTAACTCGATATCAGTCAGGCGAAGGGTGATGATGTGCTGATGGTTTAATTCTTCCTCCTTTTTTGGCCTTGCCATAACGCCGTACCTCCTTAACTTGAAATTTGCCGCAGGCAAAAATCACGGGAACCGTGCCCCGTGGCCGGAGTTCATCCGCCGCGCTGCGACCACTTTAAAATGGGAGCCAACCGCAAAATCACCAGATTTGCAGGAACCGAGGGAATGGGGAGCCGGAATCCCCATCAAGTATGCCCGGAATCGAAACCCGCGAAAGCGGGTTTTCGTATTACAGGGCGTATCTTGCTTTAGTGCTACCGACCCTTTAGAAATAGGCGAAAAATGCCTCGTTGCTCCTTCACTTCTCGGAGAAGATCATAAAAGTTGACAAGCCATTCGCTTATGGGAAAAAGCCAAACAGCTTGTAGAACGGTCTGGATTTGTCTGAGTAATGAAAGGGGAGCATATGTCTTGCACCCCCAATGGACAAATTGTACAGTTGAGAAGGGAGCGGCCTATGAAAGATGCAAAAATCAGAAGATTCGATGCGGTGGGCGTGACAGAGCCGGAAATCACGCCGAAACAGTTAGAGGAACTGCGGAATGTGGATGTCCGCACCGTGGACAAAAGCACACTGGTAGACATTGCAGATGTAGAGATTGACACGGCCTTGCCAGACAGAGAGCGGATACGGGACTTCATCCGTCAGATCAAAAATCCGTATTGCTATCTGGATCATGGGATTGTGGTGAAAATTAGCTTTGCCGGAAAGCGCAGCATGGAGGAATCCATTGTTCACTATATCAACACAATGGAAGGTTGAAAGGCCCAAAGTTAGTTTTCACACTTTAAATCGAAAAAGCACTGGACGATGCACGGAATATCTGGTATAATAGTCAGCGGGTAAGAAAATATTTACATAAATCAGTGAGCCTTTCATCTCTCTGACTATCATGCACGATTGAAGTGTGCTGTTATGTCAAGGAGGTGGAAGGCTTTTGTTGTCTTTAGGAAGAAAAGCCGATGAAAAAACGTATCGGACAGGATTGTACTACCGCCTTTCCAAAGAGGATGGGGACAAGGTAGAGAGCGACAGCATCGTCAACCAGCGGACAATGATTCGAGACTATGTCCGTACCAGAAAAGAATTCTGCGTTGTGGATGAATATGTGGACGATGGCTATTCAGGTTCCAATTTTGAAAGGCCGGCTTTTAAACGGCTGTATGAAGATTTGCAAAGCGGCGCGGTAAATTGCGTGATTGTCAAAGATCTATCGCGCTTTGGTAGAAATTACATTGAGGTTGGAAGATACCTTGAACGGCTCTTTCCCTTGATGGGGGTTCGGCTGATTGCGATCAATGATAATTATGACAGTACCGAGGAACACAGGAACAGCGATGCCATCATTGTTCCGATCAAAAATTTGATGAACGATGCGTACTGCCGGGATATGTCGGTAAAAATTAAAACCCAGTTGGAGGCCAAGCGGAAACGGGGCGAATACGTCGGGAACTTTGTGGTATACGGTTACTGCAAGGACACAAGAAATCGAAACCGCCTGGTTGTTGATGAAGAAGCAGCGGAAACTGTGAAGCAGATTTTTACATGGAAGCTGGAGGGAATGAGCGATCAGGGGATCGCAGACAAATTAAATGCAATCGGTGTGGCATCTCCCTTGGAATATAAGTTGCAGAAGGGATCGCACATTTCTGAAAACTTCAAGCGGAACGAAAGGGCGGTCTGGTCATCTAAGGCTGTGTTCCGCATTCTGCACAATGAAATCTATACAGGTACGCTTTTACAGGGCAAGCAGGAAAAATTGGATTACCGCTCCAAGGAAATTTCGGCAATCCCGCGGGAAAGTTGGGCTCGTGTGGAGAATACGCACGAAGCCATCATTGACCGGGAACAGTTTGAATTGGTGCAGGAGCTGCTTCAGAAGGACACTCGGATTGCTCCGGGGAAAACAGAGGTGGAGCTATTTTCCGGGTATGTTCAGTGCGGGGACTGTGGCAACAAAATGGTGCGCCATTCCTCCACGTCAGCCGGTAAGCGATACCTGTCCTATATCTGCAAAACCTATAAAGCTGACCGCAGTTGTTCGACCCATCATATCCGGCACGACCGTTTATACGAAATCGTCCTGGATGCAGTAAAAAAGCAGGTCGATCTTGCCGTCAATATTGACCGACTGATGCAGACAATCTCCGATCTGCCTGTTCAGAAGCGGCGTGTTGTTCGGCTGGACCGTCAGATGGAACAACTGCAAGAGGAAGTGGAACGGTTCAAACGAATCAAACAAAATCTTTATGAGGATTATGCCGAGGGAGTTCTGAGCCGCAAAGAGTATTTGGAGTACGCGGAGCTGTACGCCAGTAAAATTGCCAGCAGGCAGGAAGCCATGAAGGAATTGTCAAATCAACGCCAGGTCGCTCTTGGTGAGCAAATCGACAGCCAGTGGATTCATCTTTTTAAAAAGCATCAAAATATTACAGTGCTGACACGGCCTGTTGTTGTGGAACTACTTGACAAGATTGTGGTATTTGAAGACGGACGAGTGGAAGTTTGCTTCAAATATCAGGATGTGTTCCAGGAATTTTCAGATGCCTTAACGGTGTATCTCTCAAATGATATTCCATGTGATGGACAGGAGGAAACCAGTTATGCCAGTTAAAGTGGAGTTACTCCGGTTGGGCGACACTTCTGCTCCGGCACAATGGAAAGAAAAGAAGTCTTTTCGCACGGCGGTTTATATCAGTGCAGGCAGATGGGATCAGATTGTGGAAGCTCCCGCCCAGCTGCTTTCCAAGCAATCCGAACTGTGCCGGGCATTTTTAAGGGAACATAAGGAGTTCAAAAAGGTAGAAACCTATGCGGATCGCAACAGCAACAGGGAAACCAACCGGGAGTGGAACCGGCTGCTCGATGATGTTGAGTGCAGGAAGGTGGATGCTGTCCTCGTAATCTCTATCGCCCAGATTGAGGCATCCTGCGGTATGGCTTGCTACCACGTTGGACGCTTCTTCTATCCTGCCGGTATTCGCTTTATCGCGGTGGAGGACGGTTTTGACAGTTTCCGGGATGATCTGGAACTGTATTTGAAACGATACGCAAACCGCTACGCTTCATTTTTGGGAGCACAGCGCCATGAAAAGCGTTTCAATAGAAATAAGGTGACCAGCGTTTCCGTGCCGTATGGATATATCTATGTGGCTGGCGGGACGCCCGAAATCGTCATCGATGAAGAAACGGCTCCTTTTGTAAAAGAACTTTTTACGCTTGCCTTGCAGCGTACCTCCGTCACAGAAATGGCGAGACACATGACGGAGATCGGCGCGCCTACGCCAGCATCTCGCAGGCGTGCCCTCTATGGCCAGAAAGTCTCAGGGAGTGAATATTGGAAAAGCTCAGTGGTGAAAACAATTTTGAAAAATCCCTGTTATACAGGAGATTATGTGACGGGGAGGACGAAGGAACGGTTTATTGATGGCGTTAATCATTTTGAAAGAGTACCCAGTGAAGATTGGCTGGTTATCAAAAACCATCATGAACCGATCATTGACCGCGAGACATATGAAAAGTCAATGGAGATTATGGATAGCCGCCGGTTTGCAAATCATCGGGATCAGGCCAGCGCGCAAAATCCGTTCAGGAATGTTTTCGTTTGCGGGCATTGTGGAGCCGTCATGACGTGCAGTAGAGCGAACAGTAAAAACGGGAAGCCCTATGCAAGTATTCGCTGCAATTCTATCCGCTTTGACAAGACGAGTGGATGCGAAGCCTATGATGTTCAGATGGATGAAACGATTGTCAGAGTTCGTGGGCAGTTGGCAACAGAAATTGGCAAGGCAAAGGAGGCAATCGGTAGGTTCCCGCAAATTGTCGAAAGCGAATGGTATCAAAGAACATTATCTCGTTTCAAGGAACAAGAAAGTACAATAGCGGCTAAAATACCGGATCGTACTTTAACGAAACGCCAAAGAGATGATTTATATCAGGCGCTGCTGCGGCAGAAAGAAAAACTGCATGAGTTTGAAACCGCATTCAGCCTGAATAATCCCTGGGCAAGCCTATTTACAGGGATTGGTGATGCGGAAACGATAGAATTTGAGCGGCAGCAGGTTCGGGCAATTTTTCGGAAAATCGAAGTATTCAGAAATGGCGAAGTAAAAGTTCATTTTGTCCATGAAGAGTGGCGGGCTTATATAGACGCTTACTTGGCGGAAGTTAGAGAGAAAGGCGGCATGAAAGAATGGGTAGACGAAACCGGGCAATAAAATCGGAGGAGCGCGTTGAAGCAAGACGATTGGATCAGGAATGGCGTACCGCCATTTACGCGAGACTGTCTATGGAAAATAACGGATTGGAGGATGAACGGTCGCTCGATAATCAAATCCGGTATGTGGAAGAATACATTCAAAAACATCCATATCTCAAGCTCGTGGATGTATATGTGGATAACGGATATAGCGGGACAAATTTTTCGCGCACCCAGTTTTTAAGGTTGATGGACGATCTCAAGACGGGACGTATCAACTGCATTGTGGTCAAAGATTTATCGCGCTTTGGCAGGAATTATCTGGAAGCAGGATATTACCTTGAAAAAATCTTCCCGTTTCTGAATATACGGTTTATTGCCATTAACGACAATTATGACAGTATGGATGAATCCAAAAAGGATAGCCTGATCGTTCCTATTAAAAACCTCGTGAATGATATTTATTCCAAGGACTTGTCCCGCAAAATCAGCGGTACAATGCGCATGAAGGAAAAGAAAGGTGAAATCTGGTACGGTGTGCCGGCTTACGGATATTGGAGAAAAGCGGATCAGCCGTTCCGAATGGAAACGGATGAGGAAACAGCGCCATATGTAAGGCTCGTGTTTCAATGGACATTATCGGGAATGAGTTATGCAGAAATAGCGTATCGTCTTAATCAGCTTCAGGCTATTACACCGACCATGCGCCTGGCACAAAGAGGACATTACAAAGAAGAAAGTATTCACCTTAAAAAAACATGGGCAGTCACTTCGGTGAAAACCATCTTGCACAATCCGGTTTATATGGGGGATACCATATACAATCGCAGTTTTCAATGTGTGAGGGACGGGACGGAACACGCTAAGCGTCCAAGAGAGAAATGGTTCGTGATTCCCAAAACACACGAAGCGTTGGTGAGCCGGGAAGATTTTGAAAAGGTTGCACAGCTCTTGGAGAAACGGAATGAAGCCCAGGCAAAGAAAATCGAGCATAACACAGAAGTACGGGCAAAATCGCCGGACATTTTGAACGGGTTATTCTTCTGCGCTGATTGCGGGAGAAAAATGTATTATTACCGGGACATTCGTAAAGGCAAGGTGAAATTCTGTAGTTACTACTGTAGTGGTTACCGGTATGGCACCAGGGAAGTGAGCAAATGCGAAAGAATAGAAATCCCGGATCGGCTAGTTAGGCTGCTTGTTTTAGATCAAATCCGTTTACAGATTCAGGCCGGCTGTAGGGTGATGGAATTGAAAAAGCTGGCTGCAAAATCGGATAAGGTTGAGTCACAGAAAAATGTACTCAAGGAACAAGTGAAATCTCTGAACCAGAAAATGGTTGCCCTGTCTGCAAAGCGCCACCGCTTATACGAGGATTTTGCCGATGGCATTCTGACCGAGGAGGACTACAAAGAAATCAAAAGCAAGTATGATGGGAACTTCAATCGGGTTAGCAGTGAGTTGTTGGCTGTTGAGAAGCAACTGTCAGAGTTACAAAACATTGCAAAACCGGATCAGGATTTCCAAGAGTTGGTGAACAGGGTTGGAAAGGCAGACCGCTTAACATATGAACTTGTTCATGAAATGGTAGAGCGGATCGAATTCGGCAGGGAAAAAGTCCTTCACATTACATTCCGTCACCATGATTGGGTGCAAGAACTGGTGGAAATGGAGGGAAACATTTGATTGCTCTATATATCAGATTGTCGCTGGCCGACAATGATTTGGATGAAGTCAAGGAAGAAAGTAACAGCGTTGTAAATCAAAGAAGTTTGCTGCATGATTTCGTAAAAGAACATCCAGAGTTCTCAGGCGAGGAAGTCGAAGAATTTGTAGATGACGGATACAGCGGAACCAATTTTGAGCGCCCGGCGTTTCAAAGAATGATAGAACTTGTGAAGCAAAGGGTTGTCACAACGGTGATAGTAAAAGATTTCTCCAGGTTTGGACGTGATTACATAGAAGTTGGCGATTATATGGAACGGATTTTCCCTTTTATGGGTGTCCGTTTCCTTTCCGTTGGGGATGCCTATGACAGTGATTCCCACCAGGTGGGTGATGATAAGGATTTGGAAATTATCATGAAAAATATCATCAACACCTATTACAGCCGGGACTTGTCCAATAAAATCACATCGACAATATGGTCGCGTAGAAGCCGAGGTGAGTTTGTATATAGCGGTAGGCCATTCGGATATTTAATTGATCCCAAAAACACCGGTAACATTGTAATTGACCCAAAGGCTGGGAAATACGTTCGATTGATGTTTGATCTTGCCTTGGAGGGAAAAGAAACCGGTCAAATTGCAGATGAGCTGAATAAGAGGAAAATACCCACCTGCGGCGTCTATAACCATGAAAATAATATTGCCGGCAAGAGTAGAAGCCGAGGCAAGACCAAATGTAAAAAGTTCTTTTGGGATGCACAGAAAGTGGCCAGGATACTTTCTGACCAGGTATATGCGGGAATGTATGTTTCGGCAAAGTCACGGGTCATTGTCCCGGGCTTTAAGAAACGGCGAAAAACAACACCGGATGAAATTGTCACCATCCATAATCATCACGAAGGGATTGTGACTGAGCAGGAATTCGCAAAAGCACAGGAAGTCTTTCAGATTAAGAGAACCAATTATATGGCTCCCTATAAGCGGAATCCGCTTGGCGGAAAAATTGTATGCGGTAATTGCGGCCATGTTATGCTGTATAACGAACGTAAAGTTATTGACTGCTTTTACGTCTGTCCCTTACAGAAAAAATCAAAAGAGGATTTGGGGTGTTACAAAGATAGAATCAATGAAACCCCAATCGATAATCTGGTATTCCGTGAATTGAAAAAATGGTTCCAGATTTTGCATTCCATTGATACGCAACTGAAGGAGCAGGAGCAAAGAACTTGGTTGGAAATACAGACGATTGGAAAAGAGATCGGTAGTGCACAATCGAAGGTAAAAGGGCTGCAATCCAAGAAGGTATCTTTATATGAAGATTACAGCGATGGCAAAATTTCAAAGGATGATTTTCTATCCGCAAAGGGACAGCTTACAGACCAAATAAATTTATGCCGCAGCGCATTGAATGAATTACATAAAAAAGATGCCGATCTGCGCAAGAACAGAAAAAAGTGCCTGCCAGAGTTTCAGGAGTTGATTCAGAAAGTCGATCTTTTTGAGAACGAAATCATATTGACAAGAACAATGGCCGATGTCTTTCTGGAAAGGGTTGTGGTGCATGACCAATACCATATTGAAATCCAATGGAAATGGAACGATCTGATTGAGGAGCTTGGACTCCAACCGGCCGAACAGCAAGTAGAAAAATAGAACAATTGAATACTTGAGCAGAATCCCCCGAACAGCTTTTGTTGAGAAGCAGTTCAGGGGATTTTTTAGGTTGGAACATTTTTGTACAGCACATGAAAGCAAAGCATTGGGAATGTTGGAGGCTGCTTTTTTGACTTTTTTCTGTTCCTATCTTGACAAATTCATATCTACTACACGGTGGACAGCATTATGGAAGATTTGAACTGCGGCAACAAAAAGGCGGTGAAGCTGCTCAATGAACTGGACAGTGAATATGGCCTGATTGAGCGTAAGCGCCAGGGGCAGGGGAAACCGACACGCATCTATGTGAAGAACTTTTCAACACTGCTCCAGAACCGACATTTCCAGAAGTGTCAAAATGACACTTCTAAAAGTGTTAAAACGACATCTCTAGACATGTCAGAACGACACTCTAATAAGACTAATATAAATAATACTGAGTTTAACAAGATCAATCCTATCTATCCGCCGGTAAACGGCGATGGAGATGATGGATTGGAAGCGTACAAACGGTATCGGGATTATTTTTTGGATCAGTTGGAGTTTGATGTTCTGTTGGCCAACCACCCATATGATGGAGAGGTGCTCAACGAAATTCTGGAGCTGCTTGTTGAGACGGTCTGTTCCAAGCGACAGTATCTTCATGTCTGCGGCGAGGACAAGCCCGCTGAAGTGGTAAAAAGCCGCTTGATGAAATTGACAAGCGACCATATTGAGTACGTTTTAGATTGTCTCAAATCAAACACCACGGCGATCAAAAACATCAAACGCTACTTACTGGCTACCCTGTACAATGCGCCGGTTACCATCAGCAGCTATTACAGTGCCCTTGTCAACCATGATCTCTACGGCAGAAAAGAGGAATAGTAGTCAAGGTCATATCATGAGTTTGCAGCTTTTATTCAGGTAAACAGGAAAAATTCCCGGAACGAGGAGGTGATAAACCAAATGCAGGAGGAAACCACGGAAAAAACCATCTCTCTTTGTATCAAGGGGGCAAAGGTGACAGAGGGCGTTCTGAAGGCGGTGCTTAAAAAGCTGGTTTCGGAAATGAATCAGCAGAAATCGTCGATCAGACGGTGCAGCTCGGTCACCCGGCGGGGCAAGCAGAGCCTGAAACAGATGATGAAGGAGGGAAGTCAGCTTACCAACATTGAGATTACGGACAACAATATCAAATCCTTTGAGCGCGTGGCCCGAAAATACGGCATTGACTACAGCCTGAAAAAAGACAGTTCCACATCCCCGCCCCGGTATCTGGTCTTTTTCCGCGCCAGGGATGTGGATGTTATGACCGCTGCCTTTAAGGAGTATGCGGGCATCTCGGCGGAAAAGGAGAAAAAGCCGAAGATGTCCATCCGCAAGAAACTTCAGATTGCCAAAGACCGCGTCGCGAAGCACCGTGAATGCGAAAAATCTCACAAGAAAGAGAGGGGACAGGAACGATGAGCAGGAAAATCAGGCGGGGGGCTATGCCGGCTCGCAAGCTGCGTAAAAAAGCACCCTCCAACCAGACCGGGGGCAGCGCCTGGGGGCAGAAACTGGCATCCGCTGTCCGGGAAAAGTTACAGGGCGTTCAGGTCAAAAAGCTGCTTCCCAAACTTATCCCATTTGCGATTGTGTTCTATCTGATCGACAAAAGCGCATGGCTGTACCGTCACTGTACAGGGGATTCTGCTATTACCCGGCTGATGGTTCTGCTTCAGAACTTTGGCCTGGCGTTCCAAAACCCGCTACCCAGTATCCACCTGATGGACATAGGAGCCGGCGTGATCGCCGCAGCCGCATTTTATGCGATCCTTTACTTCCGGCATAAAAACGCCAAAAAATACCGTCCCGGTGAGGAATACGGCTCCGCCCGATGGGGAACCCATGCAGATATCGAGCCTTACACAGACCCGGTATTCCAGAACAATGTGATTCTCACAAAGACCGAGTGTCTGACCATGAATAGTCGCCCGAAGGACCCCAAGACTGCCCGGAACAAGAACGTGCTGATTGTGGGCGGCTCCGGCAGCGGCAAGACGCGCTTCTGGATTAAGCCGAGTGCGCCCGTAGGGGCGGTATAAACGTTACTGTAAGCAAGTAATAGGTTAAAGCATCATGTGGCAATAGCCGCAGCCTATCCTTCCCCGTCTTACCCCAAAAGGGAAACCGGAGGGCGACCATAGCATGGCGGAGGACACGGGGCACTGAAACCTCTGAGGTGCCCGCGTGACGGAAGGAAAATCCACGTATGAGGATGGAAGCTAAACTGCTTGAATGACAGCCTGAAATCGGGACCAAGATCCCACCCCTGACGTAGAGAGGTTGTACCCGTCAGTGTTCCTGACAGCCGCATTGTTTGGCTATGCGACTGCAGATGCTCGGAACAGATTCAGCCACGGGAAAGTGGAAAAAGGCGAACGTCACATGCCGACAACGTGGAGCGCTTGTTTATACCGTACGAAACGGGGATTGTCTAAAGTGAAACGCCGAAAGGCTATGAAAACGCTGAGACGCGGGATTCTGAATATTCACCAGGACAACAGAGTTCCCATAGTAGTCCGAGGGCGGGAAGGCCGTCCGCATGGCGAAGGGGAACAGTGAATCATTTTCAAAACAGAAAGGATGGTGTGCGAGACACCATGAGAAATCCGATTCATGTCTTGAAAAGCCTTGAAGAAAAGGCAAGTGTAAGCAACTACCAATACGAAAGATTGTATCGCAATCTGTACAATCCTGAATTCTACCTTCTTGCCTATGCCAGCATTGCAAAGTCGCAGGGGAGCATGACGCAGGGGGTAGACGGACAGACACTGGATCGCATGAGTCTGCCGAGAATCAACCGGATCATTGAATCCATTCGCAACAGGACGTACCAGCCAAAACCTGCCAAGAGAAAGTATATTCCAAAGAAAAATGGAAAACTCCGCCCACTGGGGATTACTTCCACCGACGATAAGTTGGTGCAGGAAGTAGTCAGAATGATTCTGGAAGCAATCTATGAGCCGACATTCAGCAACTACTCTCACGGCTTCAGGCCCAAAAGAAGCTGCCATACTGCGCTCAGTCAGGTGAAGAAAACCTTTACAGGTGTCACCTGGGTTGTGGAAGGAGATATCAAAGCTTGCTTTGACCATTTTGATCACCATGTGCTGGTTGAATTGCTGCGCAAAAGAATTTCGGACGAGGCTTTTATCGGCCTGATTTGGAAATTCCTGAAAGCCGGATATATGGAGCAGTGGCAGTATAACTGCACTTACTCTGGTGTTCCGCAAGGCAGCGGTATCAGTCCTATCTGTGCCAATATATATCTCAATGAACTGGATGGCTATATGCAGGCGTATAAAGAAAAATATGACTGTGAACCGACCAGAAGAAAGACGACCAAAGAATATGAACGGGCGTCACGGAGATACAAGAAAGCACGCAAATCGCTTATGGATGCAGAGAAATCCACTCCTGAGCTGGTAAAAGGATTCAAAGGGGCCAGAAGTGAAAAGATGAATCAGCACTACTATGATCCGTTTGAGAAAGGATACAAGAAAATCCAGTACAACCGATATGCTGATGATTTTGTAATCGGCGTGATCGGGTCCAGAGAAGACGCAGAAAGAATTAAGAAAGATGTAAAAACATTCCTTCAAGAAAAGCTGCATCTGGAAATATCCGAGGAAAAGACAAAAGTAACCCATTCCAGCGAGCCGGTACGATATCTGGGATATGATTTCAAAGTGATCCACTCCAAAAACATGAAGCGGTGCAAAAATGGCGACATGAAACGGGTGTGGTATGGAAAAGTATTTCTGTATATGCCGAAAGAAAAGTGGATTAAAAAGGCCATGGAACGGGGAGCGATACAAGTGAAGCGCAATCCCGACACAGGAAAAGAAATGTGGCGTCCTATGCCAAGAAAAGACCTGATGAACCGCAGCGATGTAGAGATTGTATCCACGTTCAATGCAGAAATCCGAGGACTGTATAACTTCTATCGGATTGCGGAAAATGTGGGAGCCCTACACAAGTACTATTATATGGTGCGGTACAGCATGTTAAAGACACTGGCAGGAAAACACAGGACAAACGTCAGTGTTGTGAAAAAGCGCTGCATGGCAGATGGTGTGTTGAGAGTTCCCTATGAAACAACCAAGGGGCTGAAATACTGTGAATTCTACCATGGAGGATTTGAAAAGCACAGCGACGGCTATGACAATGTAGCTGATGTGATGCCAACCTACAGAAAGTATGATGGTCGGCACACGATTGTAAACAGGATTAAAGCCGGAGTATGTGAACTCTGCGGGGAAAATGCAGAATATCTCTGGATGCACCACGTCAGAACGCTGAAAACGCTGAAAGGCAGAGATGTTTTTGAAAAGAAAATGCTGGCAATGCGAAGAAAATCGCTTGCTCTCTGCTCGGATTGCTTCGAACGCTTACACGAAACTGAATCGTTGAGGTGATTCATGGAAAGCCGGATACGCCGAGAGGTGTACGTCCGGTTTGGGAGGCGGCTCCCTGAAACCTACCGGTAAAAGCCGACAAGGCGCAGGGTGCCTACCCCATACTTATTGCAGATGCATTCCTCTTATGTTCTCACCGACCCGAAAGGAACTACGATTCTTGAGGTCGGCAATGCGTTTGTGAAGAAAGGCTACCGCATCAAAATCTTTAATTGTATCAACTTTAAGAAGTCGATGCATTATAATCCGTTTGTGTATATCCACTCGGAAAAGGATATTTTGAAGCTGGTGACAACCCTCATGACCAACACCAGAGGAGAGGGAAAGGGAGGCGACCCCTTTTGGGACAAGGCGGAGAAGCTGCTGCTGACTTCGCTTATTGCCTATATCCACTATGAGGCACCGGAAGAAGAACAAAACTTTGCAACGCTGCTGGAATTTTTGAACGTGATGGAAGTCCGGGAGGATGACGAGGAGTACCAAAACCCGGTGGATATCATGTTTGAGAAGTTAGGAGAGCAGCAGCCCAATCACTTTGCAGTACGCCAGTATCGTCTTTACAAGTTGGCCGCCGGTAAAACGGCAAAGTCGATCCTCATTTCCTGCGGTGCCCGGCTGGCACCATTTGATATCGCGGAGCTGCGGGAGATTACCGCCTATGACGAGCTGGAACTGGACACCTTGGGTGACCGCAAAACGGCACTGTTCCTCATTATGTCCGACACAGACAGCACCTTCAACTTCCTGATCTCTATGGTTTACACCCAGCTTTTCAATCTGTTGTGCGAAAAGGCAGATGACGTATATGGCGGGCGGCTGCCCGTCCATGTGCGCTGCCTGATTGACGAGTGTGCTAACATCGGCCAGATTCCCAACTTGGAGAAGCTGGTGGCAACCATCCGCAGCCGGGAAATCTCGGCCTGCCTGGTGCTGCAGGCACAGTCACAGCTCAAAGCGCTGTATAAGGACAACGCTGATACCATCATCGGCAACATGGACAGCCAGGTCTTTCTGGGCGGTTCGGAGAACACAACCCTCAAGGAACTGTCTGCTGCACTTGGCAAGGAAACCATTGATACGTTCAACACATCAGACACCCGCGGCAACAGCCCCAGTTATGGCACCTCGTTTCAAAAAACTGGCCATGAACTTATGAGCCGGGATGAACTGGCCGTCATGGACGGCGGCAAGTGCATCCTGCAGCTGCGCGGCGTCCGGCCCTTTTTGTCCGACAAGTACGATCTGACCCAGCACCCCAACTACAAGCTGACAGGGGACTACGACAAGAAAAATATGTTCGACATCGAGAAATATCTCGATCACCGCCTGAAACTGAAACCTTCGGATACCTATGAAGTAATCGAGGAAACCGAAGAATAAAAAAACTCCCCCTGCTCATGAACTGTGAACAGGTCCGTAAAAAGTAGACAATAGACAAAAAACCTCCCCGTGTAGGATAA
>OESA01000076.1_pt1 | contig 44778 bp, 54 predicted proteins | sample 1540101 | NCBI WGS metagenome assembly OESA01 (sample SAMEA3891891, study PRJEB23780) | metagenome | biome: terrestrial biome; feature: animal house; material: Caecal content | place: Italy | collected 2015-05-05 | reverse complement strand
TTTTGCTGCTCCAAAACAATATCATACCAATAAAAATTGCCTGCCGGCCCTCTATACGGGACGGCAGGCAATCCAATCTTCCGATTGTTTAACTGAGGAGAGGATTTTGGGCGCAGGACAACAAGCCTCTCCGGTGTCGAAGAAGTTTGTTGAAATTCATTGCGGAGATTTTAGCCCCAAAAAAGAATTTACTCGGGATAAATCCTCTCACGGGCATCTTGTCTACTTGGTACCGGTTACGCAGTATGGACGGAACCGATTCTATTCCGTTCCGAATTCTATGCCAATTTTGAAAATCAGGTGCATGCATCTGTTGCTGCTGCCTTGCGCGCTCCACAGCCGAGCGGGAAAGTGACATTTGACAGGTCGCCCGTCGCTGCTTTGCTTGGCATTCTTCGCGGTGATCACATCCCATGCAATGTTCAGATTTAAAGTAGGCCCTGATTCGGGACGTTCTTTCTGTGTAGGAGCAGCGTATTGGCGCATATCCGGCTGGACATTGCTGCACACTCTTTCCGTTATCACTTAGCAGAAAACCGCCGTAAATATCCGGTACAGCTACACCCTTTAATGCTGTATTGATGAGCTCAATATTTTTCTCTGCTGCAAGTTCTCTGCACTCCTGCCCCACATAGCCGCCATCCGCAACAATCCGCACGGTCTCCTTTTGTTCTTCTGTGCGCGTAAGATGGTCGCGAAGAAAGCGCGGGTCGGAAAATATGTTTTTCTCATATTGATAATCCGTAATCACGGAACCGCTGCTGTCCACACTCTCCACCACATTCGCAGCATACCCAATATGGTCTTTCCCTGCCTTTACACAGTATGTCGCATCCGGGTCAGTAGGATTTTGCAGGGAAGTTGTTGACGGGGATTCCTCTCCCTTCTTGCGAAGCCGTCTTCCGCCGCTTCCGGCAATGGTCTGCTCGTCCAGGCATCGGACAAGCAGACGATACTCCTCTGTTTCCTGATATTGTGCCGCACTCCGCAGCAGAAGCTGGTCCGCATCTTTCAGAATGGTCTCTATTCGCTCATTCATATCTGTGTTCCGGCAATGATACACGATGAAATTGCGGTCACCTGGCTGGCAGTAATGTTCCAGCCCTGTCAGTTTACCGATGCCTTCCTTCTTTTCGATACGCTTGGCAAGTCTTGCAACACAGGAATAGAGCAGCTCGATCCGGCTTAATTTTCGGATATTTGCCTCGATCATCAGCGAATCCATACGTTTGACGTGAGAATTGATCCCCATCAGTTTTGCGATTTTGCGGTTCAGATCGCAGACGCACTCATGGAACAAATCTACGCCGGTAGTTTTTTCGTATTCATAGCAGCGTTTCCGAAAACGGGACAAGGATTTGTCGCTCAACGGCTGCTCCTCGTAGCTGGTGGTGTGGAGAGCATACTGATAATGGATGTCCAGCATCAGATTCTCAACAATCTCGTCATCGGACAAAGCAAACAGTTCTTTTATAATGAGCGCACCCACAATAATATTGACTGGGGTATTGGGTCGTGAAGCATTTTGAGAATACAAAACTCGGAAACGTTCTTCGTCAATGGCGGGAAAAATCTCATCAGAAAACACTTTTGCCCATGACTTTTCCAAAAAGCTCCGCTCCCGTCTCGTGAGCCGGAGACTGCGGTCGAATATGGACAACTGCTGGCTTCCGTTGGCCCTGTATGACATCTTCCGCCACCACCCTGTTTTTATCTACATTATATCAAACCTGAAGTATTGTGTCACACCCCCTTTTGACCTTAATGTCACATTTTGGTACAAACCACTCTCTCTTTTATTTCACGGTATAGAGATTGGAGGTGCTGCTCCCATTCGGCCTGTGCCGGGAAGCCTTTTTCAGATAGCCGTGCTGCTCCAGATCGTGCAGCGCCCGCTTGACCGTGGAGCGGGACAGCTTCATGTCCGAGGCAATGGTCTTAATGCCCGGCCAGCACTTTCCCTCGGCATCGGAGCGATCCCGCAGGTACATATAGACCGCCTTCGCTCTGGAGGGAAGCTCAGTGTCGGCGTAAATCGTTCCGAAGTAACTCATCGTTCCTCCTCTCCGAATGTCTTCATTTGCTTTCCTCTTTTTACAGCCCTCTCCTGAGCCGGAGCATGGGCGATGCCGCCCCGGCTGGATACCGCATAGCCGCGGCTTTCGTCCATCTCCTCCGGCTCACTGAGCTGCGGGAGATTCCGCTCCAGATCCACCCGGTTGGCATAGGCCACCGCTCGGTTGGCTCTCTCCGGCACCACATACGGCTCCCCGAAGGTAATGCCCCAGTTTAAGAAGAGTTGGAGCCGGGTCCGCATGGGATGAGTGCCGGTTTTCATGACGATAAAGCTGCCCTTGGGAATGGATTTCAGCTCGTCGGGCGTCAGCAGGGCGCGCTCCATCATCTGCAGGCTCTGGCTGGGATCGTTCTTGCCACGGCTCACCGAGCCGGAGAGGACGGTGCGGCTGCCCAGGGCTTTGGACAGCACTTCGGCGGTCTGGCTGTTGGGTGCAAAGCCGCCGAAGATGGTGTCCTGGCAGTTGTCCTGAATGATCTCGCAGCCCTCTTTCCCGTAGTTTTTTTCGAGCTGCGCTAAGGACTGGATGATCGGCACGAGCGTTAACCGGCGAGAGCGTCCAGCTGAGAAAAGGGGCAGTATATCAAACGGGGGCATGGTGCCGAATTCGTCACAGAAAAGCACCACCCGGTTTTTCAGCTTGCCGCCGTTCTCATCGGCCACAGCGAACAGCTCCCGGCTCAGGTTCTGGATCATGAGACCGGCCATGAAGTTCTTGGTTGTGTCTTCTTCCGGCAGGATCAGGAAGATGGCAGACTTCTCCGAAGCAAACTTCTCAGCGTCAATGGCGCTGTCGAAGCACAGGATCTGCTCCAGCTCGCTGTCCAGAAAGGCATTCAAGCGGGACAGCACGGTGGACATGACGGAGGCCATTGCCTGCTCGGCGCTGTTGAGGGCGGCACCGGCAAACCACCTCGCCTTGTGATCCGGCGGCAGTTTTGCCATCAGGAGCTGGAAGTGGCTCTTGCCCTTGACACGGCTGGGCTCCAGCAGATCCTGCACCAGCTTGAACACGGAGACGATATGGCGGCGCTCCTGGGGGTGGTCTTTATCGGGCGGCAGGAACTCGGCCAGCATCAGGATGACCGAGGTGAGAAGCCCTTCCGCCGCATCGTAGAAGAAAGCGTTCTGGCCGCGGTTGCTGTCATCGCCGTCCGGATTGACGATGGTCTTGGACAGGATTTTGGCGTATTTCTCGGCCTTGGCCCGGGCCGCGAGATTGTTCGGGTCACTCCGGGCAATTTCCATATACCGGTTGACCAGCGTCAGCAGATTGTTACCGTCTGAGCGGGTGGGATTTCGCAGGTCGATCACGGCCACATTCTGATACCCATAGCAGTTCTTGGCAATGGCGCCGTAATTGCGGGCGAGGTCGCCCTTGCTGTCCAGCGCCAGCCAGCTCATGCCGCTGGCGCAGGCGTACTCCAGATTGGGATAGAGAAAATAGGCGGTCTTGCCGATGCCGGAAGCGCCGATCATCAGGCAGTGGATGTCATCGCTGTCCACGAGGGCGGTGAGTTCGCCTTTCTTTCCCTTGCACCCCAGCACCAGCCCCTGCTCCGTGGGCAGGTTCTGGCCGCTGCGCCATTTCTTCACCTCGAAGGGGACATGGGCATAGGTCTGCCGGATCTCTTTGGCTGTGGCCCATCTTGCGGTGCCGTGCTGGCCGTCGCCGACCGTTTTGGATTTGATCCCGCTCAGGGTATAGTAGTGGGACAAGGCGGCCAGACAGCCGATGACCAGAAACATCAGCCCGCCGGCGGCCAACAAAATCAGGACTTGGTGTGGCATGGTTAACCCCTTTCAGGGCACACCACTTCCTGCTCGGTTCCATACTTCTGAATGCGCACATCACTCTTGTTACGGCCTACTTCGGGCGAACAGGAAGTGGTGTGCGTTGTTGTTATTTACTGCATGACTTGTGCGAAGGACGGTTCCTCAGCGGTCAGATCATCATTCCAATCCTTGTGTGCGGGAATGAGCCTTTCCACCGTGTACCTCTCTGCCAGCTGTTCCTTCATGCGCCGGCTGGCCAGATGGCCAGCCTCGTCATTGTCGAGGCAGAGCAGGACCGTATTGATTTGCGGCTGCCGCTCCAGCAGCTTCAGCACCGGCTGAATGGAGGTGCCGCAGCAGGCCACATAGCTGTGGCTTTGCCAGTTCTCCGGATGGAGCGTGATGTAGGAGAGCATATCGATGGGAGCTTCGAACACATAGAGGCTCCCATCTGTGCCGATGTGGTGGAAGCTGTGGCGGGGATCGCAGCCCTCCACATTGAGCCGGAAGGCTTTGCCGAAGCTGTTGGCGCTGCGCTTGTGGGCATGGCGGGGGACGCCGTCTTCATCCGTACCCACGAAAACCGCATTGTGGTAATCGGCGTCTTCATACAGCAGCTTCTCTCTTGCAAAGTGCGCCACAACGCTCCGGTCGATATTCCGGTGCTTGACCAGATAGGCATAGACCCGGCGCATATTGGAATTGGCCGGCGGAAGGACAAAGGGCTTCGGCGGCTCCTCTACCCGTTCTTCGGCAGAGGGATAAACCGTTCCCAGCTCGCCTCCCAGAAGCATGGTCACCGCCTCCGGATAGCTGAGGTGATAAAACCGCTGCACGAAGCTGACGGCGTGGCCGCCCCGCTCCTCGGCATGATCGTACCACTCGTTGCCGCGGATGGTGACGCTATGGTCACGGGCCAGCCGTTTCTCTCTGCCGGAGGCAAGGAGCTTTTCGCCCCGGCAGCGGAGGAACTCCTCCAGATCAACGGAGGCGGCTCGCTGCTTTTGTTCTTCCGTGAAATGAATGTAAGTCGACATAGGCTCCTCCTGTTACATGGTCTGCTGATAGGATACCTGCTCCTCATGATCATCCGCCTTGTGGCCCATGGCCATCCGCTTTTCCGTCAGCCGCTTGCGCCGTTTGGAATCGATGCGAATCCCTGCCGGATTGCGAGGCGGCATGGAATTGTCCCGGAAGATCCGGCTCATGTGATGGAGCAGCTTGGTTGCCGCCAGCATGACGGACGGATCTCGGAACTGGTCAAAGCGGTCAAGGAAGAATTGGGCATACGCATTGCCCTGGGCAGCGGAGCGGGTGAACCAATCCCTGGCCTGCTCCCGATCCTGTTCCACATCCCGGCCCAGGAGATACAGCTTGCCCAGTGTGTACTGAGCAAACGGGTTTCCTTGTCTGGCGGCGGCAGTCAGGTACTCCAGAGCTTTTCTCACATCCTTCTTTACGGACTCACCGGTGAGACAGAGCTTCCCAAGGCGGTATTGGGCAAACGGATTCCCATGCCCGGCGGCCTTGTCCAGCCAGCGCACCGCCTCATCGGTGCGCTTTTGAGAGAGCAGGAGCTTCCCGAGTGCGTATGCCGAAAAGTCATTTCCGGCCTCTGCGGATAAGCGAAACCACCGCTCCGCTTTTTCATGATCCCGCATGGTGGAGAGGTCATCCCGGTAGAACTTTCCCAGCTGATGCGCCGCCACCGTGTATCCTTCCACCCAGAGCTGTTCCAGCACCCGGACGGCTTCGGCGTGTTCCTCATCCAGCGCATAGACATCCTGCAGAACCGTTTTGGCGGCACGATAGCGTCGAGCCTGTTCATATACGCTGCTGGATCGCTGCTCCTCATGTGCCGCCTCCGGCTCCGGCTCATCTTGCATCTTCTCATCTTCAAAAGTCGGGAGGCCGAGGCGGATGTTCTCGGCCTCCCGGATGATATCGTTTTTAATCCGGCGGAACTCTTTCTGCTGAGAGAGCGGGAGATGCTCCCGCGGTGTACGGCTGCCATAGCACTCGTTCAGCTCATCCCGGATCTGATTCCAGGTTTCATAGCACTTTGCTACTTCCGGCTGCCGGGCCAGCTCGTCCACGATGGTGTCCACCAATGCTTTGAGCGGTTTCTTCAGATAGCCATACTGCTTTTTCCCGGTGGTGGTTTCCAGCGCCTGCACCAGCTGGCGCATCTGTTTCTCGATGACGGGGTTGTCGCAGAGCTGATGCTCCATCTTCTGAATCAGCTCCCGCATGGTATCCTGCGCCGCTTCGATCAGCTCTTTATAGGCAACATCCTTCCGCTCGTAGATCTGGATCATCTCATCCCGGAAGATGGTGTTGGTCAGCTTGGAGCGCATGGCCGCAATGCCTTCCCTGGTCAGGAAGCCCTCCTTCGGATCGTCTGACCAGACCATCATGTGGATGTGGGGGTGATGCCCCTCATTGTGGAAGGCCGCATACCAGCGGAAGTGATCAGCCGGTATCTTCATGGCCTTGGCCAGATCCTGTGCGTGCATCATGAGCAGGCCGCGCCATGCGTCCGCATTGTCGTACCCCAGCCGGGCAGCATCCTCACGGCGCAGGGAGTAGATGATGGTCCACACATTTCCGTCATGGGCTTCCAGCTCGGACATGGCTGCGTCGAGGTCTACTGCGGCGGCGGAGCTGAACAGGCCATGGGCCCCGCGGCGCTCCACACGGGGGCGGGTGGCAATGTAGGACATATATCCGCTCTCTGAATTTATCTCATGGAGGTTTGCATCCAGCGCCATGGTGATGAAAGCTGATGCGGTACCAAGGGTAGGTGCCTTGCGGTAATCCTCATACTCGAACAGCTCCACGGCATCAGGGAAATCATGCAGGAGCTTTTGGATCAGCTCCTGTTGTCCCTTGGTGACGGGACCGTTGCCGGTCAGCTTCTCCACACCTTCGCGGGTGGCAATGTATTTCATGTACCCGCCGGCCTTTTCGGATTTGATGTAGCCGCTTTTCTGTACGAGCTTCGCCATGGGTTACACCGACTTCTGGAAGTCCAGCGCATCCTTGAACGAGATGCGCCCGTTGGTGCGCTTCATATCCCGAATGGCGCGTCCCCGCAGACGCTGGTACTCGCCTTCGTCGATATCGGTGTCGTAGGCGATGATCTGCCCCAGCACATTGAGATCCACACCCTGCTTGAACAGGAGCGAGCCCATGCGTCCGGCAAAATTGTCCAGGGTGCCGGTGAGCATGGCGGAGAGTGCTTCGGGCAGGAAGCCTCCGGCGTTCTTCGTGTTCAGATAGCCGATGTAAAACCGGAGCGCATTCTCCACGAATTCGCTCCGGCTGGCGCAGTTGTCGAGGCGCAGGTAGATGTCTACCTTCTCATCCAGATCCTCAGAAATCCAGAATCCCTTCTTCGTTTTTCTGCTTTCGGACTTCAGTAAAACCACTCCTTTTTTCGTCAAGTCCCCGCTGAGAACCCTTGCCACAGCGGGACTTTCCCCCATCATAGGGTCCAACAGCGCTTTCCACCCGCCGAATTGTCCCCGCTGCGAAAAGCCGGAAACTGCCCGCACTGCGGGCAGAAGTGGGAGAGCCGGGGGCGGCCTTGTCCCCGGCTCTTTCTCCTGCTTCGCTTTCGTCAGCTTCCTGCTCCCTTGGAAAGCGCCCCAAATTTCGCCCGTTTCCCTCTGGAGGGGTACACGGTCGGCTGGCCGCTGAAAGCCGCACACAGCGGCTCACAGGGGGCAACACGGCGCTACATCTGCATCTCCGGGTCCTGGTTCTGCTCCGCCAGATAGTCTGCACTGCACTCCTCAAGTGTCTGGCTCCAGTGCTCCTGACAGTAGGTGTTCATCTTGGGGAGGAGCAGAGCCTGCTCCTCGGGGCTGAGGCGATACTTGAACGCCTCCTCGTCGCCGTTGCCCCGCTGCAGATACACCTCCAGCGTGTCACAGACACGACGGGCCTCCAGATCGTAGTTGGCATAGATGTTCAGCCAGTCGTCATTCTCGGAGGTGCAGACATCAGTTCCGAACACTTCATCCGCATTGAACGATACTTCCATGTAGAACTCCAGCAGGTTGTCGTTCTGAATAATGTCCTCGGCGAAGGAGATGTCCTCGGCACAGAGCCGCCGACTGCCAGTGAGGTATGCCGGTTCCGGCTCCTGGTTGAGTGTTCTCTCCTCCAGACGGTCCAGGAAGATCCGCCACCTCTCATCCGGCGCAGCGTTGCCTTTCTTCATGGCGAAGTAGGCGGCGGTGCTCACATCCCGGATTCTGAACCGCTTCCAGCCATCCATGATGCTGACGGCTTCCATATCTCCGCTGTCGAGGTCGATGTCGTAGGCACCCACCACCCGGCCGGTGTTGTCCAGCCGCTCCGACACATAGGAGTTGAACTCCTCCTGAGAGATCCGCTGGGTGCGCGGCAGCGTTTCGACAAAGCGGTGGGGCGCTTCGTCGGGCGGCTTGCGGATGTAGCTGCGCAGACGGCAGGCGACCCGGAGCAGCTCAAGATTTTCCTCGGCCAAAATATAATCGGAGCTGCCGCTCTCCGTGACATGAAAGACAGCGAAGCGCCGTGCGGCCTCCCGAGCCTCCTTCTCCGCCTGCTGCTCCGCCCAGAGCTCATGGCTGATGCGCTCGTACTCCCGCTGAGGAAGCTGGTTGCACATTTCATCAAGGATATTCTCCAGATGCTCCTCCAGCGTTTCCCCCTTCAGTTGTTTGCTCAGAGCGTCGTACCACCGCTCGTCGAGCCAGAGTGTGATCTCACGGCCCCTCATTGCATTCCTCCCATTTCCGGCCCGCACTGCTTCATCTCAGGGTACTCGGTCAGGAGGTGCCACACGCCGTTTGCGTAGTTGGCGCTGTTGACCGTCTGACCAAGAAGATCGTCGGCAGAGAGCGACATCGTGATGCCGGGCACGCCGGGATGCGCCGCGGCACTTTGGCCGCTCATCAGTCCTTCCGCCTGGGCTGCGGTCAGAGGCACAAAGCCGCACGGGGTCATCAGGGAAAAGACGCCGCCAACATGGGTGGCCAGGAAATCACGAACCGTGCGTGGGCCTGCGTCATCAGTCAGATCCTCCCGAAGCGTCCAGACGCAGTGGAGCAGCTCCTCACCATGGGAGGCATCCAGACCATTCTCCGCAATCCAGCGGTCTGCCAGCTCATCCAGCGGCTCGTCCAGCCCCAGCAGAAATCTGGCGTCCTCCTCATTGATGGCGTCCTCGATATTGTCACGGATCAACCGTGCGGCGGTGATCTCCTCAGCGGCATCGATCAGCTGAGAGGGATCGGCCGCCATCCACTGCTTGACCCGGCGCTCATAGTCGGCGCTAATCCGCTTCTTCAGCTCCTTCTTGTAATCCATGGCGATCTCATCTTTGTTCACTGGATCACCTCCGGTTCCAGGTCAGGCTTCGGTGCGGCGGCTCTCGGGCTGCGCCGGGGCTTGCTCGGAGCGGCGGCGCTTACATCGCTCTCATCGATATACTCCCGCACAGGGGCGGGCACATATTTTTCATAGAGCTTCACCAGCGCATCCGTCATCTCACGGTCCAGGTCAAGCTCCTTCTTGCCCATATAGCGTTTGAGCGCAGAGAGCTTCTCCTCGTCGAAGGTGATGGTCAGGTTCACTTGCTTCATTGGCACTTCCTTTCTCAGTCGTAGTTGATGTATTCGATCTGCAGCCAGTGGGTCCAGCCCCGACCCTCCAGCTTTGTTTTCACCACACCTTTTTTGGTATTCATAGCTTCAATCACATAACCGTCACCGATGTACACGCCGATGTGGCCGTCATGCCAGACAGCGAGACCGGGGATATCCGGCATGGTGTCGATGGTTCCGGATACTGAGGCGTTATAGTACATCTGGTTGGCGCCAAGATCCGGCATCCCGTTGGTTCCATACTCGATGGTCATGGTGTCGGGATTGAGCCATCCGTACCCTTTGATCAGGCCCACGCAGTCTGTGGTTCTGCCGCCCAGCCAGTTGGCACGGATGAAGTCCGCATAGCTGCCGACGCCATCAGGGTACTGCTCCAGCTTGTAGGCGAAGAGCGAATCGGTGAGGACACTGCCGTATGTTCCCCAGACATAGCCCCAGCCGGACTCCCAGGCGTGGATGGCGTAGGTCACAAGGTCTGCGGCGTTCTTGGTGGTTGGATCGGTGAAGGCTGAGATGTCCAGCTCTATGCTGCTCCCATCCCCTCTGAGATACTCGCCGCTGTAGCTGCCGCCTCCCACGGTACCGGCTATCATGGTATAGATGTGATCGATGTTGCTCTTGTCATCTTCCGTGATCTCTCTGCCCAGATGGGCTTCCAGATTGGCGTAGGCCTGGGACAGAGAGACTGGCACCGCGACGGTGTATTCTTCTTCCTCTGTACTTGTGGTCCCGTCCTCCAGAGTCACTTCCACGGTTCGTGTTCGGGTTTCGGTGGTGTAGAAGCACCCCACGAAGCTGTTCGCCGCCCGTGTGGACGGGGCGTCGTCCCCAAAGCAGAGGGCATAAAAAACAGCCTTGACTCTGATCGGGTCAAGGCTGTTGCCGCTGTCCATCTGCCCGTTGGCAGAGGACACCGCCGAATCCAGAAGAGAAAAGGCCGAGCGCATCTCCTCGATGTGATATCGAAACTCGGCCGGGACTTCTGCGGAGAATTCCGCTCCGTAGAAGCACGCCTCCACCGAGTAGTTGTTATGCTCCGCCCCGCCTGAGCCAAGGGAGCAGAGCAGGGCGATCAAAAGAATGACGGGTGAAAAGATTGCCACCAGAATCCAGCCCACACCTTTCCGGGCCTTTTCGTTGGTAAGCAGCATGGCAGCGGCTTTGGCCACTGCGGCAGCGGGTATAGCCATATATTCCACCTCCTGTTCTTTACAGTTCAATGATGCTATGATATATTATCCAGGTAATATCGCTTGCATCTTTCGTTGTTGCGTCCATTGCGTTTTGGTATCCGCTCAATGCCGTTTCTCTCATGCTTGCATTTGCAGGTTGTGTGTTATGTTACATCGACAAGGGGGAAACTAATATGAGCAGCAGAATTAATAAGGTGAGCCAGGGGATCTGCGGGACGGAGCGGCCAAGTTCTGGGTACCTGAATAGATGGGGATACCGCAGCACGAGAGTGTAGGGTTGGATCTCCCTTGGGGTTCAATGCCCCACCGTCTCACCATAAAGAGCAGAGGCTTCGTTTGAAGTCTCTGCTCTTTTATCGTCCGCCCGCTGTTCCGAAGAGTTTTTCCTTGTATGCCGGGGCGTGAACCTCCAGCAGGTATCGTTCATTGCCGCACTTGTACAGGCAGACGCCGCGCTGGGGGAACTTGATGAGATTGTATTCCGACTCCTCCAGCTGGAGCATATCCATGTAGGACCGCTTGTCGATGGAGCCGGCATTGAACAGAAACTGGTGAGGCGGGATGCTGAACAGGGGTTTGGTCATCTCACGGACGCCCTCCTGATCGAAGTCCTCCAGATTCTGACTGGCCAGCAGCATCGCCGATTCCTTCTTTCGCACACGCTTCAGGCAGTTTCGGATGTACTCGATGGCGGTGGGGTTGGACAGCCAGATATACAGCTCATCCAGAGCTGCCACGGTATTGCCCACGGTCAGAAGCTTATCGGACATGAAGGACAGCACATTGAAGAGCATGGCGTTGCGGACATTCTTGGCGGCGCTGAGCATTCCCTTGACGCCGAACACCAGGAAGCGGCTGGAGGTAATGTTGGTATGCCCGTTGAAGAACTGGGCATCGGCGCCCTTGCACATGGAGTGCAGCCCCAGCAGCACCTCTTGCAGGAGCTTTTGGGTGTAGAGCTGGTGCTGACCGGCGTCGTAGGTCTTGAACTCCTCCTCAATGAGATCGTAGAGGTCGGAGAGGATGGGATAGTCCTCCGGGCGCATCCGGCTGAAGTTGGTGCGCTCGGTGATGCCGAACTTATGATACAGCTTGGACAGCATGATCTCGATGGTGTCGATGTGTGCGTCGCTGAAATCCTTGTAGGCCCGGAAAAAGTCCTTGAGGAAGGAGATGTGCTGCGCCAGCAGGGTGCTTTTGCGAAAGGCTTCCGGCGCATCGGTGGCGTTGGGGTCTCCGCCGTCATCCCAGCACTTGGGTTCCAGCACATTGATGATATACTGCCCGGCCATCAGGTCTGCGAAGCAGCCGCCCACCGCCTCGCACATCTCCTGCTGTTCATGTTCGGCGTCCAGACTGATGACGGACTTGCCGGACTCCAGCAGATTCAGGATCAGCAGCTTCATCAGGTAGGACTTGCCCTGGCCGGAGTTGCCCAGGATCAGGATGTTGGCGGAGGTCTTGTCCTCGTCCCGCTGGTCGAAGTCCACCAGAATGTTGCTGCCGTATTTGTCTTTGCCGATGTAGAAGCCCTTGGAGTCCAGCTTGCCGGAGTAGTTGAAGGGATAGAGATTCGCCACGCTGGAGGCGGGCAGCACCCGTTCAAACTGGATGCCGAATGTGTTGTGGCCGCAGGGATTGACGCAGCGGAAGCCCTGCTGCTGACGGAGCAGGAGCTTATCCACATTCAGCTTGCTCCGCACCAGCTCCGTCAGCACATCGGTCTGGAGCAGCTTGAGGTTGTTGTAGTCGGATGCGGTCAGCTCGATGTACACGGCGCAGTGGAGCAGAGGCTCACGGTTGCGGTGCATGGTGGCCACCAGAGTGGCCACATCCTGCAGGTTGCTCTCGGCGGTGACCGTTTGCTGCAGGTCATTGGTGTTGGAGCTGTTCAGGCGGTTTTTGTTTGCGGCGTTCTGAATGATGCGCTTTTCCTCAGCCGGGGTGACCTGCCGGGTGTAGATCCGCAGGGTGACGCCGTCCTTTTCTCCCAGATGACGGAGGATGGCCTGTTCATCCGTGCTGGTCGGGTATTCGCGGAGTGCCCATACGCAGCGGTAGGTGTTGCCGCAGATGAAATGATCCGGCATGAAGCTGACCACAGAGGGGGCGATCATATCCAAAAAGGATTTGATGGACGCCTCCTCACGGCCCTGCGGAACAGGTCTTTTCGCTTTCTTTGCCAAAATGGATGCCTCCTATTCTCTGTGGAGGAATCCCGGTCATGGAGTGGAACACCTCCACGGCCTGTTATGAATTGATTTACTCGCCCACGATGACCCAGCGGTCGCCGTCGTAGTCCTCGAACTTCTCGGTGGTCACATTTTGCTCGAAATAAACGCCCAGCATCCGCTTGAGATCCTGCTCGGTGGCGCGGCGGGTGGTAAACCCATTGTCATTGATGCTCTGCTCAATGCGGCTGAGATACGGGAACACATCCGTTTCCTTTTCGCTTCGCAGCCGGATGATGATATAAAACTCCCGGCTGGATGCCATCAGCACCTGGATGCGATCCAAATGCTTGCTGTCCTGCTCCAGAAGCCGCCGGATGGCAGGAAGCTCCTCGTTGCCCATGCGCTCCTGATAGAAGTTTTTGTTTCGCTCAAAGGACTCCTTGGAGTTGAGGGCCAGCATCTCAATTTCCGCCTGCCCCTTGACCACATTCAGCAGGGCGTAGATCCTGGCGCTGATGCTGGAATCGGACAGGACGCTGATGTTGGTGGGCTTGATGATGAAAAAGACCAGGTCGCCCATGCGGGTGGCGATGCAATAGTCCTTGATGCCGTCGATCCCCATGAGCTGCCGGGTGGATTGGGCGGCATTCTCTTTTTTCTTTCTGTTCATAGCTTCATTCCTCCTTGGGGAAAGCTGGGCGGGAAAAAGCCGGTGCAGCGCATGGTGACACAGCAGGTCACCCGCCTGGGATTCTGGCTGAACCAATATTTTGCTCTGGCGTTCTTGGCGCTGTAGCAGAGGGACTTCTCGCACAGAAGGCCGCCCACATAGCTTTTCAGCAGGGCCCGCAGGCTGCGGAAGCCATAGTAATATCTGCCGTCCTGGCTGCGGCAGCTCCACTTGTTCTTGGCATCCTGCCAGAAGAAGGCGTTGCGGCACTCCCACCGCTTGCGCTTCCGGCTCCACCGGAGCGTCAGGGAGGCGGACAGATCTCGCTCCTCAACTTCCGGCAGGCCGATGATCTCCTCGTTTTCAAAGGTCGTGTCGGCATGGAACATATCACATTCTCCATTCATAGAATTGCTGTTTGGTGATCAGGAAGGCAATCGCATAGCGAATGAAATCCAGAATGCTGGTTCCGTCAAAGCGGATGCTGAGGAAGGCATAGACCGCCGTGAATACCAGCGGGATAAAAATTCCGGTCTGAGTCAGCGCCAGGATAGAGACCAGAAGCCCTACGCCAATGACGCCTACATCTCTGAGCTCCCAAAGCCACATCATGGCCTTGGCAGTCAGGTTGTCGGGGTAGATGTACAGGGTATTTCACCTCCAAAAACAAGCCGCTGGGGATGCTCTCCCCAGCGGTCGGTGCGGCATTTTATTCTTCAGACATCTCTGCGGGCTGGTTCTGCGCTTCATACGCATCCAGCGCCTGCTCGATGAGTCCGATGACGAATTCTTTCTGCGTGATTTTCCTGCCGTGCTTCTTTTCTGCGGCGATGAAATTCTTCAGCCGCTGATCCAGCTCCTCGGTGATCTTGAATGCGAGAGTCTTGGTTTCTGCCATAGTGATTCCTCCTCCTTCGAAGTGTTCTTTGAGTATCAGCTCCACATACTCGCCCAGAGTCTTGAGGCCAAGCTGTTCCTTTTCTGCCACAGCTCTGGCGTGCAGTTCTTCCGGGATCATTCCGCAGAGATTCTTCTTTGCTTCCATGGGTTACTCCTTTCTCTGATTTTGTAAGCAAAGCATACTGCGCCCGGCGGCAAATAGCTATTCACAGAACCCAACGAAGAAGCAAGCTGCAAACGAAGCATAAGCAACAAGCCCGGCTCAGCCGGCGAGAAGCACCAGAGCAATGCCGAAAAGGACATAGTCCACGCATGGAATGGCCACGCTGTTGCCCAGCGCCTTATAGCGGGAAGAGTCCGAGGCGTTGGGAATGTCAGTCCAACCGTCCGGAAAACCTTGGAGCCTTTCACATTCCAGAGGCGTCAGCCTGCGGATGAGCCTTGGCTGATCTGTACCCTGCAGCACCAGATCCGTGGCATCCTTGTGCTGGCGTGCGCTTTGTGTGCTGGTTACCTCTCCATCCTTGAAAATGTCGACTCGCTGCCTGCTGAACACGGCATGGTGATCGGTGGCGGTCAGCGTATAGGCGAGGTCTGCTTGGTATCCGATCCCGTTGCCGCCGTTTTCAGGCTTTCGGTCGATGGCGTTGCCGGTAATGCAGAATACTTGCTCCTGCTCCACAAGCGGGACATTGTTGCCGCCTGTACCATACCGTGCGGACATGGTGGGAGCGACCCGATGGGGGCCGGTGTAGCGGGAATCAATGCCGTGGTTCTCGTAGACCAAGGGCTGATGCCCGTGTTCCTGGGCTCGAAGTGTCCCTGTGATGTCCAGGCTGCACTCCATCACGCTGCCGCCTTGGTCGTTCAGGCATAAGATGGATGGCATACAGTTTCCGCTGGCGCTGCCTTTCAGCGTGGGGGCGAGTTCTTCGCCGTAGCCGATGCTTCCGGCAGAGGCTCCAGCTCCTGCAGAAAAGCCAGCAGTCAGGACACAGGGATACCCCTGCCCGGCCTGACCGCCGCCTGCACTCAGGGATGTGTGCCGTTCCGGCGTCAGGAAGCAATCGCCGTTTCCCTTTGCTACGACCCCTTCTGCGATGAACGTCTGCTGTTTCATTCCTGGCTGGGCACCCAAGGCTCCGGCCACATCGTGCAGATCTCTGACCTCATCCCGCTGGTTTGCGGCAAAGGCAATCGGCTGGATAAGGCCGTTGCGGCCAGTGGACATCCCGCAGTTCACGCCAAGGGTAGCCGCTACCGCACCGGTCAGATCACCGTTATAGCCATCGAACCCTTCGATTTCCGCATCGTCCGGCTGGGTAACAAAGGTCTGCATCTGCATATTGTTTGTCGCCATCAGGGCACCGGAAACTCCGTGCAGATCGATGCCTTCATCACGCTGGTTGATATGGTATGCCTCCAGCGGGGTGGATCTGCCATCCGGCGGAGCAACCCCTGACTGGATCTCCAGCGCACGATTGAGTTTTCGGGGCAGCTCTTTCCCGCGTTCAAAGGCTCTGCGCAGGATGCCCAGGCAGGCTTTCCTGGTCAAATAGTATTTGTCCGGCGGATCGTCCTGCAAAATCTGCGACAAGGAAGATTCTTTTTCTTCTCTGGGGGACACCCCAGTATTGAGCGTCAAGGCATCTCCACGCCAGGGAGAAATCAGCTCCCAATAGAATTCGCCCAGCAGGTTCCCAGCGCCCGGTGTCAGGTCGAGGGACTGAAACACCACTGACTTTAATTCGGACGATCTCCTCGAGGACGATCCGGAAATCCTCTCCTTTTGGTGTTCCGCTGGAGAAGGCTCCGGGCACATTCTCCCACACCATAAATCGAGGTCGTATATCGAGAGCTGCTCGGCCTCGTTGTCTATCCGCATCTCTCATCTCCTTTACGATTCGCACCTGTTCCATAAAAAGGCCGGAGCGTTCTCCGAAGATTCCGGCTCTCGCTCCGGCCACGGACAGGTCTTGTCAGGGAGAACCGCCGCAGATGATGTCCACCGGCGGCAGCTTTGCTCCGTCAAGCTTTGTAATGTCGCCCACATGTGCCATGTCAGGGAAGCAGATCTTTGTCACCTCAATGGGAAAGGCTTCGATCTCGCTTGCCCACACAGGGACAATGCCGTTGTGAATGGAGGCCAGTGGGAATCCCCCTATCCCATCAAACAGGCTGCCCATCGTCAGAGTTTTCATTTGGCTACCGCCTGAACGATGGTCCTTGTGGTATTGACCGCAGCCTGGGCGGTATAGACCGCAGACATGATATTGGCTCTTGTGGTGGTATCCAGGCCAAAGGCTCCGGCGATGCGGGGGATCTCGCCGGCGGACAGCATCAGACCAAGGCCAAGGAGCGCATGGTCCTTGAATACCATGAGTCCGGCGATGAGAATGGTGGATTGCAGGAAAGCGGTCAGGCACAATCCGATGATCTGCTTGCACCATTGGATGAAACCATCCGTATAACCGCGTGGGACGCTGAACATATAGAGACTGCCCACTGCGATTTGAATGAGCAGAATGCCGCCGCGCTTTAGGTTTGCGAAGAAGACCTTTATCACGGCGTAGGCCATCAGAATGATGCAGAATAAAAGCATGATTGGGCTGGTGATGGAAGCAAAGCCGAAGTATGAGCCGGTGGTCATTCCAGTCAGCGAATCAATGCCGCTGAGTGAATCCACAATCTCGGTTGCCGCCTCGCCGATGGAGGTGCCATACCCTGTGATCCCCGCGGTGAGGCTTGCCTGCAATGTAACGGAAAGCTCATAGAGCCGAATCGGCACAACCGTAAACAGGCTCACCGCCATAAAGCCCTTGATGGCACACAGAGCGGTTTCTTTGAGGTTCCCTCTGCCGGAGGAATACTCGATGCCGCACTCAAAACAGGCCACCACAAGACCGGTCACATAGAGCGCCCAGGCCAGATAAGAGAAAAACAGTACAATGCTCTGCACCCAGCTCAGTTCGAACAGCTCGACGCCCATGTTGCCCATCTCGGCGAAAAAGTTTCCGAGAAAGCCCATGACCTGACCGTAGATCCAATCCACGATCTGACCGAGGATGGTGTCGGCAACAAAATCCCAAATAAACAATGGTTCGTTCACCTCTTTTCGGGGTGAGGCCGCACCAACTGCTTGGGATAAAAGGCCAGGGGCCGTACAGCTGGTACGGCCCCTGGGTCAGTTCTTTACATGGTCTGCTGCCACTGGGGGTCAGCGGTTTGGGCTTGCTCCTGAAACACCTCCAAATAATCCGACACCGCATCCGTGAGCTGCTGGTAGTCCTGGCTGTTGGGATGGTAGACATACCAATCCGCTTTCCCGTAGTCATCCCAGATGTAGGGATTGATCCCATTGCGGAAGTTCGGGTTGCCGGTTTGCTTTTTCCCGAGGATGTCGGAAAGATTCAGAAGCAGCACATCCACCTGGCCTTCGTTCCGATTCAGAATGGAAACGCGAAGGGCATGGTATTGATTTGCCACGATCCCCGTGACGAACTGGATCTTTGCCCGATTCAACTCATCGAGACGCACATAGCAGGCCCGGCCTACATAGGTGGCGTCCGGATACTTTGGGGCAACGATTTTGTGAAGCTCTTGCTCGAAAAAGTTCATATACCCTCCTTAGATGCCGATAATGCTCCAGAGATACATGGGCGCAGTGAGGGTAAACACGAGGCAGGCAAACAGGATAGCGGGAGCCGCCCACTCGAACTGGCCGGATTTTCTGTACTCGAAGTAGGCGGTGCCCAGCTTGGCAAAGAAGAAGACGGCCAGAATCAGGTCGATGGCGGGAAACACCACATTGTCGACCACCGACTTGATCTGGGTAGATGCAGTGGACCAGGTGCTTTCGACGGCGCCGGCCACATCCCCGGTACCTGCGGCGAAAGCTGTGGTCGCCATCAGGCAGGTCATTGCCAAGACCACGACCAGCATCACGATCAGGCGCTTATAGTTGAATTTACGCATAGATTTCCTCCATTGTATTATTAAGTTGTGGGGGCGATATGCCAGTCCTCCCAAAGATCTCCGGAAATCCGGACGGAGTCCGTGAGGTTTAGCGACAGCATTCCCGCCGGTGTCCAGCAGTCCAGCAGCCAGGTGTACGGCGTATAGCTCCCATCGGGATACCATATCGGTGTGAAATGGGTCGGACGATTATAGGTGCTGTATGGATTGTCCTTGAAAGTGAAGGTGGAGCGTTTGCCGCTGATGCTTCGGTTCAGGAGCCTCCAAAAGCCCTCGTAGTTGAACTCCGGGAAATAGGTCACCGCATTCTGAGCCGCAGTAACTGCGGCGCTCTGTGTGGTGCTGACGCTGGCCGTAACGCTCTGCTGGATGCCGTATCCGCTCTTGAGCGTAGAGGAAGATGCCGTGGGCGACAGGCTGTCCGGCGTGATGACCATGGTTGCCGTCAGGCTGGCTGTGTAGGCGTTATAATCAAATTCCCACCAGCCCTGATCCTCCCACCAGCCGTTGTCCACCCAGTGGTACCAGCGGTCCGTGTGGGATTTGCCCTCGCTGTCCGTCCACCGATCCGTGTGCCAGCACTTCTCCCAGTTTTCAACCCACACCCAATTCTCCTGCCACCAGGGAGACCAGATGCCCCAGGAGGCGGAGGACACTTCTTCTTTCTCTGGGATATCCACGAGGGTGAAGGTGTCGTTTCGGTCATCGGCCACGGGATTGGGCGGGTCGTTGCCGTCCAGATCCACAATGTTGGCGGTGATGGTGCTTTGCGCCGTGCCTCCGCCCAGCACCCTGACCTGAATGGTGCAGACACAGGGTTCATCGGGGGTGTGCCACTTCACCCAGACCAGCTGGCTGTCGCCGTCCGGATAGTACACATTGCTGACGGTATAGGTGCTGCCTTCGATCACAAACTGCACGGTGACCGGGTTGTCCGGGTCTGACTGCCCGCCGGACACCTCCACCGAGGTAATGACATCGGTGTCCACCCGGTATTCGTAGTCAAACTCATCCACCTCCGGTTCCTCCACCTCATCGTTGAAGCGGACGATGCCGATCCCCAGCGAGGAGATGATCTGCTCGTTGCTGACCTTGCTTGTAGTGCTGCCTGACCAGGCGGGATACCCGAGGTCGGCCTCCTCCAGGAAGATAGCGAGCGGGAGATTCTGATGGGTCAGCGATCCCATCCAATAGCGCAGGTCACCGCTGACCACCTGGTCGTACAAAGCAGCTTCGGTGGCGGTCATTGCAAACTGCTGTCCGTCATAATTTAGGTATGCAATCGGCTCGATGATGATTTTGTAGTCGCCATTGACCAATGTATCGAAGTCCATGCCGACATAACCTGCCAGAGAACGAATGACCTGTTCATCCGTGAAGTAGCTTCGGATGGCCTCAATACTGGCCGAAGATGACCCCGAAGAAATGATTCTGGGTAAACTCTGGGAGGGATTTCGATAGGAATAACCGCCCACAACCGGCGATAGTGACGCACCACCGTTATATGTGAGTTTGCAGACCTTCCCGAAGTGGATGATACCTGTAGAGGGCGTTTTGTTGGTGAGATCAACCGGCGTTGTCACAACAGCATGGCTTTCAGCGTTTATCACTGTAACTCTCACACCGTCCATGCCGGGATTCCAATAGCTTGAAGAATTGCCGCTGCCCATGTTGCCGCCACCGCCATCGATATTTCCCTCGCCGGTGGCGGCAAACGCAGGCATAGCCGTTCCCAGAAGGAGAGCGAGGGATAAAAAGAGTGCGAGAATTTTTCTCATGCAGGACTCCTTTCGGCAAAAAAAGGGCGCAGCCGCTTCCGACTGCGCCATGGGGATGTGGGGAGCTTACTCGCCACCCATAATCCCAATCTTATTCCCGTTTTCATACATATCATCCAGAGTGCCGCCCTGGTTCTCACCGCTGTTTTCCACATAGCCGAAGCCGGGTACATAGACCTGACCGGAGCTGTTGGTGCTTCCCGCGGCAGGCTCCGTTTCGGTGGGAGTCACTGTGGGAGTTTCCTCATAGGTGGGCGGCGCCTCATCCTCGGTCTTGCGCTCCTCCTCCGGCACATCCGTTCCGTCGTGGTCATCCGGCAGCGTGGTGGTGCCGGAGGGTGCTTCCGGTTTTTCGGGGGATTCAGGCTTTACAGGATCTGCCTGGATGGTCTGCTCCAGACCGCTGGAGTCCGCACCCTGGGCGGGATCGGTTTCGGATGCGTCCGGCGTTTCCACCTGGACATCCAGATCAGTCTGGCCGTTATTGTCGATATCCACATTGGGATCACCGCTCTGGGTGGGATCATCGGAAACCACACCGGAAGAAATATCGGCATTGCCGCCGAACCGGACGGCGATCCCAACGGCCGCCGCAACGCAGAGCAGGCAGCAGACGGCGATGAGGACGATCCTCTTTGTCTTGTCTGTCATGGTGTATGCCTCCTTGGTGTATTTCTTGTTAATGGGACAATACCACATTTTTCTGTGGAAGTCTATTGAAAAGACCGGATGGATCAGAAGAGAGGCACATATTTGGCCTCTGTGTGCAAAGTCATGCTGGCGGCGGGCAAAAGATTCCCCAGAAACCGGACGGGCACCTCCAGATGGATCTCCACCAGTGCGGTATAGCCCTCGCTCTGGCCGGAACCGAGGCTGTTATTTTCCAGAACCACGGACAGGTCGGAGATGGTATATTCCACCTCACCGTCCGAAATTTTCTGATACCCGCCCGCTGTATTTTCCAGGCCGAGCGTTTCAGAGAGCTGGCCGTACACATCGCCGGTATCGATGCTCTCATCCCAGCGGCCTGTACCGTCCGGATACCAGCCCGCGGCGTATCCCTCACGGACGGCGTGGTACACATCGTCGTAGTTGTCATTGACGGTGGAAATGACCGCCTGCTGCGCGGCCTCCTTTACGCCTTGGGCAATGATCCACAGCCGGCTGAATTCGGCAATGGCGCAGAACAGCATCAGCAATACCAGCACAATGGCAAGGATCATGGGGGTGCCCTCGCCGGAGCGACGGCGAAAGATCGGTTTTCTCACTTCCAATACACCTCCGACTTGCCTGTGGCGGAAGCCGTCAGCGTGATCGGGAACGAGCCAAATCCTCCGAACAGGCCGATATCCGTTTCCAGCGTCAGGGTCACGGTGACCTCGTCATTGAGCTGGATGCGTCCGGTGGTGGACCACCGAATGTCGGGGTCAAGCCCGGTGCTGTCGGTAAGCGCCGCCGCCCGGCGGGTGGTCTCCGTGCCAACCCGGCCGGCGATCTCCGCCTCGCGCACCAGCTCCACCGCATAGGTGTCCAGCTGCTGTTTGGTGATGTAGACCGGGAGCACACGAACCACCAGCGCGAGCACCAGCATGGCGCACACCACCAGGACGCATACATCGATATAGCCTTCGCCGGAGCGCCGTTTCAGTATTTTTTTCATGGCGACCTCCTTTAGAACAGGCTTCCCAGAGAATTGACGATCTGGTACACGATGATGACGATGTAGGTCATCATGAAGCACATGAGCATGATGAAGCTGAACACCCGGATCTTGGGCGGGATCTTGGCGGCCTTGGCCTTGAGGCGCTGCAGTTCCAATGCCTTCAGATCGTGGGACAGCATCTGGAAGTACATTCGCCCGTCGTCACCCCGCAGTATGCCGATGAGGCCGCGGACGATGTCCGAAATGATGGCGGAGCCCATTCTGGCCTCAAAGCGGATGAGCGCCGCTTCATAGGAGGAGGAACGCATATCCGCCGTCAGCACATCCAGCTCACGACCAAAGTCAGGCCCGGCGTGTTTCTTGTAGTTTTCCAGAATCCGCAGCACATCCCGGCTGGCTGCCAGCTCCTGATGGATGGTGGCGACGAACCGGGGCAGCTCGCCCTCGATCAGCTCCATTCTGGCCTTGACCAGCTCGTCAGCCCGACGGCTCTCCTTGAACCAGGTCAGCACGGCCAGCACCACGATGAGGGGGCTCAGGATGGGCAGGATCAGCAGGCACGGGATGATGCCGAGCAGGATGAGGCAGGGCTTCAGGATCGAATAAGCCGTGTAGACCTGGGGCGTCATATCCAGCCCCGCCGCCGTGAGCTTGCTCTCCAGCCGGCGGTATTTGTATTCGTCCATTCGGATCAGCGGCGCCAGCTTCAGCGCCCAGCCGAGGATCAGCGCCTCCAGAGCTTTGACCAGGCTCCGCTCCCGCCGTCCGGCAGAGATGAGCGCCCGTTCCGTGGCCAGTCTGGGAATCTTCAGAAGGTCGGCGAGGACGAAATACAGTCCGGCGGCCAGCGCGGTCCCGAACAGGAATAAAAGTACGCCCATTTCCTCACCTCCGATACTCAATAGGCTGGGTCAGCTTCACCACAAAGGCAAAGGACACGAATACGGCTGCGATGCAGACGGCGATGACCATCTGGCCGGGGATGGTGTCCACCAGGGTGTGGTACCAATCGGTGTTGATGAACCGCACCAGCGGGATATTGATCAGCACCAGGATCGCCATGGTGACGAACTCCTTGCGGGGGCCGAAGACCAGATTTTCCAGCTCTCCGTTGACCACTCGCATATCCGACAGCTTGCTGACGATGGGAGTCAGGGTGCTTTTCAGGCTGCGGTCTGTCTGGCACGCCATCACCGCTTCGCACCACTCCTGCCACACCTCATTGTCGATGGCGTATTTCAGGTCGTGAAGTGCGGCGTCCATGTCCGGGTCAATGTGCTTGATGCGGGTCAGAAACCGCTGGAACACCTCCTGCACCGGGTGGTGCAGGTATCGGACATTTTCCTCCACCGCCTGCTGGAAGTTTTCCGTGCGCAGATAGGCGGTGGTGATGACCGACAGCGCCGTTTCCAGCTCTGCGGCCACATCCTTTTTGAAGCTGCCGGCTGTCAGCTTGACATACCAGAACGGCGCCAGCATAAATCCGACGGCCAGCACAGGGACAAGGAATGCGTTCCCGGCGAGAATGGCGATGCAGGCGCCCAGGGCAAACAGCACCAGGGAGGCCATGCACACCATGGGGAACTTCCCCTCACGCCCGGATGCGGCCAACACCGCCTGCGCCTCTGTGATCTCCCGGCGGAAGAAGCCGGCCTTTTTTCGCTTGGTCGTCTCGTTGATATCCGCCCGGATGCTGCCGGGAGCAGCAGTCAGCCGGGAGAAGATGCTGTCGCTCATTTCTGCGGGGGAGATCCCCAGCACCATAAAAAGCCCGGCGATCATGCCAATGCAGGCGATCAGTTGGATCATTGTCATGCAGTTTCCTCCTTTCTCTGGATGAACTGCTCCAGCTCACCGCGGGGCATACCGTTCTCGATAAAGCGGCGCTGCAGGCTCTCGGACATCTCCTCGCACTTCTGGTGGTGTCCCTCAATGATGAACCGGTCGCCCTCCAGACGGTTTTCGGTGATGTTGTACTCGTAGAGCTTGTGAAGCCGGCGGCTCCCATCCGGCAGGATCTCACATTCGGAGATGTTGGTGATGCGGCGCTCCTTGTTCTCCAGCTGGCGGCAGTAGACCACAATGGGATATGCCTCAGTGACATAGCCCATGAGCGTATCGTCGGGGGTGTCCACGGCCCGCTTGCACAGGGATACCATGCGGCGATAGGTGCCCTCGCTGGAGCTGGAGTGGATGGTGGTGAGAACGGCCACGCCCACGCGGGCGGCCTCCTGGGCGGCATTGGCCTCCGGGCCGCGCATCTCGCCCACGGCGATGATGTCGGGATTGAAGCGAAGGGCAATGTCCAGCAGCGCGATCTGGTCGATGCGCTGGCGCTCGTTCTCGCTGTCGCGGGTCTGGGTGTGGACGACGGAGTTGACCACCCTGCCGTTCTGCTCCCGGATGAGCTGAAGCTCACGGGAGCCGTCCTCGATGGTGAAGATCCGCTTGCGGTCAGGGATGGTGGACAGGAGCCAGCCCGCCACAGTGGTCTTGCCGGAGCTGGTGGCGCCTGCCACACAGATGGAGACGCCGTAGCGCAGGCAGGCGGACAGGAAATCCAGCATTTCCTCCGTGGCGGTGCCGCTGCCCACAAAGTCCTCCTTGGTCAGATTCTTGGGGTTGACGATTCGGATGGAGGCCGCGACGCCGGCATCCTCGTCCAGCACCGGGGTCTTGATGACCGAAACACGGATGTTCTTGGCCAGACGGGAGGTAATGATGGGACTGGCATTGTCCAGCACCTTGCCGGAGTTCTGGAGCATACGGCGGATGACATTGGCCGCATGGTCCGGGGAGTCGAAGTGTTCCTCCAGCTTGACGGTGCGGCCGTCGGAATACTGGATCTCAATGTCGCGCCAGGAATTGATGTCGATCTCCTCGATGCCGTCGGCGAAGATGTACTTGGTCAGAAACCCATACTCGGCCATCTCTGTATACAGGGCGTCCACCAGTTCGCTCTGAGTCATGCCGTCCACGGCCATGCGGTTATCCTGCAAATAGCGGGCGATCCGGCGCTTCATCTGCTCCTTGGCCTCATCGCCGCTCTCCGTGATCAGGGTGGCATAGGTGCCGGAGAGGTAGGACTGCACCTGGCTGAGAACCTCCGCGAAGGGCATCCCCTCGGCCTGGGGAGCGAAGAAGACATCGCTCGCCTTGGGGGCGACCTTGGTTTCCGCAAAAATAGCCCTTCCGGTATTTTCCTCGAAGGAGATATCATGCACCTCGGCCTGCTCCGGCTTGGCCTCCGCCTGGGCGGCGGACGGGGCAGCGGCAAACAATGAATTGCTTCTTCTGTCGCCAAGCATCAGAACACCTCCTTGCAGATTTTCTCGATCTCCCGGCGGAACGCCTTGCTGTCTTTCATGGAAAGATCATTCAGGAGCGTACCCTCCAGATACTGCTCCTCCAGCTCCTGGGAGTGCGGGAGCTGGAAAGCGACGCTCCCAAGTACCTGACCGATGCGGTCCGCCGCCTGGAGGGGCTTGATGTTGGACGCCGCCTTATACTGCTTGTCCTCATCCCAGTGCAGTTCCCGAAGGAGCGGGAGCTGGCTGGACAGGTAGCCGATGGATTTCAGGTCGCAGTTGGCCAGCCGGAGGACGCTGTCGGCCTCCATGAGCGCCACGGCGGAGAGGATGTCATTGGCGATATAGCTGGAGCAGTCGATGACCACATAGGGGGCAATCTCACGCAGGCCGCGGATGAGCTCCTCCGCCTGCTGCTTGGTGCAGGCCGCGTAGGTATACTCGTTTTCCCCCTTGCGCAGCCCCAGCATGGTCAGGTAGGACAGCTTCTTGTGGGTGGTCAGGTTGTGCTTGATGAGATTCACGGAGATCCGCTGGGCGGCGAAGATGCTGCCCAGGGATTTGTCGCACTCCAGCTCAGAGGGCGGGCAGATGCAGGGCATCATGGGGGCGGTCATATCGCAGAGCAGCAGCGCCACATTCTTTTTCTGGGACGCCAGATGCTTTGCGATCTTTACCGCAGTCACGGTTTTGCCGCAGCCGGGGCTTCCCCAGACGGCCAGGACTCCACCGCCGGATTCCTGGGTGATTTCCACCTCCTCCAGCTCCGTGCTGCGGTGAAAGAGGCTTCCTTTCATGAAGTTCATTCCGCAGCCGCCTCGCTCTCTGCGGCAGGATCGGCGCCCTCGCTTTCCCCGGTTTCGATATTCTCAGTCGCCTCGGCAGTCTCCTCGGCTTCCGGCTCGGCGTACAGCTCCTCGATCAGAGCGTCCTGTGCCTCGATGAATGCGGAAGCGTTCTCGGCGGTCCCACGATAAACCAGCGCCAGATGCAGCTCGCTTTCCTGTTCCAGCCCGGCCAGCACCTTGGCCTGCTCGGTGGTCACCAGCAGGGTGACGGTGGAAGGGAGTTCTTTTTCCTCGCCAACCGCTTCCCCGGTGTTGGCATCATAGCCGGAGGATGCGGTAACGGAGATGACCTCTACATACTGCAGCTCGGGCGGGATCACGGTTTCGCCCATGCCCTGATAGTCGGCCACGAGGACGGAAACGATATCGCCGCTCTCCAGTTTGCCGGAAAGGCCGGTGGCAAAGCTCTTGATGGTGACAGAGATGGCCTGTTTGGTGCCGTCCAGATTGTAGAGATAGGCATTTTCAGCGGCAGGCTCGTTGGAGAGCTTGCTGGCCAGAATGTAATCGCCCACCTTCAGGTCGGCGGTGGCATACTTGCCGATGACCTCGTCTTTTTCTGTCATGATGCCGGACGGCAGGTTATAGGCGCCCACCTCCACGGTCTGTACCATCTCGGCGGTGATCTCGTCGCCCTCCTTGATGTCGGCGGTGACGCGGACGATCTCAGCCTTCTCGCTGGCGCTGCGGCTGAACAGAGGCGTCACCCCGAAGCAGATGACGAGCGCCAGGAGGATACACAGCACACCGATCACGGTGCGGTTACGGAAAATCTTCATATAAGCCTCCTTATAAGAAATATGCGGGGATAAATCCTGCGGCAATGAACGGGACCAGTGGGCAGGTGAACCGGGTGGGGCGGTGGGAGAGCTTCAGAACAAGACTTTTTCCCAGCACAAACAGGGCGTAGCAAAAGGCGAACAGCGTAAGCCCCGCGAGAGTGCGGGAAAGGCCCAGCACAAACCCCGCTGACGCCGCAAGCACCGTATCCCCGGCGCCGTTTTTTCCAAAGCCTGCCCCCAGATAGAAGGGCAGCCCTCCCGCAAGCGCCCCCAAAAAGGAGGCGGGGCTGATGGTGATCAGCCCCGCCAGCACGAGCGCCACACAGACCCGGTCATCCACCAGGCGGTGTCGGACATCATAGATCGAAGCGCCCATCAGGCAGCCGCAGAAGACCAGCGCCTGCGCCCAGTGCATCAGCCGGCGTAGTCGAACATCTCCTGGATGCGCTGAGTCACGGTGGGCATGACCGTGTCGTTCAGCACAGCGTACAGACCGGCCAGCACCAGGGCGCCCAGGACGACGGCGATCAGCACTTTGACGGCGGTATCGATATAGCCCTCGCCGGCGTTGCCGCAGACGGCGCGGCGGTGGAAGGCGGCGATGGAGGTCTGGCAGTTGATGGCGGCAGTCTTGGCAGTATTGGCGATATTCTTGAACAGCTTCTTCATAAGGTACATTCCTCCTGTAAGTAAAAATGATTTTTGGTAGTTTGTTGGCTGGAAAGAGATCATGAGATGCGTTTGGGGAGGCCCCCGGCCTCGGCTGGGCAAAGGAAAATCCGGGCGGCTTATATCCTCCCAGACTACATAGTCATTTCGTGGCATTCGTTCTGCTCCTGACGCTGGTCGAACTGGATGGGACGGAATCCCACGCGGTCGCAGTAGAAGAACTCGCTGCCGGAATCATCGTACAGCTCCACCACATCGGACAGAGCCATCCGGTAGCCCTGATATCCGGGAGGCGGGCTGTCACGGCAGATGGCGTAGATCTGCTCCAGATCATTGGTACCCAGATCGCCGTCAAAGACCTGCGTATAATTGTCTGCGTCCGGTTCTCCGAACCGCTTTATCAGATCCTCATATCCGATAAAGCGCATGGTGACATCCACGCCTTTCCGGAGCTGCCAGATGCGGCAGCCTTTTTGCGGCTGCCCCAGCTCCTCGCCGGGCGCCTCTCCGGCTGCAAGGCGGTCAAATACGCCTTCCTTCCACTGAGGCGTCAGATTCAACCGGGCCAGGTAGCGGGACAGCTCATCCGTCTGGAACATCTCGTCCACAACAGCGGCGTCATCCTTCACATAGCCCACCGTGTTGCCATAGAAGATCAGGCGGTTTCGATTGTCTATTGTGAAGCGGACCAAAATCACATCACCTCCCTTCAGGGCGAGCGGCTCACATCTGCTGGCTCATGGCCTGGTCGGGAGCGTCGCCTTTCTGCTCCTGCTGCTCCTGGAGCTTCTGCTCGTAGGCGTCGTTGACGGCATCCACCAGAGCGTTCCGGGCTTCGGCGGTGATGGCATGGAAGGTGTCGTTGTACTTGGTCTCACCGTTTTTCTTGTAGGAGTCCTGGGGCATGGAGATGAAACGGCCCTTGTCGGACTCGATGACCCGGATGCCGTGGACGGCAAAGGCGCCGCCGATGGTGGCGCTGGCGAAGGCTTTGGTCTTGAAATCTCCGTCCACCAGACGGTCGATCCGCGCCTCCACCTGGGGCGTGGTGGTTTCCTGCTGTTTCTTTTTGGTCGCTGCCATGGTTATCAAGCTCCTTTCACTCACATGGATGGGGTTGTCATGCCGGCAGATTCGGCAGGATCTTCCCGCCGGATCTGTTCCAGGCTTTCTCTTGCCCAGTCGGGCAGATGTTCTTCCTTGAGAATGCCGATAAAATCGCTCCGGTTCCACCGGGTTCGCTCCCCGTCACCGAGGCAGGTGGCGTATACCGCTCTGCCCGCGGCGTTGGGGGCGCAGCCGAAGCCGCCGGTCGCCAGCCAGAGCTGATTTTCCGGCGCCCAATAGGACTCCTTCAAAGTCATGGGGCTCATGACCAACACCTTGCCTTCCAGATCCTGCCCGGTCATATCGTCGCAGTGGGAGCGCACAAACATCCCAAGCGCATCCTGGGCGTCGCGAAACTCATTTACGAAGATGTCCAGAACACCGGCGTGACTTTCCACCATGAACTCATAGTTTCGGTCGCTGCGGGGGATGAAGGTCGCGGCGGCCCATTCCTTGTTCCGGCGGCTGAAGCGCCCATCCTCCGGTTTCAGCTGAATGGTGGCGGCCAGCACCCATCCCACACGCTTGAAGCCAAAGTCCTCGATGACGCCCCTGGCGCAGTCGTGGCTCAGGTGCATCCCGTCAAAGCCCCTGCGGATGGCCTCCTCGATGGCCTGCTTACAGGCGATGTTCTCCAAGTGGCTTGCCCGCCAGAGAGCCACCTCGTTTTGCCGTTTGGCCTCGGAGATGGAACTGAGGTAGAGGTAGGCGTGATCCTTAGTCATCGTTCTCGTCCTCATCCAGCTCCATGACTGCCTTGACCAGCTTTTCGAAACCGGCCCTGTCGATGCCGAGCTGTTCCAGGCTCTTGTCCAGCTCGGTCGCCCACTTGGTCTTGCGGTCATCGGATACCACCAGAACAGCGCCATCCACGCTGACCACACGGAGGTTGTCGTGCAGGATGCCGGCATCCGCAAAGGCCTCTGCAGGGATGGGCAGCATATCCTCGTCGCAGCCAGAACAACCATCGCACGGGTCCGCATCGCCCTCCTGGTTCTCCCATCCGGCCATCATATCCGCCCACAGGCTGTTGACCAGACGAATCAGCGCCATCATAGCGGCGGCTTTCTCCACCGGCTCCATCTCCTGCTTGAGCAGGACAATGGCGTTTTCCAGGGTATGCATCTCCAGCGTTTCCTCCTGCTCCAGACCACTCAGGGTGAGGGCCGCAGGCTGAATGACAGCCTTGCCGTCGTTGGTGTACTTGATAAAGGTCATCTTCATTCCTCCGTTTTATCAGATTTTGTTTTCGGTTCGTGGATCAGCGTGTAGCGCCCGTCGTCTTCCTCCGCAGCGGACAGATTGAAAATGCTGAGCTGCCAATGCCTTGCGGAGTTATAGAGACGGGGATCGTAGTTGGTGATGACGATCTCCTCGTATTCGCTTCCGGCTTTCTGGGACATACTGTTGGGGCGTGTGGTGTAGAAGATGTAAAACTCCTTGTACAGATCTACGATGAAGGGGCAGTAGTTGTAGGAAACCATCACAAACCCCTGGCACTCCAGAAGCGCATCGTGGAGGCGCTGGTGGTCTTCCTTGGGAAAGCCCACCGCATAGCAGTCCTCCGCATCGTAGTAAGGCGGGTCACAGTAGAAGAATGCGTCTTCCCGGTCATATTGGCGGATGAGGTCGACGCAGTCCTTGTTCTCGATGACCACCTCCGCCAGTCTGCGTGAGCACTCCCAGACCAGATGGAAAAAGCGGCGGATGTCGCAGGATTTTCCGGCGAAAGATTTTGCGCCGCCGCTGAAGCTGTACCGGATGAGCTTGAAATAGTCGGCGGCTCGCCGCACATCTCCGCGAGGCGCCCGTTCCAGCATCATCCTTCGGATGGTTTTGGCATCCGGCGGTTCCAGATACCGCTGGGTCAGCTCCATCTCCTCGTCCAGATAGTCATCGGTGAATTCCTCACGGGAGAAAAACTTATACAGCACATTGAAGTCATCACGGGTGTTCAGCGGCAGGAAGCCAAGCTCCAGAAGGAGCGCCATGGTTCTGTTTTTGACACAGCAGAACAGATTGGTCAGGTCGCCGTTGAAATCGTTATAAACCTCCATGCATCCCTGCTGGATCGGGCGGCTCAATGTCACTGTCCCGCTGCCGCCGAACACATCGATAAACCGGGAATAGCGCGAGGGGGACAGCTTATGAATCAGCCAGAGCAGCTTGCTTTTGCCTCCCACCCAGGGGATGAAGCTTTTCAAGCGGTATCACCTCCCTCCAGGGGGAGGGATATCTGGCCGCTGTCGGTAAATTGCTCCAACGCTTTGGTGAGGCCGCGCTCCGCATGGGCGATCTTCTTGATCCTGCTTCGGAGCTGCCGGATCGTCCTCCGCAGTTCCTCCTCGGTGTCGGCGTAATAATAGCCGGAATCAGAGCTGCAAATGGGGATGCCATCCCCGCGCAGGCAATTGATCGTGCGGCGAAGGTCAGGTCCGCGAATCTGAAAAGCGGCCTCCAGTTCACGGCTGGGGACGACTCTCAGCTCACCGCAGTGATACTCCTTCAGGTGCTTGGCGATAGGGTTGTCCGTCGTCATGAAGACTCCTTTCCGGGACAGTTACCCGGAAAGAGCACAAAAAGAAGGGGCCGTTCGTCCCTTTCGGGTAACGGCCCCTGTAACTTTCAGGCTATTTGATTTTTCTTCTTTCATCACCTCCGTTATGGCAGAGCCTGGTCTGTACGAAGGTTTTTCACATGGACATGGTCGGCTCCATCTCCGGCTGACTGTACTCAAAATTGAGTTCCGTGCCATTCCAGGATACAAACCCATGTTCTGCGGCGGACAAGCCCATGCGCTTCATTCTCTGATTGGCATAGCCCTCAGCGTCAAAGCAGGAGGCGAGCAGTTCGTCCTTGGGATAGATGCCATCCCGTTTTGCCAGCTCTTTTCCGTAATCGGCAAGATCCATGTCACGGGGCATGAAGTGGTAGCAGTGGAGGTTCTGCGCCAGATCCAAGGCGTAATCCAGGCGGCGGCAGTCCTCCAGTTCCATAACCGCCATAAATTTATCCACCCATCTGGGTTCTCCTTGGCCCTGTTCGCTCCAGATGTAACCAAAGTCGATGGCATGGCGAACAAGTTCCGATGCCGAGCCATACTGGGAGAGGATGTCCTCCAGCTGCGGGAGGCAGCAGTCCACATCCACGGCAATGCACTCAGTTAGGGACTCCGCTTCCAGCTCATCCAGCGCCAGAAGCAGCTCGTCCGGATGGGCGACATCCATGTGCTCGCCGGTGTCCGGAAAGCCCACCCACACGCCGTCCATGTTGGTTCGGCTGGCCAGTTTGACCCGGATTGCAAAATCGCCTTTGTCGGGGTTCATCGAAGGGTCGCCGTCCAGAAATGGATCGATCAGAGAGGTGACCTTGATGAAATGTCCATCACAGAAAGTGTTCCCGCCCTTCTGGCGATATGCTGCGCCCACTTTCTCCGGGTCAAGAAACTCCCGCGCTTGATCGGAGGGACGTTGGATCTGCTCCATGATGAATTTGCCCAGTTGAACATCGTCCCCGGCGCCATAGAACAGCTCGTAGTGATCCAGCTGGCTCGCAATCAGCATCACATCGCAGGTCATCTGCGGGCACTCGATCTGCATCGCCCCACGGAACAGGAGGCTTTCTTTTACCGTCATGTTTTCAAACCGCCGTTCCAGCCAGTCGTGCTGGGATTTGGTCATTTCAAATCCGTCCAACAGGTCAAGAAGCTGTCTGGCTTGCGGACTCGCCATCACATCATCTCCATTCCGGCATTCTCTGCCTGCGTTTCTTCGCTGAGGATCGGTTCGCCATCTCTGCGCTGAACCAGCCCGTAGGGGGTCAGCAGAGCGTTATGTGCTGCCATGACATCCTGACCATAGTTGTAGAGGACGACGTGCTTCTGCAGAATGGACCGGGAATGCTCATCCACAATGAAGCGAAGTTCCTCTATGGCTACCTCCTCGGGGTTTCGCTGATCAGGCTCGAGCAGGTAGTCATCCAGATTTTCCGCAATCTGGACAGCGGCAGCGATATCGTGACAATCCGCCGCAAGGATAACTGCCTTGAATTTGGAAAGTTCTCCTTGTGTGCTCAGCTCCTTGAAGCATTTAGCCAACTCGTTCAGTCCATGGATATCGTCGCAGTCCATGTTTTCCAGAAGCGCAGGCATCGCACTGTCCTCCACCCGGAAGACCATTTCCGACCAGGAGGCGCCTCCGCAAGCCTCCAGCACGGCATCCAGCCGCTCCTGCGTGGCTGGCAGATCCAGACACATCATGTTATCCGGCTGCTCATTGGAGTGGAAGGGATACCTGCCGACCGTCAGGCGGATGCCGTATTCCGGCGCTTCGGGAATCAAGGCCAGGCTGTCATATACCTGCTTCAGCTCGGTGTGCTGCGTGACATACCCGCCGCTTGCGAAAACGCCGCCCTCCTCAAACCTGGCTTTTCTTCCGAGCATCTCAAAGTCAAGATACTCGAAGATGGAATCCGGAACTTTTTCCAGGGCAGGGATGAAATCGTTCTCCGCATAGAACCTGCCGAGCTGCTCGTCCGTCGTGGCGTTGACCACATGACAGCAGTCTGCGCTGTAGGCCAGGTCGATCATGGTGGCAACGCTGATGGGACCGTATTTTTTTGCCACCTCCATGTTGAACAGCCCTTCGAAGGCAGTTTTTTCTCTGCCGTTCATCTGTCCCAGGCAGGTTGCCAGCGCATTGAGCTGATACAGATCGCATTCATGGGTCAGATGGACATGGAGGAACTGAAAACCATGGTGTTCAAGGAATTCCCACCTCGGCTTGTCGCCCAATGTCATTTGGAGCTTGTCCAGTGCGTCCGAAAGGCCATAGTAGGTAGCCGGAAGCTCCAGCTCACACCACCGATCCGTTTTCTCTCCGAACAGCTCCACGCGGAACACTTCATTCAAGGGTCATCCCTCCCATCTGGGGCCTGTAGTCCTCCTCGTATTTGGCGGGATCAGCGCCGGGGACATCCCAGCCGCACATACTGCCCACCTCCATGGCCTGGCGCTGGATGGGGCTGACGCCAAGCTGTTCGTTCAGCTGATCAGCCAGCTCCACATTCTGTTCCTTGTCGCCGGTGTCCCAATCGGAGGGGTAATAGCCGGTCTCGCCCCGGCGGATACAGATGAGGTCACCGGTGAACTTGAGAGTGGAGAAGCACATCTCCGGTAACCCCTCCACTACTTTGGGTGCGAAGCGTTCCGCCTCGGTCTGGATGTCCCAATCGTCCTCCACGCTCCACAGATGGACATACAGCTCGTCATCGCCGGCGCAGATATCCCGCTGTTCAAAGCCTTCGCCCCAGCCGTCCGACGCCTGACCGGAGATGTACTCCTTCAGGGTAGTCAGTTCCTCCGGTGTGAGGGTACCGACCACACGGCACTCGGCAACGCCCCAGAGCTGACCGTTCCGATCCTCGACGGTGAACACGGCGGATTTGACCTTCTGGTTGACGCTGTCATCCTCGCCATACCAGTGCATGATGCCGCTCTCGGCTTCTTCCGGCATCCGGTTGTTGATCAGAGCTCTGAGGATCTCGCCTTCATAGACCCGCAACGACCTTCCGTCCAACTGAGTGCAGTCATCCTCCATCTCTCCATACTCGTTGCGGGTGTAGAGATCCGCTGTCAGGGGCATATACAGCTTCAGCGTGGTGGGCTCGGGCGGCAGGACAGAGAAGCTGTCCTCTCCGATGGTCAGCGCCAGGGTTCTGCCATTGTCCCACTTCATGTGGAACTGCCCGGCGTCGTCGATGTGGTCCAGAGTCCCCGTGCTGCCCGGCTCCAGCGGGGCATAGAGGTCTTTCATCTCCCTGAGCTTGATCCTCGAACCTGCGGGGAACTGTTCCCGCAGGAATTCCAACCACTCTCTCGGAATTTCTCTCATGATAATCCTCCCATTGTCATGCCCTGCCGGGGCGCATTCTGCTCCAACTCCAATCGGAGCGTTTCTACTGCTGCGGCGACCTCCGGGTCGCACTTGAAGCTGTCCAGCTTCAAGTGGTCTGTGAAGAATTGCTGTTCCCCATCCAGAGAGCGTACCAGATCCACCGTGGCGATTCCGTCTTTGGTGACGCCAATCCGTTTCTCTGGACGGTCGCTGCCCAGATAGGTGTGGATGGCCTCCTCCAAGGTCAGATCCCGGAAGATATGTTCTCCGGAGGTGTTGCAGTCGGTGATCACGAACCAGGCGTAGGTATGGGGCAGAGTTGTATTGGCGGCGTCCTGCATGGCTTTGATGCCCTTTTCCGTCAGGCCGTAATTACAGGCTCGCCTTGGGTTATCTTCTCCGGCAAAGTCCAGCAGGATATCATCCACCGCTTTGCAGATGTCCGGGTTCTCGGTCAGGAGCTTGTAGCGGAAGCCGGTAGTGGCCATATAGGGCAGTTCCTCCCGGATGGTCTGGAGGAATGCTGTGGCGTCCGTAAATTCCGTCTGCTCACCGCTGGCATAGGTGACCCGGCCCACAGGCTTTGCCTGCTGGGCCATCTGCTGCTGGCGCAGGTCGTAGCAGTAGAGATACCCCTGGTAGTCGCCAGGGGAAGGGGTGCAGCGGAGGCAGTAGCGGTAATGCTCGGTGTCCACGACATAGCCATAGCACCGGCCGTCCTCGGTGATCTCACCCCCATTCCGGTAGCAGTAGCTTCTCATCGAAGCCAGATCCTTGAGCGGCCCATCAGCCCGAAGCATATCCACGACTTCCTGAAGCTCACCCTTGAATTCCTCGGTGTTGAACTGGTCATCGTTGTGGGGCCACCAGGTGTGGTAGAATCCTTTTCCGGAAGATCCAAAGTCCATCCGGACATGGCCGACCGTGCCCAGCCTCTCGTCGGCGGTCTCATCGAGTTCCGAATAGAAGAGGCCCGCTTCCTCGGGAGAAGCGGGCCTGATGTGAATCGGTGTATTTACTTTTACATTCTGCTTCATGGTATTTGCCTCCGTATCCGTACAGAGATGGTAAATTTGCCAGTCAGGATGTCCCATCCTACCCAGAGTTACTCGCTGGAATGCGATGGAGATGTCATCATCGTTGTAATATCCATGATGGAAATCCGATGCGTTGATGACATCTTCCTTAATATCTGCGGCAAATCTTTCATCAAGGCTGGAGAAATATGTCCCAAAAGTCTTGTGAAGATATTCTTTGATGTCACTCTCCAACTGTTCCGATAAAGAAATGGCCATTTGCTTCACCTCCTCATGCGGAACAATACCACAGCTCAGCGGAAATAGCTATGACCAAAAGGCGTCCTGCCGGAGAAGTGGAGATAGCCGGCGACAGCGGCTCCCAGTGCTGCCAGAGATGCTACTGTGATCATGATTTTCTTCTTCATTTACATTCCTCCCAATCATCGGATCATGTCGTTCAGGTCATTTGCATATCAAATCCCGGCTCCGGTGACTCCATGATCTGTTCCAGGTGCCGCGGGTCTACGATGACCTCGCTTTCATTCCTGCCTGTGAACAGGGCCAGGATGTGTTCCTTCCGAATCTGCGCCTCATACACCGTTCCCTCCTCACCGAAGCGGTGGGCGAACCAGTCTGCCGTTTTCCGATCCAGTGTCCAGGACAGCGCCCTGATATTTTTGGCGTTGTAGGGGGTAACGCCCCGATAGACCGTCACCGTATCCTCCAGCGCCTGGTGTGCGGCGCGCTCCTCCTCGTCCATCAGGGACTCCGGAGGGACGGATCGGAACAAGGCCACCAGTTCTCGTTTGCTCACATTGCAGTCCTGATTGGGGCATTCCTCCTGGGTCCAGGCGGTGGATAAGAGCTGTCCCAGATCCTTCTCCGAGAGAGCGGAGGCGGCAAATTTGATAAAAGTCAGATAATAGGGCGGGTTGAGCAGTACGAAGATCTGATGGACATTTTCGGCGCTGTCGATCTGCTCTCCAACCTTTCTGCGCCACCTTGTGCAGTCATCCGAATTGTTGATCAGGTCGACCATGGAGAGGCTCCCATCCTCATTCCGAAGTGCGGAAATCCCAGAAGATGTGAAGGGGTGGCTGACGATCACCGGGGAGAGGACCGTTTCCTGGATCTGCACATCGAGGAGGGTGTGCGCCACCAGCTTTACGCGGAGCAGATCGGTTTCACGGGGCATCAGGAAAGGCCTCCCATCTCCATCGCCTGGGTTTCCTCAGCGAAGGGGCTGCTGCATCGGCGGATCAGGCCAAACTCGGTTCGCCGGACTCCTTCCTCCGCCATAGTGTCCTCACCCAACTTCTCAAAATCCATATACCCATCGATGGTATCGATCAGCTCGTCATCAGCACCGATGCGCCGAAGGACTGCTTGCCCGTATTCGTAAGTGTCCTCCGGAATGCGCTCATAGTCGTCCAGATTCATGGCACAGCGGAGAGCCTCCTGCATAGTCCCCGGCTGCTCCACAGAAAGAACCGACAGATATTTCAGCAGTTCACCATCTTCACACTGCATCCCCTCAATGGCCCAAGCCAATTCGTTTGCATCTTCCACGCAGACCCCTGTAGTGGGAATGTGCTCGTCCATATAGGGAACGGAAAACGACACCTTGGTTACTGCTGCCTCTGCAAAACAATCGATTCCCAGTGTTCTTTTTACTCGCTCCAATTCTTCCTTCGTTGCCGGAAGGCAGACACTCACTTGCGCTTGGGAAGAGGAGAGGTCAAGCTGGATCTTCGATTTTTTCTCTCTGACAAGCTCATCATCCTGCTTGCGGAGCACATAGCCCGCATAGGTATAGGCGCCGCCATGCTCGGCATAGTATTCTGCGCCGATTTTTGCGAAGTCCAGATAGGGCCAGGCTGCTTCGGGGAATCTGGGGTCACCCTGAATCTGACCGGCAACAGCGACATATCGGCCAAGCGTCACATCCGAGTTTACATTAGGGATGAGAATGTAGTCCGACACCTGTTCCGCCACACGAATCATATCGTTCAGATCATTGATGCTGTTGCCATCCAAGGCGCCGGCATAGATGTTCCGTTCGCGGGAGTCCATTTTGGCAATGATGCTCGAAAGCTGATTCAGCTGTGCAAGCTGCGTTCTGGAATCAGGGTCGAGTCCGCCGAGGTACGACGGCAGATTGGCGATCACACTTTTCATCTCAACGATCTTTGTTTTTCCTGCTCTGCTGGCCTCATCAAGCTGGCTGGCCGCTTCTGTCATAGCGTCATGAGATGCGGGCAAATTGAGCGGGACAATGACAGGACTCCCACTTCGTTTCATGAAAAGTTGGATCATGTCATTCCTCCCATCTGAACCCCCTGTTCCCGCTGGCACTGATCCACCGGATCTTCTGCCATCAGTTCCTCCAGATCTACTGTGCCAACATAGGCGATGTAGCCTCGGTCGGTAAACACGCCCGACTGATAGTCCATGTGCTGCAGGCCATACCGCTCGTAGTCATAAAACTCGTCCAGATTGGGGTCATACTCAAAATGGCCGGATCTCTGAATCATGTATTTCCCATATTCCTCGGGGGTATGAGCGCCGGGGGCGAATTCAAACAGATCCATGTTTTCCGCCAGACGGCGGATCTGGCTGGCGTTTTCCGGCTTGGCCATGCTTACTGCCGCTCCCAACTTCTTGCGGTCATGAATCGAAAACTTCTCCACAGCCAGCGCCAGCTCATTGAGTTCGTGGATGTTATCGCACTGGAAGTCCAGTGCTACATCCACTTCCTCTGGGAATGAACTGTCAGCTATAAAGAGGCGCATATCCTTTGGGTCAGCAATGCCGGAACGCTGCATGGCGCGCTCAATTTGTCCTTTTGATGCAGGGAGATAGATCCAGGTCACATTCCTGCTGTTCTCCGGCTCCCACCGGGTGGATATCCCGACAGCAGTCATATCGGCCTCATAGTGGTAGCAGGGCAGGTGTTTTCCATCATAGAGCTGTGAAAGCTGCATGCCGTTGTCATAGACCACTCCGTAGCGGGTGATAGTCCCCTCATTGTCCTCAATCAACAGGACAGCGGTTTCCACTCCGTCCAGCTGTTCCAGTTCTTCCATGCTGGCACACCCGCCATGGATGTTCATGTAGTGATCACGGCCAACCTCTTTCAAATTTGTGAAGTCCGTGATCACCGTCGCCTGCTGGCAGCAGAAGGTCAGGTTGATGAGATCCTTCATGCTGGTGAGATTCAGCTTTTCAGCCATCGCCTGAAATTGCGAAAACTCGCCCACAGTAAAGCTGTCCAGCCGCTTTGCCAGATAGTCCAACTCATCAAGGTTGACCTTGGTGCATACCAGCCGATTCAGCACAGGCCAGGCACTGTCGAGCGAGTCCAAGCGGCAGTCGGCTTCAGAGGCATCGCCGATCTCCAGTGCCTCCAACAGCGCAACGCAGTGGTCGTATTGATTTCTGGGAATGGGAAGAGGGATCGTCGCAACACCGTATTCCGGGTGGTCGGCGTTGCTCAGAACTGCTTCCATCATCACATTGCATCACCTTACTTTCCTTCAAAATTCAAAATCGCATCTCCGTACTTGGCCAGAAGCAGAGCGCAGACAATCAGGTGGAACGCCTCATCTGTGACCAATTCGGGGGATGCGAGATCGGCAAGAGTGATATTGCGGCTGCCGGTGGAGATGGCTTTGGCCGCCTGATAAACACTGTACAGTTCCGGCTGGATGCCGGAAAGCTGGACGGACTGGAAGTCAAATCCGCGGGCATCAAACTTCCAGATCATCCTGCGCCAGATATCCTCATACGCCGTGAGGAGAAACAGCGCGGCCAGATTACGGCCTGACATTCGATAGCAGCGCGCACGCCAGTGCTGCCAACGCTCCCGATGACTATCGCTCAGGAAAAATCCAATGGAGCAGCCATTGAAACTCCTCTCTAAGCGGGCCTGAAGCTGCACTCCCGCTTCAGGGAAGAAGCAATCCCTGACAAACTCGTTGAGGTCAATCGCACCGGCCACGATCCGTTCATCCAGACAGACGCACTGCTCCAAAGGGCAGGGATGATTGCGTCTGAAGTTCATGCAGTATGGGCACTCCATGTCATCTCTGCTATATTGGAAACCGGGATAGTATCGGCCATGGCCTCTGGGCTTGAAATAGGGCGGGGTCATCATCTGCTGTTCCATCTGGCACAGCGGTGTATCCCGCATGAAGTAGCGTGTCATAAGGTCATGCCCATCCCTTTCTGCTTGATTTCGCAATCGTCTTCCCTGATTCCCTCATTCTCCTCCGTATCGCTTTTCTGGCCGGGCATAAGGCATTCGCCCGGATAAAGCTCCATTTCGTACAGCACGCTGTTATCACCGCTTCTGCGGTCAAGAACCTTGATGGTCGTGCCCTCAAATAAATAGTTGGATGCCTTTTCGAAATCAGAGCGGAATCCCTTCCCGTAATTACAGGTCGAATACTGATGAGTCGGCTGATCCTTGACCACGGAATAGTAAGCGTTGGTCTGAACCTCAGTCACCACCCGTACAAGCCCGACCAGGGCAGGGTGCTTGCTATGGCTGGTTGCCACCAACTCTGTCCCGGGGCGGATACAGCGTTTCAACTCAGCCAGGTTTTTGATGCGCAGCGGCGCTTTTTGTTCGTTCTTTTGATCCAATCTTCAATCCTCCTGTCTGGTTTGAGGCAATAAAAAAGCGCCGGAGTCTTATTTCTAAAACTCCGGCGCCTGAATATTACATGATCGGTTCCTGGTTGTAGGGTTCCATGGGGTGTTGCTCCTGCTCTCTTATGCGCTCCAGAGCATCGGGAGCTGCAATGGCAATCTGCTCCTGAACGCCCCGTATGCACTTTTCCTGCTCGGCAGTCAAGTCATAACCAGCGTCTAAGGTGTCAGAGCAGCACCGGTAGATTTCGATAAGCTGCTCCTGATTGAAGATTTGCTGTTTGGAAATGAGGCCGGCGCGGATGGCGAAGTCCTGCTTGGCACCTGCATAGTTTTCCTGAAAGTAATTGCCCTGGTTGAGACCTGTGCGGTCGAAGCTCCAGTCCCATGTGACGAATTGGACGCCAAGCCGGGTGGGATGGGCAGCCAGCACGGCTCCGTTGAAGTCAGCCAGCAGGCGGTAGTCACCGGTCAGGCTCTGGGCTTGCAGGGGCGGAGCCTGTTCCAGCAGCGTCATGTACTCCCGCACGGTGCAGGCCAGATCGGTGGCTCGCTCACAGGCTCGTTCCCGTTCCGGCGTCGCTACATCCTCCTGCCAGTAGCGAACGCCTCCGTCCGCTGTGATCCGGCAGAGGGGGAGACCATCCCACTCCACAGGAAGCAATTCATCCTGTTCCGGCTGCGGAGTGAATCCCTCACGGTGGAGAGCGGTGCGAAGCTCCTGAAAAAACTGTTCTCGGTTCATTTACTACCTCCTGACATTCAGTGCCCTTTTTGAATTTATCTGAAAACAAAAAGGGCGCCAATTCGATGGCCCGTCGTGACCAACAAATTGACGCCCCAAACTTTGTGTATTCTATTGGCAGAAAAATAGCGCCCTTTTTGAAGCATCAATTTTCAAAAAGGGTGCTACATGGTTTCTGGTGTTGCCAACCTTCGAGAAGAGGGGGTTCGAATCCCACCAGTTAGGGGGAAACAGCGGTTGGCATCTATGGAATCATCCGTAAATTTTCGAGCTGAAAAAGCCCGGAAACGGTTGATGCCACTGGCTTTTCGCCAGTGGCATCTATACCGTTTTGATTTTATGGTGACCCGCCGGGGATTCGAACCCCGGACCCACTGCTTAAAAGGCAGTTGCTCTGCCAACTGAGCTAGCGGATCAAATGGCTGGGATGGCAGGATTTGAACCTACGAATGCCAGAGTCAAAGTCTGGTGCCTTACCGCTTGGCGACATCCCAATACATGCGGCCCGACGCCGGACACACAGTGTAGTATACCACAATTCCCTCGGAAATGCAACAACTTTTTCCGTGATTTCCCGGCTTTTATGAAAGAAAAGGATTGGATTGATTCAAAAGCCACACACCGGCGTTCAGATACCCGGCAAAGCTCACCCAAATCAGGTAAGGAATCAGGAGCTTTCCAGCCAGCGGGGAGATGGGGAGAAACCGCCGGATGGTGATGAAAATGGCAATCCACAAAAGCACCAACACCAGAAAAGCGGCGGCAAAGCGCACCAGGCCGAAAAACACCACCGGCCAGAGGAAATTAAAAAACAGCTGCACAAGATAAGCTCCCAGGGCAGGATATACCACTGCCTTCTCCATCCCGGAGGTCCACACGAGATATGAGGCATAGCCCATGAGCAAATACAGAATTGTCCACATCACCGGAAACACCCAGCCGGGAGGGGACAGTGGGGGCTGAATCAGCTGATCATACAGGTCAGAGCCGCCGCTGACCAGGACGGCCAATCCACCCACCGCCAGGGGCAGGGCAAGACAGAATATTAGGGAAACTCTGAATAAATCGTCTGCGGCTGGATAGCGAATCTTTTTCGCCATCCATGCAGAATGAAAAACGGGAAATACATACAGTATTCCGCCGTTTTCCATTCTTTTGTCTGACGAAAAATCTCTCGCTACCAGCTCTTGCCTATTTATTCAGAGCTTCCTTAGTTGCAAGCGTTTGTTTTTCATGGTTGCATCCCTCCTGAAAAAAGGATAGCAAAGTCCCCGGGGGCTTATCCATCGAAAAAAGGCTTGATGCGCCCGAAAGAAAGGGGTATAATAAGGGAAACTTTCAAAAGGAGAATGACAATGGGAAATCCACATTCCTGCGGGGGCTGTGGCGGTCATTGCGGCGGCTGCACCGGCTGCTCCGCATCTTTGGAGCTGACTGCCGGCGAAGTGGGGCTTCTGCAAACCCTGGGGCAGTATTCCTTTTTGCCGGTAGCCCGCCGCCGGGAGGATATGATACCGGTTTATCTGGAGGATTCCGCCCTTTCCCGGGAGGAATACAGCCTGGTGCTGCAGTGCCTGGAAAGGCGGGGGCTGATTGATATTTCCTATGATGCGCCTCTGAAAGGTGCCGATATGAGTGCCTATGGGGGGTATCCCGTCCATGGCAGCGTGGGTCTTACCCAGCGGGGGCAGCAGGTATTGGAGCTTTTGGAAATGCAGGGAATCGATGAGCATGGAGAATGAAAATCGAAAGTCAGGTATTTGACGATACAATTTGCAGGATGCAGCGGCGGCAAACTGCCGGCTGGGCGGACGGGGAATCCCCCTGAAGGAGCGTCGCATTGACTCGGTGAAGAACCCGGCAGCGGGCAAAATCCAGGCAGACTCCATCGGTCAGATCATTCTGGAAAACTCCGTGGTGGAAAACCATTGTGAGATTATTGCCAATCAGACGGAAGCAAAGGTATAAAAAAAGCTGGAATTGGGCTCTCCCAATTCCAGCTTTCCCTATTCCATTTGCAAATGCCGCTGCAGCGCCTGGAAGGTTTCGTCGCTGATGGCGTGTTCCATTTTGCAGGCATCCTCTGCCGCCTGCTCCGGACTGACACCCAGCTGAATCAGCACCTTGGTCAAAAGGGTGTGGCGCTGATAGATTTTCTTCCCGATCTCCAGTCCGGTTTCCGTCAGGAGAATGGAGCCGTCTGCCTCCACCTGAATGTAGCCCCCGGATTTCAGGATTCCCACCGCCCGGCTGACGCTGGGCTTGCTGTAATTCATATATTCGCTGATGTCCACGGAGCGGACATGGCCTTTTTGCTGGGTAAGAATATAAATGGTTTCCAGGTACATCTCCCCGGATTCCTGAATCTGCATGACCATCCCTCCTTCGTCATTTCTCATAGTTTACCACAAAAATATGGATTTTGCAAGGGAGATGCCTTTGATATTGGACGCCATTCCTGCTATTGTATAGATATATCGTTTAGCTTCCCCCAGGGAAGAATGGAAAGGAGCCATGGCAATGGCGTGTAAACGACTGTATTTGAAGGACGATTTCCCCCAGCTTTCAAATGAGGGGACAAACCCCCGGGTGGATGTGTACCTGCCGGCACCTCTGGAGGAGATGGGCCGAGAGGGACAGAAACGCCCGGTGCCGGTGATTTGCCCGGGGGAGCCTACCGTTTTTGCAGCCGGCGGGAGGCAGAGCCCATTGCCCTGCACTTTTTGACAGACGGATACTGTGTGCTGGTGCTTTCCTATTCCGTTGCCCCAAAGATGTTTCCCCGGCAGCTGCAGGAGGTAGCCGGGGTGCTGGAGCTGATTTGCCAGAATGCAGAACAGTGGCATTGCGATACGGAGAAAACCGCCCTGATGGGCTTTTCCGCCGGAGGACACCTGGCAGCCCACTACGCCAATGCCTATGACATTCCCCAGGTGCAATCCGCTTTCCCCCATAGCAAGGGCGTGCAGGCCTCCTTGCTGTGCTATCCGGTTATCAGCAGCCGGGAGGATTTGCACCACGGTGAGAGCTTCCGGAACCTGACGGGAACGGAAGATTGGGCCCGGTGGGAGCAGGTATCCTGCGAAAAACTGGTGACGGAGAAAACGCCCCCCACCTTTCTGTGGCACACGGCAAAGGACGATGCCGTCCCGGTTGCCAACACCCTGGTGTACGGACAGGCCCTGGCTGAGCACGGCGTGCCTTTTGAAATGCACATCTTCCCGGAAGGAGCCCACGGGCTGGCCACGGCGGATGGGGTGACCAACGACTCCATCCCCGCCGGGGTGGGGAAGAATGCCCTTTGGCTGCCGCTGGCGAAGGAATGGCTCAAAGGAATTTTCGGGAATCAGACCCGGGAAAACTCGTAATTTTCAAACTTCAGGGAGTCCCCCATGTCCGCCCCAAAGGGCAAAAGGGCCAGAGCCACCTCAGACTCCACCCCGGTGTCGGTATAGCGGACGGTGGCGTAGTCCCCACGAATATCTACAACTGTACAAAGCATAAACTTCACCTCTTAGAAAAACCGCCCCTGGGAAACCAGGGGCGGTTTGCGATTGTTGTGGAATTAGTCCTTGTAGACCTCAACCAGCTTCAGCAGATGCTCGTAACGCTCCTTGGCAGCAGCCTCGTTCTTAGCGAACAGATCGGTTGCACGCTCGGGGAACTCACGGGTCAGACGGCTGTAACGGGCTTCGTTCATCAGGAACTCCTGATAGCCGCCCTTGGGAGCCTTGGAGTCCAGAGTGAACTTGCCGGTCTCCTTGGTGGGATCGAACCGGAACAGGTTCCAGTAGCCGCAGTCCACAGCCTTCTTCATCTCGGCCTGGCAGTTCATCATGCCGCCCTTGATGGAGTGCATCTCACAGGGAGCGTAGCCGATGACCAGGGAA
>OESA01000073.1_pt1 | contig 46809 bp, 46 predicted proteins | sample 1540101 | NCBI WGS metagenome assembly OESA01 (sample SAMEA3891891, study PRJEB23780) | metagenome | biome: terrestrial biome; feature: animal house; material: Caecal content | place: Italy | collected 2015-05-05 | reverse complement strand
TTTATCTAATTTTTTAAAACAAGAATCAGAAATCAACTACTGATTCGCATTATTATTATATGAAGCACTGACATTGAGGTTGAGCTTCTTTATTTCCGTTCCCAAGCTAAAACCAATATCCTTCATTTGAGCAGGATTATCGGCCATATCACTGATAAAATTACCATATCTGGGGAGTTTTCCTAAATCACCATACAAGGACATCCGCCATTTTCCGACAAATTTATTCAAACTCATTTTCGCTCCATACATATCCCCCGAACCTTTCAAAGCTGAAACGTCCCCCATTAATCCATCTGTCAAATCCTTCTTGGTCTTCACATCCATCACCGTTTTCTTCTTACCATCTGACACCCCTGTCATTTGCTCTTTATCCGACTGCTGCTCGTATACCTTTACCTCTTTCAAAGCATCTACCGGCATATTGTTCAAAGCAACTTTGCTATCTGCGAAAAACTCCTTTCCATTTAATAAGATCTGAGTGATTTCCTTTCCATGAAAATTCATCTTGCCGGATTTCTCGTCTAATTCCAATCCGGGAAGCTGCCTCACCAAATCCTGCAGAACAGCTCCTTCCGATGTCTTAAAGGCTCCGGTATTATATACTAATGTATCTCCGGACATCTTCATTTTCTGCAGTTCGGCCTTTATCACCGTTTCATCCAATACAATACTGGAAGGTTTCATCATCAGAGCACCTCCATAAACTTCTTTCCGATAAGCAGGAATATTCACTTTTTTTTCAAGGGTTTCATATCCTAAAAAAGAAGCCCTTATTAAATAATTACCGGGATTCATAGGGTACAAACGGAAAACACCCTTCTTATCGCTCACCGTACCTTCTATAAAACTCGTATCAGGCAAAGAATAAAGTTGGATATTTACATCCGGCAAAGGATCGGGATAAGGGCGTTCTCCCTGTTCTCTGACAGAACCTGTCAAATGATAAGCTTTTTCTTTTCTTGCTTTATCTGAATCAAGCTTTTTCTGTCCACTAACCGGGAGAACAAAAGATAATAAAATAAACAACGAGAACAGTTTAGTCATCTTGAAATATCAACAGGGTCCTATTTCAATGCTTCCGCAATGGCATTCATCAGATATCCAAATTCTTCTTTCTCATACCCGATGGAAGTATAAACGGCTTCTCCTTCTTTATTGAAAAGATAGGCGCGAGGAATTGACTTTTCAGCAAATAAAGAGAACACCTCACGTTTAGGATCGGGATATAACGGGAAAGTGAATTTCTTCCGTTCATTATAAGCCTTCAACTGTTCATCCGTATGCTCACGACCAATTACTAATAATACGAAGTCCTTGTTATCTTTATATTCAGCCCACAAAGTTTTCTCTATTTCAGCCAGTTCCAGCTGACATGGCCCGCACCAAGTGGCAAATAAACTCACCCAAACGACCTTACCTTTCAATTCGGTCGAAGAAATATCTCCATATACTGCAGATTTTAAATGAAAATCAGGTAATTTATCTCCTTTTTTCAATTCTTGAGCATTTACGGCAAATACCATGCAAAGCATCATGAACAATAATCCTAACTCTTTCATTTTCATAGTTCTCAATATTTAATTATGGAATAACAAAGACAAATATATCTGTTTTTCTTATATTTGCCGCCAGAAAATATTATTTTTTAGCCTATGATGACTTTTATTTCATGTGCCAAAACAATGACCGGACGGAGCAAAATACAAACTCCTGTTACCAGTACACCACAATTCCAAACTGAAGCGATACAGAATGCACTTGATATGTCCCAATTCTCTGCTGAAGAACTGGAACGACTTTTACGTGTGAACAGTAAAATAGCAGCAGAGAACTATATGCGATTTCAAGATTTCTGTTCGGACTCTCCCTCGGCTTTAGCTGCCTTACTGGCTTATACCGGTATCGTATATAAACGTATCCACCCACAGGATTTTACCCCTGAAGATTTTCAATATGCACAGGATCACTTGCGAATCACTTCTTTTCTTTACGGATTACTCCGCCCGTTAGACCAGATCAAGAATTACAGAATGGAAGGAGATATCAAACTACCTGAACGTGGAGGAATATCCATGTTTGACTATTGGAAGCCAATTCTGACCGACACCTTTATCAAAGAAATTAAAGCAAAAGGAGGAATACTAATCAATCTGGCAAGTGGGGAGATGAAAGATTTATTCGATTGGAAACGCGTGGAGCAAGAAGTACAAGTGATCACACCAGAATTTCAGGTATGGAAAAAAGGAAAATTAACCACCGTTGTGGTTTATGCAAAAATGTGCCGTGGAGAATTGACACGCTTCATCATTAAAAACCGGATAGAGAATCCTGGGGATTTAAAAGGATTCAAATGGGAAGGATTCAGTTTTGATGCCGGATACAGCACAGATACCCACTATCTTTTTAGCCTTCTTTCATAAAAAAATATTAAATAGTCAACCTACTCAAACTTTTTATCAGCACTCATGTTATTTAGTTGAATTTGGGAAGATAAACCTGGACAATAATTAACTAATAGAAATGAGTATGAAAAAATTAATGTTTTTGCTGGCTGCGGCCAGTTTAAGTTCTGTAGCGTTTGCACAGCAGAAAAGCAATTCACAAAACGTCCTTGTAGGCGAGAGTGTAGATGTAATGGAGGTACCTGTGGATAAGTACAAGGTAGAGACCAATCACTTCTTCGATAATTGGTTCTTCTCTGTTGGTGGAGGTGCACAAGTACTGTTCGGCGATCAGTCCGATCTTGGTAAATTCAAGAAACGTATTGCTCCCGCTCTTCAAATATCAATCGGTAAATGGTTTACTCCCGGCTTAGGATTACGTTTGCAATATAGCGGTTTGCAGTCGAAGAGTTTTTCCAGTGAACCTTCCGCATATTCCAAACCTCACATGTTAAGCGAAGGATACTATCAGGATAAGTTCAACTACATGAATTTGCATGGTGACATCTTATTCAATGTCAGTAACATGATAGCCGGATATAATGAAGACCGCATATACGACTTCGTGCCATTCGTAGGTTTCGGTTTTGCCCACTCATATGATGCTCCACGTCGTAATTCACTGGCATTCAATTTCGGTATCATCAATACATTCCATCTGGCCAGTGCCTGGGACTTAAATCTGGAACTTTACGGAATGGGTACAGAAAACAAATTTGATGGAAAAACCACCAGTAAAGGCCCTGACTTTATGGCAGGTGCTACAGTGGGTATCACTTATAAATTTCCACAAAGAGGATTCAAACCAGCTCCGGATGTAGATGCTATCATGGCACTTACCTCTTCACAAATGGATGCTATCAATACCGCTTTGGCTCAACAGATAGAACAAAACCGTCAATTAAAAGCCCAACTTGCCAACCAACCCACTGAAGTGGTTACAGAACAAGTTACAGTGAACCAAATTGCTCCGGCTCCTCAATCTGTATTTTTCCAGATCGGTTCAGCGGTTCTTCCTACCAACTCTACTGTAAATTTGCAACAAATCGCAGATTTGGTAAAAGACAATCCGGGACTAAAATTGAAAGTAACCGGTTATGCTGATAGTGATACAGGTAGCGCTGCATGGAACAAGCAGTTAAGTGAAGACCGTGCCAACAACGTGGCTAATGAACTGGTTAAATTGGGTGTCAACAAAAACAATCTGATTATCAGCGGAATGGGTGGTGTAAACACCTTAACTCCTCCGGCATTCAACCGTCGTGTAATTATCGAAGCCCAATAATACACTACCTTCTGTCAGCAGAAGGTAATCATGCCCGCAATTCCTTATAAAAACAGAATTGCGGGCATTTATTTTTTAGATGGAATACCCCCACTGATCTAGTGCAAACTTCCAATTCTCTTCCACTAACCGGACCGTACGGTCATTATACTTATACTTATTCTTCTTATATCCCTTCTTTCCGCCTATATATTGGCTAATAGCCGGAGCAGCTGCTTCGAATCCGGGAATAGAAAGAGATTTATAGATGTACTCAGTCATAGCCATTGCATCCGCTTCAAAATCCTCAAATTTCACTTCCATCAAATTTCCTTCAGGAATGAATCTTTTATCCGCCTCATATTTATGATACAGCTTGGCATAAATGGAAAGCACATTCTGTTCCAACGTCTCTGGAGAAATATCCTCCAGTTTCAACGGTTGGATTGTATTGGTGAAGAAATTCCTCGTAGATTCGAATACCGTATACGGATTACGCATCAAATAGATGAATTTGGCATTCGGAAACATCTTGACCAACTCTTTTACACGACCTGTATGAGGCGGATTCTTACTTAAGAATTGTGTTCCGCCTGTATTCCAAAGAGAAATTTTAATAAGTTTGGTGAATATATCCTCAAACACTTTCAATTCCTCATCACTGATATCATTGAACAACAAGTATTTATCAGCATATTCCTGTTGGTACTTAGGCAGGAACCAAAAGTTATAATAGGTATAGGGCATCATATTGGCCAATGCAAACTCTTCCTCCTGAGGCAAATCTACGGCCAGTTCCATATTATCTGTCGGACGCTTGTCAGGCATCAGCCAACTCATATTCTTCTTGAAAAAAGGCTGTCCCCACATCATCAGATGAGGGAACACAGTCTGATAAGTAGTATTATATCCGAAATGTTTGTCACAAGAGAATACATTGTGCATAAAGGTAGTCCCACTACGCCAATGTCCGAGGATAAAGACCGGGTCGTGTTCCAAAGACTTATCGGCCAACAGTTTCCTGTATCGCTTTTCCTGCAATGGAGCCAAGGTGGAAAGCAAACGGCATACAACTTTCGTCAAACGGTATTTTCCTCTATATGCCGAATCAATTTCCCTTCCTGTAGTAATCGCCTTAAAAGTTTTCCAATCGGCGCCTACTAATGTATTGATTGGCAGTTTATTGAATTCAAGTAATCCCATTACTCTTCTTTTTTAATTGTACGCTGTTATTTTTCTATCTTGACTGTAATGCCTTGACGGTCCAATTCTTTCACCACCTTTTCTACGGCTTCATAATATTCCTCACCAATACCCAAATCCGTCAGATTCAAAGTAGGAACTTCCATGGCATTCAGCATATCTTTGGCTTCCACTCTGTCTATAATCATCCCCACCGCACTGGTGTTATTGGTAATGGGGTCAATCAAAATGAAAGAACCACAAGCTTTATTCTTTTGATAAGAATCAAAGAAAAGCGGCTTGGCAGTAGTAAATGTCACACGGGCAATCTGATTCAATTGCAAAGGCAGATCCTCCTTTTTCAATTTACCGTTTTCAACAGACAAATGCTCCATCGTATTCACATCCACTTTATACTTAATGCCATCTATACGGGTACGTCCCGTATTGGTAGTATGCTTGATAAAGAAAGATTTGTCAAGGTCCATCACCTCCTCATCCATCCATACCAACATAGCTTCAAAATTACGGTCTATCACAGGCATGTTATCGGCATGTACCAACATTTCTCCGCGAGACACATCAATCTCATCTTCCAAAGTCAACGTCACCGCTTGCGGCGGGAAAGCATACTCTAACTCACCATCATAAGTAACAATACTCTTGATATGAGATTTCTTGCCGGAAGGCAAAGCCATCACCTCATCTCCTTTATGGATGACACCGGAAGCAATCTTTCCACAGAAACCGCGGAAATCCAGATTCGGTCTTAATACATACTGAACCGGGAAACGGAAATCGGCCAGATTATGATCATTCTCGATGGAAACCGTTTCAAGCACTTCCAATAAAGAAGTACCTTTGTACCATGACGTACGTTCAGATTTCTGCACCACATTGTCACCGTCAAGTGCCGAAAGAGGAATACAAGTCACATCCGGGATTCCCAATGGCTCTACAAACTTCTTATATTCGGTCACGATTTCGTTGAAACGCTCTTCCGAAAACCCGACAAGGTCCATCTTGTTCACCGCCAGCACCACATGCTTTATTCCCAATAAAGATACCAGAAAAGTATGGCGGCAGGTCTGCGTAATCACACCTAAACGAGCATCTACCAAGATTATGGCAAGATTGGCAGTAGAACCTCCGGTAATCATATTGCGGGTATATTGTTCATGTCCCGGAGTATCGGCTATAATAAATTTACGATTGTTCGTTGAAAAATAACGGTAAGCTACATCAATCGTAATACCCTGCTCACGTTCTGCTTTCAACCCGTCGCACAACAAAGCGTAATCTATATGGTCACCTGCATTCCCCACACGTTTACTGTCACGCTCCAAAGCGGCAAGTTGGTCTTCGTATAACTTCTTACTGTCAAACAACAGACGTCCTATCAAGGTAGACTTTCCATCGTCTACCGAACCGGCTGTCAACAGACGTAGCAAGTCTTTCTGTTCATCCTTATCTAAATATTCCTTTATATTCAGTTTATTCTCCATCACCCATTTCTTCATTTTAAATTCCTACTTATCCATTTAAAAATATCCCTCACGTTTCTTCTGCTCCATACTGGCATCCTGATCGAAATCAATGACACGGGTGGTACGCTCACTTTTAGTAGTGGTCATCATCTCCTCTACAATCTTCTCAATCGTATCGGCATCACTCTCTACGGCCCCAGTCAAAGGCCAACACCCCAAAGTACGGAAACGCACTTCCTTCATTTCAATACGGTCCCGATATTCTTCGGGCAGGCGGTCATCATCAGCCATAATCAAATTTCCATCTATATTCACCACAGGACGTTCCTTGGCAAAATAAAGCGGCACAATAGGAATATTTTCCAAACGGATGTACTGCCAAATATCCAGCTCAGTCCAGTTGCTTAATGGAAACACACGGATACTTTCCCCTTTATGAATCTTAGCATTATAAATATCCCACAATTCAGGACGCTGGTTTTTAGGATCCCATTGATGAAAACGGTCACGAAAAGAGAATATACGTTCTTTGGCACGTGACTTTTCCTCATCACGACGTGCTCCACCAAAGGCGGCATCAAACCTGTATTTATTCAGCCCGTGAAGCAACGCCTGTGTCTTCATTAAATCTGTATGCACTTTGCTGCCATGCGTAAAAGGCCCTACTCCGGCATTAAAAGCCTCCATATTACTTTCCACTATCAAATTCCATCCATGTTCTTTGGCGTATTGATCACGGAACTCTATCATTTCCCTGAATTTCCATTTAGAATCGATATGCATCAAAGGGAAAGGCACCTTTCCCGGATAGAAAGCCTTCTCTGCCAAACGTACCATGACAGACGAATCTTTACCAATACTATAAAGCATAACAGGATTCTCAAATTCAGCTGCCACTTCACGAATGATATGGATAGACTCAGCTTCCAGTTCCCTTAAGTGGCTCAATTTATAATTTTCTTCCATTTTATAATGAATTATATTTTTTCTCCTTTTTTACCAACAGTGGGGAGCACTAGTTCCAACAAAGTATTGACCGACTCTTCCAAGCTCAGTTTGGAAGTATCCAAAGACAATGCAGGACGCTCCGGAGCTTCAAAAGGTGCAGAAATGCCGGTAAAATTCTTAATTTCACCCCGACGCGCTTTGGCATAAAGTCCTTTTACATCACGTTTCTCACACTCTTCCAAAGGAGTGCTGACATAAATTTCCAGAAAATTCTCCGCCCCGATGATACGGGTTGCCATCTGCCGGAGCTCATTACTGGGACTGATGAAAGCGGCAATGGTAATGATTCCTGTATCAACAAACAGCTTGCCTATTTCGGCTATGCGACGGATATTTTCCACACGATCCTCTGCCGAAAAGCCCAAATTATTATTGATGCCACTACGAATATTATCCCCGTCCAATATACGGCAGAGCAAACCACGTTTATGTAATTCACGTTCCAAAGCTATGGCAATAGTACTCTTACCGGAACCGCTGAGTCCCGTCAGCCACAGCATAACTCCCCGTTGTCCCAGCAGTTCTTCTTTATCTTTCCGGGAAAGCATACGGTCAAATATAGGATATATGTTTTCTTCTTCCATTCTCTATTTTCATTTTGTCTTTAACTTCATCAAAAAGGCCATATCAGCGGTATCAGAATAACCGAAATTATAAATGTCAATATATTCAACGGTAAACCGATACGTACAAAATCCATAAACTTATAGTTTCCGATACCCTGCACAATCAAATTAGTCTGATAACCGATAGGAGTGGAAAAACTGGCAGATGCAGCGATGCAGATGACAACAAAAAAGGGCATAGGACTTACCCCCAACTGATTGGATAAGGAAAGGGCAAGCGGAAAAGCCAATGCAGCGGCAGCATTATTGGTTATCAGTTCGGTAAACAGATTTGTAATGATAAACAAAACAGCCAGCAACACATGCGGACCATAATCATCACTCATATCAATGATTCCATGCGCAATGACATCCGCCACTCCGGAATTTACCATGGCGCGACTTATAGCAAACGCACAGGCAATGGTTATCAAGATATCCCATGATATATATTTTGTATATTTACGTGCCGGAAAAAGTTTGGTCCATGCCATTATCACAGTCGTTATAGCTGCGAAAAAGAACATATCAAGATCAATACCAGGAAATAATTCTTCCATAAAAGGCAACTCTCCTACTGTTGCCCCCACAATCATCAACACCAATAAAGTCAATGCAAACCAACGTTTCTTTCTCCCAGCTTTCGGCTCGGTATCTTTGCCATTGGCCAATAACACGAATACAGAAGAGTCTCCCCATGTAGAGATAAATGAATCATCTGCCCATAGCACCAACGTATCTCCCTCACGAAACTTCACACGTGACAGATTATCTACAATACTAACTCCGCTTCGTTTTATTTCTTTTACTTCAGCGCCATAATGACGGACAAAATTAAAATCCCCCACCCTTTTATTGATACCCGGGAAACGAGCACCTATCACCGCTTCAACACGATGAAAAGAAGACGCATCCGCTTCCCCATGTTCGTCGCCTACCGTGTCTTTCCGTACCTCCGGCAACAACCTAGAAGAAAAGAACAACAAATAAACAACTCCTGCCAAAGCAATGAAAATACCCACCCGGCCTAATTCAAACATACCAAAGCCCTTATATCCGGCATCTAAAATCATACCATCCACTACCAGATTAGTAGAAGTCCCGATAAGCGTACACATTCCCCCCAGTATAGTAGCATACGAAATAGGGATCAAGAATTTGGTTGCCGGAATACAGACAGATTCCGCCCAACGTTTAATAATAGGCGCAAAAATCACGACCACCGGCGTATTATTGAGAAAAGCAGAAACAAAAGAAATAACGGGCAGCATACGTGCCTGCGCCTTCATGACCGTTGTTTTCTCTTGAGGCAGAAGTTTCTTTATCAACTGTCCCAACGCTCCCGATTGCCGGACTCCTTCACTGATCAGAAAAAGCAGCGCTACGGTAATCATCCCTTTATTACTGAATCCCTCCAAGATCTCTTTCGGAGTTAATATACCGAAACAAAGAAAGAGTACAGTAACAGAGAACAGAATCATTCCGGGACGCATTTTATCAAGGACTAGCGCAGTCACCATCCCTATTAATCCAAAAAACACAATAATCATTTTAAATGTCAGCATCGTTTCCGGGTATTAATTTCGTTTAACGATAAACCAAGGATTCAGCAAGTCCGGCTTGTTATATTTCAACGGTTCTTTTTGTCCCGCCTGATATATTTCTGCTCCGGATGCCTTAGCTATGGCATGACCGGCCGCCGTGTCCCACTCCATAGTAGGGGCAAAACGGGGATATTCATCGGCCAGTCCCTCACAAACCCTGCAAATCTTGATGGAACTGCCCACAGATACCAACTCCACATGAGGGTATATCTTTCGCTTTTCCTTAATATACTCTTCTGTTTCGGCCGACAGATGGGAACGGGAAGCAACAATAACAAAAACTTCATTTGTTTCGGCACAAGGCATACGGAATGCCGATGCCTTCATTTCTTCCAGTGAACGGTCTGCACGTCCGGTCACTCCTTCCATTTTATAAGCGCCGGTTGTCAGTTCACCCCAATAAAGCGTTTCTTTGACAGGAACATAGATCACTCCAAAAACAGGAATTCCTTCTTTTACTAAAGCAATATTGACAGTAAATTCCCCATTTCGTTTTATAAATTCCTTTGTTCCATCCAAGGGATCGACTATCCACAACGTATCCCATTGCGCCCGTTTCTCGTAAGGCAAATGCTTTCCTTCCTCACTCAATACCGGATAGTCTGTTTCTTGCAAATAAGTCATAATGATTTCATGCGCCTTACGGTCTGCAAGAGTCAGTGGAGAATTATCGGCTTTCCTTTCAATCTGAAAATCAGAAAAAGGATCATTATAAACGTTCAGAATTTCTTTACCGGCAGCTAAAGCCGCATCCATCGCTCTTAATATATATTCGGTCTGCATAGTGTTTACTTCCATTAAAATGCTTCTGTCATATTGAAATAGAACAAACTTTGGTCATTGGCAAAATTACGTCCGAAGTCCAGACGTACATTCATACGTGGCTGCACCTCAATACGAAGTCCCACACCAGCATTGGGAAGAACTCCTTCAATCTTACCCATGGTAGGCCCCATAAAACCGCACCCTCCCCAAGCAACAAAACCCAAATGATGCAACATACGCTTTACCCATGTACTTTTATCCGTATTGAACATCTGACGATATTCGGCAAGCACCACATGAGAGGATTTATCACGATACTGCCCCATATAATATCCACGAAGATCAAAAGGAGTGCCACTTAAAGCATATTGGTTCATAGGAACATCACCAAACACATTCTTGGTTTGGGCAGTCCAAGCTATAACTTTTCTATTTCCTACCCTTTTGTATTGGCGGTAGTCCATTTCCAAGCGGTAAAAGTTATTATCTCCTCCCAAAAACTTCTGGTACATCAGCCCACGAAAATCCAGATAAATGCCCTTATAAGCATTAGCAGGAATATCCCGGCTGTCATAAGTCAGCAGAAATCCTACCCCCGAACTGAAATTAGAATATCCGTGAGCAGTACCTCCCAACCTTTTATAATCAGACTGATCTACCAAATATTTGGCAGGCTCGGACATTTTATCATAACTCAAGTCAATCTGGGGACCGGCAAAGAAATTACTTTTACCTAAACGGAATAAAAACCACGGATTAATCTGGAAACCGCTATAACGATATTCACTGGTAGAGTCACTGCGCTCATAATGCTTATTGGTAGCATAGCCGATACCATAAAAATTCTCCAATGTATTCTTGTAAGTGAATTTTCCAAAAATACGGAATTTATCATTCTTGAAAAACAACTGAGGTTTCACCATCAGATTCAAGCCCCCCTCGAACATTACCGCAACAGCCATCGGCAACACAGAACGTTTCTGCAAGGTATCCGATGGATTCATACGAAATGTAACAAGAGCACTACCTCCTATTAACGCACCAAAATCCGGAGTATAACTCGGTCCTCCCAATATATTATAATGTATATTGCGCTTAGCCACCTTCTGGCGTCTTAATTCTTTTTTTGAAAGTTGATGAATGGTGGTATCCTCAGGATTACTACCTATGTCACTTCCTTGTGCCGCCATATTCAAAGAACAAAACAGGCACAGGACCAAGCTAAGTAATGTTATTTTCATATAATAGTTTATTGTCTGCCCCAAGTCCTTACTCAAAAAAACTTTCTACGGCAAATGAGTTTTCAAAAGTACAAAAGTCCTGCCAAAGAATAACGGTGTATTGAATTTGTTTTTATTTAGTTCAAGAATCTTCACGTTCTTTATAACGTAACAATGCATCAATATGCCAATGTGTCAATTGCCATGCGGACATAGCGCAGCACATTGGCAAATCAGCACATTAGCAAATTATTTAAACAGCTTTTCCAAATCATCTTCATTAATCACAGAAAGAACCGTTTTACCATCCGGAGTATAATTAGGGGTAGCCACAGCAAATAAGCCATCCACCAAACCAGTCATTTCTTCATTCGTCAACACTTGTCCGGGAACAATTGCCGTCGCTTTTGCCAAAGTCAATGCCAAAATACTCTGCACCTCTTCTTTTACTTTGCCACCTTTTTCCATAGCAGTGTGCACCATATTTTGGATCAAGTCTATCGGATTAAGGCCTTCAATACCTGCAGGAACACCGTTTATGGCATAACTTCCTCCTCCCAAATCAGTCAGTTCAAATCCTAGGAAAGACAAGTCTTCCATAATTTCCTGCAAAATAGCAACTTCGGAAAGTGGAAACTGTACAATGTCTGGAAACAACATTCCTTGAGAAATACCTTGACGACGACTTATCTGATCTATATACTTGTCATATAAAATACGGATATGGGCACGCTGCTGATCAATGATCATTAACCCGGACTTTACAGAAGTCAAAATAAAACGTCCTTTAAACTGATAATGCTGGCCGGATTTCTCACTGACTGAAGAGTCCTCCACATGATCATACAATCCGGGATTTTCCTCCGCAGGAGAAGTCTCTTCCGCCCTATAATCATTCTCGTCAGGATGAAAGTTTTGAGAAGAAGCATGACGTTCCAGCCCCGCATACAGTTGTTCCCAGTCCTTACTAGGCTTTGAATAAGAGGAGGGAGGAGCAGCCGAAACATTAAAAGGATTATAATCAGGATTATAAGTCGTCTTTGGTGGCTGTATACCAGTGTATGGAGATGCACCAAAGGCTGGAATATCCGGCATTCCCTCCGTGTCAAAATCAATAGAAGGTACCGCATTGAACTTACCTAGAGTTTCTTTCACGGCAGCCGCCAATATCTGCCAGATGGCTTGCTCGTTCTCAAACTTTATCTCTGTTTTAGTAGGATGTATGTTCACATCAATATTAGCAGGATTCACCTCAAAATAAATGAAATAAGATACTTGCTCACCCACGGGAACTAACTGCTCGTATGCATCCATGATAGCCTTATGAAAATAAGGATGGCGCATATATCGCCCGTTTACAAAAAAATATTGGCGGGCTCCTTTCTTACGGGCTGTTTCAGGTTTTCCTACAAACCCGGAAACACGGACCATTGTAGTATCTACATCCAGCGATAACAACTCCTGATTTATTTTCTTTCCGAAAACTCCCATGATACGTTGGCGCAACTGAAGTGCAGGAAGATTGAACAGTTCCGCCCCATTATGGTGCAAAGTGAAAGACACCTCCGGATTAACCAATACAATCCGTTCAAACTCCGTCAATATATTACTCAGCTCCGTCTGATTCGATTTCAAGAACTTACGACGCGCCGGTACATTAAAGAATAAATTCTTCACACAGAAGCTACTACCTTTCGGGCACGAAACCGCTTCCTGTCCCTCTACCTTGGAACCGGATATCGTCAACATCGTTCCCAATTCCTCCCCTTCCATACGAGTACGAAGCTCCACCTGAGCCACAGCGGCAATAGAAGCCAAAGCCTCTCCACGAAATCCCATGGTATGCAAAGCAAATAAATCAGCAGCTTCACGAATTTTAGAAGTCGCATGGCGCTCAAAAGACAAACGTGCATCTGTTTCCGACATACCTTTTCCATCATCAATCACCTGAATGGAAGTCTTTCCTGCATCCACAACCAACACATCAACGTGCTGCGCACCTGCATCGATAGCATTCTCCACCAATTCTTTAATCACTGATGCAGGACGCTGAATCACCTCTCCCGCTGCTATCTGATTGGCAACGGAATCCGGCAGCAAACGGATAATATCGCTCATATATCTTATAAACTTGCGTAATTAAAAAGTAAACTCACCGGTCACCAGGTAATGCAAAATATACAACAAAACCAAAATGGCCACAAACAAAGCCCCATAAGTCATTGGCTTACGTCCGCTTTCTTTTCTGCGTTTTAAATGCTTAGTACCTTCAACGAACTTTCCACGGATATCTTCCGGAGAAAATTCTTTGGGAGGAAGCATACCCAAATCGCGTTTAGCTTTCTCCTCCAGTTTCTGCAGCTTCTCCTTCCGTTCATCCACATAAATATATTGATGGTTGAAACGGCGGGGCTTTTCCATCTTAAACATTCCCATAGCTATTTCTTTTTATTAAATAAATTATGATTGGGCAAAGGAACAGCACTCCGATTGCTCTTCTTCAACTCCTGACCAGCTTTCTTTCCACGCCACTCAAAGATATCCTCTTTATCAAGCGGACGGATATAATCAAACCACACAAAGTTATCCAGCTTCATCTTCTCCGGCGGACGTTGAAGCATAGGATAAAGAGTACCGTTCGATTTCGGACTCATAATCATTTTTTTCATCTTTCGGTTCTCCAAAAACATATTCAGCAGACTGGTTTCAGAAACATTCATTCCAATCAGCGTACTGTCGCTTTCCATCGGATAATATACCAGACGAACCGAACCGATCACATCTACTTTGCGCATCTCACCGCCTTGAAACCAAGCCTTCATCTCTTTTCCTGTCACCTGATTATAACTAGTAGAATCCAGTTGCTCTACAGACAAAGCCTGGTTCTGAATATGCGCCCAGTCTATCGTACTGTCATTCATATAAATCATGATTTTCTCTCCCAACAACTGCTGGTTATTATTCCACAGTATAGGGTCATAATACATGGTCAAGCAACTATCCTTAGAGGAAAAGACCAACGAGTCACATACCCCCTGCACATCCGCGCGATACATACGCACTTTATGATACGCCCGCGTTTCCCGGAACATAGAATCAGTATTCAAATAATAGGTATACATTTGCAATGTATCGGCATGCATAAACAAACTGTCACCTTGTGAATAATCCACTACTACCGCTTTTTTAGTAGCAAAAGCATACTTGGTCAATTCATTATAATAACAATAATCACCAGTCAGCATATTCTTGTTTACTGTATCTGTCATGATCACATTATCAAACGCCTCCCCGTATCCTTTTACACGATCATAAAACAGACTGTCTCCTATCAAACGCTTCCCCTCATTGGTCAGCACGGAACGGTCCAACAATTCTGCCTGCCCTATCTGAGTATTATAAAAACCCAATTCTGAATAAATATGGTTAGCATCACTGACAATATCAGACGGGCCAAGGATATTAGCAATTTTGGTTGCTGTGCTGTATCGTAATGTATCGGAAGTCAAAGTAAACTTAGGATTGACCAACTTCACATCATAATTGAACACAGATATTTTGGTAGCCGGACTATATTCCCCCCATTCCGAAGTCAATACATTTTCCTCGTCCATCAATGTCCCGCCATCAAAGTAGTATCCCAAATTATAAATACGATCGTAGTTTAAACTATCTGTCAACAAAGTCGTGTTCTTGTTTTCCATACGCACATTATAGCGTACCTGGGCAATCTGGGTATTCCCGTCATAAAACAAATAGTCCCCATACAGAAACAAGGTATCCCCCTGCACCATCTTCACATTGTCAAAAGCTTCCAGCGAATTCGTTTTCTCATAGAAACAAGCACTGTCACAATACATATATACACTGTCGTGACGGAACGCAACGTTTCCAATCAGAATCTGTGCATCCGGGTCTGGATTCAACGGACTTTTCTTCAACACATCCGAATGCAACAGATACACCTTACTTTTAGCCGGTTTCTGTTCCCCTTTTTTAGCTGGTCTCACTTGAGCCAGCAAGCAAAAGCCGAACAGGCACAGGACACTTACCACAAGTATCCTATGCCTGCCCGAAGAGTATGTATTCTTTCTTTTTCCAAGCATATACTTTATACACTACATTATTTCTTTACCCAACCTGGATATTTGAAATCACATTTCTGCCACTTCTCATTAATACGCACATAGGTATGTTTTTGTTTATCCTTGATCCACTTGTCAAGTTTTTCTTCACTGCGTTTTTCCATCACGATGCCTTTCAGGCGTTGGTAGTCTTCCGTAATGGTTGCCTTATGCCCGTTCAAGCGGGTTTTCAATTTCACGATAGCGCAAATTTCCTTTCCTTTTGCATTAATCATGGTAAAAGGTTTGGAAATTTCCCCCACATTCATGCCTTCCACCATCTTTGCAGCCTCTTGTGACACCTGTGCCAATTGTTGCATTTCAAAACGCGCCGTACCAGTCTGCGGATTCGCCATCAAACCATGGTTGTTACGCGTATCCTTATCGTGAGAGATATAAGTAGCGGCATCATCAAAAGTAAATTTCTCATTACGGATATCATTGGCAATAGAATCCAAACGTAACAAAGCTGCTTCCAGATCTTTTTCATCCACTTTCGGTTTTAACAAGATATGGCGGGTATTGATACGGTCACCACGTTTTTCGATCAACTGGATAATATGGAAGCCAAATTCAGACTCCACAATCTTGGATACCTTGTTAGGGTCTTGCAGATTGAATGCCACATTCGCATATTCAGGTACCAACTCAGCCCTGCCCATAAATCCGAGTTCACCACCACGACGGCGTGAACCTTCATCTTCCGAATACAGACGCGCCAAAGTAGAGAAAGCTATTTCACCGGAAGTAACACGTTCCGTATAGTCACGCAAAGTCTTCTTCACACGCTCAATTTCTTCCTGCGGAATCTTAGGTTCCATAGTAATGATCTGCACTTCTACCTGAGTAGGAATAAAAGGAATACTGTCTTGAGGAAGATCCTTGAAATAACGACGGACTTCGGCTGGAGTAATCTTGATATCCCCCACAATCTGCTGCTGCATTTTCTGTACCGTTTTTCCATCACGTATATTCTCGCGGAGCATTTCGCGTATTTGTGTAGAAGTCTTATTATAATATTCTTCTACTTTTTCCTTAGAACCAATCTGATCAATCAGCCAATTTGTACGTCTTTCCACATCACTGATAATTTCCTGTTCGGAAACCTCAATACTATCAATAGCAGCCTGATGAAGAAATAATTTCTGAATGGCAAGCTGTTCCGGAATAATACAATACGGATCACCATCAAACTTACGACCTTCATACTGGGCATTCAGACGCTCATTCTCTACATCCGATTTAAGAATGGCCTCGTCACCTACTACCCATACAACCTCGTCTATCACATTGTCCTGCCCGTATACAGAAACGGCAGCAAACAGCATCAACACCAGTGCATAAACTTTGGTACACATCAATTTATTCATTTGAATTCAAATAATAGTAATTAATCTTGTTCCTATCTGAAGCACGTTGGTATAACTCTTCTTTGACTTTATTTATAAAATCAACCCGCTTCAGGTTTATTAAAATCTCCTTAATTTCTTTTCTTGCAAAATCCAACGGCCTCTGTTCATCCTTACCCAAGAATTCTTCCACATGCAGAAAATAGCAAAACGCTGTGTCTTTTACTTCTATATTCCGGTTCTTGTCCAAATAATTCTCATCCGTATCAAGCGCTTTCAAAGGAATCTTGACAGCAATATCGGACAATGGCAGCCATCGGTCATAAAAGTAATCATAGCTTACCGCATTACGTAAGCTGTATTTTTCCAAATTCTCAATAGCATCCTGGTTATTCTTCTTATACCACTTGCGCACACTCGCTAAATCCTGAGAATGGAGAGGTACTTTTATAAACAATCCTTTCACAAAAGGATGTTCCGTATGAAACAGCTCCTTATTTTTCTCATAATAAGCGCTGATTTCCTCATCACTTATCTCATTTGCCAATTTCTGATTAACCAGTTCCTCCTGATACGTATGCATAATCAACGCCCTGCGATAGTTCTCCACCAGTTTGGCAATCTTCGCGTTATCAGGAATATTCCCTTCCGCCTTATCAAAAAGCAGCACATCTTCCACCCAATTCCTTATATAGTGTTCGGCAAACAAGACACTATCATCTTTTGAAATATTAAAAGGAAGTGCAGCCTGCAAGTCTTCTTTATAGAGATATTCACCGGCTACTTCCACTAAAGGAGTTTTTCCCTTATGGTCGTGCTCCGGACCGCACCCCGACAAAACACCCGCAATAACAAGTAACACTCCCCAGTTTTTCACGATATTCATATAACATTAAAATAGTGAACGAAGATACTGCAATAATTAATTACTTCCGTTATTATTAACTGTTTTTAAAACCTCTTGGTTAATTTCAACCTTATATTTCCGCTTCAAATCTTTCAACCAGGCATCCTGATAAACAGCCTGATAATCTTTGATAACCGCATCCTTTACGTCCTCATAACTCTCCGGACCTTTTTTCAGTTTCTTTCCCATCACAAAAACATAAGGCAAAGCGGGATCGGGCTGAAAGTCACCACATTTAAAAACCAGCTTATCAATATATCTATTGGTTCCTATCTGAAAGACACCTGTTTCTATACGAGCTTTGGGAAAAGAAGCGTTTCCAATCAGTCTATGCAATACATCTTCCCATTGGGATACCGGCTTTCTTTTCAGTTGTTTCTTAATGGCAGAAGCCATCTTTTTATCCTTACAATGAATCACTGCTCCACGGTAGTGCGGCAAATCCCAAGAATAATCCGATTTATGCTGTTTGAAAAAATGCTCCAAGTCACTTTCCTGCCAAGTTCCATCACCCGACTGATATTTTTGCGATAAACAGGCGGCAAGTAACCCATCATGTAATTCCTGCACCTGAAATGCCAGCCTTTCTCTCTGCCCGGCAGAAAGTTCCTGCCAGGTACGATTACCATTTTTCTCCAGATAATTCAATAATTGTTCCCGTTTCTCTTCAAAACTAATTCCAGGCTTGCGGTCTATCCATTTTATAATATGAATTCCCATAGGAGAATAAAAAGGAGCTGAAATCTTATTCTTTTCCAGAGAAGCCAGTTTATCTATCCATTCTTGCATATTTTTATTCACAGGCATCCAAGGTAACAGCCCTCCCATATTCTTACAAGTCGTATCATCTGAATACCGGCAAGCCAACGCAGAAAAATCCGCACCTCCCTGCAATGCTGCATAAACAGAATCCATTTGCTGCAATACCCTCAATTCATCTTGACGACCGACATTCTGAGGCAGGTATTTACTGATATGAGCAATTCTTATCCAATCATTCGCCTGTAAGCGTTGCTCACTTCGCAGGTATAGCTGACGAACTGTCTGCTCTTCCTTCTCAGCATCCACCAGATATTTTTTCAGCAGCTTACCACGATACCAAGCCATCTGCCTGCGGAATGCCGATAAAGTATCAATTCCCGTATCATGAGCATAGCGTACTTTTAATTTATAGTTGATAAAAGAAGATAGAAAAGAATCCGGAGTACGCTTATGGCTTTTACGAAAATAGTATTCAAATTCAGTGCGTTTTACCGGTTCTCCACCAATAGATAACACAACTTCTCCTTGCGCCCGCATTTTGAACGCGAACACAAGGAGAAGCGACAGAATACCGACAACTCTACGCGGCATCATTTATAAGTTTTTATTGAGGACGGCTATAGTTAGGAGCCTCACTGGTTATAGCGACATCATGCGGATGACTTTCCAGTACACCTGCATTCGTGATGCGGGTAAATTTGGCATCGTGCAACTGCTCTATATTGGCAGCGCCACAGTATCCCATACCTGCACGAAGACCGCCTACCAACTGATAGATTACTTCATACAAAGTACCTTTATAAGGAACACGGGCTGCAATACCTTCCGGAACCAGTTTCTTCACATCAGCAGTTCCACTCTGGAAATAACGGTCTTTCGAGCCATTCTCCATCGCTTCCAAAGAACCCATGCCCCGATAAGACTTGAATTTACGTCCGTTGAAGATAATTGTATCACCCGGTGACTCTTCCGTTCCGGCAACCAGCGAACCAATCATCACACTGTACCCACCGGCAGCCAAAGCCTTCACTACATCTCCCGAATAACGCAGACCACCGTCGGCAATCAAAGGTATGCCGGTGCCTTTCAGTGCTTTGGCAACATCATATACGGCAGAAAGCTGAGGAACACCCACACCGGCAACCACACGGGTAGTACAGATAGAGCCCGGACCGATCCCTACTTTCACCCCGTCCGCACCGGCTTCCACCAGCATCTTGGCGGCTTCGCCCGTAGCGATATTACCTACCACAATATCAATGTTCGGGAAGCGTTTCTTGGCCTCTTTCAATTTTTCAATCACATACATGGAATGTCCGTGGGCAGTATCAATAACGATAGCATCCGCACCGGCATCCACCAAAGCCTGCATACGATCCAATGTATCGGCAGTCACACCTACACCGGCAGCTACGCGCAAACGGCCTTTGGCATCCTTGCAAGCCATCGGTTTATCCTTTGCTTTTGTAATATCTTTATAGGTAATAAGACCTACCAGTTTACCGTCCTTATCTACCACAGGCAATTTTTCAATCTTATGTTCTTGCAGAATCTGCGAAGCAGCCTCCATGTCAGTGGACTGGTTGGTAGTCACAATGTTCTCCTTCGTCATTACCTCATCAATACGTTTGTCCATATCCTTCTCAAAACGAAGGTCACGGTTCGTCACAATACCTACCAAATATCTTTCATCGTCTACTACAGGGATACCGCCGATTCTATATTCAGACATCAACGCAAGTGCATCTCTCACAGTAGATCCTCTCTTGATAGTTACGGGATCATAAATCATACCGTTTTCCGCACGTTTCACTATAGCTACCTGACGTGCCTGTTCTTCAATAGACATGTTTTTGTGAATCACACCGATCCCCCCTTCACGGGCAATGGCAATGGCCATTTTCGCTTCCGTAACCGTATCCATAGCGGCAGTCACAAAGGGAACTTTCAACTCGATGTTGCGTGAGAACTTAGTCGTGAGTTCGACTGTTTTTGGTAAAACTTCAGAATAGGCAGGGATCAACAATACATCGTCGTAGGTTAATCCGTCCATTACGATTTTATCTGCAATAAATGACATAGGGCTTTATGCGTTTAGATTTTATTGCGTGCAAATATACGCATTTTATTCAATATGGGAAAACGATGGAATATTTTTTTGTTAAGAAGAAAGGAATTTTAGTAGAACATGTCTTCCTTTATATCTTCCCCTGCATTTTGCAAGGATAACTCAACAACTTACTCTATCTCATCCCTAATAACAAAAAATAAAAAGAAAGCTGTCTATATAATGAATGTGACACTGATACAAGAAAAGCCAGACTTGGAGTTATGCAAGCCCGGCTTTCTTATTATTATCAAAACAACCAAAGATAAATCAATTTGCCATTTCAGAAATAAACTTAATACGAACCAACCGGATTTCATCCTCGGTATAGTCATCACCCAGCTCATCCATCGCGTCATCTATTTTATCTGTTGTAGATTCCTTGAAGTAATCATAAATATCGTTCAAATGGTCTTCATCCATAATTTCCTCTAGGAAGTAATCAATATTCAGCTTAGTCCCCGAATAAACAATAGCCTCTACTTCATCCAATAATTCACCGAACTCCAATCCCTTTGACACAGCAATGTCGTCCAAGGCCACCTTCCGGTCAATAGCCTGAATGATGGACACCTTCAGTTTGGATTTATTGGCCACTGTACGGACACGCAAATCCTCCGGACGCTCTATTTCATTTTCCTCACAATGCTTCTTTATCAATACGCAGAACTCCTGGCCATAACGTTTTGCCTTTCCAGCACCTACGCCCGGAATATTCTGCAATTCTTCCAAAGTCACCGGATAAATAGTAGCCATCGCCTCCAAAGAAGGATCCTGGAAAATAACATACGGCGGCACATCCAGTTTCTTGGACAGCTTCTTACGCAAATCTTTCAACATAGAGTAAAGCACAGGGTCTACTGCACAAGAAGCACCTCCCCGAACCGGAGTTTCTTCTTCCTCCTCCTCGAAATCATTATCTTCAACAATCTTGAAGGATTTCGGTTTTTTCAAGAATTTATGTCCTTCGGGAGTAACCTTCAATAGACCGTAATTCTCTACGTCTTTACTTAAATAACCCGCTATCAAAGCCTGACGGATGACAGCATTCCACATTTTTTCTTCTTCTCCCATGCCTGAACCGAATACTTCCAGTTCTTCATGTTTATGAGCAAGTACTTCTGACGTTTCCTTACCCAAAAGAATATCAATTATATAATCTGCTTTAAAGTTTTCTTTCACTGCTATGATTGCTTCAATCACAGCACATAATGAATCCTGAGCCTCCACTTGCTTTTTAGGATTTAAACAATTATCACAATTTCCACAATTCTCCTCTGTATATTCTTCCCCAAAATAATGTAACAATGATTTACGACGGCATATAGAAGACTCTGCGTATGCAGCTGTTTCCAACAGCAACTGTTTACCGATTTCCTGCTCTGCCACAGGCTTTCCCTGCATAAACTTCTCCAGCTTCTGCAAGTCCTTGTTAGAATAGAACGTAATACACTGACCTTCCCCTCCGTCACGACCGGCTCTCCCCGTTTCCTGATAATAACCTTCCAGACTTTTCGGAATATCATAATGTATCACAAAGCGCACATCGGGTTTGTCAATTCCCATCCCAAAAGCGATGGTAGCTACAATCACATCTATATCCTCTTTCAAGAACCCGTCTTGATTGGCTGTGCGTGTAGCAGAATCCATACCGGCATGATAAGCACGCGCATTGATTCCGTTAGCTTGAAGCACTTCAGCCAATTCTTCCACCTTCTTACGGCTCAAACAGTAGATAATACCTGATTTACCTGGATTAGCCTTGATAAACTTGATAATATCCCTGTCAATATTATTTGTCTTCGAGCGCACTTCGTAATACAGGTTCGGACGATTGAAAGAGGACTTGAACTCCTGCGCATCCTGCATACCCAAATTTTTCTGAATATCCATACGCACTTTCGGAGTTGCAGTAGCAGTAAGGGCAATCACCGGCGCCTTTCCTATTTCATTGATAATAGGACGGATACGACGGTACTCCGGACGGAAGTCATGCCCCCATTCCGAAATACAGTGTGCTTCATCCACCGCATAAAATGAAATCTTCACTCCTTTCAAGAAATCTACATTCTCCTCCTTTGTCAAAGATTCGGGAGCAACGTAGAGCAATTTGGTTTTGCCGCTCAGGATATCCGATTTAACCTGGTCTATAGCCGATTTGTTCAATGACGAATTAATAAAGTGTGCTACTCCGTCCTCCTCACTGAAATTACGCATGGCATCCACCTGGTTTTTCATCAATGCAATTAAAGGAGATATAACGATTGCTGTTCCATCCATGATAAGGGATGGCAACTGATAGCATAACGATTTACCACCGCCCGTAGGCATCAAAACAAATGTATCATTTCCGGCAAGCAGATTACGGATGATCGCTTCCTGATTACCTTTGAAAGTATCAAATCCAAAATACTTTTTTAATGCGTCCGTTAAATTTATATTCTCCGTCATTGTATCAATAGTTTTTCACGGTTTTCCCGATTTCTTGTTTTACATCTTTTGTTGCCTAACAAAGTTATAAACAAGTTCTCAAATTACACGAATATTTCGGGTAATATTTTTCAGAAGAATTGCATTTTTTCTTTCTCTCTCCCTTTATATCTTGATACTAAGCTGTTTGCATCCGCGAGATATTCGCTTTTCCCATCTGCTGTTTTGCAAAATCAAGTGTCACTTCATACTTTTTCGCTTTCTGAGAGGGAATTTCAAACATAACGTCCATCATGATCGTTTCCACAATGGAACGTAATCCGCGTGCTCCTAACTTATACTCAATAGCTTTGTCTACAATATATTCGAATACTTCGGGCTGAAATTCCAGCTTGACTCCATCCATTTCAAATAATTTAATATACTGCTTGATAATGGAATTCTTCGGTTCCGTCAAGATATTGCGCAAAGCGGTTCTATCCAACGGATTCAGGTAAGTCAAAATGGGCAGACGGCCTATGATTTCAGGAATCAGCCCGAATGATTTCAAATCCTGAGGGGCAATATATTGCATCAAGTTGCCACGGTCTATCTTCACCACGTCCTTCGCCGCACTATAACCTACCACATGCGTATTCAAACGTTGTGCAATTTTGCGTTCAATACCATCAAACGCCCCACCACAAATAAACAGAATGTTTTTCGTATTGACCGGAATCATTTTCTGGTCGGGGTGTTTACGTCCTCCCTGAGGCGGTACATTCACTATAGATCCTTCCAACAATTTCAACAGACCTTGTTGTACACCTTCACCACTTACATCACGAGTAATGGAGGGGTTATCTCCTTTACGGGCAATCTTGTCAATCTCATCAATAAATACGATGCCTCTTTCAGCTTCCGCCACATTATAATCTGCCACTTGAAGCAAACGGGTTAAAAGACTCTCAATATCTTCACCCACATAACCGGCCTCTGTCAGCACGGTGGCATCAACAATGGTAAACGGCACATGCAATAATTTGGCAATAGTGCGTGCCAGCAACGTTTTTCCCGTCCCCGTACTACCTACCATAATGATATTGGACTTTTCAATCTCGATATCATCCTTATCCACTTTTTGGAGCAGACGCTTGTAATGATTGTACACGGCAACGGAAAGATAGCGTTTCGCGTCATCTTGACCAATAATGTATTGGTCAAGAAATTCTTTAATTTCCTTTGGTTTCGGAAGTTCCTTCAAGTTCAACTCACCCGGTGCACCTTTTTTTTGATGCATGGCCTCCTGCATAATTTCATATGCCTGCTCCGAGCAACTGTCACAAATGCAACCGTTCATTCCGGTTATCAGAAATCCGACTTCATTTTCCGAACGTCCGCAGAAACTACATTTCCTTCTACTGTTTCTAGGTGTTTTATTATCTTCCAATGTTTATTCCTTTAAATATTCAAGTTTCCCTAATGCGTCTTTAAAAAAGAAGCCTACATTAAATGATAGCAGAAACTTGAGTTGTTTTTAGTACTGTTATTCTTTTCAAATGGAAATAAATACATTATAGAGTAGCCGGTTTGCGTGACAGCACCTCATCAATCATACCATATTCCTTAGCCTCCTGAGCTGTCATCCAGTAGTCACGGTCAGAGTCCGCCCATACTTTGTCAAAATCCGTATGAGAGTGATCTGCAATAATGGTATACAGTTCTTTCTTCAACTTTTGGATTTCACGGGCCGTGATCTCAATATCCGAAGCCTGTCCTTGCGCGCCTCCCATCGGCTGATGAATCATCACGCGTGAGTGAGTCAACGCAGAACGTTTACCTTCTGTTCCCGCAACCAACAGCACGGCAGCCATCGAAGCGGCCATACCTGTACAGATCGTGGCAACATCACTATTGATGAACTGCATGGTATCATAAATACCTAATCCAGCGTAAACAGATCCTCCGGGAGAATTGATATAAATAGATATATCTTTACCAGACTCTACTGAGTCCAAATATAAAAGCTGCGCCTGGAGTGTATTGGCTGTATAATCATCAATCTGTGTACCCAGAAAAATAATTCTGTCCATCATCAGTCGGGAAAACACATCCAACTGAGTCACATTCAACTGACGCTCCTCCAAAATATAAGGATTCAGATATCCTTGCGACTTGATGACATCATCCAGCACCATACTGTTCATACCCAAATGCTTGGTAGCAAATTTTCTAAAATCATCCATAATCTAATGGTTTAGTTATTAGTAACAAAAAAGGGTTTTCAACCCCTATTTTTCAAACAAACAAAAGTACAAAAAAATACGGTTAACGTATCTAATACTCTTATCTATAACGAAAATTTATGGTCAAAAACCCTTTTTTTAGAAAGTTTTAGCAATCACTTACTTCGACTTACTAAGTTATTATTCAAACATTTTGTTGAATTCTTCCATAGAAACCGTTTTGTGGTTCAAAGTAGCCTTAGCTTTCAATGCGGCAGAAAGTTTGCTTTCAGCAGCACGGTTTACCAAACCTTCTACAGATTCCTGCTTCTTCAACATTTCTTTTGCATAGTTCTCTAGAACATCTTCAGGGATATTCAACATTCCGTATTGAGCAAACTGAATACGAGTTGCTTCCTTGGCCATATTCATCACATCAGCTTGTTCCACTTTAATATCATTATTCTTGAGCAATTGCTCTTTAATCAGATGCCAAGTCAGCTCTTCAATACTCTTGTCATAGTTTTCAGCGACAAAAGCTTCACCCTTCTCTTCATTATTCAGCAACATGATACGCTTCAGCAACGCGTCGGGGAATTCCAACTTACCAATCTTGTTAACCAAATATTCACGAACATCAATCAAGAATTTATAATCGCTATCTGATTCGAACTGCTTTGCAATTCCTTCTTTGATCTTAGCGCGAAATTCTTCCTCACTGCTTACAGCGCCTTCGCCAAATACATTATCGAACAATTCCTGATTCAACTCAGCGGGAACCATACGGGTAATCTCTTCAATCTGGAAACTGAAGTTACCTTTCACACCAGCAACTTCCTCTTTCTTAATCTTCAATAAAGAAGAAAGTTCAGCTTCATTATTATCAAATGCTACAGCAGGGTTAAATACCAGTACATCATTTACTTTAGCACCGTTAAATATAGCCTTTTGCTCATCATTCTTCATATAAGCCGGCATCATTACCGCACCTTCTACCTGAATACCGCCTTCTTTAGTATTTCCATTTTCATCCAATTCAGCCAACAGACCTTTAATCATGTCTTTGTCTTCATACTGCTCTACTTTATCATATTTTGCAGCACGCTGAGTGTACATTTTAACTTGCTGGTCTATCAGTTCGTCTGAAACTTCGATCGTATAGTAATCAATTGTATCTGCTGATGAGATTTCTGCTGTGAATTCAGGAGCCAAAGCAATATCAAATACAAATTCGAAATCTTCCTGAGTATCGAAATCAATAGGAGCCATCTTCTCTTCGTTAGGCAACGGCATACCCAACATATTCACTTTATTATCGCGGATATATTCGTTTACCTTTTCCTGCATCATTTTGTCAACCTCTTCTACAAGAACAGACTTACCAAACTGTTTTTTAATCAAACTCATAGGCACCATACCCGGACGGAAACCCGGAATATTAGCTTTCTGACGATAAGTCTTCAATGTCTTTTCTACTCTTGCCTGATAATCAGCCTTTTCCAGCTTCAAAGTAAGCAATGCGCTCACTTTGTCAACGTTTTGCAATGAAATATTCATTCTGAACTTTATTTATTTAATTATTACTTCTTTCTGTTTTTAACCAAAGAGGTTGCAAAATTAGTGTTTAATCTTTCAATTACCAAATACACAGACTAAAAAATACTAATTGACAGCAGAAAGTATTTATTTAAAATGATCGGGCAAGAAACTGATTCAAAAAAAAGAAAAAAAAGTCGTTTTTTTTCTTGCAAATTCAAAATTTATGCGTTCCTTTGTGTCCGACTGGTGATACTAATTATAGCTAGTGATTTTTATTACAAGGTTTTACTTTTGTACGAATAGCACTTATGTAAACTCTCTGTCGTTCGAATCCCCTACTTCATTAATAATCACCATTCAGAGAGTATTTTTTATTTTATTTATTTAATTTTATTGTGTTATGTTATATAGTATAGTGTTTTACTATGATATATATTCTATATTTTGTTTACTTTATATTATATAGTTTATTGTGTTTGTATTTGTTTTATTTTAAATTAAATTTTATTTTTGTTTTATTTAATATGCTTTATTATGTACCTTATTTTGTTTTTTAATATATTTATCCTGTATCGTATTATATCCTAGTATTTTAATATACTATTGTTTTGTATGATATGTTATATTGTATTTTATAGTACTATAATTTATAGTAGTTTATTGTATAGTGTTGTATTGTATAGTATAGCATGGCACAGCACTAGGATTTTGCTTACAACATATACACACGCGCAAATAGGGCTTTTAAATGGCCTTTTGCCCTTGCCTATATACTTTATTGCCTGCCCCTTTAAAGTCAATTCTAGGGCCGTTTCCGCCTGTCTGGTGGTGTGCTGGCCCTTGTGCGGTCTCCGGGCTTGTGCTGCTGGCTGGATGGCTTGATATAATGTGTGTTATATCAAACGGTACAGGACGCGATGGGCAAGGGATCGGCCTGTATTTTTTCGATTTTTCAGGGGAGGGGGGAGGTGCAGCCAGGGCCCCAAAAGAACCCTCGCAAAAATTTTTATAATTTATAGTAGCCCCCTTGTTATTGTCATTGTGTCATGATAAAATAAAACTGGAAACAACAAACAAGCTGATGGAGTAAAAATTATGATTTGGGAACTAAGTAATCGTGGAGATCAATTTTGCAGACAGATAGCAGACCGGCATTATAATAGGCAGCATATAGGAGCGCCGCAGTTTGTGCCTCCGGGCAGATGTTTAGTTTTGAAGGCAGTAACTTCTACGGGAACTGCATTGTGGGTATCGTCATGGCCTTATGCTGAATATACGCATCACGAATGGGCTGGTGCTTGGGTTTGCACTTTATTTAGGAATGAGGGCGCTGGGATTGCGTCCGAAATGATAAAAGAAGCCGTTGCGGCGACAAAGGCGTATTGGGGAGAACCGCCTGAACTTGGCATGATTACTTTTATCAATAAAGAAAAGGTTAAACCGATTATGCGTAGAGGAATGAAGCATTATGGTTACACATACGAAAAGGCTGGCTTTAGACTTGTTGGGGAGACAAAGATAAACCATTTGCTTGCGTATCAACTTTTGCCACAAGATATGCCGGAAGCGGAATATCCTATTAGTTATCAAATGAAATTTTGTTAGTTTGTAGTGCCCCCTCTTGTTGTTTCAATATTTCTATGATAAAATTAAGAACAGGAGGTGAAACGAATGAAGATTGGGTTAATAGATGTGGACGGGCATAATTTTCCAAATTTAGCGTTAATGAGAATTTCGGCATACCATAAAGCCAATGGAGACGAAGTAGAGTGGTGGTGGACTGATTTTATTCATTATGACATTGTTTACATGAGCAAAATATTTTCTGATGATTACACGCAGGATATTCCGGAGCCGTTGAATGCGGATTGTGTAATTAAGGGCGGTACTGGATATGCGATACGCTTAGTTGACGGCAAGGAGGTATTCGATAAGGAGAAGCACAGAGATTTGCCGCCGGAGATTGAGAAGTGTTTTCCTGATTACAGCATTTATCCTCAATTTGATTTTGCTGTTAGCATGACGAGCCGTGGGTGTCCGAGAGGATGCGCGTTTTGCCATGTAGCTGCCAAAGAGGGCAGGTGCGCAGTAAAAGTTGCGAACGTGTCTGATTTTTGGAACGGTCAGAAAGAAATCAAGGTACTCGACCCGAACATTACGGCCTGTAAGGATAAGAGAGAATTGATGGCACAGTACAGGGGAACTGGTGCAATTCTTGATTTCACGCAAGGTCTTGACATTCGGCTGTTAAACGACGCAGATATTGAAGATATAAACCACATGAGGATTAAATATCTGCACTTTGCGTGGGATAATCCGCGTGAGGACTTGAAGCCTAAATTTGAGTATTTTGCGAAAAACTTTCGCAGAAATAGCGATATTGGAACGGTTTATTGTTTGACGAATTTTAACAGCACGATGGAAGAAAATCTTTATAGGATTTACACATTGAGGGATTTGGGGTATAAGCCTTATGTGATGGTTTATGACAAGGTTCATGCTCCGAAGGAAATTCGCAGATTGCAGCGTTGGTGCAACAATAAAATCATCTTCAAGTCGTGCAAAAAGTTTGAAGATTACAGATGACGCGGAATCTCGCTCTTGTTGTTGTCGAGGAATCGTGGTATAATATACGCAAAGGAGGCTATGCCATGAGCTACGATTTTATTTGGAGTATTGACAGTGAAGTTGTGCAGTCCAGTGTGCCGAGAACTGCGAGAGGGCTTGCGACACATGAAAACGTTGCGTGTTCAATTTCTGGTGGATCTGACAGTGACATCATGCTGGATATTGTGAGCAAGCTGGATACTGATAAGAAAGTTCATTATGTGTTTTTCGATACTGGGATTGAGATGAGCGCGACAAAGAAGCATTTGGACTATCTTGAGAACCGGTATGGGATTGAGATTGAACACATCCGGCATAACACGCCAATTCCGATTGCGGTAAAAGAGTATGGGTATCCGTTCATTTCCAAAAAGTTTTCAGACTACATTGAGAGATTGCAGAAGCATGGATTTCAGTGGGAGGATGGGACTTTTGAAGAACTGGATAAAAAGTACCCGAACTGTCAGACTGCGTTGAGATGGTGGTGTAATGCTTGGGGAGAAAAGAGTAGTGCGAATATCGAGAGAGCGCCGTACCTGAAAGAGTTTATGATGCAGAATCCTCCCAAGATCAAGATTTCTCCTAAGTGTTGCGATTATGGAAAGAAGAAGCCGGCTGATATGGCTGTGAAAAAATACAATGTAGATTTAACTCTGGTAGGTGTTCGTAAGGCTGAGTGGGGCGCAAGATCTATGGCCTATAAAAGTTGCCTTGTAGATGGGAAGCATGGGTTGCAGCACTTCCCCTTGTTCTGGTTCAAGGAGGCCGACAAAGAGGCGTATGAGAAGGCTTGTGGGATTGTGCATAGTGATGCTTATACAGTCTATGGATGCAAGCGTACAGGGTGTGCTGGATGCCCGTTTGGGACAGGGTTTGAAGATGAGTTAAAGATGCTGGAAGAGTACGAGCCGAATTTGTATAAGGCTGTATGCAACATTTTCGGGCCATCGTATGAATATACGAGAGCGTATAGAAAGTTCAGAGACGAAAAGAAGGCAGAAGAAAAGGCTAAAAAGCAGAAGAAATAACGATTGCCTGGATCTTGCCGAAGGATGAGTTCCAGGCTTTTGTTTTGTGAGGTATATCCATGTGGTGTAAAGAAAAAGATTGTTTTAATTGCAAATACGACTGGTGCATAAATGTGGGCCAGCATAAGGTTGTAACACCCGATCAAGCGAAGAAATACTATGAGAGGAGGAAGCGGCTAAAAGAGGAACGTTACGAGAATGGATTGTGTGTCAGATGTGGGTTAAGGAATCATTTGCTTGGATTCAGAACGTGTTATGAGTGCAAAGAGAAGAACAGGAGGCAGAAGATGCGGCGTGACAGGCAAAATGGAGCCATTCCAAGGGATTTAATGGACGGGGTAGACCTGTGTACCATGTGCGGTCGAGAAAGGCCTGTACGGGGCTTTAAATTGTGCAGAGAGTGTTTGGCGAAGGTGAGGCTGAATTTAGACAAGACGGAATCTCACAAGTCGCATAAAGTGAAAGGGAATAATTTGGGTTAAGCTCTTGTTGTTCTGTGTTCTGTGTGGTATAATGATAAAAACAAGTAAGGAGGGAATTGAAATGGATTGTTATGTTGTTTGGAAGGACTTGGATAAGTCAAAAGGCATTTTGTGTGTTGCTCTTTCAGAGCTGGAGGCGACGCTTATGGTTGAGAGGTATACAGATTATGCGAATAAGCCTTTCTATGAACCTGTAAATCTTGCAAGTTTTGAATCTTGTAAGGGGAGTCTTTGGTGGGTTGTAGAGTGCCTTGTAAGCCGCGACAAGTGCCCCAGGATTGAGCACGGCCCTAGAGTCTTTCTCTTGTGTGAGAGCGAAGATGAAATGAAAGAAAAAGTCGTATCTCGCGGTCTTGCTGATCCGTATAAAATGTACGAAGCTTGGTGGAATCCGAACGATAAGCGCTCTAACGTTCTACTGAAAATGATTGTTGAGGCGAGAAGCCAAGAGGATGCGTTGAATCAGTGGCAATGGAGATTTGAAAAATACAAGAAAAATGAATGGTTGTCATTGTACTATTTGCATCTGATAGGCTTGCAAGCTATGCAAACGCTATCGAGGAACTTCTTGAACTCGTTGAATCAATGAAACACCCTCATATCAAGATTCAGATTGGCTGTGAAGAGCTTACGATCAAAGAGGTCTGCGATAAGATCGAGTGGTTGAAGGAAGATCGGGATAAGGCGGTTAAAATGGTGCATCAGAGTGCCGTTAGAGACAAAAGCTGCCTTGGATGCAAAAACTTGAAAACAAAGTGTGACCATGTGTATATTTGCATATGTGACGGAGAAGATCATTGGGAATGGGAGGGACTGGATGGCTAAACGAAAGCCTGCAAAAGAAGTTCTTAAAGACTATTCTGAGAAGCAACTAACTGAAATCTTGATTGAAGAGCTGAAAGCGGTTGGTATAGAGTACACAATAGACCCGGGTGGTCAAGGAACCGAATTTATACCGTTGGAAATAGGTGATTAAATGTCCTATACAGCAATGCAAATAGTGTCTGAAATAATGCGCCAGTGCAATTTTGAGAATATCGGTATGACGAATTTGAGGTTGCAAATGGTTTTGTATTATATTCAGACAAAATCGCTTCAAGATACTGGGACTCCTGCTTTTGAGGATGATTTTGAAGCATGGAGAGTAGGGCCTGTAATACGAGACGTTTACTGGGAGTTCATGCGATACGTTGGACTTGGGATAGAGTTTGATGATTCCATACTCAAAAAGAATAGAGCGCCGATTGATCGCAAAACATCTAAGCTTGTGCATGAAATTCTAGTTCTCACTCGCTACTTTGGCGCTTGGGATCTGGCATACAGAGCAAAGAAAACCGCAGCTTACAGGTGGTCTTATATAGGAGGAATGACGATTCCTATAAGCAAAAACAGAATCAAAGAGCTTGGAGAAATGAACTTGGAAAAGGACGGATAATAAATTGGTAATTGATTTGAACAGACACGATCTTGAAAGGCTGTTTAATGGAGAGATTATAATAATGCAAATTGGAAACAATCATCGAACGGGGCTTCTAGTTGATGAGGATTTGATTGAGGATTGTGTTTTGCATTATAAAGGCTATTCTGCAAAGCCGGAGTACAGCGTTTCAGACAAGATATTTCACGGCAAAATTCTTGGAATCACAGATCTTGTGGATTTTTGTGCAGAAAACGTAAAGGATGTTGAGACGGAGTTCCACAAGGCTGTAGATGATTATATTGAGTTCTGCAAGGAAATCGGGAAAGAACCTCAAAAGCGTAATTGACATAACGAGTATAGCGTGGTAAACTGAATCCAGTAGGCAGATAGAACAAGAAAGTAGGTAGACAGTATGATTTTAAAGTATCTTATGACAAACCCCGAGGGACATACACGTTGGGAATATTTTGATGGAGTTAAATCCGCCACCACTGAATATGATCCAAAGATCGGTCGAATGTGCGTGAATGTTTGCTTTGACCGGAACGGAAACGAAAATATTTTGTTTCCCGTAAACGAGGAGGTATATCTCATGAACGACAACGGCAAGACCATTGAGAGATTTTGTGGCCCCATTATGCTCGAACGAGAGCAGAAACAGCTCAAGGACATGGGCGTTGAAGAAGTTCCCAACGACTGACAAATAACCAAACATTGCCTACTATCCCCTGTTTAATCGCAGGGGATTTTCTTTTGCCACGATGAACAACAAGTATTGCAATCTGAACGATTGTATGGTAAAATAAAGAAAAACAAGTGAGGTGAATGGGATGATTTGCAAGGGTTGCAAGTACGATGTTCTCAAAACGGATTCTTTTGACGGGACACAATTTCATTGGTGTGATCGGTATTTGGACAGCTACAACAACGACCATGCAATGAAGTGTATGGCTTATAAGCCAAAAAGCAACGCAGACAAGATTCGATCGATGACTGATAATGAGCTTGCGGAGTTTCTTGAAGGGCGTTACGGCAATTTTGAGGTTGGTAAATCTTTGGAATGGTTGAAATCGAAAGCAGAGGTGAATTGAAATGCTTGAAGAAATTGCGGATATGATATACACAATAATCATGACGGTTCTTTGCATGATTTTCGGATTGGCGTTGATCGCTATTGTATTTGGCTTTGCTATTGGACTGTTTGCAATACCGGTGTGGATTGTGTGCTGGGCGTTTGATCTTGCTTTTAGCTGGAAAGTGGTGATTGGAGTAATTGCAATATTCGTGTTTCTGGATATGATTTCAAATTGATTTGATGTATTGAAAGGAGAATAAAAATGGACGCAGTTGAGTTTTTGAAAGAATATCACAGAATGTGTGGTGAGAGTGGTTCGTGTTGTGATTGTCCATTAAATATCGCAGGGCCTTGTGATATATCTGAACTCGAAAGATGGGATTCGGATTGGGTCGTGAAAACAGTGGAGAAATGGTCAAAAGAACACCCTCGCAAGACTCGTTTGCAGGACTTCTTGGAGAAGTATCCAAAAACGCCAATATCATCAAAGGGCGTTCCTACTAGATTTTGTCCACAGGATATTGGTTATAAATGCGAATATGAGTGCAATCGTGGCAAAACGCCACCAGAATGTTGGGATGAACCTGTGGAGGATTAAACGTGAAAACACCAGATCCTAACGTCTTGCACGATTATAGACTTATGCTTGTAGGCGCAAGAATGATGGCAAAATTTGTTCTTGAGTTACACGAAGCCACATTGAAGGAATGGAAGCATTGCAGAAAGGTATTGGAATGTGCCATAAAAGACAGAGAGAGCCTTGCTGCGCTTTTATTCGCCCCAGGCAATGATGTCTATTATCAATGGGGAAAACGTGAAATTAGGGGCAAATCAGAGCCTTATGTGCAGAAGATTACCGCAAACAGACATGGCGAGATTAACATGAATGATTTGATTCCTGAATGGGAATGGATTGTTGGAGGTGAAAAGAGTGAAATTTGAAGAATACAAGCAGAAAGTGTTTGCAGGGCATCCGGAAGTGAAGGAGGAATACGAAAAGCTAAATGTCCCCGTAGACGATATGTTCTGCGAGATGATGAACTGGGCGGTTCGGTATGCTCTGGGGCGTAGAACCTATTCTGCTACAGACACAGTTAGATACATGATTCGCATTATGAATGTTCTGGATGATAAAACGATTCATGTTATGCTCAGAGATATCAAAGAGCACGAGGAGTGGAATAATCTTGGAGATGAATGTGATGCCGTCGAGTGGATGAAGCTGAAATCCGCTATCGAGAAAGAAATCGAAAGGAGAAAGAATGATGGCAGATGAAATTATCAAGGTTCTTGAGTATATCTTGAACAACGATACGCTCAGAACGATTGGAACTGCATACTTTGCGTATGTTGCGATCATTGTTGTAATTGCACTTGTGATGTTTGCAATTAACCTGAAAAGCATTATGAGCACAAGAAAAGCAATGATGGATTTCAGAAGAAACTTTAGAAAGTGGTGAAAAATATGAAGGTTCAACTTGATGAAGGGGCATTTATGCCTGAGTACGCACATCCTGGCTGTGATGCTGGTGCAGATATCAGAAGCCCTGTTGATTTTGTGGTACCGGCTCGTGGGAGTTGTATTATCCATACCGGTGTGCATATTGAACTTGCGCCGAATACAGTAGGTATGATTAAAAGCAAGTCAGGCCTGAATATAAAGAAAGACATCGTGAGTGAAGGCGTTGTAGATTTTTCGTATTCCGGCGAAATTGTTGTAAAGCTGTATAACCTCGGGAATACCGACTATGAAGGCAAACGCGGAGACAAAATCTCTCAACTTGTGGTGATGCCGTTCATTGTGGAAACATTTAACGTTGTAGATAAACTGGAAGAAAAAGGCCGAGGCAACAATGGGTTTGGCTCGACGGGACGATAACACAAGGCGCAGCCGTAAAAAGCTGCGTTTTTCTTTTATTTTTTATTGAAAACAACAAGTAGATATGGTAGAATATAGGAAAGGAGGTTCTTATATGTTTGAGCAAATCACATTTACTGGTATGGAACAAATTGAAACTAATGATTGGAAATGGTACAAGTCTGATTATCCCACTCAAAAAAATGGACTCAAGGTTTTTAGCTGTTTTTCTTGTGCAGGTGGAAGCACAATGGGGTATAAACTTGCAGGATGTGAGGTCATTGGAAATCTTGAAATTGACCCCAAAATGAACGAACTGTATGTTAAAAACCATAATCCTAAGTACAATTTCTGCATGGATATTCGTGACTTCAATAAAATTCCAGATGATGAATTGCCAGATGAACTTTTCGGAATTGATATTCTTGATGGTTCCCCCCCCGTGTACAACGTTTTCCATGGCAGGCAAAAGAGAAGATAGTTGGGGAAAAAAGAAAAAATTCAGAGAGGGACAAAAAGAGCAGACACTTGACGATCTTTCATTTGTGTTTATTGAAACAGTAAAAAAATTAAATCCAAAAGTCGTAATAATGGAAAATGTAGAAGGGTTACTTCTTGGTGAAGCGAGGAAATATGTTGTTGAAATATATAACCGTTTTAATCAATGCGGTTATCATGTAAAACACTGGTTGGTGAAGGGAGAGGATATGGGCGTTCCACAAAAAAGACATCGTGTTGTTTTTGTTGCTACAAGACTTGACTTCGACCTTTATTATATCAACATGGGATTCAACTATAAACCTATCAAATACGGACAAATTAAGAGCGAAAAGGGAGAGGAATTTTCTGAAAAAGGAAAAGCGGGAAAATTTTATAATCTTCTCTTACAAGCAAATGAAACAGATAAATCATTAGCAGATGTAATCCAAAGAAATAGTGGAAAGGCAACTGCATTTCAACAAGTTATAATTCACGATAATGATATTTGTCCCACTATCAGGGCATCAAGAGCGTTTGATGGATATAGGTGGCCTGAAATGACAAAGACAACTGGACAAGACGTTATAAACTCTCAGACATTCCCACAAGATTTTTATTTTGGTGAAAATCCTGGGAAAGGAATTATAACCTATGTTTGTGGTATGTCAGTGCCTCCAATTATGATGAAGCGTGTGGTAGAGAGGGTCATTGAAAGCGGAATTTTTGAATCATAACAACTCTTTTATTGTGCGATATATTATGTGGAGGAACAAGATGGACGTTCGTAAATCACCATGCTATAAATGCGAGTTCAGAACTGTTGGGTGTCACTCAAAGTGCGAACCGTATCTTGCATGGAAATCGTTTGTGAATGAACGGGCTGAAAAAATTGCAAAAGAACGGTACATTCCAAACAGCAGAATAAATTGGAAGCATCGTGCGAAGTGCGGAGTTTACAGCACAAAGAAAAAATAAAATGAATGGAGAATAAACATGGAAGTAGAACTGATTGCAAAGACTTGTCCTATTAACGGATACAGCGATATGCAAGTTGTTGAGCAGGCGGCTTGTGTGTGCTACAACAGCGAACCAACACCTGATTATAGGATTGCAAAGGCTTGTTACAATAGCGGGCATCTTTCGACGTGGGAACACATTTCTTTTACGTTCCGTATCAAAGGCGTTTCTCGCGCTTTGCTTGCGCAGCTTACTCGTCATAGACACGCGAGTTTTAGCGTAGCTTCGCAGCGATATAGATGAAATTAAGGCCATGAAGAAGGCCGGATACAAGATTAAAGTGAAAGAAGGAGAAAAGCGTGAAAAAAATCCAGAATGATTGCGTGGATTGCGGACTGCCTTGCCTTGGTAATTCATGTCCTTATAGAAGCGTAACGCATTATTACTGCGATAAATGCGGTTCCGAGACAGACCTATATTATTTTGGAAATCAAGAGCTTTGCATTGACTGTATCATCGAATCTCTTGAACGAGTAAATCCGGACTATTGACACGGCAAATAAAAACAAGTATAATAATAAAAAACAAACAATTCGAGGTGAAAATATATGACTCAAGAGCAAAAGGCTAAATTTGGAGAGGCGCTTGCCAATGCGCGAAAGGCTGCTGGACTGGCTCAGATCGCTTGTGCTCGGCGTTGCGGCGTTAGCGTTGTGTCCTATCAGAACTGGGAGCGTGGGTTGTGTGAACCCCGGGCCGCAAAGATGGATCTGATCTGCGAATTTCTGGGGCTGAACGCAGAGGAATTTAAGTGAAAAGCGGAAAGGCGTTTGAGCGACAGTTCAGAATCTCTTGCAAAAAAGACCCGAATCTGTTTTTTTACAGACTGAAAGATAGTCCTTCTAGTTGGTCAGCGGGAGATTCTGCTTTAATCAGATTCACAAACGACAACATTTGCGACCTGGTTTTGTTTAAGTCTCCTGTTCTTTTTCTGATTGAATTGAAGGCTCATTCGGGATCTAGCTTGCCTTTTTCATGTATAAGACAAAACCAAATAGATGGGTTGCTTGAATCCTCAAAGTATCAAAACGTTGTGTCTGGCGTGATTTGCTTCTTCGCTGACAAATCGAGATGCTTTTTCTTGGACATTGTGAAGCTTAAAGAGCTGCAAGACTCAAACACGAGAAAGAGCATTCCTATCAAATATTTTGAGGAATTTGGAATCGAGATTGAAGTCAAAAAGCTTAAAGTGAACTCTGTTTTTTCTGTTGACAAGTTTATTGACAGGTTTGTTTGAAGGAGACGGATATGGACGAGAATGAACTAATCGAGTCTGAACCTGTGGTTGTTCCAGCGTATAAGTTCATAGACACGATGGAGTCTTACAGTCAGTCAATGTTTGTTCGTGTGGAAACAAACTCTGGTGGATCTAAATGCGTGTTCTGTAACAAGAAAACGTCTTTCGACAACAGACATGTTTGCCCTGAGTGCTGGAAACTATACAAGGACGAGGTTCTTTTCGGATTGAAGCAAAATCTTTCCGATTTGGAAATAAAAATCGTTTGATCTATGGGCGAGGGAAACTTCGCCCTTTTTTGTTATAGGTGATTTTATGAAGAAACAGCTTAACATATATCTTTCGAGCAAGGACGAAGATGTTCCTGGTGATTATGTAGGAGTTTATGAAATCTTCTCAAATCCAGAATATGCTCTTCCTGGATATTCTTCTGACGAATGGGTTTTGGGATTCAAAAGACTTGATTCTATGCGTGTGAACACGTTCCGCAACGTCAAGAAGCGGTATCTGGAAGATAAAGCAAATGGATTCGCTGCGTACTGGAACTCAAACCTTGACGCTATAAATGCAATGAGACTGAATGAGTTCCATGAACTTTCTGTGTTCTCCGATCTGTCATCCATTATGATCTGCTTTGAGACTATCAGAGAAAATTCTAAAGCTGGCACAAAAAGTCGGTGGGTATCTTTTGGAGTACGCAAGGATCAGTACAAGAAATACTCTGACAGCCTCAGAAACGCACTTAATTCTGGCGAAATGATGAAACCCGTGAAATTATCCGACCGAAAGAAAAGAGCTCGTGGGACGCTCAAATTCGCCGCATTTTACATGGATTCTTCCAAGCCTGGGATTAAGAGACAGGTTTTGATTCCGAAGAACGAAGTCTATGATCGGTTCGTTCAATGGTGTGGAGTAAAAGGAATAAGCAAGAGAGACGCTTTTTACAAGGCGATGGTTGCGTTGATGGACAGCGATCCTGTAAACATCGAGAGTGCTCAAGCAAGGAACTGTTCCGACCTGAAATATTTCAAGGATCATATGTCAGTGCTGCCGGATGATAAAACCCATAGAGAGTACCGGTTTACTATGCGTAGAGACGTTGTTGACTATGCAGATGAAATAATCCATAGGTTCAATAACGACCCTAAAAACCTCGGGAGAAAAAAGCTCGACCGAAACCTTTATGTGGCGCAAGCCATTATGTCTTACAACAAGCGAGTTCCGTTGAAATATAGCGATCCAGTAGCGTATGAAGAATATATCAAAATGCAAAAAGAGATTGAGTATGTAAAGGAGAACACTACCATTGTTTCAGATTCGTAAATGTTGATTTTTCCATGAGTTTAATATATTATAGATTCGAGGTGATTATATGCTTGACGAAAATATGTTTGACCTTACCAGTACCGACGATGATTCTTTGGAGCACGTTGACGCGGAGCTGATTTCAAGCCCGGAACAGTTTGAGGCGATGTCTCTGACTGTCGAGAAACAGAACAAAGAGTATCTTGCAAATCTCAGAAAAAAGGTCATGCTTTCTCTCGATAAGCGGAAGCTTATGGAAGCGAAGAGAAATATTGACTCGATGGAGGCCATCGGGGCTATTTTCAGCGACCCAGAAGTTATGGCTCGTGTCAGAGAAAGCGTGGGCACCGCACAAGACCTGAAATTCCTGTCTGACGCTTATGCAAAGATTCTTGAGAGCCAGAAGTATCTCATGCGTATGGATAGCATTGATGGCTCTGGCACAGCCAAGAGAATCAGCATTGGTGTGAGATATGAAGATGATTCTGGAACCAAGGTCGAAACCATGATTAAGACGGGGGATTGATATGGCAGAAAAACATCTTCAAATAGAAAAGATGAAGCGTCAGGCAAAGAGAAATACAACCCCCAGAGTCAAGAACATTTTAAAGACCGAAGATTTTACAGATCCTCCAAAGGGAGAAAAGTATTGCACTTGTTCCGACTGTGGAAAACGATTTGAGCAAATACTGGACACCACGAGGAACCGGTATTCAAATTTCAAGCTGTGCCCGGATTGCAAGAAGAAACTTGCAAACGCCAAAAACCAAAACGTAAAGGAATCTGAGCAAACTGTTGCAACGCTTCCTTTTAAGCCTTTCCAGTGGCAGAAGATTGCAGGGCAAGCGTTTGAGGATCATAGATATCTGGTTATTGCAGCAGCAAACCGATGCTTCACAAAAGGCGCATTTATCAACGGATGCGATAAGTTTGTGGAAAATGTTGAGGTTGGGGATTTCTCGTTTGACAGAAATGGAAATCGGACTCGGATTACCAACGTGGAAACCGAAACCGTTTCCGAAAACTTCTATACCATAAAGTCATTGGGCAGAATCCCGTTTGAAGTTACCGAAGATCACTTGGTTTATGTGTCTTTGAGAAACCCTGAAACCGGAGAGTTTTATGGTGACTATGTAACAGCCAAATGGCTTTACGATGAGCTTAACAATCCTGAACACGAAAAGCTGTATCTTTCCAGCCCGATGCCAAAGCCTTGGATTGACTGCGATTATTGGCAGTTTGAAAGGTTTGAGAAGAACTACAAGAATCAGATTGATGGCATCCCACTGAATGAAGATACCGCGTGGCTGTTTGGTCTTTATTGTGCGGAAGGGTGCTTCCTTGAAGGATCTGGATCTAAGCTTACCCTGAACTATCAAGACAAAGAGGTTCAAGAAAAGGCTATCCGTATCCTGCAAGAAAACGGATATCATCCGAATGTCAGAGAGCGTCCAGAAGAAGGAACCACTTGTGTGATTGTATCCAAGATGCAATACGCAAGAAAGCTCGACAAAGAAATTGGTCACGGATCAACCAACAAACAGATCCCTGCTTCAATTCTTTACAACAAGAACAAGAACATTCTTATATCTTTCCTGAAAGGCTATTATGCCGGGGATGGATATATGAATATCTCGCTTGGATATCTTGTAAGTCAAACCGTCAGCAAAAAACTTGCGATTCAGCTTCAAACTGCATGGCTGATTCTGGGGTTCAACTGTAATCTCAGCATCACAGACAGAAGAAATAAGAGTAGACAATCCAAGAATGTTGATTATATGGTGGTTCAGAATGACGAACCGGCATACAATTTGCTTGGATATGTCAGGCCGAAGCGTCCTCACGCAAAGAAGTTTTTCGTTGTAAACGACACGGTATATACCGAGATAAGCAAAATTGATTTGCATGAAAAGTCGGATGCGATTTTTAAGATAACTTCTGAAAGCCACGAGATTTGTGCAAACTGCACAAAAAACCACAACTGTGGAAAAGATAGAATGACCATAATGACGGGAATCAGGTATTTTGCAGAGTGCTTGAACGAAAACCGCCATGTGGACAACCCTGATATGGTTCCTTCTGTTCTTTGGTGGCAGATAGCACCTACCGAAAAGATTGCAAAGCAGAACTGGCGTGAGCTGAAAAAGTATATGCCAAAAGACTGGATTGTGGCTTGCTCAGATAGCACATACACAATGGAGACGATCTGTGGCGGAATCATCGAAGTTCGGTCTGCTTACGACCCGGAATCTCTAGTTGGCGTTGGCCTGGACTTGGTTACAATCACTGAGGCCGCGCGTATTGCGGATCTTCAAACTGTGTGGGCCAACATCGAAGCTCGCTTGAACTCTCCCGGACGTGGCAGAGAGAAAGATCGCAACGGGAAAAAGTACGGATGCGGAAAGGCGATCATAAATTCTTCCCCTATCGGCAAAAACTACTTCTACGAACTGTATAAGTTCGGTCAGAAAAATTCCGACACCTATTCTTCCAACTGGGTCAGCTATAAACTGGGATGGCGCGAGAATCCTTACATGGATGAACTTGCTGATACGATTGTGCACACAAAGTTCGGTGACATGACTTATGAAGAGGATTTGCGCCGAAAAATCGGAGATCGTCTTTTCAGGCAGAACTATCTTGCAGACTTCCTCGCAATGGATGGAAGTGTGTTCAAAGACTTCTCTGAGAAATGCGTTAAGAACCTGTTTGATATGGGCCTTAACAAGCAGCAAAGAGAAGAATACGCCAAGAAATGGAAAGAACCTGTTCCGTACCATTCGTACAGAATTGGGTATGACCCCGCAACCGGATCTAGTTCTGATACTCCTGCCGTTATCGTAAGAGACATGAACACCAATGACTTGGTTGCGTTTGTTGACTTGTACGGAAATAACTATGATCGGCAATGGGATGAAATAGCGTATATCTCAAAATATTACAACTATGCCCCTTGTGCGTGGCTGAGAACGGGCCATACGGCTGTCGAGAATCAGCTTGCAAAGCGTGGAGTGGTAGAGATACCGCTGGACGAACAAGCCGGTAAAAAGGCTCAATATATCCAGTCTCTTGAACGTGCAATCCAAAATGAGGATCTTCACGTTCTGAATGACGGAACGGAAACCGTCCAAACATTCATTATGCAGATGGAAGATTATTCCGAACATGACGGAAAATATTCAAACGAGTCCCAACCCCACGATGACTTTGTTTCTGCTTGTTATGCCGCATACTATGATTATTCAGACGCAACAGAGAAAGTATTTTATTGCGGGCTTATGGGAAGTATTAACAGATACGGAAACCGGCGTATCTCTTGACAAAAGCAAGCGTTTCGTGTAATATAAAAAACGAAATAATAAGTGCCTAGTGCCAACATTTTTTGTTGGCACTTATTTTTTTGTCTTGGAGGTTGAATTTCGGGAATGGCAAAAAAGAAAACCAATAAAGAACGACCGATCTCGAAAACGCAAGTCTCCGTTCTTCCAAGCTCGGCAAAAAACATTTTCTTTGACAACAGAAAAACCATAGATCTTCTTCGTGAGATTTGCTATGCGCCGACAAAGATTGATGCTGTTGATGCCATCATAAACAAAACCCCAGATGGAAAGATGGCATTTAACACTTACTTGAGGCTTGCAAATCAGGGGATTGAAGTTGAACTTCATAGCGCAACCACCGGAAAGGTGGTAAAGAAATATGATGGAGAGCTCCGAGACTTCGCAAAAAAGATTGGACTCAACAACTCGTTTGGAATGGACGGATTGCTCGACCAGCTTCACGCATCGGCAGTAGCTAGAACTGGAATGGCGGTCGAGGTTGTTGTGAACTCCGATCTGACGGATGTTGAAGAGGTCGTAATCATCGACCCAGCAACTATCACAGAATGGAAGTGGCTCCCAGAAAAACGGCGCTATGCAGCCTATCAGAATGGCCTTACAGGGCAAAAAGTGGATCTATATGATGGGAACTTTTTCTGGGTTCCCCATCAGCCAAAACCTGGACATCCAGACGGCACGTTGCAATTTGAACCGGCAATCGCCACCATGACTCAGTTCTATCAACTGATCCAGGACAGCATGGTTGTTCTGAACCGCATTGGGTATCCTCGATACAAATGCGAGATTGACAGAGCTGCATTGCTTGAAAGTGCAACTCCTGCTGAGAAAAGCACACCGGATGCTCAAGCTAGGCTATTCAGTGAAACATTTGACCAGGTTGAAAGCCAAATGCGGAAAATGGGCAAGGACAACGACATTGTTACTTTTGATAGCAACAAAATCGACATTCTTGGCGGTGGCGTAAATGGCGCTGGAATTGATGTCAGAGCTTGGTTTGAAGTCCTTGATCCGCTGATTCCGAATGCTTTTCAGCTCACTCCGGTGCTTCTGGGGCGGCTTACAAGCGGCTCGTATAGTTTAGGTACTGCTGAGTATTCTATCGTGTGCGATACGATTGATACTATGCGTCGAGCCAGCAAACGCATTCTTGAAGAGGTCATAGACCTTTGGGCAAGAGTTAGGGGCTTTAATGTAAAAGCTACCGTAACCCACAATCCGATTGATTGGCAGACCGAGCTTGATAAGCTTGATGTTGAGCTCAAACGGATGGAGAAAGCTCGCCGCGCAGAGGAATATCGATGGATTTCACATGATGAAGCAGCACAACAAGGATTAAGTGTATCTAAAGCATCTGAACCCGCTCAGTTGGATATGTTTGAGTATCTTTCGAGAGAACCCGAACAGAACCAATCAACTGATAGCAAATCTCAGACAAATAATCAGGAAGGAGAGCAAAAGTGATTACAGAATGCTTTGGTAGTTTTTATCCATATCGAAAATTTTATATTACGGATACTTCTGATATTTCAAATATAGAATACTGTATTTATGGGAGTTCCGCTGTTAATACAGTAAATAAAGATTACTGGATTCTTCAATCCGATGATAAATGGCATAAATTTGGAACATCTGAAACTATAACCGCTTCTTGGATCTGAGGTGAATTTTATGAATGACGACTTATTTTCAATGTCAGAAATTCTAGCTCTTGCGTCCAAGTTTGGAGCCGCATTAACTGATTCGGATAAACAGCAAATTGTGCAAGATGTTTTGAACAGCATTTCACAAGGCGGAGCGTCTGGCGCATTCGTTTTACTGGATGATGGAATTTTAACATTTTCGATTTCGCAAGGAGATGCTTAAATGTCTGACTATATCAAAAAAATCAGAACCGACAAGGGCGATAAACAGATTGATTATACTGCGCTGGCAAATCGCCCGAGTTCCATGAAAAATCCATATCCTATTACTTTTACTGGTGGAGAATCTGCAAAATATGATGGCTCTTCTCCTGCAACTGTAAATATTCCTTCTATTCCTGCATGGGCCAATCAAAACTCTAATCCTTCTTATACTAAAAAAGAATCGGATGAAAAATATGCGTTAACAGACCAAACTTATACTAAAATTCAATCTGACGGACGATATGCGCCCATTGAGTCTGCGTTTGATGGCAAAAACACAACAAATATATTTTATATGTGGTGGGACAATATTAATGATTTAAACGTCCCTAAATATAACAAGCTTGAAGCATTTGCAAAAGCGCTTGCCCGGTATTTTAAAAATAAAACGTATACTGTGCGTTTTTATAATTCTGATGTGTCCGGCGACTACACCGGTACCCCGCAGGATGATCTGGCTGATGGCCGTACTGCTGCGCCGCTGTTGACCGATGCAGACGAACCGGTAGATGATTGGTCGGAAAATGACCCGATGACCTGGTACATCCGAGCAAACGCGCTGTCTTTGGAAGATGGAACCATGAACGTGCTGGCGGTAGAAGGAGAACCGGAGTTTGACATTACCGGCGAAACTGCTCCTGTTTATTGCTTTGCATTGTCTTTGGCCATGAAAGAGTGGGAGGACGGCACCTACATCTATAACAGCTGGCGGACGATGACTGGCGGCGGGTATGAGCCGATGGCCGGGGATGTGGCTCCGGACGGCGGCCGTCGGTGGCTGACCTGGCATCCGGCGTTTTACGGCGGCAAGAATTCTGCTGGCGGCATGACCAGCGGCGTAGGCCTAGCTCCGATGCAGTTTACCAGCGCTTCGAGCGCCATCTCCCTCGCTCGAAAGATCACTGCCTACGATGCCCTCTGGACCGACTGCGATCAGCTTTACGTTCTGGCCCAGTGGCGGCTGCGGCACTGGACTCTCTCCAACTCCGGCAAACTGGAAGGATGCACCTCCTACAATTACCAGTACGCGCTGGCCGTTGCAGAGGCGGATGTCAAGCGGGCGATCGTTACCAAGGCACAGGGAGCGAACTTTATCGTTGGCTCCGCTGTCTGTGTGGGTGAGCGTGGAGAGAACACCAACAACGACCGCGGCCAGTCGTATATGCGGGATGTGGTCGCCTGGGCCCGGATTGCCAGTATCGACGATGTGGTTGTGGAGGATGTGACTTATTCTGCTTTGACCCTCGATATTGAGGAGCCGATTACCACCACCACGACGATGTATGTTTCCACCATGCCCTGGGAGTCCGGCACTACCGAAGGAGTGCCTGGGCACAGCGACGGCTGCCGGGGGAACCTAACCAATGGGCGGTACCCTTACCGCATCGCTGGTATCGAGATGCAGATCGGTGCCTACATCGAGCAACTGGAGCCCCTGTGGCAGGCGAGTCTCGTGGACGATCACTGGCACTACGATATCTATTCCTGCCGGGATGGCGCAAAGCAGGCGAGCGCCATCACGTCGGACTATGAAAAAACCGGCGAGTTTGACCTTCCCGACAGCAAGACCTATACCTGGAACTATATCCGCGCTCTGGGCGAGCTGGGCGCTGAGGCTATGGACTACAAAGAATTCGGGGGCAGCAGCTCCACCTACCTGCGGGCTGCGTTCCGTTCGTCCGGCGTTGCCGGTCTCCGTGCCCCGTGGTACGGCGGCGGCCTGGGTGCGGGCGGGTATTGTGGCTTGCCCTGTGCTCACGGCAACTATTCCCCCGGCACGGCGCACTGGTTTGGCGTGCCCCGGCTTGCTGGATCGGGCAAGAAGCGGGGGTGAATATGAGCCGCCTCCGCGCGGCTCATAGAGGGGGCGCGGCCCCCTCTTAGGGGTATATCCGGTTTTCTGCCGGCTCACCGAGCTGGCATTTTGGAGCAATGAGGCGGCGTGTGGCTGCGTTCAATTCGACCGGCGTTGCCGGTCTCCGTGCCCCGTGGCACGGCGGCGGCCTGGGTGACGGCGGGTATTGTGGCTTGCCCTGTGCTAACGGCAACAATTC
>OESA01000071.1_pt1 | contig 48227 bp, 50 predicted proteins | sample 1540101 | NCBI WGS metagenome assembly OESA01 (sample SAMEA3891891, study PRJEB23780) | metagenome | biome: terrestrial biome; feature: animal house; material: Caecal content | place: Italy | collected 2015-05-05 | reverse complement strand
CCACACCGCCTTACGGTCGCTCCCCTCGCGGGGAGCGTGGATAGAAATCTGGAGCTGCTGCTGGGTGTCGGCGATCTGCTCCAGTCGCTCCCCTCGCGGGGAGCGTGGATAGAAATCTCAAGCCCGCCGTTGCCGACCACGCCCGGCAATAGTCGCTCCCCTTGCGGGGAGCGTGGATCAAAATGCCGGCCGACACCGGCCTTGAAAGGTGTAGAATAGGAGCAGATCACAGGAGGTTTACACAAATTATAGGATTCTCTGAAAGCGGCGTAAACAGCGGCACGGTCATACGCCGTACATCCGGAACACTACCCCTACCGTCTGGAAGATCAGCTTCCAGTCCACCCAGAAGCTGCGGTCCCGTATGTACTGGAGGTCCAGCTCCATCCACTCATCAAAGGTCAGCTCGTTGCGGTTGGGCTGTACCTGCCAGTAGCAGGTCAGGCCCGGCGTCACATACAGCCGCTGGCGCTCGTAGTCGGTGTATTGCTCCACCTCACGGGGCAGGGCCGGCCGCGGGCCTACGATGCTCATATCCCCTTTCAGGATGTTGACCAGCTGCGGCAGTTCGTCTATGCTTGTCCGGCGGATGAAATGCCCTACACGGGTGATCCGCGGGTCGTTTTTCATTTTAAAGACCGGGCCGTCCATCTCGTTCTGGGCCAGCACTTCCTGCAGCTTGGCCTCGGCGTTGGGCACCATGGAACGGAACTTGTAAAACTTGAAGATCTTCCCGTCTCTCCCCACCCGGTCCTGGGAGAAGATGGGGCTGGCGCCGGGGCTGTCGATCCAGATCACCAGCGCCACGATCGCCATGGGGACGGCCAGCACGATCAGGGCCAGCAGCGAAAAGAAAATGTCCTGCGCACGGCGTACCATCCAGTAGCCTTTTTTCTCTTTTAATAACGCATCCCGGTCAAACCTATAGCTTCTCTCTTTGCTATGGGTCGAAGTTTGGTTCGGCGTATAGTAAGCCGACGACGTCTGATTCCCTGCGCCCGCATGGGGCGCGATTTCCATTTCCATCGGTTTCACTTTGTTTCCCCCTCATCTTGTTCTTCGGTCATCGTGATCTCCCGGTCGCAGATCCGCAGCGCCGCCGGGCGGTGGGTGATCAGAAGAACGGTCTTATCTGTCATTTTCTTCAGGTTTTGCAATACCCTCTGTTCGGTCTCCTCATCCAGGGCGCTGGTGGCCTCGTCCAAAATCAGGATGGGCCGGTCCGAAAAGACCGCCCGGGCTATGGCGATCCGCTGCATCTGTCCTTCGGACAAGCCGGCTCCCCGCTCTCCCAGTTGGGCATCCAGCCCGCGCTCTCCCTTCAGCACAAACGAATCCGCGCATGCAACCTGCAACGCTCGCAGCAAGCGGTCATCCTGCGCCATGGCAGACGGGTCGCCAAAGGCAACGACCTCCCGGATGGTGCCGCTCATGAGCTGGTTGCCCTGGGGCACATAGGCAAACAGGCCGCGCCAGAGGGCGGTGAGCGGATATTCCTCCGTTTTTCCGTTTTTATGTGCCCTGAGATAGCGTCTGCCTGCATCCAGCGGATACAAGCACATCAGCAGTTTGAACAGAGTGCTTTTGCCGCACCCCGACCGGCCGGTAAAGGCGACGTATTCGCCTTTTCGTATTTCCAGGTCCAGATGGTCGATCACATGGGTTTCTTGGGCGCCCGGTCCGTCCCGGTCCGCATTCTGGTACGAAAAGCTCGCGTTCTGCAATCCCAGGCTTTCGAACTGTTCCTCATAGAAGCGTCTGATCTTGCCGGCCGGCAGGCTTGCTCCGCTGCCGTCCTCCGGGTATTGCTCGGCTTCCATCAGACGCTCGGCGCTGGCGATCATGGCAAAGTACTGCGGCACCACCCCGGTGATGCCGGCAAAGGGCGACTGGATCTGCCCCACCAGCTGCAGCACCGCGGTGAAAGTCCCGTAAGTGATATTCCCCTGCAGGATGCCATAACCGCAGTAAACGGCGCTAAGCAGGTACCCCGCATCGACGGTCACGCCAAAGCCAAAGCTGCACAGGTTGGACAGGTGGTTCCGCTTGATCCGGGCTGCTTTGTGCTGCTTCATTTTCTGGGCGGCTTCCTGCAGGGTGCGGTTTTCCATCGAAAACACGCGCAGGATCATCAGACTTTCCAGCCGTTCCTGCAGGAACGACAGCACAGCCCCGTTTGCCTCCTGGATCTTTTTGTGCAGCCTTTTGAGCACCTTTCGCAGCGACGCCGTCAGCAACAGCATCAAAATGCCCAGCGGGACCAGAACGTAAAAAAACGCCGGTTCCAGGAAGAAAAGCGCCGCCATGGCGCCTGCCAGTCTGGCCAGCATCCCGCCCAGGTCCGGGAGGATGTCGATCACTCCGCCGGCCACCACGGATGTGTCGGACGTCAGCCGGGAGATCCATTCCCCCGTGTGGACGGCCGTCACCGATGCGTAGTCCTTGTGCAGCAGGCAGGAAAACAACCGTTCTTTCAGACGGTTTTCCAGCGAAGCCCGCGTCCACTCATACAGAAAGTGCTCGGCCGAAGCCAGGAGATCCTCCCCCAGGTACAGCCCCGCCAGACACGCCGCCGCCCACAGGAACCGTTCTGCCTGTCCGCCCACGGCGCCGTCGATCAGGGCACGGAACAGCATGGCCGACGCCACGCCGCACACCCCAAACGTCACCTGCACGACGAACAGCACCGCCACGCCCGTTTTGTACAGGCCGGTCACCTGCCAGAGCCATCTGAGCACGTGGACGGATGCCGAAGCGTCTTTTGTTTTTCCGGCATTCGTCATCTTGCATCCCCCAGGATGCCCGCTGCGCGGTAGATCTCCTGCAGCTGGTCGTACCGGCTTTGGGTCTGGTATCTCCGCGCGGCGGCCAGCTTATAAGGCTCCCGAAAGACGATCCGCCCTATCCGGACCGCCCAGTAAAACGGCAGCAGCCAGGGCGCGCGGCGCAGGCGCGGATAGGTATTTTTCATCGTTTCCAGCGGCGCAAAGCAGCGGCTGAAAAAGTCGTTCCGCCTGCTTTGCCCGATGGTTTTTCCCTCGTTTTGGAACAGGCGTGCGGTTTCCATCGTGGCGCGGTCGCCGTAGATCCCGGTATGGGTCAGGTACTCCACCACCAGGCGTGCGTTTTTGTCCAGCCTCTGCCCTTCCAGGCAGGTTTGCGCCAGCTGCGCCATCCGCCGGGCAAAAGCGAGGATGCGCAGCGCTTCCAGCTGCTTTTCCAGGTAGGCACGGTCCAGCGTCTGTCCCTTCTTCTGCAAGAAGAGATACAGGTCCGCCAGCGGCCGCAGCCCCACGCCCGAGCCGGTAAAATGCTTATAGAAATGCAGCAGGTGATGCACCAGAAAATCCTCGTCGCTCAGGCGGTAAATGTGCGCTTTCCCTTCCAGGCGGAAGCCCGGCTGCCACAGCGACGCCAGGCAGTTTTCCCTCCAGGCGGTGTGCTGCCGGCGCAGGCGGCCTTCCTCCATCAGGCGGCGGTGCAGCTCGATGTTCATGTAAGGCGGCTTCCGGTAGGTGTCGTGCACGCTCTGCTCGATATGGTCCGGCGCGTACCCGCGCGCCTCCATCCATTTCTGCATCCGCTGGCTGTCCATCTCCTTGAGCAGGACGTCAAAGTCGGCCATGCTGCGCATCAGCGGATCGGGGTAATACTGCCGCATGACCCAGCCTTTCATGGGCAGGCAGTCGATGCCGTCCCGTTCCAGATCGTCCAGCAGGGCCCCGATCTCATATTCCTGCATCAGCCCCCGGTGCAGCTCCCGGTCATAGACCGGCTTGAGCCTGGCGGCAAGCGCTTCCCACGCCCCGCCGGCCTGCCCCCGGATGGTGGGGTACAACATGGTGACCAGACTTTGTTCCTCGATCTGCTCCGCCAGCGCCGGCGCGCTGCATCCGTCCATCCAGTCAAGAGCGCTGTCCGGCCGGCACAGCGCCGCCCGCATCAGCTGCAGCAGCAGTTCGGTTTCCGGCCTGTATCCCTCCATGGTCTCCCCCCTTTTGTTCATCCTGTCCCTGCAGCGCGGCGATCAGCGCGGCCCGCGCGGCCTGCGCCGTGGGTTCCGGGCCACGCCCCGCCAGGTATTCCAGCGCGTCGTTCCACTCGTGCAGGGACGCCTCCGGCGCTTCGATCCGTTCGAGCTCCCGCGCCAGCCGCATCTTCTGCCCGCCGCTCAGCCAATGCAGGTCCGAAAGGTACGCGCACCCCATTTTCCACTGGAGATAATCCAGCAAAGGCACTTTCATGTGTCCACCTCGCACTTCGGCAGCGGATACTTCGCCTCCGCCTCACGGATCGTCTGCAAAATTCGTTCGTCGTAATGGTTTTTCCAGAACATACACATATCCCGGTCGCAGCCCATCAGGTCGTGGTCGGCGCCTGTAAGCGCGGCCGCCCGGCATCCGCCGCCGCATTTATAGCGGTAGCTGCATCCGGCGCATTCCTGATTTGCGGCAAACAGATCCTTGACGCGGCCATTGACAAACTGCATATAGTAGCTGTCGCTCAGCCCCTTCTGCAAACCGATGTCCTGCACACGGGGAAATTTGCTCTGCTCCGGGCTGGCGGTCATGGGCATACAGGGCAGCAGGCGGCCTTCAGGGGTGATGTAGCAAGACCAACGAGCCGCACCACATAAATAACAATCCAGGCAGTCTTGCGTTCCATCAAAATGGCTGGTGCAAATGTCTCCGAGTTGGTCGTTCCACATTTCTGCAACACCGCGCATTTCCATATGCTCAATAGGCCGTCCCGCCTCATAATACCAACGAATATAAGGCAACATCGCTTCAATATATTCCTCCCGGGTCATGGCATTTCCTTCGCTGTGACTGCACCAGAGCGGTGTCATATCCACATTTGCAATGACCAGCCAAGACACACCAACCGTTTTTAAGGCTTCCACAGTTTGCGGTATTGTGTGTAAATTTCCGCGATGAACGCACATAGAGGCTACAACCTCAAATCCCCGTCTCTGGCATAGTTCAAAAGCGTTCAACGCCGCTTTTTCCGCACCAGAGATACCTCTCATCCAGTCATGCCAACCAATGCCATCAAAACTGATAGAAAATTCTGGATATAAATTTCGACGCTCAAATTCATCTAAAACTTTATCGGTCAACAACCAACCATTGGTATAAACCATTCCAATGGTCATTCTATGGTAAATCATACGGTCTACCAACTGCCAAAAGTCTTTGCGTACAAACGGCTCTCCACCTGTAATATCGACTTGTAACACGCCACATTCTGCCATTTGGTCAATGAAATCAAGTGCTTCTGCTGTAGAAACTTCCCCTAAAGCTGCATCTGGTGCATCCATATAGCAATGGCGACAACGATAATTACATTTCCCAGTAATCGACCAAAATACCGTCTGTACATAGCGATTATCGTAATATCTATAATACTGGTCAAAATTTAATGGCTCTTTATATTCACATTTCTCAATCAAATGATCCGTTTCAAATTTCTCCAGAGCCCTTTTCATTTCATTGGTGAAATCAACATTACTCAAATCCGTCTCACCATCGCAAAGCAAGAGGAGCTGAAATTCCTCGCTTGACAATTTTTTCACTTGGTTACGTCGTCGATCGACCACTGTCCATGCCATTTTTTCCCAACCACGCAACGCATAATTCAAATTCAGACGATATAACATGCGGTTTCCTCTATCAAAAACCGGCGGATGACCAAACCGACCATCCGCCGGCAACTTTTCTGCACCAACTGCTGTATACTCACAGCCATGTCAGCGCTTTACACTACCTGCTGAATCAAACCATTGATGTACACTTTATGATCTATTTCTTCTATTGGCTCGCGCACTTTCAACACTATATGGTCCAGCCCCTGCTGTACTCCCACCCGGGCAAATATGTGGATTATTCGAATCATGGGTGTTGCATACAGTCCCGCTTGCCGTAATGACGTCGCTGTTGTCGAACAGGATCACTTCAGCCGTTGCTTTTTCGTAAATCATATTGCGTTCTCCTTTCTTATGGGTTTGAAATTATCATAAAAAGTTCGCCCGCAGGGCTTGCTTTTTATCACCGTCTGGCCCGGCGGATGCGCCGCCAGACCCGGCCCGGCAGGGCGCGCAGCCAGAGCAGCCACCGGCGCAGCTCCAGCGTGCGCAGGTAGTTTTGGTACTCCGGGCTGTCGCAGGAGACGTAGCGGTCCCCCTCGTCGGCAAAGTAGCCGGTCATCACACCGATGACCCAGGCCGCCGGCACCGTCTCGGAGCCGATGCAGTTGTCGCCCCGGATGAGGTACGCGCCGTCCAGCACCTTGACCACCCGGTGCAGCACATACTCGCCGGCCGGGCGCCGGTACAGCACCACGTCCCGCACCTGCAAAGGCCCCTGCTTTGCTGCAAGCACCACGCTGCTCTTCCGCCCGTGGAGCAGGGGCTCCATGCTGACCCCCACCGTCTGGACCACTGTGCGGCCGTGCAGGGCCAGCTCCTGCTCAATCGTCCGATGGGTCATGGTCCAGCGCGATCGAGACGGACTGCAGGAACGCATGTACGTCCCGGCGTGCCGTATCCGCATCCACGTCCGGGAAGCGCTCCTGCGTCTTTTCGACCAGAGCGTCCTCGGTGGCGCCTTTTTCCAGCTCCTTCCAGTAAAAAGCGCCGGTCTCGTTCATGCGGATCATACCGTTGAAGTTTCTGCTCGCTTCGCCAATGGCCACCACCATATATTCGGCGCCCAGCCTGCGCAGCAGGAAACCCTTTTTCGCTTTTATCATTTCTTTCTCCTCATGCTTTCATAGGCCAGCTGCGCGGCCTCCGGCTCCCGGTTGCATTGCAGCAGGTAAAACGCCGTGCCTGCAAGCAGCCGCTCCAGCAAAGGCCACAGCCGGTCCAGTTCCTGCTCGCTGGCGGGGAACAGCAGCTGGTGGAAAATGCGGCGGCAGACTTCATCCCCGCCCAGCGGACGGATGCTGTTTGTGGGGCTCTGCTCCAAAAAGCAGATCGCCCGCACCGGCCGCATGATGTTGCTGCCCAGCCCTTCCTTGCCCCGCCACGGAGTACCGCAGGCGTACAGCGCGCCGTCCATGAACCGGAACACCGGCTTGTCCCCGTTGACCACCTGGGCCCGGCTGCCGAACTGCTGCAGCCAAAGCCGGGTGTGGGTGGTCTTGCCGGTGCCGCTGGGAGCGGCAAAGGCGTAAGCCTCGCCGTCCACCGCCACCACCGATGCGTGCATCAGGAACGCATCGTAGAACGGCAGCCGGCGGCAGATCTGCCGGTACAGGCAGAGGCTCTCGCAGTATCCCCGCGAAGGGCCTGTCCGCCCGCCCTGCTCGGCCCGGATCTCCCGCTCCGATGCGCGGACGGTGAAGGCGGGCCGCCCGGACGTCTCATACCCGGCGCACAAGCGCCTCACATAGGCGTACCGGTTGTCGATCCCGATGGGGATGCCTGCCAGCTTGATGCAGAACACGCAGCTTTACTCCTTGCGGGTCAGCAGCACGAACGTGCCCAGGTTGCCGGGGTCCACATCAAAGGAGATGGTGCCATTGCCGGCGCTGGAGTTGACAAATTCCATCGAACCGTCCCGGATGCGGGCCACCATGACACGGCTGCCGGTCTTGACGCCGGGGGCCGAGAAGGTCAGGCGGACACTCTTGTCCGATCCCCGCGCCTGGCTGTTGGCAGAGATGTCCGCGATCTGGATGGCCGAATAATTTTCCAGATTGCCCTCCGCCATGGACACCAGATTGTCAAAGAAGGACAGCTCGTAGTTGTCCACAAACTCGCCGGTGCTCCCGGCGCTGGAATAACGGTCTGCCGTCTCGTTGACCGAAGCGTTCTTGCCGTAGGTCAGGCCGCTCTCGGTCATCATGCCGGCCTTCTGGTCGCCGGATGCGCCGGGGTTGGCTGCGTCCACGTTGGCATTGGCCTGAGCGCTCATGCTCAGGGTGGTGATCTTGATGACGGGATAGTCGATCTGCTCCAGGGGACGCGGCTCCGCGGTGCCCTTGCGCAGGATATAGCCGCCGGTGACCACGTTGTCGGTCACCACCTCGATCTCCTCGTCATCCGACTGTGCATCCTGCCCGCCTGACGGACTGCCTATGAAGTCCTGATCCGGGTCAAGCGACACAACGCGGTCTTTTCCGGTGCGGTCTGCTGCCATAGCAGGAACCGTTGCTCCCACCAGCAACGCGGCGGCCAGGGCCAGGCTGATCATTTTCTTTTTCATGACAATTACCTCCCGATTTGATTGTTCGTATTGACTGCAGTTTGGGGCCTGCCGGGTTTATGGCCGTACCCTTTGCTGTAGTACCCATTGTAGTAATAGCGTTTGTAGTAGCGGCTGCCTCTCCGGTCCATTTCCGCCCGGCTGAGGACCACCCCCAGGATCGGCGCCCCGGTCCGCCGCAGCTTCTCCGCCGCGTCCGCCACCAGCTTGCGGGAGGTCCGGCCGCTGCGCACCACCAGCACCACGCCGTCGGCGTGGGTCGCGATGCGCAGGGCGTCCGCCACGCTTTCCAGGGGCGGCGTGTCGATCAGCACATAGTCGAACTGTCCGGCGCAAACCTCGATCATTTCCGCAAAGCGCGGATTTTCCAGCAGGATGGAGGGGTTTGCCACCGATGCCGCCAACGGCATCAAGAACCCGTTGGGGACGTTGGTGGAGTAAATCGCGTCCGGCAGCTCCACCTTGCCGGCCAGATAATGGGCGATGCCGGTGATCTTTTCGTCGCTGCTGATGCCGTATTTGGCGCGCATCTCCGACTTGCGCAGATCGCAGTCGATCAAAAGCACCCGGCTGCCCACTTCCGCCATCATCCGCCACAGCTGCATGGTGATAAAGCTCTTGCCTTCGTTGGGCACGCTGCTGGTGATCATCACGGTTTTGATCTGATCCCCGCAGAAGCCCAGATTCACCCGCAGCTGGTTGACCGCCTCTTCGATCTCAAAGGGCAGCTCGGGCAAATGCTGGATGGTCAAATGATTCATGTACACTCCCCCTTTTACGCCTTTGCGCCCGCATCGGCGGGCTTGGCACGGTTCCGGGCTTTTTCCTGGGTGTGACGGCTGCGCCCTGCGCCGAAGCTTCCCTCCGGGATCACCGCCAGAGGCTGGACCCCAAAGTACCGGCTGATGTCCTCCGGCGTCACGAAGGAGTCATCCATCAGGTAGCGCACCACCAAAAATCCGCAGCAGGCCGCCGCAGCCAGCATGGCGCCCAACAAGGTGTTGCGGGTGTAGCTGGGGCTGGATTTCTGCTCAGGGACCAGGGCGTCCTCGTAAATGTTGGGCGCCGGGCTCTCCATGATGCGCGGCAGGTGGACGCTCGCCTGATAGGCGATCTCGTTGGCAAGATCCGCGGCCAGCACCGGATCGGGGCAGGTCACCGTGATCTCAAGGATGCGGGTGTCGGTGGGGTTGTTGATGCTGACCAGCGACGCCACCGCTTCCGGCTCCGCGTCCAGTTCCAGCGCTCCGACCACGTCCTCCATCAGCGGACGGCTGAGGAGCAGCTGCTGGTAATCCAGCGCCAGCTGGCTGCCCAGCTGCATGTCGTAGATGTCCACGATGGAATTGTAGGTAGCCGACGCCACATACATTTTCGCTGTAGCTTGGTAAAGCGGCGTCACAAGAAAATAGGTATAGGCAAAGGCCGCCGCGCCGCCCAGGATGATGCAGGCGATGATCTGGAGCGCATGGCCCCACAGCAGGTAGAACAGTTCCACCAGGTCGATCTCATCTTCCTGCTGCTCACGGACGGCCAGGGGCATCTGCCCCGGCCTGGTTTGTGTTTCGTTTTGACGTTCCATTGTCCCTCCGGTTGTCAGGTTGTTTTTTCTTGATAGAACAGCTGCAGGATCACCTGCTGCAGGCTGTCCTCGTCCAGGATATAGGCCACGTGTTCGCCTTCGATGGTGTTGGTCCCGTCGATGGTCAGTTCCGGCAGGCCCTGATAGTTCCGCAGCTTTTCCGCCAGGTCCAGGACGGTCTGGCTGCCGATGTTGGTCACCAGGTAATCGTTTATGGCATCCATGACCTGAACGACTTCCTCGTTGCTCAGGGCCAGCAGCTGGGGCTTCATGGCTTCCAGGTAGATCCGCTGGCGCTCCATCCGGGCCAGGTTGGTCTGGTCGTCCACATCCTTGCGGGTGCGGACGAATTCAAAGGCCTGCTGGCCGTTCAGGGTGATGGTCTCGCCCTCCACGAGGGTGGGGTCCACGGCGGTGAAGTCGGATGTGATGGTCACCGTCACCCCGCCGATGGCATCGTTGAAGAGGGCGATGCCGTCCATGTTCAGGGCGGCGTATCCGTCGATGGGGGCGCCGCCCAGCAATCTGGACACGGCGTCCACGGTGTTCCGGCAGCTGTTGTTGGTGCCGTCGCCGTAGGCGTGGGCCAGGGCCAGCTGCTGGCGCTCGTAGCCGATCACGTCCCCCCGCAGGTCCAGGACCGGCACGTCCACCATGCTGTCCCGGTTGAGCCGCAGCAGCTGCCAGGTCTGGGCCTCGTTGTCCAGCACCAGCAGAAACTGGGCGTCGGCCTGGCCGCCGTTGTAGTTGCCCGGCCTGCTGGTCACCGGCCCGGTGACGTCGATGCCCATGAGCAGGTAGGCCTCCACCTGCTGCTTGGGGGTATAGACCGTGCCGTTCCAGGTGATGTCAGGCTGGCCATGGGATGCCGCGGCCGTGCTCCCGCCGCCCGACGCATAGGCCTGGTGTTCCCACCGGCTGATCCCGAACAGGGCGGCCAACAGGACCAGCGCCAGCAGCGCGGCTGCGGCTGCCGCCCGCGCCGCATCCCGCCGGTGGACCCGGCTGTGATGGTAATCCGCGCGGTGATGATGATGTCTCACGGTTTATCTGCTCCACTCCCATCTTTGGACGGCCAGGGCGGCGTTCTCGTCCATCTGGTTTAAAAAATCCTCGCCCAGCTTCCGCCGGATCACCGCCCGGCCTCCCTTCAGGTTGGGCGGGCGGCTGGTCAGGTTATGACAGTCGCTGCCCAGCAGCGGCATTTGGGCCAGCTGCAGCAGGTCCAGGGCCAGCCGCCGGGTCTGCCAGCGGATCAGGCTGCCCGCGTTGACCTGCAGCCCGATGGGCAGCTGGGCCAGCCGCCTGAGCTGGCTGCGGTTGCTGCCGCTGAAGCAAAACCGCTCGGGGTGCACCAGCACCACCTGATACCCGCAGTCCAGCGCCAGCGCTTCCACCGCCTCCACCTGGAGGTCGGTCCAGTCGGCAAAGGGCATTTCCAACATGAGGGTCCGGGTGCCCTGGATGCACAGGGGCACCAGGTCCTGCTCCTCCATGTGGGAGAAGTAGGCCACCTCCGCCGCCGGCAGCACCCGGGGCAGACCGTCCGTCAGAACAGCGGTCAGACGCTCCATCGCCTCATTCCGCCGGGCGCAGAAGTCCGGGATGCTGTTTTGCCTGGCGTAATAATGGGAGGTCGCGCAGACCACGCCCACACCCTGTTCCTTCTCCTGCCGGAGGATCGCAAGGGAGACGTCCAATGCCTTGCTTCCGTCATCCATTTCAGGCAGGACATGGCAATGTACATCCACAAGTATCTTATCCTGCATGGAGCTGTTCGGTCCTTTCTGCTGCTTCATGCCAGTTCATCCCGATGGCATCCAACAGGCGTTTTCGTTCATAACTCAAAGGTTTGCGGTTGGTTTTCTTCGCAATGGAAAACCGCCCTTTATAAGCGGCGCGCTGCCGGACGACCCAATATCCCAACCGTATCCCCTCAGGCGAAACATACTGGTAGGGGACGTTCAAATCTCCGTACTGCCGGAAATAACGTGCTGCGGCTTCATAGGCCCTCAGCCACTGGCGGTCGTTGCGGCCCTCCCACAACATTCCAATGGCCTCCAGTCGCCGGATTTTGTCGTCAGAAAGTTCTCCTTTTAGATAGTAAGCACGTTGATTTTCCACCCAGGCCCCCAGCCGGATGCCGGACGGTGAAACGTATTTGGGGGCCAAGTTCAAACTGCCATGTTTCTCGCAATAGAGCGCAGCCTCTGCATAGCAGCGCTCCCATTTGGCGTCGATGCTGTTCCATACCATGCCCAGCGCGTCCAATTCCCGAATCTGGCTTTCTTTCAGGCCGCCGCTGCCAAAACGGCTCCGGGTGTTCCTTATCCAGTTGCCCAGGGCAAAACCGTCCGCATCTTTGTAAGCAGACGGCACCTGTAAATCACCGTACTGCTGCCGGTAACGCCGGGCCGCTTCCAGCCCCCTGGCCCAGGCGGTTTCGGATCGGGTCTCCCAGACCATCCCGATTCCGTCCAGCCGCTCGATCTGCTGTTGGGTCAGGGTCCCGAAGGTGCGTTTCCCTTTTCGGATCTGCCGCTGGGTCTGGATCCAGTCGCCGAGGCTCAAGCCTCCTGGCGTTTTGTACCGCAGCGGGACTTTCAAATCCCCATGCTCGATGTAATAAAGGCTGGCTGCTGCAAAGTAATGGTCCCAGGTGGAGGACAGGCTGTTTTCCAGCCGCTCAAAGAGGATGCGGCAGTCGTGCACCTGCTCAATCACCTCGAACCGCTCGGCGACGATCTTGTCCCCCTCCCCGTTGACGTAGAGCCGCTGGACGGCAGCGGTCATCTCTTTTTGCAGCCCCGAGATGCTGGACATACCCTCGAAGTTATTCACCACATCCAAAATCAAGGGCGCTGCCGTGGTCCCTGCCGTCAGGGCCCGACCGATCTGCTGCTTATAGATGATGGGCGACACGGTGGGCCGGAACAGGATCACGCCCGAGATGCCCTCCACATGCACGCCTTCATTCAGCATATCGATGCAGAACAATAGTTTCAGGCAGTCGCCCTCGTCCGCCTTGAAGGCTGCAAATTCTCTGCTGGCTTCCGGGTCGCTGGCGTAGGTCTTGTAGACCTTGACATTTCGGTTGACGCCGGCAAACCACTCCGGCACATGGGACGCCATCTCGTCCATGTGCTCTTTACTGGAGCAGAACACGATATATTTTCCACGCGTTTCTGTGATATGCTTTGCAAACACCCTGTCCAGACCGTCGGCTTGTTCCAAGGCCCGGCGCAGAGCTTCCAGGTATTTCTGGTTGGCGTCCTGCACCCCGGGGCTGCGTAGACTGTCCACCCGGGCCTGGTATTTGGCCAGTTCGTTCTGGTACCGGAACACAGTAGTCACATATTTCGGCGTAGGCAAAATACCCCGCACGATGGCTTCGCCCAGGGTCATTTCCGAAGCGATGTGCCCGTCGAAAAGCTCTTCGGCCATATCGCGGTTGTTATCCAGATAGCGCACATTGGTGGCGGTTAGCCCCAGCAGTTTGGCGTCAGGGCAGAGTTCCAGCAGTTCCCGCACCCTTTCGCCCCAGCGCTCCGCGCCCGCCCGGTGAAATTCGTCCATAATAATGTAGGCGGGATGCAGGGCAGCGATTTCTGCCAGCTGTTCTTCCGTGCAGAACAGGAGCCTGGCATAGGTGGAAAAACGGACGTTCCCCAGAGGAAAGTCCGGCGCCTGTTTTTGCAGGCTCTCGAGCTGGGTCTTGAAGATATACTCGCTCGGAGACAGCCAAAGAACAGCCGCATCGGGGTGGTCCTCGATCAGCTTGAAGGCTATGTAGCTCTTGCCCGTCCCGGTGGGATGGACTACGGCCGCTTTGCCGTACTGCTCCAGCATGGCTGCGGCAGCCTGATACGCCCTTGCATTGTGTTCAAACAGGTGGAGCACCATCCACCTCACCCCCTTCCGCACCAAGGGGGTATCCTCCATTCCGAAAATGGAGGAACCGGCGGCGCTATCCGCGCTTCCTGCCTGCGTTTTACCGTGCCGCGCTACACCTCTTTGACACCGGATTCCTTCGGAAAAGCGGCGAAAAGATCCGGTCGATCTCAAGCCGCATCTGCCGCAGGTTGGAGTGCACATACCGCTGCAGGGTAACATTGGGGTTGGCATGTCCAAGAAACTCGCTCAAAGTCTTGATGTCGCATCCCGCCTGCAGGCAGGTGGTGGCAAACGTATGGCGGAGGGTATGAGGCCGCACCTTCCGGACGGCTGCCTGGCGCAGGTAAATTTGAATGCTTTTCCGGTAACAGCGGGGCTCCACCGGCTTTTCTGCATTGCCGGACAGGAACCAGACCTCCGGTTCGGCATCGCCCCTTAAACCTTGCAGCATCTTTATCAGATTGCGGGGAATGGGAACCTCACGACGGGAACTTCTTGTCTTGGGGCTTTGGATGACGACTTTGGTATGACCGTCTCGGGTGGAGATGCGGCTGACGGTGCGCTGTACCGTCAAAGTGCCGGCTTTCAGGTCAAAGTCACCCCATTGCAGGCCGCACACCTCTCCAATGCGCAGGCCCAGCTGCATTTGCAGCATCAGTCCAACTTTTCGAGCCGTAGGCGCTTTGCAGATGAACAGCTCCATCCTGGCCTGTTCTTCTTTGGAAAGAGGCTGGATTTTGGCGCTTTTGGTCTGCGGCAAACTGACACAGATTTCCATGGGACGGATGAGCCGCAGATGGGCGGCATATTTGCAGATGCGGCGCAGCATGGTCAGGCACTCCCGGGCAGACGACGCCCCCAAAGGCCGATGTCTGTGGTCCGCTGGTGCAATGACCTGGAGCATACCCTGCTCCAACAACCGCTCGCTGAAATTTTTCACTTGCCACCCGCCAAACACAGGAAAAAGATAACGCTGCAAGGTATAGCGATAGTGCACAAGGGTCGATTCTTTCAAGCGGAGGGAAGCCGAGGCAAGCCACTGCCCGGCCAGTTCTTCAAAGGTCATCTCGGTCCCGGAAAGCTGGTAAAACCCACACTCCGCCTTCTTTTGGATCAGCCGCTGCCGGACCTCTGCATAAGTTGCGCCGTAGATATACCCCCACACAGCTTTTCGGCCGTCGGTACGTGCCTTGATATAGCGGCCCTCCCAGCGTCCGTCCTTGCGCTTGTGAATGTTTTCGCCGTGTTTTGCCATAAAAACGCCTCCTTGTTTGACCCTCCACCCTGACTGCTAATCCGGCGGAGTTATGTATCCATGAGGCTATTTTGCAGCAAATTCACCCTGCACAGGAAGAGAAATCTGCCGAAATGGTGGAGATCCTGACGGACCGGCTATGAATTTCTGTTTTGCCACTTGCAAACTTGGCGGAACTGTGATAAAATTTCTGTACCAATGATATGCAAGCCAAAAACAAAAGGTATCCTCCATTTTCAGAATGGAGGATACCTTTTTGTTGCATCTGGCACCCGGATAAGTCTATCACAGCGGTATATTTGTTTGTTTCTCGATCTCAAAAAACACCGGCATTTTCTCCGCAGCAAGAGAAGAAGCCGTATGTTTTCATGCAGTTTTTCTCTCACCCGCATTCTTATTGAGACAGCTGGATGAATTTTAAAAAACCTCAAAGCCGGGCATATCAGCCGCACACCACATGCCCTCAGAGCGACGTCCTGTTGTGTGCCGCAGCGCACTGTCCGCGCGAAGCTCCAGCGCACATGGTTTGCCCGGAAGATTCGCACCGGACGCCCCCTTGCAGACCGCGTCCGTCTATGTTAAAATTGTGCTGGATACACAAAATTGCATTCTGTTTTGTGTATTTAAGTTTTTATTTGGGACTTTTGCGCAAAATCCATCTTTGATGTTTGTTGGATTTTGTCGTCGTTCCCCTTGCGGGGAGCGTGGATAGAAATCGGGAGTAATTGCACGCCGCCGCGGACACAAAAAGTCGCTCCTCTTGCGGGGAGCGTGGATAGAAATACGCCCTCGTTGGGCTGTCCCGTGCATCCGTACAGGTCGCTCCCCTTGCGGGGAGCGTGGATAGAAATGCCACCGTCTATACCGACTACGCCAACTATAACAGGTCGCTCCCCTCGCGGGGAGCGTGGATAGAAATGGGAAACTCCTGCCCTGGGAGAAGTTTTTGGCCGATCCGCGCACCTTCCCGGCTGTCGCGCGGAGCGGTTCTTCCGGGCTGCCCTGACGGCAGGGCGGTCCCGCAGCCGGTGGGCCAAGGCTTCCCGGCGGCCTCAAAGGCTCCGGCTCCCAAAATTTGGCCGAATGCAGCGTTTTGCCGCCCTGCCGCCTGCCGTTTTTGGGAAGAAGCACCAGATTCCGGCACGGGTCCGGCGGCCGAAAGGGACGCAGTCGCCGGCTGCCGGCGTCCAAAACCGGCTGAAAGCCTCTCCTCTGCCCCGCCTTCCAGCAGGGCCAGGCGAAAAAGCATTTGACAAATGCAGGAAAATGTGTATAATCATGTTCAGGTTGAAAACAAAGGCGTTTTGCCCCCGCAAAGGGGCGGAACGCCTTTTTATTTTGCCCTGCAATGCGGACGACAGGAGGAGATCCGATGATCAAACTGGACCATGTAAACAAATATTTTGGCGACCTTCATGTGCTGAAGGACGTGAACCTCGAGGTAAAAGAAGGCGAAAAGCTGGTCATCATCGGGCCGTCGGGCTCGGGCAAGTCCACCACGGTGCGCTGCATGAACTTTCTGGAGGAGCCCACCAGCGGCCACGTCTACATCGACGGCCGGGAGCTGACCCACAAAAACAGGACCCGCCTGGTGCGGGAGACCACTTCGATGGTGTTCCAGCAGTTCAACCTTTATCCCCACATGACGGTGCTCAAGAATCTGACGCTGGCGCCCATCAAGCTGCACCACAAGAGCAAGGCCGAGGCCGAGCAGACCGCCTTCCACTATCTGGAGGTGGTGGGCCTGGCGGACAAGGCGAACGCCTACCCCACCACCCTGTCCGGCGGCCAGCAGCAGCGGATCGCCATCGCCCGGGCCCTGTGCGCCCAAACCCGGATCATCCTGTTCGACGAGCCTACGTCGGCGCTGGACCCCGAGACCATCCAGGAAGTGCTGGACGTTATGATCCGCCTGGGCCGGGAGAAGAGCATCACCATGGTGGTGGTGACCCACGAGATGGGCTTTGCCCGGCAGGTGGCCGACCGGGTGGTCTTTATGGCCGACGGCCAGATCATCGAGGAGGGGCCGCCGGAGCACTTCTTCACCAACCCCAAAAACGAACGGGTCAAACAATTCCTGGGCAAGATCATCCGCTGAACCGCTCTTTGAGCCGAAGCCCCGCCCGGAGCCTCTGCTTTGAGATAGATACCATAGAGGGAGGAAATTCTGTTATGAAAAAGAAATGCAAAGCCCTGCTGGCAGGCCTGGTGTCCCTTGCGATGCTCACCGCCTGCGGCGCATCCGGCAGTTCCACCGCCGCTTCTCCGGCGGCCTCGTCCCCGGCGTCCGGCCCATCCGGCAGCTCCGCTGCTGCGGCGTCCGACGCCGCCTGGCCCGAGGACGTGCAGGAGATCGTGGACCGCGGCGTGCTGCGGGTGGGCGTCAAGAACGCGGTGCCCGGCTTCGGTTACCAGGACCCGCTGACCAGCGAATACAGCGGCATGGAGATCGACCTGGCCAACCTGATCGCGGAGCACCTGGGCGTGGACGTGGAGTTCACCACCGTCACGGCGGCCACCCGCGGCGAGCTGCTGGACTCGGGCGACATTGACTGCGTCCTGGCCACCTTTACCATCACCGACGAGCGGAAAGAGACCTGGGACTTCACCACGCCTTACTACACCGATGCCGTCACCGTGCTGGTGGAGGACTCCAGCGGCATCACCGGCCTGGCCGATCTGATCGGCCGGACGGTAGGCGTCTCCTCCGGCTCCACCTCGGCCCGGGAACTGGTGCGGGCCATGGTGGAACAGGGCCTGGTGAGCGGCGACAACTTTGACCCCGACACCTTCGACGCCACCACCTGGACCGAGGGGGTCAGCTTCCACCAGTACGACGACTACCCCACCATTTCCACCGCCCTGAGCGCCGGCGAAGTGGACGCCTTCTGCGTGGACCGCTCCATCCTGGCCATCTACAAGACCGAGGGCCGCTCCTACATCCAGGATGCGTTCGCGCCCCAGGAGTACGGCATCGCCACCACCAAGGGCTCGGGCCTGTCCGAAGTCTGCGAGGAGCTGGTGACCACCTGGCTGTCCGACGGCACCATCGACGGACTGATCGCCGAATACGGCCTGTAAACGCTTTGATCTGCCGGGCGCCGGCATAAGGCGTCCGGCTTTTTATCAAAGGGCAGGGACCGCGCACGAAACCGGTACGGAGTGTCTGCGCCCTGTGAGACGCCCCCGCGCAGGCGGGCCGCGCCCCTGCCCTTTGGTAAAAACGGAACCATAAGGAGGATGTGTATGGGAGGATTGTTTTCGCCCCAGGCATGGGCCATGGTGTGGGCCTACCGGGCCACGTTCCTGCACGGGCTGGGCAACACGGTCCAGCTGGCCGCGGTGGGGCTGGTGCTGGCGCTGGCGCTGGGGATGTGCTTCGGCCTGCTTTCCACCAGCGGCAAAAAGCCGCTGACCGCCCTGGCCAGGGTCTACGTCGAGTTTGTCCAGAACACGCCCCTGCTGCTGCAGATGTGCTTTTTGTATTACCTGCTGGCCTTTTCGGGCAACAGCCTCGGCATCCTGCCCACCGGCATGATCGCCCTGGGGGTCTACCACGGGGCTTATCTGTCCGAGGTGATCCGCGCCGGCATCCAGGCCATCCCCAGGGGGCAGTCGGAGGCGGCGCAGGCGCAGGGCTTTGGCTATCTGGGCCGGATGTATTACGTCATCCTGCCCCAGAGCGTCAAGATCATCCTGCCGCCCATGGTCAACCAGGTGGTGAACCTGATCAAGAACACCTCCTGCCTGTACATCGTGGGCGGCGCAGACCTGATCTCGGTGACCTACAACTTTGTCACCGGCGTCAACACCGGGGGCGCCTATGCGCCGGCTTACATCGTCAGCGGGCTGCTGTTCTTTGTGGTGTGCTTCCCCCTGTCCACCCTGGCCAGCGTCTGGGAGACCGCCCTCAAAAAGCGGGACGCCCGCACCACCGCCGCCCGGGTCAAGTGACGGCGCACAGGAAAGGAGAACGATAACATGGATACATGGAAGGCAAGCCTGTCCATCCTGCAAAACCCGGCGGTGGTGACCTACCTGCTCAAGGGGGTCGCCTTCACCCTGGTGATCTCGGTGGCGGCGGTGGCCCTGGGGCTGCTGCTGGGGTCGGTGCTGGCCCTGGCCCGCAATTACTGCACCCGGGGCCCGGCCCGGGTGTGCAAGTGGCTGGCGGTGGGGTACATCGAGCTGTTCCGCAACACCCCCCTGCTGCTGTGGATCTTCATCTGCCTGGTCTTTTTCCCGGTGCCGGAGCTGCTCTCCCGCCGGATGTTCGGGCTTTCGTCGGTGGAGGTCAAGCTGATGTTCAAGGCGGCGGTGGCGCTGATCCTGTTCACCTCCTCGGTCATCGCCGAGATCGTGCGGGGCGGCCTGAACGCGGTGCCCCAGGGCCAGTTTGAAGCCGGCCACGCCCAGGGCTTCGGCACGGTGCAGATCATGCTGTACATCGTGCTGCCCCAGGCCTACCGCAGCATCATCCCCACCCTGCTCAGCCAGGTCATCACCACCATCAAGGATTCTTCCTACCTGGCCAACGTGGCCGTCATCGAGCTGATGGCCCGCGTCAAGCAGATCATGAGCGCGGCAGGCCAGTACAACGGCCTGGGCACCACCAACGTGTCGGACGTGTTCGTGCTGTTCGGGTTTGCCTGCGCGGTCTATTTTGTCATCAATTTCGCGCTGTCCTGCCTGGTGCGCGCTGTGCAGAAGCACAAGCTCCAGGCGCAGCCCGCGGCCGTCTGAACCGGAGGAGGATACGCCATGAAGCAGTACGTCGTCACCATCTCGCGCCAGTTCGGCAGCATGGGCCGCTCCATCGCCCAGGCCCTGGCCCGGCAGCTGAACATCGACTTTTACGACCGGGACATCGTGGAGGAGACCGCCCGCCGCATGGGCCTGCCGGTGTCGGTGATCAGCGACACCGAAGAAACGGCCCAGTCCGTGTATTTCCGCCGGCTCTACCCGCTGGGCATGAGCGTGCCCAGCATCCGGGACGAGATCTTCCTGGTCCAGAAAAACATCATCCGGGACCTGGCGGCCCGAAGTTCCTGCATCGTGGTGGGCCGCTGCGGGGGCAGCATCCTGGCCGACCTGCCCAACCGCCTGGGGGTGTATGTCTACGCACCCTACAGCCGGCGGCTGCAGAACTGCACCCAAAAACTGGGCATGGACGAGGCCACCGCCCGCCGGATGATCCGGGAGGTGGACCGCGCCCGGGAGCTCTACCACCGGCGCTACTGCCCCGAGGTGAAGGACGTCTTTACCGATCACGACCTGATGCTGGACAGCAGCCGCTTCGGCGTCGAGGGCTCGGCCCGCCTGCTGGCCCACATCGCTCAAACCATGTTTGACGGGTGACCCCGCCGGGCGAAAAACCGCAAAACAGAACCATCCGGACCCCCTGGGAGCGTTTGCCGCTCGCAAGGGGCCCGGATGTTGTGTTTTTTGTGATGGGGGGCTCCGTCCGATGGATGAGGGCGCGAGGGCCGAACGCGGGTTTCAGCGGCCGGGCGTCATTTTGGTGGAGTCCCGCAGGATGACCTGATGGCCCATCACCACCTGGCGGCTGGATTCCTTGCCGGCCATCAGGTCCAGCAGCATCCGGCAGGCGGCGCCCCCCAGGGCCTCCGCGTCAAACTGTACGGCCGAAATGCCGGGGTTGAGCCCGGCGGTCAGCTCGCTGTCGTAGAGGCTGGCCACCCGCATCTGATCCGGCACCCGGATCTGACGGGCTTGCAGCTCCAGCGATACATCGAAAGCCAGCCGGTCGTCCCCGCAGAGGATGCAGTCGGGGCGGCGCTCCAGGACGGCCTCCAGCGCGTCGATCCGCTGGACGTCGGTCTCAATGCCGGTGTGGATCAGCCCCGGGTCGGGCTGGACGCCCCACTGAGCCATGGCGTCCATGTACCCTTTGGCCCGGTCCCGGTTGACGTAGTACAGCGGGCTGCCGGCAAGCAGGGCAATCCGGCGCAGGCCCAGCTGAAGCAGCAGCCGGGTCATCTCCTGGCTGGCGCTGGCCTGGTCGTTGTCCACCTGCGGGATGGACGGGTCCTCCGTGCGGCCGATGGCGACAAAAGGCACCCGAAACTGCCGCAGCAGCTCGATGCAGGGGTCGTCCTGAAGGGTACGGGACAGGATCACCCCGTCCATCTTGTGGTGGGAGAGCTGGCGCTCCAGCTGGCGGGTGTCCGCGCCCTCGGCGTAGCAAAGCAGCAGGTCGTACCCCCGCTGCGCCGCCGTCGTGCAGATGCCGCCCATGCTTTTGCGCAGAAAAGGCAGGTCCAGGTGTACAAAATGGCTGGGGATCACCATGGTCAGATTATGGGTCGTATGGACTTGCGGTGTGGTGCGCACGGCCGGAGCCGCCCCGGCATTGGCCAGATAGTCCTGCACCCGGGCCCGGGTCGCCTGGCTGATCCGGCCTTTGCCGGACAGCGCCCGGGACACGGTGGTCTTGGAGACACCCAGCGCCCTGGCGATCTCGCCGATGGATACTTTTTTTGGCTCTTCCTGTTCTGCCGGCATGGCTCGTTCTCCTTTTCCCTTTGCGCGCATTGCGCTTTTTCTCAGAGTACCAGCCCCGGAGCGCCTTGTCAAGGCCCTGCAGCCGCCCGTGTTTTTTGCTGCCGGAGCGCACACTTCTCTCTCCCCTTTTCCCTGATTTTGTGCTATAATCATCGTAACCAACCACTGCGCCCTCATCGCAACGAAACGAGGTCCTCTATGAAGCCTTTTCTCCCGCAGCCATGGGCTGCATCCCCTCCCCCGCTGCCAGCCCCTTCTCTGGATGCCGGCGCCCGCATTTGGGGCGCGGTCTGGTTTTGTGCGGCTTTTTCATGCCTTGCGCCCTCCTGTCCAGGTGACAGCAGGCGCGGGGCTTTTTCTTTTGCCTGAAAGGAGGCTCCAATATGGAAGTATTGAAACAGTGCCAACTGTGGTTTGAACAGGACGAGTTCCAGAAGGTGATCGATGCGCTGGAGGCCATCCCCGCCGGGGAGCGCACCCCCGAGATGGACAGCGAACTGGCCAAAGCCTACATGGCCATCGCGGACACCGGCTCCCTGCTCTCGGCAGAGGACATCGAAACGCTGGCTTCCTTCGACGACGGCGTTTCCGGCTACTTCGGGAAAATGCTTCGCTGGCTGGAGGATTTCATCCAAAGCGGCGTGGAAGAAGGACGGTTCACCGAAAAGCAGGCCCGCCAGGATCTGCAGATCGCCCTCTGGTACGCCTTCGCCTGCAACAATCTGGATGACTATGTCCACTACAGCCGCGCCGCAGAGTGGATGAAGGACTCGGAGAAATATGCCGCAGGCTGCGCCACCTGGTACTACCGCTATTCGGTGGCCCTCATGTACTGCGGCAAGCTGGAAGAAGCACTGGAATACGCGGAAAAGGGTGCCCGGGAAGAACCGGACTACCCCTGGATCTGGCTGGAGGTGGGCAAGCTGCGGGCGCATTTTGGGGACAAAGCCGGCGCGCTGGACGCTGTCAGACAGGGCTTGCAGCTGGAACCGGGGGACTACGAGTTCCTGACCCTGCAAAAAGAAATCGAAGCCGGGGCCTCCCTGGAACAGATGGAATACCACTGGATCGACCCCGACTCCGACCAGGCCCTCCAGCAGGGGCTGGGCCAGGATGTGGACGAAAAGCAGCGCGCTCTGGCCTGCCTTCGTGTGGACGAAGCGGGGCTGGCCGAATTTTACGAGCTGTTCCACCCGGAGCGGTATGACTATGAGAAGAACAGCCCCTTCTGCAGATTGCTCTACCCGGTGAAGGGGCATCCGGTGGAGCTCACCTTCTGCATGAACGAGGCCGGGCTCTCCAAGATGGGAACCGACTGGCTGCGGCAGCTGAAAGGCCGGCTGGCCAGCGGAGAATGGCTCACCTACACCCCCGAAGGGGAACCGGAGGGCGTCCTGAGGGGGGTGCTGGTGAACCAGACCCGCCGCATGGGGCTTATCTACCAGCAGCCGGGGGAGGACCGGTATGTTCAGATCTTCCTGAATCCGGACGGGACCAGGGAGGATGCCGTCTGGTCCCCGGCGGACAGCCGCGAGCCGGAGGTCTACACCGAGGAGGAGATGTCTGCGGTGGAGCAGCACATCCAAAACGCCTTCGGCAAGTTTGAGACGGTATTCCACGAGCTGGAGTCCCCCGACATCCATGTGGACATCTGCCTGGTGCCCCCTTCGGAAAAACGGCGCTACTGCACCCTGGTCACCATGGGCATGGGCGCCCACCGGATGAACGTCCCGGAGGAACTGGCGGAGTACAAACTGGAGCGGGCGGAGCTGGCCATCGCCCTGCCGCCGGACTGGAAACTGGATCAGGAATCCCTGAAGGAGGAACGGTGGTACTGGCCCGTCGGCCTGCTGAAAGCACTGGCCCGGCTGCCCATTGCCAGCGACACCTGGCTGGGCTGGGGCCACACCATGGACAAGCAGTCGCCCTTTGCAGCGGGCACGGAGCTCTGCGCCGCCATCCTCACCAGCCCCCAGGGCACGGAGGACGGCAGCGAGGTCTGCACTCTGCCCGGCGGCGAGGAAGTCAACTTCTACCAGGTGATCCCCCTCTACCGGGACGAGCTGGACTATAAGCTGGAACACGATGCGGACGCCCTGCTGGACAAAATGGCGGGCATCAGCTTTGTGGTGGACCCCGCCCGTCAGGACGCCATCACCCGGGGCACTCTGGGCGGCGAGGAGGAGTTTGTGGGGGAAATGGACGATGCCGCCTGGCATCTGGAAACCATCCGGGAGAAACACCTGCCGGTGGAGGAGATCAACGCCTATAACCATCTGGCCATTTACCTGCGCTGGTGCCTGGAGCGCGATCTGATGAGCACGGAATTTATGGAGCGGTACTGGGAGCAGCTGCAGCCGTTTATGGAGGATCTGAGCCGCGCCGACCTGCGCGGCCTGATTCGGGATCAGCTGAAGGGGCAGCTCTTTGGGGCGCTGTTCAACAGGAAAGGGGCGGCCTTTGCCTCTTATTACTACGGAGAGCCGGACAGCCCTTACTTCCCCAGCGACATCGACAATTATGCCATCGGCGTCATCGGCCCCGAGCGCAACGATTCCGACGAGATCCAGGACGAGGCCTATCTGTTCGTCCCCTTTGACGAGGACTACTACCAGGCCATGGCCCACCTCATCGACCGGCGCTTTGTCAACTGGCAGGGACAGGACTTTGACGAGGACACCCTGGAACCCTCCGAACTGGCCTGCGCCCTGATGGACTATCTGGACTGCGCGTGCATCTATTTCCCCTCCATGAAGGACGACGACCCCATTACGGCGGCCTACAGCTACGCCAGACGGGATGCCGCCCATGAGGGCTTTGTGCCGGTGCTCGTCCGGGCGGACGACGAGACCCTGTGGGAATGTTTGATCCTGAACGCCGACCCGGACAGCGACGGCGCGGAAGAGCACGCCTTTGACCCGGACAAGGTGGCGGCATACCGGAAAAAGATGCTTGCCTCCCCCCTCCGGGACGGCAAGGCCGTCCTGAACGAAATGACCGGGCAGCGCAAAGAAGAAGCCGCGGACGACGATATGGACTGGGACGAGGAGGTCCTGGGCAGGATGGCGGGCGGCTGCGACAACGGCCGCTTCGCCAGCTACTGGGACGACGGCACCGAGATGACCCATCCGCTCATTCTGGCGAAGATCCCGGTCAGGAACCCCTGGGAGGTCTTTGCATACCTGCCCTTCGGCAACTGGAACGAGTGCCCCGACACGCCCCAGCTGATGGCCGCGGCGAAATACTGGTTCGAGCAGTACGGCGCGGTACCTGCGGCCATGACCCACGATGAGCTGGAATTTGATCTGCCGTCCCCCATTCCCCAGGAAAAGGCCATGGAGCTGGCAGCGGAGCAGTACGGCTTCTGCCCCGATGTGATCGACCAGGGGGCGGAGGATGCCACCGTGGGCGCGCTGGCCGACGGGCTGCGGCAGTCCACCGTCTGGTACTTCTGGTGGGATTGAGGAGGGACTGTGCGGGCATGAACCTCCCCCCGGAAGGGTTCGTCAACGGCGGCGAACCGGCCGCCGGCAGCTCCTGTACATCCCCCGAGCGCCCAGGCAGACCGCTTTGAAGCGGCCGGGGCGCCGCCGGCAGCAAAAGCCCCATCCCAACGTCCCCGGCCCTCTGCGCGAGAGCCGGGGCGTTTTGTTTTTGCGGCCGCTTCCGCAGCCGGACGCCGCGCCGGCACAGAACATCAAAACCGTTGCAGCTTATTGCATACAACGGTTTTTAGTTCTTGTATGGATCACGGTTTACACCTTATTTGATGTCCTCAGCACTTCTTTTGGGGACATAATTCGCACAGATATAAATAAACTCCGCGGCGGTGGGGCAGCTGTCCAGCGGGTACCCGACCAGGGTCTCCATATGGCGGCGGTTGTGACTCCACGCCTCTTCCAGCACTCTGCGGACGCTGGTTTCGATCGCTCTCCAGGTACAGCAGCGCTCCGCTGCGATCACCATATAGACCTCTTTGTGGAGGGCATGGATACGTTCCGGCTTTTCTTCCACCAGCATGACCGCACAAACCAGGTCCGAAACGCCAATGTTCTTCCATTTCAAACGAAACGGTCGCAGCATTTCATAAATTTCACATTCCGATTTCAAGTTGATACAAATTCCTCCTCAATGGATTTCCGATCCCCATACAAGAACCAGAATTAATCATAAGGCAATTTGCGAATGAAATCATCTTTTCCGCAAAATAAGTTTAAAAGCGTTAAAATAAGTTGAAATTCGTTATTTTGCGTCATCATCAAAACCCGGCAGACGGCCCGGCAGACGCCAAAAAAGGCAGGAAGCCTCTTGGGCCTCCTGCCTGGGGGTGCTGCTGTTAAACGCCTGTTATTCTGTTAAAACGCTCCGGGGCCGATACCGGCGCATGGCCCTTACAGGTCCACCTGCTCGAAGCGTTTTGCCGAGACCCGGTATGCCAGCAAAAGCAAGACGCCATAGCAGGCGATCCCGGCTGCGAGGACCGGCAGCTGCATCCGCAGGTGTTCCGGCTGGCAGCTATCCATCCAGGCCAGCGCGGGAAGATGGGCGGCGGCTTCCGTCGCTGTCATGAGAAGGGCCATGGGAATGGCTGCAAGGAGGAACGCTTGCCCGACCTTGTAGCCGTTTTTATAAAATGCCGTGAGAAAGACCAGGTCGAACACGCCATATACGAAAAACCCCATCCCATACCACGCCGCGGTGGCGTCCAAACCCACCGGGTTATTGGCGATGTGCAAAGCATGGCGCAAAAGCGCAAAGGGGACCGAAAAAACCAGCTGAAACACCTGAAAGACAAGGACCAGCAGGCATTTCCCCAGCACGCTCTCCCTCTTTGTCACCGGCAGAACCGCTGTATACCAGGCATCGTTCGTTTCGCGCGCATGTAAAAATGTGATGTACGGCGCCAGGCATCCAAACAGGAAGATCACGCTGTACGGGTAGGCCGGCACCAGGACCAGACAGCCCAGGCAGGCAAAAACCAGCGAGGCCGGATGGGTGGCAAGCCGCAGTTCCTTATAAAGCAGCGTCATCATCCCACTCGCTCCTTTCTGTGCGCAGCATGATCTCTTCCAATGTGAGGGGCCCGGCATCCTGCGGCGTTTTCAAATGCGCAAAGGACTGCAAAAAAGTCTCTTTATCCGCGCTCTGCAGTACCCGTCCATTCTGAATATACGTAATATCGTCGGCACATTTGTCCAGATCCGAAGTGATGTGGGTAGAAAACAGGATGGAGCACGTTTCGCTTTTCACAATTTGCCGGAAGATTTGAAGCAGTTCCTCGCGGGATACCGGATCCAAACCGGACGTCGGCTCATCCAAAATCAGCAGCTCGGCGTGGTGCGACAGCGCCAGCGCAAGCAGGTATTTTACCTTCATCCCGCTGGAGAGCTCTTTGTACTTTTTCCTCTCATCCAGGGCAAAGCGCCGGATGTACTTTTGATACCGTTCCTGGTCCCAGTCCGCGTAAAACGTCCGGGTAACGGCCGTAATGGCAGAGAGTTTCTTCAGCGGGTAAAAGTCGACCCCTCCAAACACGACGCCGATCCGCTCCTTGCACTCTTTTTCGTGCCGGCTGAAATCCTTCTGGAACAGGGTGACGCTCCCGCTGTCCGGCTTGACCATGTTCAGGATCGCTTTGAACGTTGTACTTTTCCCCGCCCCGTTTTTGCCGATCAGCCCCATGATGCGATGGGGCGCAAGGGCAAAACTGACACGCTCCAGGGTGAAGCCGGGATAGCGCTTCCCGATGTCCCGGACGTCCAGCACCGTTTTCATTCTTCTCCCTCCGCTTCGTCGGGTGTAACCGTCGTATCCAAAGCAGTTTGGAACAGCCGCGCGATCCCCAGGAAGAACTCTTCCTTCATGAGCGCGATCCCCGGATGTTCCGGGTTTTCGTCCCCCAAAACCACCAGCCTGTCCCCCGGCTTGATCCCGAACACCTCTCTGGCCTGCTTGGGCAGGACCATCTGCCCCCGTTCCCCCACGCGAACGGTCCCGAACAGGTGCTTGCCCCTGGGCGGTATGCTTTTACCGGTCTGCTCCTGGTCGTAATGGAGCAGATCATCCAGCTCCACATCGTACAGTTTCGCCAGCGCGTCGCAATTCAGAATGTCCGGTACCGACTGGCCGGTCTCCCACTTTGCGACAGCCTGCCGGGAAACGCCGATCCGCCCGGCCACCTCTTCCTGGGACAGTTGATGCAGCTGCCGCAGGACCATCAGATTTTGGGCGATTTTATTTTTCTGCATTTTCATACCTTTCACACCTCCCGGTTCGATTATACTCTCGATGGTCCAAAAGTTCCACCAACCGCGGCAGGCAAAATGTGTTGCGTTTGGTTGCGCAGAAAGGGAGGCAAGCCCCGACGCTGCGGCCCTTTTGCCGGCGGCAGAGATGCGAAGCCCCGGTCTCCACGGCCTGACCGGGAGGTCTGCGCCGGACTGATAAGCCAAGGGTATATACTGCATAACCAATCGAGACTTCTGCCGAAGCCTCGATTTTTTTATACTAAGTTCAGAAACGGCCGCCGCAAGGAGCAAGGTCACGATCGGAAAGGAAGCGTTTTGTATGAACAATTTTATTTTTCAGAACAGCACCAAAGTCTACTTCGGGCAGGGCTGCGTCAAGGAATACCTGGCCTGCCTGACCCGGCAGGCCGACACCATCCTGCTGGCCTACGGCGGAGGGTCCATCAAGCGCAACGGCGTCTACGACGAGATCATGGACATCTTTTATAAGGCCGGCAAGCAGGTGGTGGAGTTTTCGGGCATCATGGCCAACCCCACCTACGCCAAGGTGCAGGAGGGGGCCCGCCTGGCCCGGGAGTGCGGCGCCGACATGATCCTGGCGGTGGGCGGCGGCAGCGTCATGGACTGCTGCAAGGCGGTCAGCCTGGCCGCCCGCTACGACGGGGATATCTGGGATGATTTCTGGGCCCGGCCCGGCGTCATCGACTTTGAGCCCCTGCCCCTGGGGGTGATCGTCACGGTGGCGGGCACCGGCAGCGAGTGCAACGGCGGGGCGGTCATCACCAACGAGGCCAAGAAGATCAAGACCGGCCGGGACTACCCCGCCCTCAACGCCCGGTTCGCCCTGATGGACCCCACCTACACCTACAGCGTGCCCCAAAAGCAGATGGTGTCGGGCAGCTTCGACATCCTCAGCCACATCATGGAGACCTATTTCAGCGCCCCGGATGAGGACAACGTCTCGGACGACATCATGGAGGCCCTGATGCGCAGCGTCATCCGCAACCTGCGCGCCGCCATCCGGGATCCCCGGGACTACACCGCCCGCTCCAACCTGATGTGGGACGCCACCATGGCCGAAAACCGCCTGATCAAGATGGGCAAACAGTGCGACTTTGAGTGCCACAACATGGAGCACCAGCTGGGCGCCTACACCAACTGCAACCATGGCTGCGGCCTGGCGGTGCTGCACCCGGTCTATTACCGTCATATCTTCCAGGACGGGCTGCCCAAATTTGTCAAGTTTGCCCAGAACGTCTGGGGCATCCCGCGGGAGGGCAAAACCGATGCGGAGCTGGCCCTGGCCGGCATCGACGCCCTGGCGGCCTTTATCCGGGAGATCGGCCTGCCCACCACCCTCAAGGAGCTGGGAGCCGGCAAGGATCAGCTGCGCCCCATCGCCGACAGCTGCGGCATCTCCCAGGGCAGCTACAAAAAAATGACCCACGAGGAGATCTACAAGATCTTCTGTGAGTGCTACGAATAAGCGGAAGGAGCTTTTGTATGAAACGCCTGACAGCCCTTTTGATGAGCCTGGCCCTGGCGCTGGGCCTGGCCGGGTGCAGCGCCCCCTCCAGCCTGGAGGGCGTGGACCTGGACAACGCCCTGGTGGTCTATTTCTCGGCCACCGGCAACACCGGGGAGGCCGCCGGCTACATCGCCGGGGCCATCGGCGCCGATGTGTTCGAGATCGTCCCCGCCGACCCCTACACCAGCGAGGACCTGAACTGGAACAACCCCGAGAGCCGCGTCTCGGTGGAGCACGCGCAGAAAGAGGCGGGCACCCTGCAGCCCGTCCCTCTGGCCGACGCCACACCCGACAACTGGGACAGCTACGACACCGTGTTCATCGGCTACCCCATCTGGTGGTTCGAAGCGGCCTGGCCGGTGGAGAGTTTCGTCCGGGCCAACGATTTCACCGGCAAGACGGTGATCCCCTTCTGCACCTCGGCCAGCTCGAGCATCGGTGAGAGCGGCCGGCTGCTGGCCGAGCTGGCCGGCACCGGCGACTGGCTGGAAGGCCAGCGCTTCCCTTCCGGCGTCACCCAGCGCGACGTGGAGGCCTGGCTGGACCAGAACGGGCTGTAATGCCCCTGTCATTCGCCATTTACCTTCCATCCATATTCCGTGGGCAAGCCCCCGACCAGTCCCTTTGGGGCGGGCCGGGGGCTTGACTCTTTGAGAGAAAGAGGGGTCGATCCTATGGAGGAACAAGAGGAAAAATATCTGTTTGAGGAGATGCCGGTGCCCAAGGCCGTGGCCACCCTGGCGGTGCCCACCATCATCAGCCAGGTGGTGACCATGATCTACAACCTGGCCGACACCTTTTTTGTGGGGCAGCTGGGGGACCCCGCCATGGTGGCGGCGGTGTCCCTGGTGTCGCCCTGGTTCAACCTGCTGACAGCGCTGGGCAACCTGTTCGGCCTGGGCGGCAGCAGCCTGATCTCCCGGATGCTGGGCATCCACGACCACAAGGACATCAAGTATGTGGCGGCCTTCAGCATCTGGGGCGGCGGAGCCTTCACCCTGCTGTTCTCGCTGGGCACCTGGCTGGCCCGGCGGCCCCTGCTGGGCTTTTTGGGGGCCAGCCCCGACACCTGGCCCTACGCCCAGAGCTACCTTTTGTGGGTGGTGGCGGTGGGCGGCGTGCCCACCATGGTCAGCCTGGCGCTGGGTCATCTGCTGCGCAGCGAGGGCCACGCCCGGCAGGCCATGGGCAAGGGGGTGCAGTCGGCCATTTTGACCTTCAGCCGGCAGGGCCTGCTGAACATCCCCCTGTTGATCCTGATGGACCTGTTCTTTGGGCTGTACGGCATGATCTGGACCCAGCTGGTGGTGGAGGTCATCATGCTGCCGGTCTCCCTGGGGATGTACTTCCACACCTTCCACAGTTTGCAAAAACCCGCCCGGGACTGATAATAAACCGGTTGTTTTGATTACAAATCGACGCGCTCAAACTGCTTGGACGCAGCTTTGTAAGTCAGGAGATTGCCGCCCACATAAATCAAAACGCCGGCCGCCAATACAGGCAACTGTCTGGGCACATCTGCCATTTGCACGCTGTCAAGCCAGGCAAACGACGGCAGATGCACCGCGTATTCCATCAGCGCTATGACCGCCGTTGCCGGAAGGATCGCAATGACAAATGCTTTGCCCACCTGGTACGCAGACCGAAAAAGGACTGTCAGATACAAAAAATTAAAAATCGCGTAAACGATCAGTCCAAACCCGAAATACGCTGCATTGGCCTCGATGCCCACAGGGTTGCCCTCGGGAAGCGTCCACAGCCGGAGGATCGAAAAGGGGATGCAGATCGCCAGCTGCGCCAGCTCGATGCTCACGAACAAGAGGCATTTGCTTTTTACAACGTGACATTTTTTGATGGGAAGGGTGGCCGTATAAAAGGCATCGGAATTTTCTCTTGCAAACTGGGAAGTGAAATACAACCCCAGGCAGCCAAAGAAAAAGATCATGCCGTAGGGATAAGCGGGGACCAGCAGCAGCGCCCCGATCAACAAAAACAAATACACCACGGAGTGGACGGCAAGTTTCCACTCTTTGTAGAGCAGTTTAGACACGGTAGTTCCCCCTTTCGCTTCGCACCATGATTTCCTCCAGATTGAGGCTGTCCTCCCCGGGCTGTTTCAGGGATTGAAACGACTGGACGAAAGCGGCTTTGTCCGCACTGGCGATCAGCTCGCCGTTTCGGATATAAGTAATGTCGTCGGCGCATTTGTCCAGGTCCGATGTGATGTGGGTGGAAAACAGGACGCTTCTCTGCCCGCTTTCGACCAGCTGCTGAAAAAGCTCCAGCAGGTCCTCCCGGGCCACAGGGTCAAGTCCGCTGGTCGGCTCGTCAAAGATCAGGAGCTTGGCATTGTGGGACAGGGCCAGCGCAATCAAATATTTCACTTTCATCCCTTCGGAAAGCTGCCGGACCTGCTTTTGCTCATCAAGCTCGAACCGGGACATATACCGCTGGTACGCATCGTCGTCCCAGCTTTGGTAGAAGCGCCTGGTCACGTCGGTGATCGTCTGCAGCTTTTTGGTCGGATAGAACTGGATACCCCCCAATACTACGCCGAGCTCCTGTTTGCAGCGTTCCTCTTCCTGTCTGAAATCGGAGCCCAGCATCTGGATGCTGCCTCCATCCGGGCATACCATATTGAGCATAGCTTTCAGGGTGGTGCTTTTGCCCGCGCCGTTTTTCCCGATCAAACCCATGATCCTTCCCTGCTCCAGCGAAAAAGAAACGTTTTTCAGGGTAAATTTGGGGTACCTTTTTGTCAACCCCTTTACTTCAAGCAATTTCATACAAATCCTCCTTGTGAATCGGCAATGTTCCATCCAGTTTCTGGCTCCGCACCTCCTTCCGTTAGTATTACAAGTAGAACTTGTAATACGTTAAGCGCATTATAGCACGGTCGGTAGAGAAAGTCAATATAAGTTCTACAAGTTTTACTAATACAACAAAAAAGCGCCGCGCCTCATGCTGAGGCGCGGCCGCATTCGACCGGTTCACTTTTTTGCCGGAAAGAGCTTTTCAAACATTTCGTCCGTTGTATCGAACGTCTGGATGGCGATTCCCTGTTCCATATCGGCCAGCATCAAAAGCATATCGCCCGGCTGGATGTGGAACATATCCCGCACCTCTTTCGGGACGATGATCTGGCCCTTTGGCCCAACTTTGACCGAAGCGACAAATTTTCCTTCCGCCGGCTTTTCCTTCCCCATGGTCACACTTCCTTTCCTGGGTAGTATAGTTTTACTTGTAACAAAAAGTTTACCATAGAGTTTGCGCAAAGTCAATCGCCCCGCCGGCAGTAACGTTGGGGTTACTACTGGATAACCAATCGAGACTTCCGGTTTGCACCTGACAGGTTATAATAAAATCAGAAAAAAAGAAAGCGAGGCAAGCAAAATGCAGACAAAGACATTGGGCAAAGACCTGCAGGTCTCGGCGGTGGGGCTGGGGTGCATGGGCTTTTCCCACGCTTACGGCGCGCCCATCGAATCCGGCGAGGCGGTGCGGCTGCTGCGCCGGGCCAACGCCGTCTGCCCCGTCACCGCGGTGCAGAACCGCTACTCCATGATGGCCCGGCAGTACGAGGCCCTGTTCCCCACGCTGGAAGAGCTGGGGGTGGGGCTGGTGGCCTTCAGCCCCATGGCCAACGGCTTTCTGACCGGCAGCTACGGCAAGGACAGCCGCTTCGACCCCAAGACCGACTACCGGGCGGGGATGCCCCAGTTCGCCCCCGGCGCCATCGACCAGAACCAGCCCCTGCTGGATCTGCTGCGCCGGATGGCGCAGGAAAAGCAGGCCACCCCGGCCCAGATCTCTCTGGCCTGGATGCTGTGCAAAAAGCCCTGGATCGTCCCCATCCCCGGCACCCGCAAGGAGGCCCGCATGGCCGAGAACGCCGGGGCCGCCGGCGTCGCCCTCACCCCCGCGGAGGTGGCCGCTCTGGACCGGGCCCTGGACCGGGTGGAGATGTCCGGCGTCTTTGGCGTAAACAAAAACTGAACAAGGAGGTTTTGTCTTATGGAATACACGACCCTGAACAACGGCGTCCAGATGCCCATGGCGGGCATCGGCACCTTTCTCCTGAGCCCCGACGAGGCCGAAGCCTCGGTGCGCAGCGCCCTGCAGTGCGGCTACCGCCTGATCGACACGGCCAACGCCTATATGAATGAAAAGGCGGTGGGCCGGGCCATCCGCTCTTCCGGCCTGCCCCGGCAGGAGATCTTTCTGGAGACCAAGCTCTGGCCCAGCTTTTACGAGCAGCCCGACGCGGTGGACAAGACCCTGCAGCGTCTGGGCGCCGACTACATCGACCTGCTGCTGATCCACCAGCCCGCCGGCAACTATCTGGCCGGCTACCGGCAGATGGAAAAGGCCTATCAGGAGGGCAAGGTCCGCGCCATCGGCCTGTCCAACTTCAGCCAGGCCCAGATCCAGGAGATCCTGGACAACTGCAAAGTCCGCCCCGCCGTGCTGCAGACCGAGGTCCACCCCTACAACCAGGAAAAAGCCCTCAAGCAGTTCCTGGCCGAGCAGACCATGGTCATCCAGGCATGGTACCCCCTGGGCCACGGGGACAAGGCCCTGATCGACGAGCCTCTGTTCACCCAGCTGGCCGGCAAGTACGGCAAGTCCAACGCCCAGATCATCCTGCGCTGGCAGATCCAGAGCGGCAACATCGTCATCCCCGGCTCCAAGAACCCCAGCCACATCCGGGACAACTTCGACCTGTTCGACTTCGAGCTGACCGACGGCGAGATGGCCCAGATCGCCGCCATGGACCAGGCCAAGCGCTACTACACCAGCACCCCCGAGCTGCTGCGGCGCTATGTGGAGATGGTCCCCGACGTGGACGGGCAGAAGTAAACGGCGTTGTCCCGAAACCATCTTACGATTTCAACAAAGGAGCGATTTTGTATGCGGACCAATTTTGGCGCAAAACCCTGGTTTTATCCCCTGCCGGTGCTGATCGTGGGCAGCTATAACCCCGACGGCACCGCCGACGCCATGAACGCCGCCTGGGGCGGCCTGTACGACGCCGACAAGGTGGTGCTCTGCCTCAGCAGAGGCCACCGCACCACCTCCAATATCCTGGAGCGGAAGGCCTTCACCGTCAGCTTTGCCGACGCGGCCCACACCATCCCCGCCGACTATGTGGGGATGGTCTCGGGCAACAACGAACCGGACAAGATGAAAAAGGCCGACTTCCACACCAGCAAGGCCAGCACCGTGGACGCACCCCTGATCGACGAGCTGCCGGTGGCCCTGGAGTGCAAGCTGCTCAAGATGAACGAGGACGGCAACATCATCGGCCAGATCGTCAACGTCAGCGTGGACGACACCGTCCTGAACGCCGAAGGCCAGATCGACCCGGACGTGTTCCAGCCCATCTCCTTCGACCCGGCCAACAACATCTACCGCGCCCTGGGCGAGAAGGTGGGCAACGCCTTCTGGGACGGCGGCAAGCTGAAATAAGCAATCTGAACTTTTCGGGGCCGGTCATCCGGCGGGCCCGTCGCCTTCCGCCTGGCGGAGACCAAACCCCTGGACGGCGGCGCGCTCCGGCTGCGCTACGCCGCCCTGACCTGAAACGACATTCTCTTCATCTTCATCATTTCCATCTTCCTTCTTTGCGCGGGCCCGCGGCGTTTTGCCGCGGGCCTATTGGCGTCTCTGCCCTCTTTCAGTGGAAACCTCCGGCTTATCACTGCATAACCAATCGAGACTTCTGCCCGGGGCCCGGCCGCGCTACAATAAAGGCAGAAAAAGGGCGCAGGATCTGAACAACGACGTCATCGCCGACCACATCGAGAACTGGATCCAGCAGAACGTGCAGTAACACCGAAAGGAGAGGTTTCCGTATGGAATACGCAACACTGAACAACGGCGTCCGGATGCCCCGGGTGGGCTACGGCGTCTATCAGGTCAGCAGCGAGGAATGCGAGCGCTGCGTGCTGGACGCTCTGGAAGTGGGCTACCGCGCCATCGACACCGCCCAGTCCTACGGCAACGAGGCCGCGGTGGGCAGCGCCCTGCAAAAGAGCGGCCTGCCCCGCCCGGAGGTGTTCCTGACCACCAAGATCTGGATCTCCAACGCCGGGTACGAAAAGGCCAGGGCCTCCATCGACAAGTCTCTGGCCAACCTGCGCACCGATTACATCGACCTGCTGCTGATCCATCAGCCCTTCGGGGACTACTACGGCGCCTACCGCGCCATGGAAGAGGCCTGCAAGGCCGGCAAGGTGCGGGCCATCGGGGTGTCCAACTTCTACCCGGACCGCCTGATCGACCTGTGCCAGTTCGCGGAGGTGACCCCCGCGGTCAATCAGGTGGAGACCCACGTCTTTCAGCAGCAGCAGACCGCCCACACCTACATGAAAAAGTACGGCGTCCAGCATGAGAGCTGGGGCCCCTTTGCCGAAGGGCGCAAAGACTTTTTCACCAACCCCGTGCTGACTGGAATCGGCGCCAAGTACGGTAAGTCCTCCGCCCAGGTGACCCTGCGCTTTTTGCTCCAGTCCGATGTGGTGGTGATCCCCAAATCCACCCACAAGGAGCGGATGCAGCAGAATCTGGACCTGTTCGACTTCACCCTCACCGAAGAGGACATGGCCGCCATCCGCCAGCTGGACGAGGGCCGCAGCCTCTTCTTCGACCACTACGACCCCGCCACCGTGGAAATGCTGACCACCATGGGCAAGACCCGCCAGGTGTAACGCAGCCGCATCAAATCCAAAAGGCCCACAGCCGGTTTGCCGCCGGTTGCGGGCCTTTTTTGGGATGAGCGGCTAATTTGGGCTCATCCATCCTATATTTTGAAGCTGGAATGCAGTATCCAGAACGCCATAATGGGGAGGTACATACAGAGAAGTGACAATCTCTGCCACAGTCCTTCCCAAGCGAGAGCCGTTCCTTTTGCGGCCGGTTTGTCCGCCATGATGAACAAAACAAAAAAGACTGCCGCGAGGAAAAAGCAGATCAAAGAAAACGCGCCCCATCCCCTGCTGGAAATTTTAAAAAAGTACATTCCAATCAGCAACGGCGCAAACACCAGGCACAGAAAGCCGATAGCCGCTCCCCAGCCATGGATTTTGGCTCCGAGCGTCGCAAGGCTTTTCGACTCCCCCACAGAAAAGAGACCTGAAAGGATGCAGCCGCCTACCGCATACACTCCCATCACCGCCGCAAGCAGCGTGGACAGCGGGCTTGATACTGCACTCACTATGGGATAGACCCGCACCGCCCCGGCCGCCAAAACTACGCCGAACAACACCAGCCAGGTGTTGTAAATTTTATGCAGCGGCGCGTTTTGACTGCCCAACACGCTCATCACCTGCGTCCATGCGTCATAGCCCCTGAAGCTGGGAGCCAGCAGACAGGGAATCAGCAGATCCAACGCCAGCAGAACCGGCAAAACAAGGGATGTTTGTCCTTTCATCGTCAGCATCTCCTATCTTTCGCTGTTTTTTAAGGTGCGTTGCTCAGTCCCCCATGGTTTCCTCTTCCAGCCCATCCGTAAGGCGGCCCAGTCCTTTCAGAATTTTGACAGCCAGTTCCTGCATCACATCTGCTTTTACGACGGCAATTCCCTGCTCTTCATCTCCCAGGACCAGAAGCGTATCCCCTGCATGGATGTTGAAGATTTCTCTCGCTTCCTTGGGGATAACGATTTGCCCCCGTTCTCCGACTTTGACTGTCCCAAAAATATATTTTCCTTTTGGCATCGACATAGCGCATCTCTCCAAATTCATATTTTTCATATTGACGCGAAAAGTATACCAAAATGGTACAGCTCTGTCAATGCCTCCGCCAATACTGGCCGTGCACTGTGCATCTCCCTTTGCTCCAGACGGGTCTTCGGCAGGCTGGCCTGACCGGCCCACAACAAAAACAGGGGGCTCCCATGCGGGAACCCCCTGTTCGCAGTTTTGTTTTGAGGCAGAAACTTACTTGATCTCGACCTTGGCGCCGACTTCTTCCAGCTTCTTCTTGATGTCCTCGGCGTCGGCCTTGGAAGCCTTCTCCTTGATGGCCTTGGGAGCGCCGTCGACGATCGCCTTGGCCTCCTTCAGGCCCAGGCCGGTGATCTCCTTGACGGTCTTGATGACCTGCATCTTGGTAGCGCCCACGTCGGTCAGGATGACGTCGAACTCGGTCTTCTCCTCCTCAACGGGAGCAGCAGCGCCGGCAGCGGCAACAGGAGCGGCAGCAACAGCAGAAACGCCGAACTCCTCGCAGTAAGCGTCGATCAGCTCCTTCAGCTCCAGGACGGACAGGCCCTTGACGGACTCGATGATGGCAGTAATCTTCTCAGAAGCCATGGTAATAACCCTCCAATTTCAGTTGATTTTTGTAGGAATGTGGTGGTTGAACGGTGTGTGTCAGGCAGCAGCCGGCGCCGCGTTACGCAGCGGGCTCCTCCTGCTTGTCCACATAAGCCTGCATGGCGACAGCCAGACCGGACAGGGTGCTGGTGAGCGCGCCGGCGAACATGGACAGCATACCTTCGCGGCCGGGCAGCTTGGCGATGGCGTTGGTCTCAGCGGCGCTGAGCACCTTGCCCTCCATAAAGCCGGCCTTGACGACGAACTTCTTGGAGCGGTCGCCGTCCTGGTACTTGCACAGGATGCGGGCAGCAGCCATCGGGTCCTCAGCGGTGGCGAACGCGACAGCCGTGTCGCCGGTAAAGCTGTCGGTCAGGCCCTCGATGGAGGTATCCTTGACAGCCAGACGGAGCATGGTGTTCTTGACGACCATATACTCAACGCCAGCCTCACGCAGCTCCTTGCGCAGCTTGGTGTCGTTCTCGACGTTGATACCGCCGTAAGCGACCACGCAACCGGAAACCGCGTTCTCAAACTTTGCCTTCAGACCAGCGACATAAGCCTGCTTTTCAGAAAGAATCTTTGCACTGGGCATTTCGGTTTCACCTCGTTTCAAAACTACATCGGAAGCCGGAGCCATAGAAAAAGCCTCTCTCCCGCGCACACAGGCCGAGAGAGAGGCATAAAACAACGTTACGCGTTTCTCGGCAGGCGGATACACTTTACACTGGACTCCAGCGCCTGCTGTCTTAAAAACAGCATGAATATTTTACCGCACAAATGCGGCTTTGTCAAGCGGTTTTCTGAAAAAATTTCAGAAATGGGTTTCCCCCGCTCTTTCAAATCCGTACCGGCCGGCGGACATGCGCCGACGGCCGGGACACATACAGGGAAATTTTCCGGCGAGAGTGTGCGAGGCCCATCGGGCCGAGTGCATGGTTCACCGGAAAATTTTGTCCCCAGGGGGATACCAGGGGGAAGGAATTTCTGCTGCGCGCATGCGCACAGAAATGGGTTCCCCCTAGAGAGCGAAGCGACTTTTAGACGCCGTACTTCAGGGTGTTCAGACGGATGCCAGGGCCCATGGTGGTGGCGATGGTCGCGCTCTTGAAGTAGGTGCCCTTGGCAGCGGCGGGCTTGGCCTTGGCGATGGCGTCCATGACGGTGTCCAGGTTGGTGAACAGCTTCTCGGCGCCGAAGGATGCCTTGCCCACGGGGACGTGGATGATGTTCTGCTTGTCCAGGCGGTACTCGATCTTACCGGCCTTGGCCTCCTTGACGGCCTTGCCCAGGTCGGGGGTCACGGTGCCGGCCTTGGGGTTGGGCATCAGGCCGCGGGGTCCCAGCAGTTTGCCCAGACGACCGACCTTGCCCATCATGTCGGGGGTGGTGACCACGACGTCGAAGTCCATGAAGCCGCCCTGGATCTTGGCGATCAGGTCGTCATCACCGACAATGTCAGCGCCGGCAGCCTCAGCGGCGGAAGCAGCGGGGCCCTTGGCGATGGCGCAGACGCGGACGGTCTTGCCGGTGCCGTTGGGCAGCACGACGGCGCCGCGGACCTGCTGGTCGGCGTGACGGCCGTCAACGCCCAGGCGGACGTGCAGCTCGACGGTCTCATCGAACTTGGCGGTGGCCAGCTTGCAGGCCAGCTCCAGCGCCTCGTTCACATCGTACAGTTTGGTGGAATCGACCTGCTTGGCAGCGTCGATATAATGCTTGCCGTGTTTCATTGTTTATCCTCCTATGTGGTTTTGCGGGCGCTGCGCCCTCCCACTGTTTATGTCTCAGCCTTCGACTGTGACGCCCATGCTGCGGCAGGTGCCGCGGATCATGCTGCACGCAGCCTCGAGGGAGGCGGCGTTCAGGTCGGGCATCTTGGTCTTTGCGATCTCTTCAACCTGAGCGGCAGTCAGGGAACCGACCTTTTCCTTGTTGGGCTTGCCGGAAGCGGTGGACAGGCCGGCGGCCTTCTTGATCAGAACGGCGGCCGGGGGGGTCTTGGTGATAAAGCTGAAGGAACGGTCAGCATACACGGTGATGACGACGGGGATGATATAGCCCATCTGGTTCTTGGTACGCTCGTTGAACTCCTTGGTGAACGCCATGATGTTGACGCCCTTCTGGCCCAGGGCCGGGCCGACAGGAGGAGCCGGGGTTGCCTTGCCGGCCTCGATTTGCAGCTTGATGTAGCCAGTTACTTTCTGTGCCATGATAAATGCACCTCCAAAAATCTGTGGTGAGTTGCGGCCCGCTGTCTGCAAGCCTCCCACGAGCAGGCCTTGCCCGGCCCGCTCTATAAGAACCGCATGCGGTCTTATCCAGGAAAAACGTGTCTTGCCTTGCGCTTGTTAAAGCGGCTCGACCTGGGCGATGTCCACCTCTGCGGGGGTCTCCCGGCCGAACATGTTCACCTTGAGCTTCACCTTGAAGGTCTCGGTGTTGATCTCCTCTACAACGCCCATAAAGCCTTCCAGAGGACCGGACGTGATCTGGACGCTGTCCCCGGCGGCAAAATCCACCGTCAGCGGGGCCTTGGCCTCCACGCCCATCTTTTCCACTTCCTCGGCGGTCAGGGGGACCGGCTTGGAAGCAGGCCCGACGAAACCGGTGCAGCCGCGGGTATTGCGCACCACATACCAGGTGTCGTCGTTCATAACCATCTTGACCAGCACATAGCCGGGGAAGAGCTTGCGCTCCACCATCCGCTCTTTGCCGTCCTTGATCTCAGGCACCATCTCGGTGGGCACCTTGATCTCGCAGATCAGATCCTGCAGGCGGCGGTTCTCCACCATCTTTGCAAGATCGGTCGCGACTTTGTTCTCGTAGCCGGAATAGGTATGCACTACATACCACAAAGCTTCATTCGACTGGTCTTCCATCTGTGGTCAGCCTCCGTTTCCATACAAGATTTGGGTCAGCCGCCGATGATAAGGCCCAGGATGCCGCCAAAGATGGCGTCCAGGACGAACAGCACCGCGGCGGCGATGAGGACCACCACCAGCACGACCGTCGTGTTCTTCCTGGTATCTTCCTTGCTGGGCCAGACGACCTTCTTCAGTTCGCTTCTGGTATCGCGGAAGAACTTTGTCACGTTTGCGGCAAAATTCTTCACGGCGTTCTTTGCTCTGGCCACAAAGCCCGGCTTCTTATCGGTTTTGTCTGCCATTGTGCTCCGCCTTTCTTACTTGGTCTCGCGATGGACCGTGTGCTTCTTGCAGAAGCGGCAGTACTTCTTCATCTCCAGGCGGTCAGGGTTGTTTTTCTTGTTCTTCGTGGTGTTGTAGTTGCGCTGCTTGCACTCGGTGCAGGCCAGAGTGATTTTCACTGTCATTTGTTGACACCTCCATACTTAACGGTTATCGAACCTCCCTCGTTCGCCGGGCCGGCCCCCGAAAAAGGGGCGCACTGAATAATCCCGCAAAAGAGGTGCTATCATTCTATCACGCTTTGCCCCCGGCGTCAAGCATTATTTTGCCCATCTGGCCAAATTTTTTGCCTCCGTCTTGGGCAGTTTGCCCCGGGCCGGCCTGCCGGCGGCCCCGCCGGCTTTGGGCCGCTTTTGCCGCGGCGGAACGATTTTAGCCCCCTGAATTTGCTGCAGGTATGGAAACCGGCGCATTTTTGTGGTATCATGGACGTACTTATGGTTGAACGCCTCCGCGTCCGGGGGCATCTTAATAAGTAACGGAACAAATAGAGGAGAGAGTGGAACAATGATCCCTAGCGCAAATCCCGCCGCCCGCCCGCTGTGCGCGGCGCTTTTGTTCGGCGGTCTGTCCAGCGAGCACGAGGTCAGCCGGGTGTCGGCCGTCACCTTTGCCGAGCATATGGACCCGGAGCGGTACGAGCTGATCAAGATCGGCATCACCAAAGAGGGCCGCTGGCTTTATACCGAGGCCACCTCCGCCCAGATGGCGGACGGCAGCTGGGAGCAGCTGCCCGGCAACATGCCCTGCGTTTTGAGCCCCGACCGGGCCGACCACGGGGCCATCCTGTTCACCCCGTCCGGCCATGTGGAAAAGCTGCACATCGACGTGGTGCTGCCGGTGCTGCACGGCCTGTGGGGCGAGGACGGCACCATCCAGGGCCTGCTGGAGCTGGCCGGCATCCCCTATGTGGGCTGCGGCGTCCTGGCCAGCGCGGTCTGCATGGACAAAGCGGTGGCCAACGCCCTGTTCGCCTGCCACGGCATCCCCCACTGCGCCTGGGCCGCCTACACCCGGGCCCAGCTGGAGGCCGACCCTGCGGGCATCGCCGCCCACCTGGCCGAGACGCTGGGCTGGCCCATCTTCGTCAAGCCCGCCAACGCCGGCTCCAGCGTGGGGGTGACCAAGGCGGGCAGCCCCGATGAGCTGGCCCGGGCCATCCAAGTCGCCCTGGAAAACGACCGCAAGGTGGTCTTTGAGTCCTTTGTGGACGGCCAGGAGGTGGAATGCGCGGTGATCGGCTCGGAGCCGGCCGCCGCCACCCGCCCCGGGGAGATCCTGGCCGGCGCCGAGTTCTACACCTACGACGACAAGTACAAGAACGGCGTCAGCCAGACCGTCATCCCCGCCCGCCTGCCCGAAGAAAAGCTGGACGAGGTCAAGGAGCTGGCCGCCCGGGCTTACACCGCCCTGGGCTGCGAGGGGCTGGCCCGCTGCGACTTCTTCGTGGAGCGGGGCACCGGCCGGGTCCTCATCAACGAGATCAACACCATGCCCGGCTTCACCTCCATCAGCATGTACCCCAAGCTGATGGAGCACGAAGGCACCCCCCTGCCCCAGCTCATCGACCGCCTGATCGCCCTGGCGATGGAAAGGCCGGTGGCCCGCCATGGATAACCGCCCCATCGGCGTGTTCGACAGCGGGCTGGGCGGGCTGACCAGCGTCCGGGAACTGCGGCGGCTGCTGCCCGGCGAGGACATCGTCTATTTCGGGGACACCGGCCGGGTGCCCTACGGCAGCCGCAGCCGGGAGATCATTTTGCAGTACGCCCGGCAGGACATCGCTTTCCTGCTGTCCCAGAACGTCAAGTGCATCGTGGCGGCCTGCGGCACGGTGTCCAGCACCTACCCCTCCGAGGAGGCCGCCAAACTGCCCGTACCTTATATGGGTGTGGTCTCCTCCGCGGCGCGGCGGGCCGCCCGGGCCACCCGCAACCGCAGGATCGGGGTGATCGGCACCTCCGCCACCATCCGCTCCCACAGCTACGAGCAGATCCTCCGGCGCCTGGTGCCCGGGGCCGAGATCACCGCCCGGGCCTGCCCCCTGTTCGTCTCCCTGGTGGAGAACGGCTATGTGGACGGCTCCGCTCCCGACTGCCAGCAGGTGACCCGGCTGGTCATCGCCCAGTACCTGCAGGAGGTGCGGGAGGCCGGCGTGGACACCCTGATCCTGGGCTGCACCCACTACCCCCTGCTGGCCGGGATGATCGGCGAATACATGGGCCCTGCGGTGACCCTGATCGACCCCGGCCGCGCCGCCGCCGACGACCTGGACCAGCTGCTGGCGGGCAAGGGGCTGCGGGCCAGCCGGGAGCGGGGCGGCACCCGTTTTTACGTCAGCGACGTGCCCGACAGCTTCATCCATACCGCCGACCTGTTCCTGGGGGAATACCGGGGCGGCACCGCCGAGCAGATCTGCATCGACCAATACTGAACCGCTCTCCGGGCGTGCCGGGCCGCGGCCTGGACAGAGCAGAAATTTGAGGATCAAAAAACTGTGAGCAAAGCCTTAAAGGAAAACTATATCATCCGCATCAAAAGCCGCATCGAGCAGGACGGCGAGACCGAGCAGGTCGAGCTGATGACCCGCGGCAGCTTCACCATGCGGGACGGCAGCTATTATATCACCTACCGGGAGACCGAGACCACCGGCTACGAGGGCAACGTCACCACCCTGAAGATCGCCGCCGACTCCAGCCGGGTGGCCATGCTGCGCTTTGGCCCCCAGGCCAGCCAGCTGGTGATCGAAAAAGGCCGGCGCAACCTGTGCCACTACGAGACCGGCTACGGCTCGGTCACCCTGGGGGTGACCGCCGACGGCATCGAGTGCGGCCTGACCCCCAAGGGGGGCGCCGCCCGTTTCAGCTACCTGCTGGACGGGGACGTCTCCACCCTCATCAGCAAAAACAGCCTGGAAGTCACCGTGACCCATATCAACTGACGCCGGCGCACCGGCGCGGCCCGATGCCAACAGAAAGGATTTAGAATGAACAACAAGAACTACCCCGCCTTTGAGAACTACAACCCCCGGCAGGCCGCCCTGGCCGAGGCCCGGGCCCTGCTGACCCAGGCCGCCCAGGCCGCCATGGAGGCCGGCGACCTGCCTGCCGCCGAGCTGCCCGCCTTCATCGTGGAGGTGCCTGCCGACGCGAAGAACGGCGACATCGCCTCCAACATCGCCATGGCGGGGGCCCGCACCTGGCGCAAGGCCCCCAAAATGATCGCCGAAACTCTGCTGGCCCACCTGCCCAGCCTGGCGGACAGCTGCTTCACCCGGGCCGAGGTGGCCGGCCCCGGCTTCATCAACCTGTTCCTGTCCCCCGCCTTCTGGGCTGGCGTGGTCATGGCGGCCTGCAGCTCCTCCCACTACGGCCGGACCGATCACGGCCAGGGCAGGAAGTACAACGTCGAGTTCGTCTCGGCCAACCCCACCGGCCCCATGCACATGGGCAACGCCCGGGGCGGCGCCCTGGGCGACTGCCTGGCCGCCGTCCTGGAGTGGGCAGGCTACGACGTCACCCGCGAGTTCTACATCAACGACGCCGGCAATCAGATCCAGAAGTTCGGCAAGAGCCTGGCCATCCGCTATCTGCAGCACTACTACGACGAGACGGCCTATCCCCTGCCCAAGGAGTGCTACCAGGGCGGGGACATCACCCTGCTGGCCCTGGAGTTCGCCGCCCGGGAGGGGGACAAGTACGCCCTGCCCTGCCGCGGCCTGCAGGACGAGGCCCTGTATGAGAGCGAAGCCTTTGCCGCCCTGAAGGACGCCCTGGTGGGCTACGCCCTGCCCAAGAACATCGCCGCCCTCAAGGAGGACCTGGGCAAATACCGCATCCAGTACGACGTATGGTTCCCCGAGAGCACCCTGCACCAGTCCGGCGCTGTGCAGAAGGTGGTGGACCTGCTGCTGGAAAAAGGCGCCTGCTACAAGGGCGAGGACGGCGCCATCCTGTACCGCAGCGCCCAGTACGCCGCCAAGTACGGCGCGGCCAACAAGAAAAAGACCGACGACGGCGCCCCCGAGGAGGACAAGGACGAGGTCCTGGTCCGGGCCAACGGCATCCCCACCTACTTTGCCGCCGACATCGCCTACCACTACAACAAGCTGGCCACCCGCGGCTTTGACCGGGCCATCGACGTCTGGGGCGCCGACCACCACGGCCATGTGGCCCGGATGAAGGGCGCGATGGACGCCATCGGCCTGGACGGCAGCCGTCTGGACGTGGTCCTGATGCAGATGGTCAACCTGATGCAGAACGGCCAGCCGGTGCGTATGTCCAAGCGGACCGGCAACGCCATCACCCTCACCGACCTGCTGGAGGAGGTGCCCATCGACAGCGCCCGCTTCCTCTTTAATATGCACGAGGCCGGCAGCAGCATCGACTTCGACCTGGACCAGGCCGTCAAGACCGACAACGACAACCCCGTCTACTACGTCCAGTACGCCCACGCCCGCATCTGCTCCATCCTGCGCAAGCTGGAAAGCACCGGCGTCGAGTTCCTGGGGACCGAAAACGCCAACGCCACCCTCCTGACCGACCCCGCCGAGATGGACCTCATCCGGATGCTGGCGGCCTTCCCCCAGGAGATCGTCCTGGCGGCCGAGAAGTACGACCCCAGCCGGATCAACCGCTTTGTGATCGACCTGGCCAGCGCCTTCCACCGCTTCTACGGCAGCTGCCGCATCCAGGAGGCCGACCCCGCCCTGCAGCAGGCCCGCATCGCCCTGTGCATCGGCGTGCGCAACGTCATCCGCAGCGTGCTGACCATGTTCAAGATCCAGGTGCCCGACAAGATGTAACATCCGTCGAAAAACGCACATCCGTCCCGCCCGCCTGCACACGCCGGCCGGGCGGGATCTTTTTGCGCTGTGTGTTCACGATTTGGACAAGTATTTATCAACTTCGCGTGTAAAACTGTCTAAAATCACGAGAGAATCGTTGTGGATTCTGCGAATGGACAGCGGCGGCTTTTTTGGATATAATAAGGCCAGAAACCAAGAAAGTACAGCAGAGGATCAAAAGAGATCCAACCCCGCTGACTTAAAGGGAGAAAGGAGCGAGACCGATGGTTGAAGTAACACCCGTTCAGTTTGGACAGACTGTCGGGAATCGTTGAAAGCGAAAAGCCGCTTACCAGTACGGGATGTTTCCCCCGAAAAAACTTTAAAGAGAGTTATAAGCGAAGTCTTTAGCATAAAATAGCGATGAACGAACAGTCTGTCGGATACCCCTCAGGCAATTCAAATAGATCCGCAGGAAGTGATCCATATGAAAGCTTTTTTACGGATACCAGTATTTGAATAGCATGGAAGGAGCTACTCCAATGATTTAAGTAGTCGCATCCTCAAGGCAGATGCCGGACCGGATCAGAAATGATGGGCGGCAAAGTTGGCTGAACCTGCATTCGATTGACCCAGCAGGCCGGAAGCTTCAGGCGGAAGGCAAAATGTCCCCCCTGTTCCCTGTCAATTTGGATAACCAGAACTGTAAAAGGTAATTCTTACGAGAACTGCTGTACGGCTTTTGAATATATCTGGAAATTGCAGACAGGACGGGATCAGCAAATTGGTTTGAGCGGCGGTGATGTACTCCCTCAAATAACACAGGTGGTCAAAGGATGATGCACCGGAAGCCGGAAAAGTCCGCAAGGCACCATTTCGACAGGATCGGAAAAGCAGAAACCATGAGGAACCGTTTAGAGCTGAATAATCCCTGATCCGAACAAAGGTCATTCAAATAAAGCACCCCAGAAAGGATGATCCCCCATGAAAGTCCCTGTATGGATGCAGATATTTGAGTAACACGGAGGGAGTACTCCAATGATTTAGGTAGCTTGTCCCCTGGAGTGATTCAATCGAAAGAATGTGTTTCTATGAAGGTCCTTCGTAAGACGCAATCCAACGATTCGGATGAGGCTTGAAACCAATGTACTAGTTAAATCGGCGATCCCCTACCCTATCATTTCCTAAAGCATAAGGAAAGGCCAACACTATGAAAGGCGAGGTCAACTCCGAAAAATAGGCAATGTGAGGTAATGAGGCAATGACTCCGAAGAAGTAAGCATCCTGGCGGATGAGAGGCTTGCAACCGCTCTCATCCGTCAGGTTTTTTGTGTCTGTACGAGTGCGGCCCTGCCCCGCCCTCGTAGGCTCCGCGCACGGTGCACTCTGTTGGGAACGCGGCCCAGGAAGGGCCGTGCGTCCCCTGCGCTGCGATCCGCCCAAGCGCCCGCGAAACCCGCTGGTGCTTCTGCAATTTTCACATAGTTCCCGGTAATTTTCAGAAGTTCCGGTGTTTTTGCTTCTGCGTCATTCTATAATGCACAAAACGGCCGGGGCAGCCTGGAGCAATTCCACAAACTTGCCTTCAAGTGATTGATTTTTTTGGGCAACTGTGCCATAATATAGGTGTCGGGAACGATTCCGCAAACGATACCGGTTGACCCGGCTACGACTGCCACGGAAAGGAGCTGCTGAGCATGACGATCAAAGACATCGCCCGGATCAGCGGCTGTTCGGTCAGCACCATTTCCCGGGTCATCAACGACCGGCCCGACGTCCGCCCTGAGACCAAGGAGCACGTCCTGCAGATCATGCGGGAGGTGGGCTTTGTCCCCAACACCAACGCCCGCCAGCTGAAGATCCAGCAGTCCCGCAGCGTGGTCTTTGTGGTCAAAGGCACCCAGAATATGTTCTTTGCCGATTTCCTGGTCCACCTGCAGCGGGTGGTGGGGCTGTACGGCTACAGCGGCATCGTCTCTTACCTGGACGAAAACGCCAACGAGATGGAGGCCGCCGAAAAGATCCTGCGGGAGATCAAGCCCAAGGGGATCGTTTTCCTGGGCGGCAGCGTGGAGCACTTCCGCCAGAGCTTCGACCAGATCACCATCCCCGCCGTGCTGGCTACCGTTGTCAGCGAGGAGCTGAGCTTCCCCAACCTCTCCATGGTAGGGGTGGACGACCACGCCGCGGCCTACCAGGCGGTCACCAGTCTGATCGCTCTGGGGCACCGCCAGATCTGCGTGATCGGCGGCCCTGCCACCAGCCACCCCAGCCGGATGCGCCGCCTGGGCGCCCAGCAGGCCATGGAGGACAACGGCCTCGCCTTCGATCCCCGGCTGTACGGCCTGTCCAACTACAATTTTGAATCGGCCTACAACACCATGAACGGCCTTCTGGCCCGCCGGGCCCAGTTCACCGCCGTCTTTGCCATGAGCGACGTCATCGCCATCGGGGTCATCCGGGCCCTGGCCAGCGCCGGGTACAAGGTGCCCGACGACGTGTCGGTGATCGGTTTCGACGGCATCCCCATGTCCCGCTTCTGCGTGCCGGCCCTGGCCTCGATGGTCCAGCCCACCGAAGAGATGGCCACCCGCTGCGTCGAGCTGCTGATCCGGCAGATCGAGCACGGCGCGCCGGCCCAGACCGTCGTCCTGGCCCCCGCCCTCCAGGAG